>JAABUQ010000339.1_pt1 | contig 108399 bp, 94 predicted proteins | sample 5560001 | NCBI WGS metagenome assembly JAABUQ01 (sample SAMN10711888, study PRJNA513371) | rock metagenome | isolation source: Antarctica rocks | place: Antarctica: Victoria Land, Finger Mt nord | collected 2015-12-18 | reverse complement strand
CACGGGGGTTAGGAGGATTCGATGTCAGCACGCATATGCCCTGAACAGGGGAGAGCAGGGATTCGCGCCCGCTCTCCCCTGTTTGGTATGGTTATGCACACGTAAGCATCCGGTAACAAACACCGATTACAGTACGGGTGATGTTGCCACGCAAGCTGCGCTTTTTCCCGTGGCGAGCGCCGCGATCGGGGCGGGTTGCGAGACAGTGCAAGAAGTGGAGCGCGGAATGACGAACGACACCGTTGAGCACCGACGATTGGCCGCGAGCCGCGACGGCACGGCGGCGTGGAAGCATTGGGGGCCGTACCTCAGCGAACGCGCGTGGGGCACGGTGCGCGAGGATTACAGCGCGAACGGCACGGCATGGGACTACTTTCCCCACGACCATGCCCGCTCCCGCGCCTATCGCTGGGGCGAAGACGGCATCGCCGGTATCTCCGACGACCAGCAACTGCTCTGCTTCGCCCTCGCCCTCTGGAACGGGCAGGACCCGATCCTCAAGGAGCGCATCTTCGGCCTTACCGGCCCGGAAGGCAACCACGGCGAAGACGTGAAAGAGTATTACTACTACCTCGACAACACGCCGACGCACTCCTTCATGCGTATGCTGTACAAGTACCCGCAGCGTGCCTTTCCGTACCACGATCTCGTGGAGACCAACCGCAACCGGGGCAAGGGGGAGCGGGAGTACGAACTGATTGACACGGGGGTGTTCGCCGAGGATCGGTACTTCGATGTCGCGGTCGCGTACGCGAAAGCCGGGCCGGATGACTTGCTCGTACGCATCACGGCGACGAACCGGGGGCCGGACGCGGCGGAATTGCATCTGCTGCCGACGCTGTGGTTCCGCAATACGTGGAGCTGGGGCGGCGCGGACGCATCGGAAATGCGTCCCTTGCTGGAATGTGCCGACAACGGGCATGACACGCCTCAAATCCGCGCGACGCACCCCGCGCTCGGCGACTACCTGCTCTCGTGTGATCGGGTGGAGAACGAATTACCCTTGACCGAACCAGCCGACCGGCCCGCGTTGCTTTTCACCGGAAACGAAACCAACCTGACCCGGCTCTATGGCGTGCCGAACACCGCGTCGCATGTGAAAGACGGAATCAATGACGCGGTAGTTGACGGCAATGCCGACACGGTGAATCCCGACGCGACGGGCACCAAGGCGGCGGCACACTACGCGCTGACCGTCGCGCCCGGTGCGACGGCGACCGTGCGGTTGCGGCTGACGAAGGCCACCGCTGATGCCACGACCGAGAAGGCAACCACCGCTCCCTTCACGGACTTCGACGCCCTGTTCGCATTGCGTGAGGCGGAGGCCGATGCGTTTTACCGGGAGCTACAGCCGCCCACGCTAGATAACGACGCGCGCGCCGTGCAGCGGCAGGCGTTCGCGGGGATGCTCTGGAGCAAGCAGTTCTATGGGTTTGACGTGGGCGTCTGGCTCAATGGCGATCCCGGCCAGCCCGCGCCGCCCCCCGAACGACGCAATGAGCGCAACCGCGAGTGGATGCACTTCAACAGCGCCGACATCATCTCGATGCCGGACAAGTGGGAGTATCCCTGGTTCGCCGCGTGGGACCTCGCCTTTCATTGCGTGCCCCTCGCGCTGCTCGACCCCGACTTCGCCAAGGCGCAGTTGATCCTGCTCGGCGAGGTCTGGTACCAGCACCCCAACGGGCAGATTCCCGCCTATGAATGGGCGTACGGCGATGTCAACCCGCCCGTGCTTGCGTGGGCGGCGTGGCGCGTCTACAAGACCGAAGAACAGCAGCACGGGGTGGGCGACCTCGGTTTCCTCGAACGGGTCTTCCATAAGCAGATGCTCAACTTCACCTGGTGGGTCAACCGCAAAGACGCTGCGGGGATGAATGTCTTCCAGGGCGGCTTTCTCGGCCTGGACAACATCGGCGTGTTCGACCGCAGCGCGCCCCTGCCCACGGGCGGGCGAATCGAGCAAAGCGACGGCACGAGCTGGATGGGCATGTTCAGCCTGAACATGTTGAACATCGCTATCGAGCTTGCCTGTCAGAACCCGGTCTATGAGGACATTGCGACCAAGTTCTTCGAGCATTTCATGTACATCGCGGCGGCAATGAACGACATCGGCGGCAAGGGCATCGCGCTCTGGGACGACGAAGACGAGTTCTTTTACGATGTGCTGCATATCGGCGGCAAGGAGATGCAGCGGCTGAAGATTCGCTCGATGGTCGGGCTGATCCCCCTGTATGCGGTCGCAGTGATCGAACCGGCGCGCATCGCCAAACTGCCCAATTTTCAGTTCCGCCTCGAATGGTTTCTCGCCAACCGCCCGGAGTTGGCGAAGCTGGTCTCGCGCTGGAAAGACGAAGGGATGGGGGAACGCCACCTGCTCGCCATCCTGCGCGGGCACCGGATGAAGCGCGTGCTGCGCCGGATGCTCGACCCACAGCGGTTTCTCTCGCCGTATGGCGTACGCGCCCTCTCGCGTGACCACCTGGCGCACCCCTTCATCTTTGAAAGCGACGGGACGCGGTACGTAGTCGAGTATCAACCGGCGGAGTCGCACAGCGGCCTGTTCGGTGGTAACTCGAACTGGCGCGGCCCGGTCTGGTTTCCCGTCAACTACCTGATCATCGAGTCCCTGCGCGAGTTTCACCGTTACTACGGCGATGATTTCACGGTCGAGTACCCGTCCAACTCCGGGCAATACCACACCATCGCCGAGATCGCGGTCGCGCTCTCGCAGCGGCTGATCGGCATCTTTCTCCGCGACGACGCGGGGCGGCGCGCGGTGTTCGGCGATCAGCAAACGTTTCAATCCGACCCGCACTGGCGAGACTACATCCCCTTCCATGAGTACTTCAACGGCGACACGGGCGAAGGCATTGGCGCGAGCCACCAGACGGGCTGGACGGGGCTAGTCGCCGCGCTCATTCAGGAGGGCAGCGAGGGGCCTTCGGCGAAAGATTCGCCCATGAGCCAGTGAGCAGACATCCTGAATCTTCCTAACCCCCGGCCCCTTCCCTTGAAGGGAAGGGGAGTGAGACATGGCAAAGTGACGGCGTATGGGGAAGATCGAAGCATTGCTGCAAGTCACCCCTTCCCTTCGAGGGAAGGGGCCGGGGGTTAGGAAAACCGGGCCAATACCGCTTCAGTGAGCCAGTGAAGCAAACCCTGACTACGGTAACAATGCCCTGAAAATGGCGCGTGCAGTGGGCGCACACCGACGCGGATCACGAAAGGAACGAGACCATGCTGCTTCAGAACAAAGTCGCAATCGTCACGGGTGGCGACAGTGGCATCGGGCGGGCGATCGCGCTGGAACTGGCGCGCGAGGGCGCGGCGGTGACGATCAACTACCACCGCAACAGCGACGCGGCCAACGCGGTGGTACAGCAAATCACGGGGGCGGGCGGCAAGGCGCTCGCCGTGCAGGGGGACGTGGCGAAGCTCGCCGACTTGCAGCAACTGGTAGAGGCGACCGTGCGGCAGTTCGGGCGGCTCGACATCATGGTCAACAACGCGGGCATGGAAACGCGCACCTCGGTGCTCGATACCACGGAAGCGCAATTCGACGCGGTGATCGGCATAGACCTCAAGGGCGCGTTCTTCGGCACACAGTTCGCGGCAAAGCAGATGATCGCCCAGGGTGACAAGAGCGGCGGGCGGATCATCAATATTTCCAGCGTCCATGAAGACTGGCCGATGCCGGGCAACACGCCGTACTGCTGCGCGAAGGGCGGGATGCGGATGCTCACGCGCACGGCAGGCGTGGAACTGGCCCCGCATGGTATCACCGTGGTCGGCGTCGGCCCCGGCGCGATAGACACGCCGATCAACAAAGGCACGCTCGCCGATCCGGAAAAAACGGCGGCCCTTGATCACGCCATCCCGCTTGGGCGCGTCGGTGAACCGGAGGAGATCGCCGGCCTCGTCGCGTGGCTCGCCTCGGACAAGAGCGCCTACGTCACCGCGACCACCGTGTTCATGGACGGCGGCATCATGCAGGGCAGCGTCGGCCTGTAGCGCGGATACCGGCATGATTGGTTCAGTAACCTGCCAACCAATCATGCCACATCTGCCACAGCCCTTCCCGCCCCTTGCTCGATGCGTCCTGACGCCACCAGAAGCGACGCTCAACGTGGAGAGCCAATGTTGCCGCACGGCCCCACTCGTCACTTGCCGCGTGCGCCTATGGGACGAAGATTAAGCCCGTCGGCTTCGTGAAGCCGTTCACGATCTGGAACACGCTCCCGGTTCTGAGGTCAAGTGTGCCGACCAGGCCAGTGCCCGTATCGGGCGCCACCTCGGTGTAGACTGTGCCCGGCGTGAATCCACCAGTGCTACGGATGATGGAGATGGTATTCTTGTTGGCATCCACCACGAACAAGCGACCGGTTGACGTTGATGCCCATGCGATGTCGTCCAGTTGCATGTTGACCGTGAGAACGCTCGCGGACTGGTTCACGCCGCCTGGGTTCTGGATGATGATGATCTGAGAATCCGCTTGCGAGACCAGCACCAGGTTCCCCGCGAGGTCGAGCGCTAGCGAGTCGGGGTCGAGCAAGTTGAGCGTCACCGGCCTGTTCGTGATCGCGTCGGTGACGGTGGCATTGCCGAGCAGGACCGGCGTGAGCGTCGCCGTCGTGCCATTCAACACGACCTTCGCCACAGCAGGGGCGGTGTTCACACCATTAATCAGGTTGGAAGGGTTGGATGCGGCAACAAACGCCATGCCATTGACGAAGGCGAGATCATCGTAGCCGCCGCCATGCGGTGCGGAGGAGAAGGTGTACTGCGTGGTCGCGCCGGTATTCGGGTCAATGGTAAAGAGCGAGGAGTTCGCGTCCTCATTGACCGTCGCCCAGAGCAATCGCGTCACAGGATTAAAGCGCAGACCGTCGCAGCGTCCTTGGACGGTGAAGGAGCGGATCTCCTGACCGGCAGCCGTATACGCGACAATCGTGCTCGAACCGCCATCACTGCCATCCGCCGCAGTCGTGTTCTGGTAGCCGACATAGATATTCTGGCCGTCGGAGGTAATCGAGTCCGGTTTGGTACGCGTGGCCGTGCCACTGGCGAAGAGCGAGACCGGAAAGGGCACCGGGGGTGCTGTCACTGCACCAACGCCCAGTGGCACCGCCGTGGCAAGGACCACTGGCGCCACATATGCCGCCCCATGCATCGCAGTCTTCATCACTTCGCGTCGCGTGAACTCTTTGGACATTGCTGCTTCCCCTTAGTAATGCGACCCATCACACCGCACGGTTGCAGGCAATGGTCGTTTCGCTCCCGGTCGTGCGACCGCTCGTCAAAGAACGCTGCGCGTGAATGCAAGGAGAATCGGATGGCGCTGATATACACTACAAGCCCAGTGTGAACTTACGAACATCAGATGATGAGCGGACTGTGAGCGGAATGGCGACAGGGCGATGTGTATGCATCGTACATACGTGCAGGCGGGGGTATTCCTAATGCCTTAACCCGCTCGTGTACGTAGTCGGGAGCGGTCTCGTACTCCAGGAGCGGATTGACACAATCACGGTACTGAGCGGGGCATGGATTGTCGGTGGGGTGATAATCGCGCAACGGCTACAACACCCACAAACCGCCACGCAACCCGCGATAACTACACCTACGGATGTTTGGGAGAGCAGACGGGGATTTCAATATACTGACGACCTGACGATGATGTGTGCGCTGATTCCGAGTAGGGCGAATTACTCGGCTTCGTGATCGGTCGTCTTTGGCTATCCCGGCCCCGCGCCCCATTCGCGCTTGTACCGCTCTGCCTCTTTGCGGCCCGATTGCCGGGCTTTTATCGCATCGTGCCGTCGTGACCGTGTCGGACACATCGGGGAGGCATCTACCTTGCGTACTCCCCCTTGTGCCGCGCGCGCGGCGGAAGGACGGGCACGATACGATGGTTATCTCGGAACTCCCAGGCTTCACGACGACCCAGACCGAACTGATTGCGCAGGAGCAGGCGTTGTTGCAGCGCCTGCTGGCGGCGATGGAGCAATTTCCCAGCGCGGCGAGCGATCATACGACGGTGCGCGATGTCGCCCGCGCCCTCGACGACCTCTTTTCGGTCGTGATCGTCGGCGAGTTCAACGCGGGCAAGAGCGCCTTTATCAACGCCCTGCTGGGGCAATCCGTACTCGAAGAAGGGGTCACGCCGACCACGACGCGGATCAACATTCTTCGCTACGGCGAGCGCGCCGCGCCACATCTGGACGCGGACGGCGCCGTGGTCGTCACGTACCCCGCGCCCTTTCTCACGCAGGTCACGATAGTGGACACGCCCGGCACGAACGCCGTGATGCGCGAGCACGAGGCGGTGACGCAGCAGTTCATCCCCCGCGCCGACCTGATCCTTTTCGTTACCAGCGCCGACCGGCCGTTTTCCGAGTCCGAGCGGCAGTTCATGACGGAGATTCGCGCCTGGGGCAAAAAGGTCGTGATCGTCGTGAACAAGGTGGACCTGCTCTCGGACGCCGACCGCGAGCGGGTGCTGGCCTTCGTGTATGAGCAGGTGCGCCTCTTGCTCGGCTTCGCGCCGGAAATCTTTCCCGTGGCGGCCCGCCTCGCCCTTGCCGCCAAGCAGTCGCCCCCCGGCGACGTGCGCGACCGCCTCTGGGAACGCTCCCGCTTCGCGCCGCTGGAAACGTACGTCGTGGAAACACTGGACGTTTCGCGGCGGTTGCGCCTCAAGCTGCTCTCGCCCCTCGGCGTCACGGAGCGCGTAATGAACCGCTACCGCGATGTGGCACGCGAACGCCTCGCCCTGCTCAGTGACGACCGCGAAACACTGGCGCGCATCGAGGGGCAACTCGATATCTACCGCACGGACATGGAGCACGAGTTCGACGCCTACCTGACGATGGTGGACAACATTATTCTGCAACTGATCGCACGCGGCGATAGCTTTTTCGCCGACACCTTGCGCCTCGGCAGGATTCCTGACCTGCTGAACAGCGAGCGCACCCGTGGGGCGTGGGAACGCGAGGTCGTGCGGGACACCGCGCCGCAACTCGATGCGGTAGTGCAACGCCTGATTGACTGGATGGTGGAGCACGACCTGCGCACCTGGCACGCCGTGACCGACCTCGTGCAACGGCGGCAGGCGGTGCAGCCGCGCACGGAGATGATCGGCGAAGTCTCGCGGCAGTTCGCCTTTGACCGGCAGGCGTTGCTCAATTCCGTGGGCGCGCGGGCAGGGGAAGTGGTACGGCGGTACAACACGGCGGACGAAGCCGCGCGCCTCTCGCACGAGGTGCAGACCGCCGTGCTTCAGGCGGGGCTGGTGCAGATCGGCGCGGTCGGGCTGGGCGCGGTGGTCGTTGCCGCCGCGACCACCGCGCTGGCGGACTTCACCGGCCTGCTCGCCGCCACGGTTGTTGCCGCCCTCGGTCTCGTGATCCTGCCCGCGCGGCGGCGGCGGGCGGAAACGCAGTTCCACGAGCGCACGCAGGAGCTACGCAACCGCCTCGTCAATACGCTGTACGAGCAGTTTACCGAGGAACTCGACCGCTCCCTCAACCGTATCCGTGAGGCGGTCGCGCCGTACACCCGCTTCGTGCGCGCGGAGGCGGAGCGCATGGAGCGCGTCGGCGCGGAACTCGACGGCGTAGCGGCGGAGATCGCGCGCATCACCTTTGCCATTAACGCCCTCGTACCGGAAATCACGCCGGAGACCGCTCCAGGAATTCCCGTTGAGGCTCCACCGGGAGCGCAACGAGGAGCGCCACCCGGCATACGCGAACGACAGGACGCAGCAACGGGCTGACCGGCGCCCCTCCTTGTTCGCGCCTGCAGATCAATACTGTGACTCCCCCGCAAGGGTGTCAGCTTCACGCGGCGCGCTTTCGGGTGGAGAGGGAAAGAGCGGCGCGTGGTTGCGGTTCATGCGCAGAAACGCGTCGCGCTGATACCAGAAGTGGCTGACGAGGCTGACGGCAAACACGGCGAGGCCGAGCGCCGTGCCGACAGCGAGCGCGTGCGTGACCAGGGTATCGGTGAGCAACGCCGCGAATACCCCGGCGAGTGCGCTGTCGAGTACCCCAATCATCCCGGCGGTGGTGAGAAAGAGTTGCCCGAACCCGCCGCGCGCGCCCATGTCTCGCATCATGCCCGGTCCGTCATCGTGCGTGGAGAGCACGAAGTACGGGGCCGCGTCGGGCGCCATCTCAGCGTAGTAGTGGCGAATACGGGTGATGCCATAGGCATACACGATGTCCTCCACCGCCGACTGCAACACCCGCTCAAACGTGAACAGGCCGAGGGCAAGCAGCACGGGAAACAACACCAGCCCGAACACCCGGAATGCCGTGCCGAACTGCGCGGCCTGCCCGATAAACGCGAGCGCGACGAGCGAACTCGACACGCTGCTGAGAAACAGGCCCGCCCGCCCATTGGAGTCGGAGATCGTGGCGGAGCGGGCGCTTTGCAGGTTGTAGTGCTCGGTGGTGAGGATCGTGAGAAACTCGCTGTCACTGCGGTTGAACCGCTGCGTATCCGGTGTCGCGGTTATCATCTGTGTCCTCCCGTGCGTCCCCAGAAAGTGAGGCAAGATGGCCCCATTCGCCCACAAGCATAGCCGGGGGCGCGCGTGTGGCAAGAGGCAGACCGTAACTGCGATCCCTTACGGGCTGGCCCAGCCGATGCCCGGTGTGGTAGGCGGGGAGATGTAGCCGTCCGGCCCGATGCCCGCTTCCACGGTGATCGGGCTCGTGTAGACGAGCGATTCGTAGTACGTGGTGTTGGGGATGGCGCAGCAGACGTGGAGGTTCGGTAAGCCGCCGCCATGCACCTCGGCGCGCAGGTAGTGCGCGTCTGCGAGATGGGCGACGCGCAGCGCGCCCGTGACGCCGCCTTTGTAGTGCGTGCTCGTGCGCACCATGTCCGCCGCGTCAAAGGCGATGAAGTCCGCGATGTTCCAGTGCGCGCCGTCGGAGGTTTCGCCGGAAAGCAGCGGGATCGCCAGGTCGGCGGCGAGGCGGCGGTACGCACCGATGGAGAACTCGCGCATCGGTTCCTCGTACCAGAGAAAGCCGACCGCTTCCAGCGCCTTGCCGAGGTAGAGCGCGTCCACGTAGTCGAAGCCCGCCGAGCCGTCGTACATCAGGTCTATCTCGTCGCCGACGTGCGCCCGCAACGCCTCACCGAGCCGCGCGTCCCGGCGGGCGTCGCCCCAGGCGTGCAGCTTGATCGCCCGGAACCCGGCGGCGAGGCATTGGTCCGCCACGTCAAGGAACTCCTCGACGCTGCCGTACGTGACGGTGCTCGCGTACGCAGGGATGCGGTCGCGGTAGCCGCCGAGTACCTGATAGAGTGGCAGACCCGCCACCTTCGCGGTGATGTCCCAGAGGGCAATGTCCGCGAGGCCGAGAAAGTAGATCGGGAACTCCTCGATGCGGTCAATCTCCCAGATGCGGTGCCAGAGTGCTTCCTTCATCAGCGGGTTCGCGCCCACAAGAATCTCGCGCAGGCGACGCTCCACAAGGTCTACGATGATCGCCGCACGCGGCCCATAGGCGACGCCCTCGATACCTTCGTCGGTGCGGATCGTCAGCTTCGTCTCGACGCGCGTGCCGTCCCCACCGGGCAACCCCTGCCGCCAGCGGTACACCGGCCCGCGCGTCTCCGTGACCGCCGTTTCCACCGCCGTGATTTTCATTGCGCACTCCGTTCGCAGAATGTAGAATGCAGTACGCACTACGCAGCAGAGATTAATTGCATTTCGCTGCATACTGTGTACTGCATACTTTCCCTAGCTTGTCGCCTTTTTCAGGCCTGCCGCGATCTCATCCACGCACTGCGCGGGGGTGGACTGGCCGAGCAGCACCTTTTGAAAGGCGGGGAGTACGGTCTGCTTTTGCCACCCGGCATTGCCGACGAACTGCGGCGCGATGGTGCCCTTTTCGAGGGCTGTCGTCGCGGCGGCGTAAATCGGGTCGCCCGTGAGGCGCTTATCCATCGCGGCGGCGGGGTTCGCGGGGAAGTAGCCGGTCTCTTCCAGCAAGGCGATTTCGGCGTCCACCGTGCCCCACTGCGTGATCCATGCCCACCCGGCATCGAGCTTGTCCGCCGGGATCGCGTTGTTCAGTCCGTTATACAGCGGCGTCACGTCGGAGATCAGCGCGGCGGGACCGGCGGGGTAGGGCGCGGTCTTGAACTTGTCACCCAAGGCGTCGCGCACTTCCTTGAGCGAGCCGGTGTGGTGCATCACCATCGCGGTCTGGCCGGTCTTGAAGGCGGTCATGATCTGGGCGTAGCTGTCGTTGGGCGCGCTCGGCGGCGCGGCTTTGAGCTTGGTGAAGATTTCCGTGTAGAGCTTGATGCCCTCGGTCGCCTTCGCGGTATCAATCGCCGGTTTGCCTTTGTCGTCCACGAGCGGCGAGCCGAACGCGCGCATCACCTGAAGCACGAAACCCTCGCCGCCGTCACCACCGCGCATCCCGAAGCCGAAACGGTTCTTCCCGGCGTCGGTGAGTTTCGCGGCGGCGTCGCTCATCTCGGCCCACGTCGCTGGCGGTGAGGCGATGCCCGCCTCCTGAAAGAAGTCCGGGCGGTAGTAGTACCAGTTCACAAACATGAAACCGGGTACGCCGTAAATCTTGCCATTCACGGTGCCGACCGACCAGCGGTTATCGGGGAACTGCGCCTTCAGCCCCGTGCTGTTGACGCGGTCGGTCAGGTCTTTGAGCGCGCCGAGGGCCATCATGTCATTGACGCGCTCGGCGGCAACCATCATCGTATCCGGCAGGCTTTTCGCCTGCACTGCCGCCGTGATTTTCTGGATGTAACTCGCGTTCGGGATGTTTTCCTGCGTCACCATCACGGCGGGGTACTGCGTCTGGAAGGTCTTCGTGATCCGTTCCAGCCCCTTCATTTCGGTGTCGCTCGTGAAATGGTGCCAGTAGTTGATGGACCCCATTGGCGCTTTGCCACCGCTCGTGACCGCCGCCATCGGCGCAGTTGTCCCCATTGGGGCGGTCGTTGCCATCGCGGCAGGAGTGATCCCGCCACTACCACTTGACACTATGGTGGGCGCGGGAGCCGTGGTGCCAGCGGGCGCTTTCGTTGCCGCGCTCGCCGCCGTCGGGGCGGTGGTAGCGGTCGTCGCGTCACTACCGCAGGCGGCAAGCACCGCCGCCGCACTTGCCGCCGCCGCTCCTGCCACGAACTGCCGCCGCGTGAACCGTTTGCTCGTCTCGTTCACCTCGCTCATGGTGCCATTTCCTTTCGATACGCTACGACGCTACGACGCTACGACGCTCGACCGATGCCAATGAGATAGAGAAACCCCACCCCCGGCCCCACCCCCTTAGCTTCGCACGGGAGAGGGGAGAGGAAGGATATCGGTGCAATGCCGAGACGTACCCCTGATATCTCGATCCCGCCCCCGTTTTCCCTCCCCTCCCCTCTCCCTTAGCTTCGCGCGGGAGAGGGGCCGGGGGTGGGGTGCATTGACTGCCCTACCCCTTCACCGCCCCGGCGGTCAACCCACGGATCAGCGACTTCTGGATAAAGCCAAAGAAGATAATGATCGGCACAATGCTGATGATGCCCCCGGCGCAGAGTTGCCCCCAGGGTAGCTGGAACTCCCCGACCATCAGTTGCAGCCCGACGGGCCAGGTGCGCGACCCCTGGCTGGTCGTCAGCATCAGGGCAAGCAAAAACTCGTTCCACGAACTGACGGCGACAAAGACCGCCGTGGCAGCGAGGCCCGACCGTGCCAGCGGCAGGATGATGCGAAAGAGCGTGGCGATGCGCGAGCAGCCATCTATGCGCGCGGCATCCTCCAGATCGGTGGGGATCGCGTCGAAGAACCCTTTGAGCATCCAGATCGTCAGCGGCAGCAGAAAGGTGGTGTACGCGAGCGCGAGGCCGAGGTAGCTATCGAGCAGGCCGACCCGCCGCAACATGATAAAGAGCGGGATGAGCAGCAGCACTACGGGAAACATGCGCGAGACGAGGAAAAAGATCAGCAACTGGCTGCGCCCCGGAAAGCGGTAGCGCGAGACGCTGTAGGCCGCGAACGAGCCGAACAACAGGCAGATCGCCACCGTGAGCACGGAGACGATGGCGCTGTTCGCGATCAGGTGCGCGAAGCCGGAACGCCGCCAGATCGTGGTGTAGTTGGCGAACGTCAGGTGCTGCGGCAGGTATTGCAGCTTGGCGCTGATAATGTCCGGTTCTGGTTTGAGCGAGGTGATGAGCGTCCAGACGATGGGGGCAATGGCGAACACCGTGATGCCCGTCAGCACGAGGTAGGTCATGCCGTCGAGAAAGCGGGTCGCGCGCCGGTGCGAGGTGAACATCGCGGTCACTCCTTTGTCGCGCCGGATGTCCGGACGTAGACCACCGTGAACGCCATGAGCAGCAGCAGCATGGTCACGGAGATCGCGGCGGCATAGCCGAAGTTAAAGGCGGTGTACGCCGTCTGGAAGGCATAGAGAGAAAGCACTTGCGTGGCGTTGCCGGGGCCGCCGTTCGTCAGCACGATCAGCAAGTCCGGCCCATTGACGAGGCCGATCACGCGCAGCACCACGGTCGCCACGATCACCGGCGTCAGCAGGGGCACGGTGATGAGGCGGAACTGCTGCCAGCGAGTCGCGCCGTCCGTGACCGCCGCTTCGTACAGTTCGTCGGGGATCGCCTGCAACCCGGCGAGCAGGAACAGCGTGAAAAACGGGAAGCTGCGCCACAACTCCACGAGGCTGACAGCGAGCAGTGAGGTGTGCGTGTCCACAAACCACGCCCGGTAATGCGCCAGCACGCCCGCCCGCACAAGCAGGTCGTTAATGACGCCCAAGCGGGAATCGAGCATCAGCGCCCACATGTGCCCCGCCACCACCGACGGGAGAAACCACGGGATGAGCACGAGCAGGCGGAACACGCTTACGCCCTTAATGTCGCGGTTCAAGGCGAGCGCCGTCACGAGGCCGACGAGAAACTGGCCGATCACGCCCACGGCGACCCACTCCACCGTGTTGCGCAGCGCGACTTTGAACACGTCATCGTCCAGCAGATCGCGGTAATGACGCAGGCCGATGAATGGCGAACCGAGATCGGGGCGGGTCAGGCGCAACTCGCGGAAACTGAGCAGGATGCCGGAACCGATGGGGTAAATAATGATCGCCGCGAGCAGCAGCAGGCTGGGCGCGAGCAGCAGGTACGCCCACAGATGCCCCTCGGTGAACGCGAGCAACCGGCTCAACGGGCGGGCAGGCACGGACGCCGCACGCGCCACCGGTTGCGGGCGGGGTTGCGGTTGCGGTTGTGGCTGCGGATGCGGCGCGACCGTCTGGCTACTCATACCGCGCCCCGGCGCGCGTCGTCCCCGTGGTCGTCATTGGCCCCTCCCTATGTATGGTGTGGTGACACTACGGGCAATGCCCGGACAAACAGGCAATCATCACCGACGAAAACCCGTCTCTCCGTCCCCCGGCAACACGCACGCCGCTCAGTTGTCTTACCAATGTGGGCGATTGTAGGCGACGCCGCGCCAGACTGTCAAGCACGACGTGAATTCCCTAATACCTGCCGGAGGCCATAACGCTAGACGTTTTTCTGCGTTTTCCTTATTGTTGCCAGAGTAATTACATCGGAGGAGCGTAGCCATGAATGGTTTGATCTTCATCTTGATTGTCCTGACACTGGCGTCACTCAGCGCCCTCCTGATCCTGCTCTTACGCAAGCCGCAACCTAACGCCGATGTCTCGGTGCCTCTCCAACAACTTACGCAGGCGATACACGAGGGCCAGTACCAGATCGGCTTACTCACGCAACGCGTCGCATACCTCGATCCAATACCACAAGCTGCCAATGATATGCGCATTGAATTAGGACGGATCGCCGAGCGCGTTTCCACCGTCGAGCAGCATCAGGGTCATGTTGGTCAAAACGTCTATGCACTGAGAGGTACGCTGACGGAAACGCGCACTGAAACGCACGCGCTCCTTCAAACCGCACAGGCAATCCAGAGTGAACTTGCATACGCGCGTCGCAACCTCGCCGAACTGCAAGAGAATGCCCGGGTCCGTCAGCAAAGCGAGCAGAAAACGGCAGAGTCAATCCGTCATCTGGAAATCGTGATTGCGGGGACGCAATCAAAGGGTGCCGCAGGCGAGAACATCCTGGAAGCAATCTTCGCGCAACTCCCTGCACATTGGCAGATGCGGAACTTCACCATCGGGAATCGTGTCGTAGAGTTTGCACTCCGTTTGCCAAATGACCGTATTCTGCCAATTGACAGTAAATGGACGGCGACGAATCTCCTTGAAGACTTCTTTGCCTGTGAAAATATCGCCCAGCAACAGCAGATCAAGAGACACATTGAGACGACGGTGCTTGCAAAGGCAAAAGAGGTCAGGAAGTACCTCGATCCTCATTACACTCTCGATTTTGGTATCGCAGCAGTACCCGATGCGATTTTCGATTTGTGCGCTGGCATTCATGGGGCCATATTTCAATATAACGTTGTTCTCGTCAGTTACAGCATGTTTCTCCCTTATCTCCTTTTGGTGTTCCAGACAGTACTCAAAAACTCCAGTGTACTTGACGTTGAGCAACTCGACTCACATGTGCGAGCAACGCAGGAGAACCTTGCCGCAATTCAGGACGAGTTAGAGGGGCGATTTTCTCGCGCAATGACGATGCTTACAAACTCGCGTAGCGACATGACCGCACTCGTGAGCAAGGCGCGAGGCAGTTTGACGACCCTTCAGATTGCCCCCACCACAACCCCTTTTGACGTTGAAATTGAGCCGAGCTATGCCGATGATTAAAAGAATCACGTCGTGAAACGCTCAGGGAATCCCCGATTGGTGCATATCGTCTCGCGTTTTTGATACAACCAACTGAACGATTATCCGATCTCGCCCGACCCGTACCTGTTGCAGAGGGCGCAGGGTATAGTACAGACACCTGCGACCCGCCGTGTGAAGCGGTTCGCAGGGTACACATCGCGCGGTACAATGCGGGGGACGGTAGCGGGGCGACCCTCTATAGGTGGGCGCGGATGAGCACAAGGGAGCAGACAGTGGACACGACGGGCAGGCGGTTCGACCCCACGAAGTACCTCCGCGCGGTCAAGACGCGGAGCGGCAAGCAGGAAATGTATCTGCCCGTACCGGCGCGGCTCCTGTGGCTGCGTGCCGATCACCCGAACGCCTCTGTACTCACCGAGGCATTGAAGCTGGACGACCGCAACGCGATCTTCAAGGCGACGATCACGCTGCCCGGTGGCGCGGTCGCGGTGGGTCACGGCAGCGAGGCCGCCGGGGATTTCGGGGACTTCATCGAAAAGGCGGAAACCAAGGCGATTGGCCGCGCCCTCGCCGCCCTCGGTTACGGCATCGAGTTTGCCGAGATGCAAGACGACCCCGCCCTCGCCGGTGCGACCGACGCGGCCCCGGCGCTCCTTCCCGCCACGGTGCCTGCCGCTCCGAACCCGGTGGCCCCCGTTGCCGCCGCGCCCTCCGCACCCGTCGTCGCGCTCGCCCCGACGCCCACTTCGGTGCAGCCACCGCAACCCGTGCAGCCGCCTCCCCCCGCGTCCGCGCCGCTGCCCGAAGCGGTTGCCCTACGCCCGGAGCGCAACGACCGGAACGACCGCTACGATACGCGGCCCGAACGCGGCGACCGCCCCGAACCACGTACAGACCGCAACGACCGCAACGACCGCCCCGAACCGCGCACCGACCGCGCCGAGCAGCGCATTGAGCGGCCCGAACGCGCTGACCGCCCGGATGTGCGCACGGACCGCAACGACCGTACCGACCGCTATGCCCCACCGCCGCCCCGGAGCCTAATTGACCGCGTGCCCCGCCCGGAGCGACCGGAACGCAGCGAAGCCTCCGACGAGCCGCCGTCGCTGGGCCGCTCGATGCCCACACCCATCGAGCGGCCCGCACGCCCGGAACGCATCAGCCGGTCACGCGAGATGCTGCCCGCGATGAGCACCAATGCCACCCCGGACTTCCCACCGATGGAGGAGGAGACGCCGCCCGCCCCGACCCCCATTCGCCGCACGGGCCGCACCCTGATCGGACGCCCCGCCGGGACATTGCCCGCCCTGCCAGGATTGCCCGCCCCCGACCCATTACCCGCCACCACGACTGCCGCGCTGCCTCAGCCACCTCCGGCAACCGAACCGGACGAGGCGAACGAGACCGCTGAGGCGGGCGAAACCGACGACGAACTGGAACCGGCGACGATCTCCACCACCTCGTTCTGGCGCTGGGCCAAGAGCAAGGGCTACCCCGACCGCCGCGCCGTCGAGGCAGCAACGGGCCGCAGCATGGACACGATGACCCCGCGTGAAGCCTACTTCCGCCTGCGTGAGGTGATCGCGCGCGGCACCGCACAATAGCCCTTTCCCAGAGCGTATGCGTGCTGGCGTTGAATCGGCCTAACCCCAACCCCTTCCCTAAAGGGAAGGGGAGTGTGCCTCGGAGAGATCGCGGCGTCTGGGGAACATCGAAGCATTGCAGTAAGTCACCCCTTCCTTTTAGGGAAGGGGCCGGGGGTTAGGGCATTCAGGGCCGGGGTGTAAATCTCCATCCGCTTCCCTTCGTGGGCGGCGGATGGGGAACCGGGGGATTTATACCCCGCGCGGGGTAATCGCGCCGCCCATCGGTGTGCCTCCCCGGAGTCGCAGGGCAAGGGCGATGAGCGAGGCGCCAAAGAAGATCGCATAGGCACCGATCAGCGTCACCACGGAGAGCACGCCCGCGCGTGGGTTGACGATGAGGACGATCCCCAGAAGCACCGAGAGTACGCCCGCGAGGCCAAGAAACCACTCACTGGCGATCAAGCGGCGCAGTGCGACAGCGGCAATGATCTCCATGATTCCCGTCAGGATCGCCCAGAAGGCGATGATGTAGAGCAGCGTCACCGCCGTTGCGCCGGGATAGAGAAACGCGACCAGCGCGGCAAGGATGCCAAGCACGCCTTCGAGCGCGAGCGACGCCCACCGCTCGTGCTGTCCGGCGGCGCGCACGGCGGCGACCAGCGCGAACACGCCATCGAGCGCCGCGTACACCCCGAACAGAAAGATCAGCACGCCGAGCGTCAGTTGCGGCCAGACCAGCGTGAGCACGCCAAAGACCACCGCCGCCACGCCCCGCACGAGCAACGCCCACCAGTTGCGCATCAGTACCGCGTCCATCGGTCGCCTCCTCCCTACTCCATGCACCCCGCGTCCACATCGGCACGCCTACGCCACCACGGCGAAGTGGCAGTCGTGGGTAGTTGCATCAAGAACGGGGCCAGTACGGGTGCGAGGAACAATCAGGACGCTGCGGGACCGGCATTGTCGAGCAGTTCGACGCGGAACACGCGCAATCGGTCAAGGCTACCATGCTCCACGCGCACACGGTCGCCTACGGTGAGGGCGGTAAAGACGGCCCCCTTCAGGGGCACGGCAAGCGGTTCGACCGCGCCAGTATCGAGCACGATTACGCCGACGCGACGCGTCCCTCGCACCGTCCAACGACGGTCGAGGATCGTGCCCTCCGTCCAGACCGGGCGCGAGAAAAGCGCAAGCGCGCCATTGATCAGCAGGCTGAACCCCGCGACGATCAGCACCGCCGCCACCGACACGATCACCGGCGTCGGGCGGGCAAAGCGCGCCACCACGAGTGCGATCCCCACGGTCAGGCAAACCGCCCCGGTGAGCGCGACGGCGGCATCCGGCGGGCCGGTACGATTCGTGAGCGTACGAGGCATGGCACCTCCTTAACCGGGGAGAATATTAAACCGCGAAGGCGCAAAGGCGCGAAGGAAAGGCAAAAACGGATTCGGTCATAATTGAATGTTCTTCGCGCCTTCGCGGTTCATTCAGGCTGGGCATGGCACGGAATGCTAGACAGCCCCCGCGCGCTGGAATACGATACCATCATTCATCGCGGCGCGGGGTGGGGTTTCGGCCCCGTGCCGTGCGGCGCTTGCAGTTCACACCATTAACCGACGTAACTGACGGGGGAGCACACATGACGACCACGCTGCGGATCAGCGACCAGTACACCGGCGACCACCCGAAATCGCGGGCGCTGCACGAGCAGGCGCGGGCCGTGATCCCCGGCGGCATCGCCCATGATGTACGCAATGTGCGGCCCTTTCCCCTGACGATGGAGCGCGCGAGCGGCGCGTACAAGTGGGACGTGGACGGCCATCAGTACACCGATTACGTGGTCGGGCACGGCTCGCTCATCCTGGGGCACAGCCATCCGCAGGTCGTCGAGGCCGTGCGGGAGCAAATGACGCGGGGCACGCACCTGGGCGCGGGCACACCACACGAGATCGCCTGGGCCGAACTCGTGCAACGGCTGATCCCCAGCGCCGACCTGACGAAGTTCACATCGAGCGGCACCGAGGCGACGATGATGGCGATGCGCCTCGCGCGGGCGTACACGGGCAAGGATAAAATCCTCAAGTTCGCTGGCCACTTTCACGGCTGGCATGACTACGCCGTGGCGGGGCAGACGCCACCGTGGGACGTACCCGCTTCCGCCGGTGTGCCAGGCGAAACGCTCTCCACCGTGGTGATCGCCCCCGTGAACGACCTCGACTTCGTGGATGCCCGCCTCGCACAGGGCGACATTGCGGGCGTGATCCTGGAGGCGAGCGGCGCGTCGTGGGCGTCCATCCCGCACCCGCCCGGCTTTCTCCAGCGGCTGCGCGAGATCACCACGAAGCACGGCGTCGTGATGATTATGGACGAAGTGATTACCGGCTTCCGCTACTCCCCCGGCGGCGTGCAGGCGTTGGAGGGTGTGACACCCGACCTGACCACGCTGGCAAAGATTCTCGCGGGCGGCCTGCCCGGTGGCGCGGTGGCGGGCAAGGCGGACATCATGAACCTGCTCACCTTCCGCGATGACCCGCACTGGAACCGCTATCACAAGGTCGGGCACCCCGGCACCTACAACGCCAACCCGCTTTCCGCCGTAGCGGGCATCACCGCGCTAACGATCCTCTCCGACCCCGCACAGCAGCAGCAGGCAGACGCCCTCGCGGTGCAGCTGCGGTCGGGCTTCAACCGCGTGCTGCTGCATGAGGAAGTCCCCGGTTTCTGCTACGGCGAATCGAGCATGTTCCACCTCGTACTCGGCACGCCCTACCCCGGCGGCACGCCGGACGGCGATTTGCAGGCCCCGCAGGGCGTCGCGCCGGAAACCCTCAAGCGCGGCATCGCACCCAAGCTCGACGCCCCTCTTTACTGTGGCATGGTCGCCGAAGGCGTAGACCTCTTTCACGGCGGCGGCCTGCTGTCGGTCGCGCACACCGAGGCGGACGTGGACCGCACCATCGAAGCGTTCGACACCACCGTGCGCCGGATGACGAACGAAGGCGCGTTCGAGTAGCGGGTTTTCCTAACCCCCGGCCCCTTCCCTCAAAGGGAAGGGGTGACTTACTGCAATGCTTCGATCTTCCTCATACACTCCGATGTTCCAGCGGCACCCTCCCCTTCCCTTTGAGGGAAGGGGCCGGGGGTTAGGAAAACCCACCGCTCGCGGGCGGAACCACAGGCGGCAGGTTCAGGGCGCGCACGGCGGCGTTGAACTCCGACACATCGGTCTCGATTACGGTGGCGAGGGTGATGAGGTGTTGCCCGACCTGCGTTGCCAGGTCGTCATATACCGCGCGGGTTTGCGCGGCGGGGGCGGTGTCGGCGCTGGCTATCGCGCCGGACAGGGTGGCGAGCTTGTTGTTCAGCTTGACGGGGTAGTTCAGCGGGTCTTCCAGCGCCTTGGAGCGTGGCTGGATCAACTCCTCCTCGATCTCGGCAAGCGTCTTTTTCAACGCGGCGGCAGTTTCGCGCACGGCCCCCGCGTCTTCGCGCCCCGTGAGCCGCGCTTCCCACGCCTCGACCTGACCGCGCACATCGCGCAACTGAAGGATGCCCGCGTGCGCCCGCGAGAGCATGTCACGCACTTGCACCTGCAACGCGAACTGCGCGTCCAGATCGGCCTGCGATGCCGCGACGCGCGGGTCCTTCAGGATCGTGAAGGGCTGCGTCTGCACGATATCGCCCACGATCAGGCGCACCTGATACGCGCCGGGGGACGCCAGCGGCCCGGCGGTGCTGCCCGCCCAGAAGATTGCGCCCGGTAACTCCGTAGCGTCGGGGTAGCGCATGTTCCAGACAAAGCGGTTCATGCCCGCCTCCACCGGGGCTTTTGGCTCCTTCTTTTTGTCGGGGCCGTGCCCGTTCGCCGCCGCTTTCGGTGCGTCCTCCGGGGCGTCCGCCTTGCTCGTGAACGATTTGATCTCCGCGCCCGCCGCGTCGAGAAAGGTGAGCGTCACGTCGCCTGCGGGTTTGTCCCGCAGGTAGTACGAGACGACCACGCCATCGGTCGGGTTGCGCCCCGCCTCGAAAAAGGTGAGCGGGCTGCCCGGTTTCGGGTCTTGCCACGTCGTCACGGCGAGGCCACCGACGGAAAGGTAGCCCTGTGGCGGGCCGCCCTCGTGGAAGCGGCGCAGCCCGCTCTTGAAGCGGATCGTCGGGCGTGGCGCGAAGAGCTTTGCGGGCGCACTCGCGGTGTCGTCCGCCAGTTGACGCAGCGGCGAAAGGTCGTCCAGCACCCAGAAGGCCCGCCCATGCGTCGCCGCGACGAGGTCGCCCTGCGTCACGACAAGATCATGGATCGGCACCACGGGCAGGTTGCGCTGCAACGGTTGCCAGTGCGCCCCGTCGTCAAACGAGACGTACACACCGCTTTCCGTGCCCGCGTACAACAACTGCTCGCGCTCCGGGTCAGCGCGCACAGTGCGGGTGAAGGCGTCCGGGGCGATGCCCTCGGTGATCTTCGTCCACGTCTGGCCGTAGTCGCTGGTGCGGTAGAGGTACGGCGCGAAGTCGTCGTGCTTGTAGCGGTTCGCGGCGACGTATGCCATCCCGGCGCGGTGAGGGCATGGCTCGATGATGCTGATCTGCGCCCAGGCGTCCGCGAGGTCGGGCGGGGTGACGTTCTGCCACGTCTTGCCGTCGTCGCGCGAGACGTGTATCAGGCCATCGTCGGAACCGGCCCAGAGCACGCCGCGCTCCACGGGCGACTCCGCGAAGGCAAAGATCGTGCAGTAGTACTCCACGCTCGTGTTGTCTTTGGTGATCGGGCCACCGGATGCGCCAAGCTTGGTCGGGTCATTGCGCGTCAGGTCGGGGCTGATCACATCCCAACTGCCGCCCTCGTCGCGTGAGCGGTGGACGACGTTCGAGGTGACGTACAGCGTGTCGGGGTCGTGGGGCGAGATCACGATGGGAAACGTCCACTGAAAGCGGTACTTGAGGTCACCCGCGCTCCAGCCCATCGGGTTTTCCGGCCAGGGGAGGATGTTGCGCGATTGCCCGGTGCGCCGGTCGTAGCGCGTGACGAGCCAGTACGACCCGGCGTAGACGATGTTTGGGTCATCCGGGCGCACGGCGATGTAGCCGCTCTCGCCGCCACCCACGGGGTAGCAATCCGCCCAGGTGATCGCGCCGTTGTCGGAACGGCTCGGCGCGCTGATCGTGGTGTTGTCTTGCTGTGCCCCATAGAGGCGGTAGGGCACGGCGGTGTCGGCGGTGACGTGGTAGAACTCGGCGGTCGGCTGGTTGTAGATCGAGGACCACGCCGCGCCGCCGCTGTACGACACGCACGCGCCGCCATCGTTGCCCTCGATGATATGCGCGGAGTTTTGTGGGTCAATCCACAGGTCGTGGTCGTCGCCGTGCGGTGTCGGCACTTCCAGAAAGCTCGCGCCGCCGTCGAGCGATTTCCACAGTTGCACATTCGGCACCCAGAGCACGTCCGGGTTTGTCGGGTCGGCGATGATGTGGGTGTAGTACCAGGGGCGCTGGCGCTGGTCGGAGCCATCGCTCATCTTGCGCCATGTCGCGCCGCCGTCTTCGGAACGAAAGAGGCCACCGTCTTCGGCCTCGATCAGCGCGTACACGCGGTCGCGCCCGGCGGAAGCGGCGACGCCGATCTTGCCCAGCGTGCCTTTCGGCAAACCGGGGTTGCCGGTCAGTTCGGTCCAGGTGTCGCCGCCATCGGTGGATTTATACAGGCTGCTGCCGGGACCGCCGCTGGTCAGGCTGTAGGGCGTGCGGTTCGCCTCCCAGAAGGCGGCGTAGAGCACGCGCGGGTTGTGGCGGTCCATCGAGAGGTCAATCGCCCCCGCCGTTTCGCTGCGAAAGAGGATTTGCTGCCACGTTTTGCCGCCGTCTTGGGAGCGGTAGATGCCGCGTTCGGCGTTCGCGCCGTAGACATGCCCAAAGGCGGCGACGTAAAGCAGATCGGGGTTCGCGGGGTGGATGCGCACGCGGGCGATGTGGCGCGTCGCGGCGAGGCCCCGATGCGTCCACGTTGCGCCGCCATCGGTGGAAATGTACACGCCGTCCCCGTGCGCCACGTTGCCGCGAATTGTCGTCTCGCCCATCCCGGCGACGACCACGTTCGGGTCGGACTCCGACACGGCGAGCGCGCCCACGGAGGCGGCGCCGAAGAAGCCATCGGAAACGTTGCGCCAGGTCGCGCCACCGTCGCGCGTTTTCCAGACACCGCCACCCGTGGAGCCGAAGTAGTGCATCAGTGGGTCCGAGACATCCCCCGCGACCGCCACGCAGCGCCCGCCCCGGTGCGGCCCCACGAGCCGCCATTCCACCTTGTCCAGCAGTTTCGCGTCTACCGTCATACCGTGCGCCTCCCCTTTGCAGGTGTGTCATCACAAGGGGAGCATCGTAGGCGCGGGCGGCGGCGGCGTCAACACCGACGAAAGCGAAGACGATTGAACCGCGAAGGCACGAAGGCGCGAAGGAATCAAGGAAAATATATTCAATTCCTTTGCATTTCTTCGCGCCTTCGTGCCTTCGCGGTTCAAATTTCCCCCTCCCATGCCGGGACGGATGACTAATACCCCCGGCGCTTATCTATGACGTTCATCAGCGGCTCGCCTGCGAGAAAGCGGCGCACGTTCTCGCTGATGATCGCGTAAGCGCGGGGGCCGTACCGGGGCGTCAGGCCACCGTAGTGGGTGAGCAGGATCAGGTTCGGTGCGTCCCACAGCGGGTGGTCGGGCGGTAGCGGTTCGGGGTCGGTCACGTCCAGCCCGACGCCGGCAATCGTGCCGTCCTTGAGCGCGGCGAGCAGTGCGCCCTGCACCACGATTGGCCCGCGCCCGACGTTAAAGAGGTACGCGCTACGCTTCATCGCCCGAAGCTCCCGCTCGCCGATCAGGTGCGTCGTTTCCGGCGTCAGGGGCAGGGTAATTGCCACATGGTCGGCGTCCGCGAGCAGGCCGTGCAGGTCGTCCGGGGCGAACTGCCGGTCGAGCAACCCCGGTTCGGTGACGGTATTGGAGCGACGCCAGCCCGTGACGCGCATCCCCAGCCCCTTCGCCTTGCGAGCAAGGGACGTGCCGATCTTGCCCAGGCCGAGAATGCCCATCGTTTGCCCCTCGATCTCGAACATGCCTGTGGGCCAGTAAAAACGGTGTGGGCCATGCTGGTTGAGAATCTGCTCCGGCACGCGCCGCGCAAAGGCGAACAACATCGCCAGCGTTTGCTCCGGCACGCTCGCCACATGCACGCCGATGGCGGAGGTGGCGGTGATATCCGAGTCCCGCATCGCGGGGTACGTCACCCCGTTCGCGCCCGCGCCCGTGGTCTGCACCCAGCGCACGCGCGTCGCCTGATCGAACAGGCGTGCCGGGAGATCGCCGATCACCGCGTCCGCCTCCCCGATGTGCCGTTCCAGCAGTTCCGGCGTGCCCTCCACAGAGATGAACTCCGCACCGGGGAAGTCCGCTGCGAGCTTGGCACGGTAATCCACGCCGTCGTTGCGCCCCATGTTCCCGCCCACCAGGATCACCGGCTTACGCTCCGTGTCCGCCATCTGTTTCCCCCTTACCTTGTGCGATTGCCGTTCGTCGTGCGGCGCGTAGTATCGCACGGTTGCGCCCGCCCGCGCACCGTCGCATACTGCCCCTCCAAACGTACTGCACCACATGCGAAGGAGACACACTGATGGCTGAAACCGTTACCCACGATGCTCACAACACGCACCGGGAAACCCGCGAACGCTTCACGCTCGACGCCCTGCGCGACTTCGCCACCCGCGCGTTTACGCGGGTGGGCGTACCGCCGGAGGACGCCGACACGGTTGCCACGATCCTCACGAACTCGGACTTGTGGGGCATCGAGAGCCACGGAATGCCGTTGCTCGCGGGCTATGTGCGGCGCGTGCAAAACGGGCTGGCAAAGGCGCGGCCCGATATCCGCGTCGTCTCGGAGTACCCCGGCACGCTCGTGCTCGATGGCGACGACGGCCTCGGCCCCGTGGTGGGCACGTACGCGATGCGGCGGGCCATTGACAAGGCGCGCGAGACGGGGGTGAGCACCGTGACGGTGCGCAACAGCAACCACTACGCCGCCTGCTTCAACTACCCCCTGATGGCGGTCGCGGAAGAGATGGCGGGCATGACGATGACGAGCACGGGGCCGAGCGTGATACCCACCTTTGGCGCGGCCCCGCTGCTCGGCACCAACCCGATCTGCATCGCCTTTCCCGGCACCGAGGCGAGCAAGCCCTTCGTGATTGACATGGCAACGAGCGTCGTCGCATCCGGCAAGGTCGGCGTGTACCGCCGCGAGGGCAAGACGTTGCCCACCGGCTGGTCGTACGATGAGGACATGCAGCCGACCACCGACGCCGCGAAAGCGCGCTACCTCAACCCCCTCGGCGGCGACCGCGGTCACGGCAGCCAGAAGGGGTACGGGCTGAATGTGGCGGTGGACATGTTCACCGCGCTGCTCTCCGGTGGGCGGTACAGCGCGCAGATGACGCGGGCGAACGCGTTGGAGGCGCCCCTGAAAAGCGCGCACATGTTCAGCGCCTGGAAGGTGGACGCCTTCGTGCCACTGGACGAGTACCGGGCGCGCTACGACGAGTACACGCAAATGCTGCACGCCTGTCCGCCCGCTGCCGGACACACGGGCGTGCTCATCCCCGGCGAACCGGAATGGGCCGCCGAAAGCGACCGCCGCGCCCACGGCATTCCGCTCAACCCGCTCGTGGTCGCCGACTTGCGCCAACTCGCCGCCGATCTCGACCTGCCTTTCAACGAGTAACAGGGGAGGGGAATTCACCACAGAGACATAGAGGGCACGGAGGAAATACAGGTAAAAACGCCATTCGTAGGAGCAGGGGCGATGGCATCGGTTTCAGGAGGGGATATGCAGCCACATCTCGCCGCGAGCCTCGCGGTACTCGAAGAGTTGTACGGTGATCTGACGGCGTTCATTCGCCCGCTGGACGAAGCCTGTCTGAACTGGACGCCGCCGATACCCGACACCAACTCGATTGCCGCGCTCGTCACGCATGTCGTCGGCTCCAATCTGAGCTGGTTCTCCCGCGCGGTGGACGAGCCATTCACCCGCGACCGCGACGCCGAGTTCCATGCGCGCGGTGACGTCGCATCCCTGACTACGATGCTCGTGGACTCACTGGCCGCCATCCGCGCATGGTGCGCCCGCCTTGAAGCGATTGACCTCGGCGCGGTGCGCGCGGTCCATCGTCTGGACGCAGCCCACGAAGCGCCGCTCTCCGCCGCCTGGTGCATCGCGCACGCGATCATCCACACCGGCGAGCACTGGGGGCAGATGCAGCTCAACCGCCAACTGTACGCCGCGACGGTAGCCGGGGCACACGCGGCACCGGGGAAGGTGCCAGACACGCTGCCGAACTTCTCATGGCTGATCGCGGACGAACTGGCGGGCATGGGGCACCCACGCACGGCGGACGACCTCGTCACCCTGCGGGCGTACGGCGTGCGGGCAGTGATCTCGCTCACGGAGGAGCCGTTGCCCGCTGTGTGGGCAGCGACGGCAGGACTGGGAACGCTGCACGTCCCCGTGGCGGACTTCACCGCCCCGACACCCGTACAGATCGCGCAGGTCATGGGGGCAATAGACCGCTTCCGTGCGGCGGGGTTGCCCGTGGTGGTTCACTGCGTGGGCGGGCGTGGGCGCACGGGCACGCTGCTCGCCTGCGCCCTCGTCGCGCGGGGCGAAAGCGCGGCGGACGCCATCGCCGCTGTGCGCGCCCCGCGCCCCGGCTCCATCGAGAACGCCGATCAGGAAGCGGCCGTCGCGGCCTATGCGGCGGCACGCGCGGAAATAGACGGCACATGACCGCCATTGAGTTCGGGATGAACGCGCGGCTGTGGGCGGGCATGGAACGGCCCGTGATCGAGGAAATTGCCTTCGCGGCAGGGGCGGGCTTCCGCTGGCTGCAATTCAACGACCGCGCGACGGGGTTGGACGAAACCGCCTTCGGCGCACCGCCCACGGCAGTGGCGGACGCACTGGCGGAGCGGCAGATCAGCGCAGTGCTGGAAATCATGCCGCGGGTTGACGTGACGGGGCACACCGCCGACGGGCGCACACCGCTCGATCTGCTGGAAGCGAACCTGCCCGCCATCACCGCCCTGCGGATGTCGCGCGTTCACTGGCACGTCGTTTTCGCGGAACCACGGGGCGTGGAACCGGCGCGCATTGCGGGCTGGCTCGTGCCCCAACTGACTGCCGCGACCGCGCGGGCGGCGCGTGCGGGGTTCCGGTTCGCCATCGAACCGAACGATGCCCTGTACCCCGCCCTCTCGCACCCGGCGGAGTTCGCCGCGCTGCTCACCGCCGTGCCCGACCTCGGCCTCGTCTGGGACCTCAACCACACCGCACCGGCGCACTACGACGGCTTTCTCGCCTTCGCCGCGCACATGACAATGCTGCACGTCTCCGATACGCGCCTGCCGCTCATGAACGAGCATCGCCCGGTCGGGCAGGGCAACGTGGACTTCGCCTCCCTGTTGCGCCGCCTGATCGCCGCAGGCTTTCGCGGCCCCGCCATCCTGGAAATTGGCGGCCAACCCCGCTCCGGCGGCTACGGGCAGGACACCGACGATGCCCTCACCGATTCCCTCGCCCGCCTCCACGCCCTCGATATTGAGCAATAAGCAAAAGATTCACCACAGAGACACAGAGAGCACTGAGGAAAAAAGACAAAAAACCGAGAACCCTTTGTGATTTCTCCGTGTTCTCGGTGTCTCTGTGGTGAATCGTTTTCTATTTTTGTAGCGCGCGGAGGCGGGGGGTGAGGGCGCGGGTGTCTACGCCGCATTCGTCGAGCACGCGGCTGGGGAGGCCTTCGCGGTCGCGGAGCAGGGCGAGGAGCACATCGGGCAGCGTGACGAGGGTTTCCATCGCCGCCGCGACGGTCGCCTCATCTTCGAGCAAGACGAGCAGGCGCGGGCCGACACGGACTTCGCCGCCGACGAGCAGCGCCGGTTCGTGCGGCACGATGAACTCCACGCGGCTGCGGGCCTGCTCCGCCGACGCGCCCCGGTCGCGCAGCAATGCTCCGGTGGGCGTATCGCTGGCAATCGCGGTGATCAGCACATGCTCACCGCCGATAAAGCGGTGCCCCAAGCGAGTGGTTTCCGCCGCGCTCATCCGCAGCACAGTCTTTACTTCCTCGGCGTAGCCGTCGTCCGCGAGCAACGTGGCGAGGGGGCGCGGCTTCGGCAGGCTGCTCACGCGCCCTCCGGGGCGTGCTCGTTCTCATTACGCAGCGTGCTTTCGGCGTACGTCAGCCAGCGCAGGCTCGCCTCCGCGTCTTCGAGGGCGGCGAGAATGGCGAGCCGTCCCGCGCGTTCCCCGCCGGGCAAGGCGGCAAGCTGGGCGCGCAGGGCGTCGCGGTCGCTTTCGCAGGTCGCGCGTTGCGCCGCGAGATAGAGCGCGATGGCCTCCGGCTCCCCCGCCTCCACGAGCAGCAGGAGCTTCACAAGGGCTTCGTCCTTGACGGGACGTTCGGGGGCGACGGGTTGCCCCAGCCAGTGAGCGAGCACGGTTTCGCCTGCGTCCGTGAGCGCGTATTCCTTGCGGTCCGGCAGGTTGGTCTGCTCCACGACGTTGGCAAGGCGCACCAGGCCGTCGCGTTCGAGCGTGCGCAGCGCGTGGTAGACATGGCCGGGGTTGATCTCCCACAGGCCATCGGTCAACTCACCGAGGGCGCGGCGCATCTCGTACCCATGCCGGATGCCCTGCGCGAGGCACCAGAGGATGGCAAAACGGAGCGGCATATGGGCATTCTCTCCCCTGCACAACACCCTAGATCATTGCAACCTAGGTTATCGTGCGGTACAGTGCGGGCGGGTCATTCGAGCCATTGCATGCAGTGTACACCGTGCGTGGCGCGTGCGGGGTGCTCAATGAATGAGGAGGCGCAGATGCATCGTTTGCTCCGCGCGTGGGTGAGCCGACCGCTCACCGCGCTGCTGCTGGTGTCGCTTCTTGCCCCCGGCGCCGGGGGCGCGGTCGCGCAGCCTGTGGCGGCGATTGATTTCCCCGGTGGGCCGAGCCAGAGCTTTGTGATCGGCGGCGCGGTGCAGACCGAGACCACGCTCACGCTCGCGGATTTGCAGACGTTGCCCACCCAGACCATGATGGCGGAAACGCGCACGCAGATGGGGTCGCAAGGCACGGCGACGTACCGGGGCGTGCTGCTGAAAGACGTGCTGGACGTGGCGAAGCTGCAACTGAACCCGAACACGAAAAACGACGCCCTCTCCCGCGCGATCACCGCCTACGGCAGCGATGGCTACCGCGCCACGATTGCCTACGGCGAGGTTGACCCGAATTTCGGCGACCAGCCGATCCTGGTCGCCTTTGAAATGAACGGCCAACCGCTCGCCGACCGCGACGGCATGTTTGAACTGGTCGTGCCGGGAGACAAGCTCGCCGGGCGGTGGGTGAAAAACCTCGTCGCCCTCACCGTGGCCGCGCCCAACGTATAAGCGACAGACACGAAAGGACATGCACGCCATGACCCGTCTCACCCGTCTCGCCCTGCCCGTGTTGCTACTATTCGCGGCCCTGCTCACTGCCTGTGGTGGCAGTGACGTAGTGACCGCACCCGCCGCAACCACAGCGCCAACGGTCGCCGCGACGAGTGCGCCTGCGGCAACGATGCCTGCAACCACCGCCGCAACGGTCGCGCCGACCTCAGCGCCGACGGCTGCCGCCACAAGCACGACTGCCGCCACGGTCGCACCCACATCGGCCCCGACAGTTGCCGCGACGCGCACCACCGCTGCGACGGCGGCAGCAACGGCTGCCAGCACGGCTGCCGCGAGTACGGCTGCCGCGAGCGCCGCCGCACCGGCGGGCACCATGACTGGGGGGGCAACGGGCACGCTCACTGTGTTCGCGGCGGCGTCGCTCACGGAATCGTTCGCGGAAGTGAAGAGCGCGTTTGAAAAGGCGAACCCCGGCGTCACCGTGCAGTACAACTTCGCGGGGTCGCAGGCGCTCGTCACGCAACTGACGCAGGGCGCGAAGGCGGATGTGTTCGCCAGCGCCGACCAGGCGAATATGGACAACGCGACCAAAGGCGGCGTGATCGCCGGGACGCCGCAAATCTTCGCCAAAAACAAGCTCATCATCATCGTGCCCAAAGACAACCGGGCGGGCATTCAATCCGCGAAAGACCTCGCCAAACCAGGCGTGAAGTTCGACACCGCCCAGACGAGCGTGCCCGTCGGCACATACACGCAGCAGGTGCTGGACAACTTCAGCAAGCTGCCGGACTATGGCGCGGACTTCAAGGCGCAAGTCAACAAGAACACCGTGTCGCAGGAAGACAATGTGAAAGCCATCGTGCAAAAGGTGCAGCTTGGCGAGGCGGACGCGGGCATCGTGTATCTCACAGACGCGCAGGCCGCGAAGGACAAGCTGACCTTTATCGAGATTCCCGACGCGCAAAACGTGATCGCCACGTACCCACTCGCAGTCGTCAAAGGCGCACCGCAGGCAGCCCTCGCCCAGAAGTTCGTGGACTACCTCGGCTCGACGGACGGGCAGGCGATTCTCGCCAAGTACGGTTTCGCCGCGAAGTAGCCGGCAACCGGCGGAACGATTGAACCGCGAAGGCGCGAAGGCGCGAAGAGGATCAAATAAAGATTTTATTCTTTTGCATTTCTTTGCGCCTTCGCGCCTTCGCGGTTCAAATCTCCCCATGCCGCCCGATGCAAGACCGCATACGCGGGGGTGTATCATGGTTGTCGGGTACGAACGTTAATGCGTTGGTAGAAAATAGGGAGCGACACCGATGGAACTGAGCGCGCACAATCAACTGAAGGGCACCGTGACCAAGCTGATCCTCGGTGGCGTGATGGCGGAAGTGACGCTGGACATCGGCAACGGCCAGACGCTCACCGCCACGATCACCCGCTCCTCGGCGGAACGCCTGGGGTTGGCGGAGGGCAAGCCCGCCGTGGCGATCATCAAGAGCACCGAGGTCATTGTCGGGGTGGAGTAACGAGTATGCAGTGGGAAGTATGCAGTATGCAGTATGCAGTATGCAGCAGGGATGAATGCCTTGGGCTGCGTATTCCCCACTGCATACGGCCTACCATGTACCGCATACTTCCCACTGCATACTGCATACCGCGTACTGCGTACTCCCCATTGCATACTTCCCCATGAGCATTCTCAGCCAACCGGCCCCTGTGCGCCCCGCCGTGCCCACGTCTCCCCGCTTCCACCGGCGACGGATGGGCGCGGGCGCATGGGCGCAATTGTTGCTGCTGGGCGTCTGCTCACTGGCATTTTTGTTGCTGCTCGTGCTGCCGCTCGTGGCGATCTTCTGGCAATCGCTGCCCAACGGCGCGTTTTTCGCGGCGGCGCGGCTGCCCATCGTGCGCGATGCGTTGCGCCTCTCGCTCGCCACGAGCGGCATCGCCCTCGCCGTCACGGTCGCTCTGGGCACGCCCATCGCCTATCTGCTGGCGCGCTACCGCTTTCGCGGCTACGACCTGCTGGACTCACTGATTGATTTGCCGATGGTGCTGCCACCGAGCGTGGCGGGGCTGGGGTTGCTGATTGCCTTTGGGCGGCGCGGGTTGTTTGGCCCCGCGCTCGAAACGGTCGGCATCGCGCTCCCCTTCACCACGGCGGCGGTGGTGATCGCGCAGTGCTTTGTCGCCGCACCGTTCTATATTAAAGCGGCCAAGCAAGGCTTTGCCGGTGTGGACCGCGAGTTGGAGGAAGTGTCGGGCACCTTTGGCGCGTCGGCGTGGTACACCTTTACGCGCGTCACGTTGCCGCTCGCCGCCCCCGCGCTCATTAGCGGCATGGTGATGATGTGGTCACGCGCGCTGGGTGAGTTCGGCGCGACAATCTTTTTCGCCGGCAACCGGCAGAGCATCACCCAGACGATCCCCCTGGCGATCTTTCAGGAGGAACAGGCGTCGCACTTCGACGCCGCCCTCGCCATGAGCGCGCTGCTCGTCACCGTCTCCTTCGCCATCCTGCTCACCGTGAAATGGCTCTCCGCCCGTGTCGTCGCCCGCGACGACGATGCCGTCTTTCGCCCGATCGGTCAGTAGCCATCCCGCTTCTCCCAGGCAGGGACGACGGGACGAATGCAATTACACGACGGTCACACCGGGCAATTTCGCTGCCGCCTCCCGCCCTGCGTCGGTGCAACGATATGCGAAGTGCTGTCCGTTCGGTTCGATTGCCGCGTCAGTGATTTGCTCCACCAGCCCCCGCTGCACGAGTACGAGCAATGACTTTTGCCATGACACGTCCGGGTCAGGCAACGTTGCAACGAGCGCGGTGCGAGAAACCCACTCGCGCGTTCCGGCACACGTTGCAAGAAACGTATTGAAGATGGATAGCGGACGAATTGCAGAGGCTTGTTTGAGCGAATCGGTTGGTCGGTCTCCCGCCTCTTCCACGTTCCAGTCAGACTCACTTAAGTCAGCGGCAAGAATGAGATCACGACAATGTTTTTTGATGTTTTTGCTGCCCCAGTACGAGCACAACCACCAGCCGTCCGGTAACTCGTATGGCCCCCGATTGACCGAAGGCTTTTTACGCACAAAAAGTTGGGGAAACTTTTCCGCTATCGCCGTAAAATCGTCTCCCATCCGCGCGGCAACCACTGCGGTGGTCTGCTCCAACACCGCCGACCAATGGGAAACGGGAAAGGTTTGCCCCGAAATCGTCACGGTCACAGGTTTTGGGGCGAGGGTGAAGGCAGGGGTTTGTTTGAGCAAAGGTGTACTGATTGCGGGCCAGATGGCGAGTATCTTGTCGGTGAGCCAGTCCGCACGGGCGAGAATGGCAGACTCATCCCAATATTCGATCTCGCGGGCGAAGTATTCGCTGTTGATGCGCAATCCGTTTGTATGCAACCGTTCGCGCTTCTCATCGAAGGGGCGGTTTGAAAGCGCGGCGTTCCACTCCATCGTGACCGGCGTGAGATTGCCGAGCGTATGCACGTAGTTTGCATACGTTTCCTCCCACGTCTTGCCGAGTTCGATCTTCCATTCCTCACTGGGCTGCGACTGCGGCATGATGTGCTCAAATGTCAGCGCGGCATCGAGCACGGTGTACGCACCTGATCCGACAGACAGGTGGCGGTTCACACTATCGAATACGAGTGCGAGGCGGCGCGCATTGCGCTGTGCATATGCATTGCGTGTGCGCACCGCCCCGCGTACCTCATCGTCCGTCGGGTATTGCCGCGCTGCAAGGCACGCGCGCAATGACGCGGAGAAATCGTCGTCGTCAATATCGTCCCACAACAGGGGAAACATGCTGTTCAGGTAGTTTGCCATTCTGCCACAGAGAAAGCGGCGCACAGCGTAATTCTCCAGGACGTTGAGCAGATCCAGAAACTGTTCAGGGGTAATTTCACCCCGGTCGCGCGCATCATATGCCCGCATCATAAACGGAAAGGCCGTAGACATCTCCAAAGTTTGCAAGCGCATGAGCGTGGTGCGTACCGCCGCATCCGGTTCGTGCTCCGGGCGCAACAGACGGTCGTAATACTCTGCGAAACGGTGCAGCGTCGCGATCTCGGCGGCGAACGCATCGGGCGTGAATTGCTTTACACGGTCACGGAAGCGCTCATAGATGTGTTCACGGTTCGAGAGATTTTTCGTGCGCATCGCGAGGTAATGACGCAGAAAGCCAGTCAACTCTCCATAGCCCGAACTGCCGACCTCGCGCTTTTCCGCGAGCGCAGCATCTATGAACTCCCAGTGCTTCGTGAACACCGTTTCCTGCATCTCGTAGGGCAGCGTCATTGCCACGTAGTTACGCACGAGGTCTGCCGGGGTCAGCGGCTTGCCCTTACCATTCAGGCTCTCGAATATCTTGTACGGCTGCTCGTCCGGCTTGAGATCAATCGTCACGACCTGAAAGCACCGCAAAATCGTGTCGTATAACTTCAGCGCATCTATTTCGCCCACATCCACCTGTGTACGCACATTTGTCAGCAAGAACTCGTATGCGGGGTGAATGTTCGAGTCCGCGTGTGCGTGCGACGTGCCGGTCAACACGGCGGTATACGCTGCATGATCGCCGTGCTTCGCGGTCGGCACGAGTTTGTAACGCGATGGCGCGGTTTCTTTCTCGTCGGGGTTGACGAGCATCCGCCAGATTTTCCGCGCCGCGTCGGGGTCGGCATCTCGCACGATTGCGTAAATCGCATGGAGCAACAGCGAGATCGTGGTGAGGCGTTGCTGCCCATCTACGAGCGTGAAAGTCATCACGCCATGGCGCGCGCCGTTGCTCACGCGCACGAGTGACCCCATGAAATGCTCCGGTTCGCGCTCCTCGGTCACGTACTCGGTGTACGTGGCGTAGGCATCATCGAGCAGGGTTTGCCAGTCCTCGCGCTCCCAGGTGTACTCGCGCTGAAAATGTGGCAGCACGTACTGGATGTCCCCACCGTTGGAAAACACCTGTTGAATCGTTTGCGGATGCGCTTCCATCTGTTCCTCACGTCTTTCCGCGTCGGTAAATTTCCCGGCTACTTTGTTGAAGTGTAAAGATACGAAAACATGCACAGCATTGCAAGAAACGCGTCTGACCGACACGGGGCGGGCGTGTTGCCGTCATTGTTCTGTTTGTGTATTCTTCGCGCCGGAAGGGGTCCGTCAATAACCGCCGCGCCCGTGCGACCGGACGCCGTGAGGTCATGCCATGACAGAAGCGTTGTCGCGCCCGTCGTCCGCATCCGCGCCTGCATCCGCCGTGCCACCCGCCGCGCCGCCTGCCGCCCGCCTGTATTACGGCTGGGTACTCGTGGGCGTACTCGCTTTCACGGAACTGACCTCGTGGGGCGTGCTGTACTACGGCTTTTCGGTGTTCATTACCCCGATGGGGCGCGACCTCGGCTGGAGCCGCGCGGCGATCACGGGGGCCTTTTCGCTGGGGCTGCTCGTCTCCGGCGTGGTTGGGCTGGGCGTGGGCCGCTGGCTAGACCGCCACGGCGCGCGCGCCCTGATGACCGCCGGGTCGGTCGCCGCCGCCCTGCTGCTGCTCGCGTGGGCGATGGTCGGGAACCTCGTACTGTTCTGGCTCGTCTGGGCGGGGATCGGCGCGGCGATGGCGGCGACGCTGTACGAACCCGCCTTTGCCGTGATCGCACGCTGGTTCGTGCGCAAGCGCAGCCGCGCCCTCACGGTGCTCACGTTCGTCGCGGGCCTCGCCAGCGTGATCTACGTGCCGCTCATTGCGTGGCTCGTGCGCGTGCAGGGGTGGCGGGGCGCACTGATCACGTTGAGCATCGTGCTCGCCGTTACCACGATCCCCGCGCACGCCCTGCTGCTCCGCCACCGCCCGGAAGACCTCGGCCTGCTGCCGGATGGTGGCCCCGTCCCGATAGACCGGGCGGCCCCGCCGGAAACGTCCGCCGTGCTTGCCGAGGCGAGCACCCCGGCGGCGGAGGCGATACGCTCGGCCTCATTTCGCTGGCTGGCGGCGGCATTCACGCTCACCTTTCTCGTCAATGTCGCCGTCACGGTGCATCTGATCTCATACTTGCAAGACCACGGGCATACGGCGGCGTTCGCGGCGGCGGCGGCGGGGGCGATTGGCGCGATGGCGCTGCCGGGGCGGCTGATCTTCACGCCGCTCGGTGGGATCCTGCCCCGCCGCTGGGTGACGGCGAGCATCTTTCTCGTGCAGGCGGTCGCGCTCGCCGTGCTGCTCGTCGTGCCGGGAGACGCGGGGGTGTGGCTGTTCGTGGCGCTCTTTGGCGCGGGCTTCGGGGCGATCACCCCGGCGCGGGCGGCGCTCGTGGCGGAGTTGTACGGCCCGGCGCACTTCGGCACGATCAGCGGCACGCTCGCCCTCGTAATTACCGGCGCGCGGGCCGTCGCACCCGTCGGCGCGGGCCTGCTCTATACCGCCATCGGGCGGTACGAGCCAGTCTTTGCCGCCCTCGCGGTCGTCTCCGTCGCGGCGGGGCTGACCGTGCTGCGCGTCGAGCGGTAGCGGGGAAATGCACCCCCTCCCCCTTAGCTCGCTGTACAGCGCACGGGAGAGGGGTTCTTCAGCCGCTGTGGGTGTAATACACCGGGAACCGGGATGATGTACGCCTGTTTGTACTGAGGAGGGTGGATGATGGACACCGTACGGATACGACCGGCGACGCCCGACGATGCGGCGGCAATCGCGTTCATCTACAATGCGGGCATTCGGGAGCGGATCGCCACCTTTGAAACGGAGGAGCGCACACCCGACGAGCGGCGGCAATGGCTCGCGGGCCACGATGCCGGGCATCCCGTGGTCGTGGCTACCTTGCCGGACACGGACGGCGCGGACGCTGCGGAAATCGTGGTCGGCTGGGCGGGCACCGACGGCTACCGCCCCCGTGCCTGCTACGCGGGGATCGCGGAGTTTTCCGTGTACATCCATCCAGAGTACCGGGGCCAGGGCATCGGCAAGCCTCTGATGGGTGGCCTGCTCGCGGCAGCGGAGCGGGTGGGGCTGTGGAAGCTCGTCTCCCGCGTGTTCGTGGAAAACACTCCCAGCCGCGCCCTGCTCTCGCGCGTCGGCTTCCGCGAGGTCGGCATCTACGAGAAGCATGGCAAGCTCGACGGCGTCTGGCGCGACGTGGTGATCGTGGAACGGCTCATCCCCGCGAATGTAAACTGAACGAACAGCGGAGACACGGGGAATCCCTCCCCCAACCCCCTCCCCCTGGCCTAAAGGCGGCGGGAGAGGGGGAGCATACCACTGCAACGCCGGGGCGTACCCCAACATCTCGATCTCGCCCCGTTTCCCCTCCCCTCTCCCGCCGCCGCAGGCCAGGGGGACGGGTGCCCTCTGGGCGGCACGGGGGAGGGGTTCTTTCCCCACCGAGTTACGTCGGCGACCAGGCAGGGGCGGCGTCGGTGGCGCCATCGGGCGTGAAGGGGCGTGACGCGACGCCGCTCGCGTTCGTGACGGCGACGCGCCCGCCCGCGCCGACCACGAGGAGCCGCCCGCCGTCCGGTGACATCACGCCTTGCGTGCCCGCCACGAGGTCGCGCGTCGCGCTACCGTCCGCCGCCGCAAGCGCCACCGTGCTTGTACCCCCCGACACGCGCGTCACCACGAGCCGCGTGCTGTCCGGCGTCCAGCTTGGCGCTTGCCATTCCGTGCCGCCCGTGCCGGTGAGGATCGCTTTCAGCCCGAAGCCGAAGGTGTCCATCGTCCAGATGCTGGGGCCGCGCGTGAAGGCGAGAAACAGGCCGTCCGGCGACCACGCGATGCTGCCCACTCCCGGCACGCCCGCGAACAACGTCGCCACGCTACTGGACGCGAGGTTGAGCACCGCGAGGTCCGCGCCCCGGGCAAAGGCGAGGCGCGTGCCGTCCGGCGACCACGCGGGCGAGTCGTCGTCCGGGCCGTCCGTGAGCTTGGTGATCTTGTTGTCGTCGAGGGCGACGCGGTAGATTTTGCCTCCCGACACGTACGCGAGTGCGGATCCATCGGGCGACCATGCCGGGGCGCGCACATCGCCTGCCGGGTCCGCGAGGGTGACGCGCCGCCCGCCGTCCGCGTCCGCCACGATCAGCGCGGCAGATTTGCCTGCGGCCTTGCCCACCACGGCGATGCGGCTCCCCGGCACCAGTGGCGTCTCCTTGCCGTAGCGCCAGCGCAGATACTGCGTGCCGACATTGCCCGCCTCGACCTTAAACCCGTCGGGGTTGTCGGGGGTATACGTCAGCACGCGCCGCTCGAACGCCTGCACGAGCACCTGCTTGCTTATGCCACCGACGCGCGCCTTTGCCCAGTACGCCTCCGTGAGCGGAAAGCCGACGCCGCCCGCGTAGCCATTGGCGAACAGCGGCGCCATGACCGGCTTGCCATCACTGTCGAGGGTCGGCCCCACGCTGAAGACGAAATCGCGGAACACCGAGGCGGTACGGTGGTTGGTCTGGGAGATCAATTCGCCCGCCGTCACGCCCCCCGGCCCGCCCGTGAGAACCTTGCCCGCGCGGTCTATCGTCTGGGTAATCGCGGCATTCTCGGCGAGGGGCGGCGCGCTCACGAGGCCGGTAAAACTCGCGTATGTCGGGCCATCGGGGTCGTTCGCGTCCCCCGCGATGGTGATGGCGGCGGGCGGGCGTTCCTCGAATTTCGCATCGCCTAGTTGCACGCGGCCCGTAATCAACTCTTTGGCGAGCAGCCCATTCGTGACGAAGCCCGTGCCCGTGCGCGGGGCGGCGGGGTTTGTGCGCTCCATGCGGGTCTTGTCGAAGTACTCCACGAGGCGCGAGCCACCGGGCGCATCGGCGTACGGCTCACGGGCGACGGTGACTTTGGCGGCGTCCGCCGGCCCCCACAGGTAGCCGCGCCTGCCTTCCGCCAGATCGTCCGTGCGCCGCCAGAGCGCGCGAAAGGCGGGGTCCGCGAAAACTACGGCGGCACCGGGCGTAATGTTATCCGCACCGACCAGCATGGGCACGGGCGTGGGGAAGCACGCTCCCGCAACCACAGCCGTGACCACGAGAAGCAGCGCCGCAAACCGCGTGCCGAATGTCGAGTGCCGAATACGCACCGCTCATTGCCCCCTGCTACCGCCCCGAAACCCACACCCGCATCATACGAGAACAGGTGTACGGACGGCAAGAGCGGTCAGCGGTTACATCCGTATCACCTGCGTCATTCCGTCTCATCACCTTGAGGTGAATGTGACAAATCGTTTGGGGGAAGCAATTCTTCGAGGCGCGGCGCAAGCAATATCTCAAACTCTTCGGCGGTCATCTTTGGCGGCTTGTCGCCCGCCATTCTCAATCCCCATTCCTCGTACTCTTCAACACGCGCATTGATCCCCCAACCATTCAGTTCAAGGAAATCGAAAAGGGCCAGAAACGCGACCCGTTTGTTGCCATCGGAAAAGGGGTGATTGTCTATTAAACTATAAACAAGCAACGCCGCCTGGCGAACAAAACTTGCGCCAAGATACGCCGCTTCCATCTGTGGCTTCCCAAGCGCCCCACCGACCGCAGCAGCGCGTTGCTCGGTCTTCAACAACTCAATCGTTAATCCCGTGCCAAGAAGCGCAAGATAATAGCCGAACACGTCATCCTCTTCGGGATAGACGTATCCGGCTTGTGGTGCGTTGTCTTCATTCACGCGCGTAGGTGCGGCTAATCCGCAGCAGCGACATTGCGGTGCGAGTCCTGCTCGCCCTTTTTCGCTGCGGCTTGGCCGTTACCGTCAGTGGGCGCGAGCCGCGCCCACACATCCTGATGCTCGCGGATGTTGCGCTGCGTGATCTCGCGCTTCATCTGCTGGCGGCGCTCCGGAGTGGCGCTGCGAAGCTGCGCGGGGGTGTAAAGCATCTGCTTCGCCATGGTTCACTCCTCTCTCGTGTCATGGTCTACGCACACGAACGTCATCGTTGTGCAAGATGAACGTATCACACGTATCTATACCGTATCGCCGCACGCTTGTCAAACACCGCGTACTCATCGTACTCATCGCCGGACGAGGTTGCTCGTCTGCGGCATGTGATCGTCCTCTCGCACGACTGCCAAGACGGAAAACCCCGCGACCAGTGCTAGCCGCGCAGGTGTGGAAAGGCGCGGCGACCGGGGTAGACGGCGGATTCTTCCAGCTCTTCCTCGATGCGCAGCAGTTGGTTGTACTTTTCCACGCGGTCTACGCGGGCGGGTGCGCCCGTTTTGATCTGCCCTGCATTGGTGGCGACGGCCATGTCCGCGATAAAGGTATCCGCCGTTTCGCCGGAGCGGTGCGAGATCACCGCCGCCCAGCCCGCACGATGCGCCAGTTCTATCGCTTCAAAGGTCTCGGTGAGCGTGCCGATCTGGTTGAGCTTGACGAGCACGGCATTGCTCGTGTGCTCGCTGATGCCGCGCTGGATGAACTCGGTGTTCGTCACGAACAGGTCATCGCCCACGAGTTGCACGCGCGCGCCGTTCTTGCGCGTGAAGGTCTGCCAGTTCGTCCAATCGTCCTCGGCCAGGCCGTCCTCGATGGAGATGATCGGGTACTGGCCGATCAGCCCCTCGTAGTAGGCGATCAGTTCGGTCGGCGTCAGGCTACGGCCCTCGCCTTTCAGCGTGTAGATGCCGTTCTGATAAAACTCGGACGCCGCCGGATCGAGCGCAATGAAGACGTCTTCGCCCGCGTCGTAGCCCGCCTTCTCGATAGCCTGCAAGATCAGTTCAACGGCCTCGGCGTTGGAGCGCAGCGAAGGGGCATAGCCGCCCTCGTCGCCCACCTGCACACTGTAGCCCTGATCGTGGAGCACCCCGGCGAGCGCGTGGTACACCTCCACGCCCCAGCGCAACCCCTCGCGGAAGGTGGTGGCCCCGACGGGCATCACCATGAACTCTTGCATGTCCACACTGCTGCCGGGGGCGTGCTTGCCGCCATTAAGAATGTTCATCATCGGCACGGGCAAGGTGCGCGCGGCGGGGCCACCGAGGTAGCGGTACAGGGGAATATCGAGCGAGCTTGCGGCGGCGCGGGCCACGGCGAGCGAGACGCCGAGTACCGCGTTCGCACCCAGGCGGCCCTTGTTTTTCGTGCCATCGAGCGCGATCATCAAGCGGTCCACTTCGATCTGGTTGGTGGCGTCCAACCCGACGACCTCCTCCGCGATCACGTCATTGACGTTGGCGACGGCCTTTTGCACGCCCTTGCCGCCGTAGCGGCGCGGATCTTTATCGCGCAACTCCACCGCCTCGTGCTGGCCCGTGCTCGCCCCCGACGGCACAGCGGCGATGCCCCTGATGCCGTCCCCCAGAATGACTTCCACTTCCACCGTGGGGTTGCCGCGTGAGTCGAGAATCTCGCGCGCGAAAATATCTTCGATGATCGTGCTCACTATCGCTCCCTTTCGTCCGGCCTCGGTTTCGTCGCCCCGTAGCGTACCACATTCTTACAGGGCATCCGGGCTGGCACCGATGCTGTGTGGGCAGTACGCAGTATGCAGTAGGAATTAATGCATTTCACTGCATACTGCATACTGCGTATTGCATACTGGCGACTGAAAGGAGCACCTGACATGGTAGACCGACGAGCAAGCGAGCACGGTAAGCAGGAAGCATTCGACCGCGCGGTGACGGACCCGGAGCCGATCAGCGGGTCGGAGTCCGGCACGCCGCGCCCCGACACGACCTCCATAAACCCCGATACGAGCAATCTGGCAGGCACGGACCCGGACTTCGGCCTCGACCCGCACACCCCGGCGGCGGGCTACGGCGGCACCGACCGGGGCCGCACCGAGATGACGAACTACACCGAGCCACGCACGCTGGGCACGGAGGGCGACCATCTGGCGGGCGGCGGTGGCGCAACAAGCGCGGATGTCGGCGGCGCCGCGCGGGCGGGCGACACGACCTCCGACGCGGACTCGTACAGCAACCTGGGGCACGGCCTGGGCGAGGCGGAAACGGGGCTGGACATGCCACAGGGCGTCACCGTCCCCGCCGCGTCCGATAACCCGCCCACAGGCGGCACCCAGGTTCCCACCCCCGGCCCCAGCGACGCCACGGCGCGGACGACCGGGTTGCAATCCACGCGCAGCCCGCGCGAGTAGCGCCGCGTATCAGCACTGCGATGCGCAACACCAACGGGGGCAGGCGAACGTCCTGCCCTTTCGCCGTGCGCAGCTGAGTAGGGCGTTTATTTGGAGCGGTTTACGGGGCAGTCGGCCCGAAATGCCCTCACCCCCAGCCCCTTCCCTAAAGGGAAGGGGAGTGAGACAAGGCAAGGTTATCACGTTCCTCATGTGCCGTGATCTTTCGACGGTGTACTCCCATTCCCTTTAGGGAAGGGGCTGGGGGTTAGGCGGATTCGGCACATCAACTGCTGGCATCAACGGCGCGTCGGCGACGATGAGCGCCCGTATGGCGTCGGCGGTGAGGGGGTGCGCGAGGTAGTACCCCTGCCCATGCGCGCAGCCTAGCGCCCGCATGTGCGCCGCCTGCGTCGCGGTCTCGATGCCTTCCGCCACTACCGTCAGCCCCAGCGTCAGCCCCAGTGCGGTCACGGTACGCACGAGTGACGTGGTTGTCGCATCGTCTTGCTCGCTCACGATGAATGAGCGGTCAATCTTCAGGGTATCAAGCGGCAGTTGTTGCAGATAGCTGAGGGACGAAAAGCCCGTGCCGAAATCGTCCAGCGCGAAGCGCACGCCGGACGCGCGCAAGGGCTGCATCATCGTCCGCGTCGTGGGGAGGTCATGCGCCAGCACACTCTCGGTGAGTTCGAGGACGAGCCGGTCCGCCGCCAGCCCCGTCACCCGCAGCGCGGCCATCACGTCGGTTGCAGAGTCCGCATATTGCACTTGTGACAGCGAGAGGTTCACATGCACAGCGAGGGGAGGGGTGTTGGTTATGCGGGGCCATGCCACCGCTTCCCCGCAGGCGGTGCGCAGCACCCAGCGGCCTAGGGGCACGATCAGGCCGGTTTCCTCTGCCATCGGGATGAACGTCGCGGGGTTAAGCATGCCGCGCTGGGGATGAGACCAGCGTATCAATGCCTCCGCGCCAACGATTCGTCCCGTAGTGAGATTCACAATGGGCTGATAGTGGAGCAGCAATTCGTCGCCTTCGAGCGCGCGCCGCAAATCGGCTTCCATCTCGAACCGCTCAAGAACCGTCGCGTGCATCGGCGGGGCAAAAACCTGATACCCGCCACGCCTGAACGCCTTGGCGCGGTAGAGCGCGACATCCGCGTCACGCACCAGCGTTTCCGTGTCCGCGTCCTGCGCGCGGCTGTGGAAGGCAATGCCGATGCTCGCGCGGGGGCGGATATCGCGCCCGCCCACCGCGAGGGGCACATGCAGGGCGGTGAGGATGCTTTCGGCGACCGCTTCGGCATCGCGCAGTTCCCCGGTCTCCCGCAGTAGCAGCGCGAACTCGTCGCCGCCCAGGCGCGCGACGGTATCGGTGGGGCGTACACAATCGGCGAGCCTGCGGGCGACCGCGACGAGCACCTGGTCGCCCGCAGTGTGGCCCAGGCTGTCGTTGATCGTTTTGAAGTTATCGAGATCTATGAGGAGCATGGCGAGGCCAACCGCACGCTGCTCGGTGAGCGCCGTGGCGGTACGCTCACCGAGCAGCGTGCGGTTGGCGAGGCCGGTCAGGGGGTCGTGCAACGCCTGATAGGCGAAACGATTGCTCGTCTGGCGGCGGTCGTCCACGGACGCACCGAGCAGGAGGCCGGAGAGGGTTAGCGTCATCAGGCCGAATTGCAGGGCCAGCCCGCCGATGCGTGTTGACTGGCCCTGTACGAGGATCGCCGCACCGATATTGATCGCGAGAATGACCAGCGTGGTTCGGGCGAAGCCATTGCGTGCGGCGATCCAGAGCAGTGGTATGAAGAGGACGTAGGTGAAATCAAGCGTGGCGCCGCGCGGCCCGGCGTAGGCGATGAGGAGCGCGAGGATCAGGACGCTACCCTCGACAGTTCCCTTTAATGCCCCGCGTCGTGTCGGCCCGCGCTGCACGAATGGCAGGGGAATGTCCGGCTTCGTGTCGGGAACCGCCCACAGTTGGGGCCAACGGCGCAACAGCAGCAGCAGTGGTGGGGCGAGCAAACCGGTGCCCGTGGCGACCCCGGCCCATGAATGGGCCATGCGCAGCGGGATATCCATCCGGGGAAAGAGGTTCGCGCTCGCAAAGATGGCCACTTGTAGCGCCGCGATCACGAGCGGCGCGCCAAAGGTGGCGACCGCAACGAACAGGGCAGTATCGCGCAAATGGCGCAGGCGCGGGTTGATCTTCAGGACATGCAGCAGCAGGTAGCACGCACCCCAATTGCCCGCTGTGGTCACGAGGTCAAAGAGCGCCAGTTGCAGGGGCGGCAGGTGGTGCGAGACCACGAAGAACTCGTGCAGCGGGGTGTTAAGCAGCAGAGCCGGCCAGTAGCGCAGCCCGAACACGAGCAGCAGTACGAAATCGAGCGCGAATGGCGGATACCAGACGGAAATCTCCGGCGCGGTCTGAAAGCGTTGCGCCGCGAGATCGAGCGGATACCAGGCCAGCAGGTAGAGCGCGGTGAGGATGATCGGGCGCCACACACGGTGCGAGGGGAAAGTGTGCCAGAATGCCGGTGTCAACCCTCTGCCTGTCGCCATACCATCCCCCTCAGGTGCGCACCTTTTTGGCTCTCTGCCACCACATGAGCATCACTGAGAAAGCGACACCGATACGGCGGCGCGCTCATATCAACGTATAGGAGCGGCATGATCGCTTCCAGCAAGTAATGCGCCACGCACTTTTCTAGTAACATTCCGGATGACGGCGTGTCGGTGTCGCAACACAATCACCATAATAAACGGAGTGCCCAGACATGGCGACGCTCCAAAGTTGCCCGCACCGAAACGAACCGGTAGTACCGTGCGGAGAGATGAAGGCACGTCGCTACGCCGGGGGCCGCAACGGCAGACGCACCTGCATCCGCGTTTCGCCGGGGCGCGAGACGACGCGGAGGTCGCCGCCGTGACGGTTCACCACGATGCGGTAGCTGATATCGAGGCCGAGACCCGTGCCTTTGCCCTGCGCCTTGGTGGTGAAGAACGGCTGGAAGACGCGCTCGACTACCTCCGGTGGGATGCCGGGGCCGTTATCTCCCACTTCCACGCGCACCGCATCGCCGTCTGCCGTGGCCCGGAGCAGGAGTACACGCGCACCGTCCATCTCGTCCATTGCGTCAATCGCGTTGTCAATCAGATTGGTCCAGACCTAGTTGAGTTCCGAGCCGTACGCGACGATGCGCGGCAAGTCCGGGTCGTACTCGCGCGTCACAATGATCGCCGCGCCCCGCAGTTTGTGCCCCAGCATCGCCAGGGTGCTGTCCAGCCCCTCGCGCACGTCCACATCGCCTTGCGGGGCTTCATCCATTCGGGAGTAGTTTTTGACCGCCCGCACCAGTTCGACGATGCGCGCCGTGCTTTCCCCGATATCCCGTACGAGGCTATCCGCCGTCATCGCATCGGCGAGCCAACTGACGACCGGCCCGACCGCCGCCGGGTCGAGCGCGGCGGCCAGTGCGTCGAGCCATCCCGTCGTCAGCCCAGCGCCGATCAGAGCCGGGGCGAGATCCCAGCCGTCCGGCACCGCGTGGGCGTCGAGCCACTCCGCGACCGCGTCTTCGCGCTCGCTTCGGTCGAGCGGGGCGAGCGGTGGCTGTGCCGTGCGCGCCTCCTCCTGGATCGCGGCGAGCGCGGTGCCCGCTTCCGGTGACAGCCGTACGTCCATCAGGGCGCGCATGTGTTCCCCCAAAGCGGTGAACGTCTCGCGCAGTTGCGCCGCCGCCCGCTGCCCCGCTGCCGCCGGGTTGTTCAGTTCGTGCGCGAGTCCTGCCGCGAGCTTGCCGAGTGCGGCGAGTTGTTCGCGCTCCCGCACGAGCACTTCCGCACCCTGCACCCGTGCGCCCATCAGGGGCAACATTGCCCGCGCCACTGCGGGCGAGTGGGCGATCAGCGCCTGAAAAGTGTCCACGCCGAACTGCAACAGGTGCGTGGGCCGCGCGGCGCGGGCGGTGGCGATGTGCGGCAAGCCAATAAAGAGGCCGATGTCGCCCGTGAACATCCCCGGCGTCAGCCGATCTATCTCGGTTTCCTGCCCCTCCACGCGCTTCGTGATCCGCAACTCGCCATCGAGGACGATGTGCAGACAGGTCGGCATATTGCCTTCATGGAACAGGATTTCGCCCGCCGGGAGATGAACATCGCCGCTCTGGTCACAGAGCCACTGGCGTTGCGCGTCCGTCAGGTCGGTGAAGGGCGGGGTGCGCCGCAGGAAATCTACCATGATACTGTCCCTATCCGTGTCGCCCTCATCGCCCACCGCCGAACTGCGCGAGATATTGATGCACGAACTGCACGGCGATGGAACCCTCGCCCACCCCGGAGGCCACCCGCTTTACCGATTGGTGGCGCACATCACCCGCGACGAACACCCCCGGCACGCTCGTTTCCAGCAGATACGGGTCACGCGCGAGGGGCCAACGGTGGGGCACGTTCGTGGCCCGTGGTACGTCCGGCCCGGAGAAAATGAACCCCTTGTCGTCCCGCGCCACCACGCCCGCGAGCCAGTCCGTCTGGGGCGTCGCGCCGATAAACACGAACAGTGCGGCGGCGGGCACAGTGTGCGTCTCACCGGTGTTCGCGTCGCGGATGGTGATCCGTTCCAGGCTCTCGTCACCCTCCACCGCGACCACGTTCGCGCAGGGCAAGACGCAGATGTTCGGCGTCGCGTTGATCTGGTCAATGAGGTACCGCGACATGCTTGCGGCAAGCGACGGGCCGCGCACGAGCAGCGTCACGCCACGCGCGTAGCGGGAGAGGTACATCGCCGCCTGCCCCGCGCTGTTCGCCCCACCGACGATATACACGTCGCCGTCCGCGCAGGAAACGGCCTCGGTGATCGCCGCGCCGTAGTACACGCCCACGCCATTGAGCGACGCGATCCCCGGCACGTCGAGCGTGCGGTACGAAACGCCGGTGGCGATGAGCAGGGCATGACAACTCAATTCGCTGCCGTCGGTGAGCGTGACGAAGCGATAGGGGTCTTCCACGCGCACGCTCGTCACTTCCTGCGGGCTGAGGATTTCCGCATTGAACTTCCGCGCCTGGTCCACCGCGCGCCGGGCGAGATCACCCCCAGAGAGGCCGGCGGGAGAACCCAGGTAGTTCTCGATGCGCGAACTCGTACCGGCCTGCCCACCGGGAGCATCGCGCTCGATCAACACCGTCTGTAACCCCTCGGACGCACCATACACCGCCGCCGCCAGCCCCGCCGGACCGCCCCCGACCACGATCAGGTCGTAAAATGGCGAGGTGGCGCGCGTCTTCAGCCCGATCTGTTCGGCAAGGGCGGCAATCTCCGGGTTCTCCGCCACGCTTCCATCGGGAAGGATCACGAGGGGCAGCGTCGGCGCTACCAGATTAGTCGCCGCCAGCAGCCGTGCGGCTTCGGCGTCGCGTTCGAGGTCCAGCCACTGGTACGGCACATGGTTACGCGCGAGGAAATCACGAATCGTGTGGCCCGTGGGCGAGTAGCGGTGCCCGATCACGCGCACGCCCTCAAAGGCCGGACGGTACGCGGCCCGCCAGTCCGCGAGCAGGTCCTCCAGCACGGGGTACAACTGCTGCTCCGGCGGGTCCCACGGTTTGAGCAGGTAGTAATCGAGTTTCGCGCGGTTGATCGCGCTCACGGCGGCGTCGGTGTCCGCGTAGCCCGTGAGCAGCACGCGCTTCGCCAACGGAAACAGGGGCGCGGCGGCGGCAAGAAACTCCACGCCCGTCATTTCGGGCATCCGCTGGTCCACGAGAAAGAGCGCGACCGCTTCCCCCCGCAAGTCCAGCGTCCGCAGCGCGTCGAGCGCTTCCGCCCCGGAGGAGGCGCGAACGATGCGGTAGTCTTTGCCGTATTCGTGGCGCAAATCGCGCTCAACCGCCCGGAGCACATCGGGGTCGTCGTCCACGGCGAACAAAACCGGTTTCGGCATGTCTATTTCCGTCATTTGCGAGGCGCTCTCTGCGTGCCGACAGCCGGACGCTACGCCTCACACGCAGGATACACGCCAAAGGCAGTTTCGCCCACGCATACAGGACATAGTAAGAAACAATGGATGCGGCGGGGTGTGATGCGTGCAATAACGCGCGGTGGGGAACGGCGGCGCGGAATATCGGTGGTGCGGGCATCTCGCGGGCACGCTTGTGAAATGGTAGATTACACGGGGATGGGAACGGGTGCGCGGGGGAGGTGGTGGTTGGGCAGGCACATTGTCATCCTGACCCTGGGCACGCGCGGCGATGTGCAGTTGTACGTGGCGCTCGGCGTCGGCCTGCAAGCGGCGGGGTACCGCGTGACCATTGCCGCCGGTCATCGCTTCAAGTCGTTCGTGACCGAATACGGCCTCGGGTATGCGGACTCGGAAGCCGACTTCCCCGACATCGTGCAAACGAAGGAGGGGCGGAGCGCGCTGGGGGACAGCGGCGCGGCTCTGCGCCCGCTGCGTGAGGTCGCGCCGATGGTGCGCCGGGTGCTCGACCAGGAATGGGAAGCCGCGCAGGGGGCGGACGCGCTCATCTATCACCCGAAGGCGCTCGGTGGCTACCACATCGCGGAGCGGCTCGGCATTCCCGGCTTTCTCGGTGCGCCCTTTCCGGCGTTTACGCCCACGCGCGCCTTTCCCAACCTCTTTCTGCCGGGGAGCATGAATCTCGGCGGCCCGCTCAACCGGGCGAGCTACGGCCTGTTCATCTACCTCGCCCTCGCGCCCTATCGCCCGATCATCAATGCATGGCGCCGGGACGTGCTTGGCCTGCCACCGCACCCGATGCTGGCTGGGGACATCATTCTCGGCAGCAAAGCGATCCCGAAGCTGTACTGCTACAGCGCGCATGTGATCCCCACCCCCGATGACTGGGATGCCGCGTCGGTCGTGACGGGCTACTGGTTTCTCGACCACGCGGCGCACTGGCAGCCGCCCCCCGGCCTCGTGGACTTTCTCGCGGCGGGGCCACCTCCCGTGTACGTCGGCTTTGGCAGCATGGCGAGCCGTGACCCACGCGAGACCACGATGGCCGTACTCGCCGCCCTCGAAGCGACGGGCCAGCGGGGTGTGCTGGCGACGGGGTGGGGCGGCATGGCGGCCTCGGAGATGCCGGAATCCGCCTTTCTCGTGGACGCCGTGCCCCACGACTGGCTGATGCCCCAGGTCGCGGCGGTCGTGCATCACGGCGGTGCGGGCACCACGGCGGCGGGGCTACGCGCCGGGAAAGCGACGATCATCTGCCCATTCTTCGGCGATCAACGCTGGTGGGGGCAGCGCGTCTACGCACTGGGCGTCGGGCCGAAACCGATGCCGCAGCAACGGCTCACCACCGCCCGCCTCACCACCGCCCTGCGCCGCGTGCTGGCGGATGACGACATGCGGGAGCGCGCCGCCGCCCTCGGAGCGAAGATCCGCGCCGAGAACGGCATCGCGCGGGCCGTGGAGGTGATCGGGGCGCACCTCGATTGACGCATGGGAGATTGGGGAAACGCGAAGGACGCGGAGAGCGCAAAGGGAAAAATGTGCGAATGCCGAAGCGGCACGGGCTGCGCCCGCACCGCATACGTTGCCCTGCTATTCGCGCGAATCCGGGGTAACGCCAGAGCGTGTCAGGCGTTCCTGGCGTTTGGCGTCCCCGTGCCGTGCTCGAGGTACCGCTGCAAGCTCCCCAGGTAGTAATTCCATCCCGCATTGCACATGTCGTAGCAAACGAGTTGCGGTGTCAGCCCCCGATGTGTGAAGACCAGGGTGGATGAGCCATCCGGGTTTGCCTGGATGTCGAATACGACCCGCGTTCCCACCCACTCATCGGTTTGCGCCGTTCCTTCAACAGGGAAGTGCTGCGCGGTCCACTCCCAGACGACGTGCGTGTCCGGCATCGGGTCCACCAGCCGCAGGGTCTGGAAGTTCTCCGCGTCAAACCGCACAGTGATGTCACCGTTGTGCGCGGTGGTGTCGTCGTTCCACCAGCCTTTCAGGCCCGGAACGGTAGTCACGGCTTCATACAATTTGTGAGGCGCTGCCTGAATGCGCAGGGTCTGCGTGTAGCTGTCCATGGTGCCGGATTGATCAGCGCGCTCGGTCTGTGTCATCACGTTCGGTCCTTTCCGTGCGTTCGCGTCTATGCCGCCGTCTTGGTCATTGCGTGTGGTCGTTGTCGTCACGTTCGTTCGGTCCTTTCTTCGCTTTCGCGTCGGCGTTTCGAGTGATTCACGGCCTCGGCCCGGGACTGCGTGTGTGTCTGGCGCTCATCCTCCAATCCCTGTACAAAACAGATGGTCACTATTCGTCCTCGACGAACCGCTTCAGGCGTTCGAGCGCCTCGTCCCACTGCTGGGCGATCTGGTTGAGGCAACGGCGCGCTTCGTCAAGCCGGTCGGTGTCAAGCTCCCAGATGCGTTCCCGACCCCGCTGGACGTCGTGGACGAGGCCCGCGTCGGCGAGAACATGCAGGTGTTTGGTGATCGCCTGGCGCGTGACAGCGGAGCCGGTCGTGAGCCGGGTGATTGACAGCGGACCACTAGCGCAGAGCCGGTCCACCACTGCAAGCCGCGTCTCGTCGCCAAACGCCGCGAAGAGCGGCGCCGCATAGGCCAGGTCGGTCGTCTCCGCGCTATGCCGTGACATAGTGCGCGATGTGCATGATCTGGTCGGCCCAGCCCTGGTCATTCATACGGAAAGCGGTGGCACGACGCGCCAGCGGAATGCGATCAAAGCCGGACTCGACCACCGTGAGTTGCGTGCCGTCGGCGACATCCGCGAGGCGGAATTCGACAAGGGTAGTCGGTTCATGCGCATAGTCCATGTCGGGATCAATCGCGTAGGGATGCCAGCGGTACGAGAGCAGGTGTTCGGGGTCAACTCGCTCGACCGTGATTCCCATAGTGATATGCTCGTAGCCCGGGGCGGTGATGTGCCCCGTGAGGTGCGCGCCCGGCGCGAAGGCGCCCTCCAGTGCCACCCCGAACCAGGAGCCAAACTCGTCTGCGTGGGCGAGTGCGCGCCAGACCCGCGCGCGCGGCGCGTGAAGAACGATGGTTTTCTCGATACAATCTGTGTTCATATGCAACCTCCTGGCTGCATATTACCACGTCCCGCCCAGTAATGCAACCTTTTGGTTGCGCAACTGGCGCGGTGCGGTCTCGACTATGATTGATGAGGCGGATTTCACGCATATGCGAATTAATGGACACTACGACCCGCGCGAAAACATTGGCGTTGATGCCATTGCATCCGTGATCGGCGTGGCGAACGGTGTGCGCATCGCTTCGGTGGTGTCACGATCAGGCGCGTCTTCACACAAATACCGCCCCCACCGGGCCACGGCATCGGTACCGCCGTAAAAGGTGGGCGGGCCGGGCAGATGCGTGACGCCGGGGAGCACGTAATGCGCCGCCCCCGGCAAGTAGGTAGAGGCAAGGGGCACGACGCCGTCGCCCCACTCGGTGCCATCGCCCGTTTGCGCGCGATAGACGCGGTGGACGCGCCGCTGCGGCAGGGTGCCGTATGGGTCGCCGATGATGCTCCGCCCGATCACCGACGTGTAGCGAAGGTAGGGCCAGTACGCGCCGGGGTACGCCGTGTGCAACCACTGCGTCAGGCGGGCGGTGGGCCGCGCGAGGCTCCGGTGCGGCGTGCCCAGAGTGAGCAGCTGGTCTACATGTTGGTGCCCGTTATACACCGTGCCGCCATACGGCTGATCGCCCAGGTAGATGCGTGCCGCCCACCCCCCGGCGCCGTGGGCGAGCAGCGTCACGCGCTCCATCCCCGACTCGGCGCGGGCCACCGCCACACTGCGCGCCAGGGCGTCCACGAGCGCGGAATAGTCCCCGCCGCGCATCAGCGTCCACCGCCACGCCGGGAACGGCACCACAAAACACCACCGCTCATATGGCGGCTTCGCCAGCCGCGCCGCCAGTTCCGCGTACGCTACGGGCTGCACGAACTGTTCGCCGATGATGACGATGGGGTTCGTCATCGCGCGACACCGTCCATGTTCCGCGTCATGCCAACCACTGCTTCGCCATCTTGCAGACTACGGTGTACGCGGGGTCGTAGACATTGCCAATCTCGTACCGGACCGCCTGCCCAAGCAGATGGCTGGCGGCGGTCGCGTCCATCGCGTAGTCCGCCGCGAGCCAGCGCAGCATCTCCGTGGTGGCGTGTTGCAGGGCCTGGTCGAGTGGGCGGGCATTGCCGCAGGTGAAGATTTCCGTCGCGTTCTCCCCGCGCGGCCACCGGCTTTGCACGCCCTTCAGGAGGCGAACGGTGAATTGCACCGCGAAGGTCGTTTCGACCCCCGTGCCGACGATTTCGCCGTCCCCCTGCGTGGCGTGGCCGTCGCCGATGTGGAAGAGCGCGCCGGGAACAAGCACGGGGAAGCAGGCCGTGACGCCCTCCCGAAAGCCCCGGTAATCCATGTTGCCACCGTGGGGGCCGGAGGTCGCGGTGCTGATCGCTTCCCCGCGCGCCGGAGCGACGCCGAAGCAGCCGATCATCGGATCGAGTGGCAAGGCGAGGTTTTTCAGGCGGTCGGGCGCTTCCTGAAGCCGCACCGTGCCCGCCGCGCGGTCAATCGCCCACTGCACGGTGGCGCGTTCCGGTAGCTGGCGTACGAACTCCGGATCCACGACGTTTTCCGCCACGCACGAGGACGTGTACCCGGTGGCGCGGGTCGGCGTCAGGCGGTCGAGCGTGACGGCGAGGGTGTCGCCCGGTTCCGCGCCCTCCACGTAAAACGGCCCCGTTTGCGGGTTGCCGGGCGTCGCCACGCGCGTGCCCGTCGCGTCCCCGCCGCCCGCGTCCACAGTCGTCGTGACCACCGTGTCACCGTCCGCGATGTGCAAAACCGGGTCGTGCGAACCGAGCGTGTTGTGGTACCGCTCCGGCGTGAAGTGATGCGTTGCCATCTTTCTCCCCCTTGTCTCGTCCCGCGCCCGTCTCGCCAATCACCGGTTAATCACCGTAGTGGCGGCTGCATTCGAGCAACCGTTTGCGCCCATCGTCGAGGCGCTCAAACGTGATACGTAGATCATGCGATGCCGATGCCGACCACTGGCCCCGCATGTCCCTCTTCAACTGATGCATCCGCAATGAAGGGTGTTTCTCATTCGTATCGAGAAGTGCGAGTGCGGCATCGAAGCGTTTTCGCTCCTTCTCACTCCATTTGCCAACCAGCAATGACTGCAGGAATTCGGTGGTAAACACGAGCGTCGTGATATCAGGCATGAGGCGGCACATCCTCAACGGGTGTATGCGTGGCGTAGAACTGGTCAAGGGCCGCTTGCGGGTCTTCCGCCTCCATCAGCCGCTGAAGCTCTTCGTACGTGAGCATGTACCCCGGGCTGTGCCGCGCCCGTTCGACCGCCGCGATGTGTTCGGGGGTGTACGCCCAGGCGTCTTCGGGCGGGATGTCCGGCTCCGGGCGCAGGGTGAGTGTGCCATCCACGGTGGTAGTAAGGCGCACGGTCATCTCGCCCTCGATATGCAGGGCTTGACGGATTTCTTCCGGCAAGCGAATCGTGCCATCCGCGCCCAGCGTGACCAGTGTTTCGTTCGCGGTCGTGGCCATCGTTCACCCCTCGCGGTCATCTCGTGATCTGCCGTCGCGCCATTAATGCAGTTATACAACAGACGGCACCCCTCTGCCCCTGTACCGTGAAAGTGAAACGTTCCTTGCGAGGGCGTTTCCGGCTTGGCACATCGGGTGCCGCCCGAATGCGATGGCGGCGCGCACCGCATAACTGGCCGCACGCATGGTATACTTTGTGTAAAGCATGGACTGGCTCCCGGTCGCGCGTGCTGGCTGCACCAACGATGCGTTGGTGCGCCGCCGTGCCGTGGGCCGTGGTGGAGGTTGTTCCCCCCCGAATGAGTACCGAACCCTGGCATACCCTCGCGCAGATCGCGCTCGTGTTCTTGTTAATCCTGCTCAACGGGTTTTTCGTCGCCAGCGAATACTCTCTGGTCGCCGTGCGGCGCAGCCGGGTCGAGCAGCTTATCGCCGAGGGCCATCCGCGTGCGCGCTGGGTTGCGGTCGCGGCGGAACACCTCAATCTATACATCTCCGCCACGCAGGTAGGCATCACGCTCGTCAGCCTCATTCTCGGTGGCCTCGGTGAGCCGGTGGTGCGCCGCCTGATCGAGCCGCTCTTTGGCTGGCTGCCCGCGCAACTCGGGTTCGTGTCCACCACCACCCTGGCGTCCATTCTCGCCTTTTTCATCGTCACGTACCTCGCCATCGTGATCGGTGAACTGATCCCGAAGCGCATCGCCATCCAGACCACGGAGCGCGTCGCCCTCGTCGTAGTCGGGCCGTTGCGGGCGATGCTGGTGCTTTTCCGCCCCTTTATCTGGTTGCTCAACGGCACGGCGAATGTCGCCCTGCGGCTGCTGGGACAGGGCGGGGCGAATGAAAACAGCGTCTACTCCACCAATGAACTGCGCATCCTGCTGCGCGAGAGCGAGCAGGAGGGCGTGCTGGAGCAGGGCGAGCGCGAACTGATTGACCGGGCCTTCACGTTCGCGGACAAGGAAGCGGAGCAGGTGATGGTGCCGCGCACGCAGATTCGTGGCGTGGCGATTGACACGCGCGTCGTGGATGTCGCGCCCCAAGTGGCGGCGAGCGTGTACACACGCTTTCCCGTGTACGAGGAAAACATTGACACCATCCGTGGCATGGTGCATGTGAAGGACCTGATCGCGGCGGTCGGTAGCGGACGTGGCGACCAGACCATCGGCGCGATCATGCGTCCCGTGCTGATCGTGCCGCAAAGCGTGCATATTGACGCCCTGATGCGCGAGATGCGCCGCGCGCACACGCACATGGCGATCCTCGTGGACGATTACGGCGGCACGGCGGGCCTCGTCACGATGGAAGACCTGATCGAAGAACTGGTCGGGGACATCGAGGACGAGTTCGACCCCGCGAGTTTTCAGTCACGCCGCAACAGCGACGGTTCCTACACGCTCGACGGGCGCACGCCGATCGCGGATGCCGCCCAGTTGCTGGCACTGGACGATACCGGCGGGGGCTACGAAACCCTCGCGGGGTACGTGCTCGCACGCGCGGGCCGCATCCCCCGCGCCGGGGAAACGATTGAGGCGGATCACTTCGTCGTGCATGTGGACCGCATGGACCGTCTGCGCATCGCGCAAGTCACGATTCGCCCGCGTGAAAGCCAAGAGGCCGCCGACGCCGCCGACTAATACCACCGGACGCATCCCGCACGGTATGCTGCGACGAAAAATCGCGCAACCACTTGCGCGCTCTTTGCGCACATGTTACCGTACGACATGGGACCGAATAAGGCCAAACGCGGTGCGGCGGCGTGACAATCAGTTTCCCCCCTCCCCTCGGCGTCTTCACCCGGCCCATAAGAAAGAGGGCCATATGCTGGCCCCAACTATCGCCGTTGTGCATACCGACCCACCCTTTCTGAACCTGCTGCACGAGTTTCTCTCCGATGAAGGCTACCGCATCCTGCTGCTTTCCATGCAGGATGCCGTTGCTGCGGTACGGCACGAAATGCCGGCGTTGCTGATCCTCGATCTTTGGGTAGATGTGCGCCAGGACGGCTGGAACCTGCTCCTGCAACTGCGGGGGGACGCGGCAACCACTGACATTCCGGCGATCCTTTTCGCGGAAGACGCCGAGTTTACCGCGCGCAAAGCCGCCGCATTGGCAGCGATGGGCTGCACCGTGCTGAACAAGCCGTTCGAGTTGGGCGATTTGCTGGCGGCAATCGAGACACGGATCGGCGCTTCCCCCGCAACAACAGTGCGTGAGCGGCACGCCTACCCCGAAGCCTCCATGCTGTTTTTTCCCGCCGATGGGTACGCGCTGCGGGTCCAGCGCGACGTGAGCGTGGCGGAGTGACGCCGGCACACGGAAAGTGACCCCGATGCCCCGTTGTCACCTAACGGAGACCCGGCCCGCACCCCCCAAAGCCGATACTGGGCAGTGACGGGGCGAAAAGCAGGTGCCCCTGTGACATTGTCGTTCATGTAGCCGGGAGGGATCAATGGACGAGACATTCGCGCGCGACGATGAAAACACGACGCTGCGTCTGGAGGAAGACCCCGACACGGAACGGAACGAACAGGCACAGGCAGGAGACGGAATGCCACCTGCGCCTGCTTCCCATGACATAATGGAAATGGCTGGCGGCGCCCCGCTTTCTTGGACGGTTGACCATTAGAGCGGGTTGCGATGCGGTTGACCGCAGTGGTGCGCCTGCCCCGCCTGCCCCGCCGTGAAAAGGGGTTTCCCCCTTTGGTAATTTGGCAGCGACGGACGATCATGGTACAACATGCGTACTGTTCGCCTGACAAGTGGTATGCACCGTGGCCCCGTTATTGCTGGCTTGTTGTATGCAGTAGTGCGCCGTGCGCCGGGTCACGCGACTCGTAACTCGCCGTTCGCGAGCCGGTGCTGCGTCGTTTGGTGCCAATGATCGCGGAGCGGGCCTCCTGACAGACGCCTCTCCGCCAATGCCCGACCTAGACAGGACACACCCTCGCATGACGTGGCCGCGCGCGATCAATCCGTTGGAGGGGGAATCATTCTGGGTGCGAGAGGCGGAGCCAACCGCGCGGCCGCTCTCGCTCGCGGCGGCATACGAAGCGTGCCACCAGATTATGGAACGCAACGCGCACGCCTTTTCGTTCGCCGCGCGTTTCGTGCCGCTCCCCAAGCGGCGGGCGATCTGGGCGATCTACGCCCTGCTGCGGCACTCGGATGATCTGGTGGACCGCGCCCCCGCCACGGCCACCCGCGCCGACCTGCTCGCCGCCGTGGATCACTGGGAAGGGCAGATACGGGCGGGAGACACGACCTCATCCATCCTCCGGGCCTTCGCGGATACCCGCATTCACTTCGCCGTGCCGCTTGACCCTCTGTGGGACCTCTTTGAGGGGATGCGCATGGACTTGCTACGCTCGCGCTACCGCACCTGGGCCGAACTGGAGCGGTACTGCTACTGCGTGGCGGGCACGGTCGGCCTGCTGTGTACCCCCGTGCTCGGTTACAACGGCGACGCGGAAACGTTGCGTGATGCCGCGAACCTCGGCATCGCCATGCAACTGACGAACATCCTGCGTGACGTGGGCGAGGATCTCACGCTGGGGCGGATTTACCTGCCGCAGGAGGAACTCATCGCGTTCGGGTACAGCGAGGAAAAGGCGCACGCCGGCGTGGTAGATCGCGCGTTCCGGGAGTTGATGCGCTTTCAAATTGCCCGCGCGCGCGCGCTCTATCGCCAGAGCATGCCCGCGATTGCCCGCCTCGACCGTGGTAGCCACCTGCCCATTCACGCGGCGGCGGTACTGTACGGGGGAGTGCTTGGGCGCATCGAGGCGAATGATTACCAGGTCTTTACCCGGCGCGCGCACCTGACCACGCGCGATAAGGTGGCGCGCTTGCCCGGTATCTGGTGGCAATCGCGCCGCCTCTCTATGGTCGAACCTACCTAACCCCCGACCCCTTCCCTCAAAGGGAAGGGGAGTGAGACGGGGCAAGGTTAAGGCTTTCCTCATAGGCCTCAACGTTGCAATAGCACCCTCCCCTTCCCTTTGAGGGAAGGGGCCGGGGGTTAGGAAAATCCCCGCCTATCGCCGGTATCCGCTCTCCCAGCACGCATACGCCCTATCACCACGCCGCCGCTATCTCATGCATGGTGCGGGCATTGCAGTATAATGAAAGTATAAAGATCGCCAAATGCGTGGCGGTCTTGTGGTGCTGATGTACAAAGGACATGAATCGCAATATGGTCATCAACAAGACCGATGCGGGTGGTCAGGATCAGGATTCGGCGCCGCCCCTGTCGGACGAGGCGGTTGAGCCACTCGTGGACCTCACGAATGGCGTACACGGTGCGGACGGCGACGCGAACGGCGCAAACCGGGTGATCCGCCGGGGTGGCTCCGCGCCGGATGTGGATTGGCACGAAGAGCGGCGCGGCATGTTGCCCGGCAACCGCTACGTTCGCGTGCTGCGCTCACAGGACCGGGTGTTTCGTCAGGTAAGCCCCGATCACCTCGTGGCGGGGGAAAGCATCAGCGCGCCGCGCTCGGCGCTTGGGCGGCTCCGTCGTGCCCTCGTCGGTCGGCCCATCGCCACCGAGCAGCAGGCGCATGAGCGGCTGACGAACGTCAAGGCCCTCGCCATCTTCTCGTCGGATGCGCTCTCGTCCGTGGCCTACGCGACGGAAGCGATCCTGGGCGTGCTCATTCTCGCGGGCGCGGCGGCGTTTGGTTACACGATTCCGATCTCCATCGGCATCGCCGTGCTGCTGGCGATTGTGGGCATCTCATACCGGCAAACGATTCACGCCTACCCGAATGGGGCGAGTGCGTACCTCGTCGCCAAGGCCAACCTCGGCCCAATGCCGGCGCTGACCGCCGGGGCATCGCTGCTCATAGACTACACGCTCACGGTGGCGGTCAGTGTGTCGGCGGGCGTCGCTGCGATCACCTCCGCGCTACCGATGCTGCACCGGTTCCGCGTGCTGCTGTGCCTCGCCTTTGTCGGGCTGATCATTCTCGGCAACCTGCGCGGGCTGCGTGAAAGCGGCTCGATTTTCGCGGTGCCCACGTACCTCTTTATTATCAGCATCGGCGTGCTCGTGGCGCTCGGCGTTTTTCACGCCCTGACCGGCACGGACACACCGATCAATGCCCCACGGGAGAGCATCACGGCGGTCGAAGGCGTCTCGGTCTGGTTGATCCTCAAGGCGTTTACCGCCGGATGTACGGCCCTCACCGGCGTAGAGGCGATCTCGGATGGCGTGCCCGCATTTAAGAAGCCGGAATCCCGCAATGCCGCGACCACGCTCACCGTGATGTGCGTGATCCTGGGGGCGATGTTTATCGGCTTGAGCTTTCTCGCCCACCGCTACGGCATCGTGCCGCACGCGGACGAAACGGTGATCTCGCAGATCGCGCGGGCGCTGATTGGGCATGGGTTTGTCTACTACTTCATTCAGGCAATGACCGCGCTCATTCTCGTGCTCGCGGCGAACACGAGCTTCGCGGACTTCCCCCGCCTGAGCACCTGGCTGGCGCGCGACCATTACATGCCGCACCAGTTCCTCTTTCGTGGCGACCGGCTCGCCTACAACACCGGCATCAGCGTGCTCGGCGTGCTGGCGAGCATTCTCATCATCGTCTTTCAGGGCGAGACCGACCGCTTGCTCCCGCTCTATGCCGTGGGAGTGTTCACGGCGTTCACCCTGTCGCAAGGCGGCATGGTGCTGCACTGGTATCGGGAGCACGATGCGGGCTGGGTGCGGCGGTTCCTGCTCAACCTCGTCGGGGCGACGGCAACCTTTTGCGTGCTGATCCTTGTGGTGGTGACGAAGTTCACGGGCGGGGCGTGGCTCGTACTCGTGCTCATGCCCTGCATCATCCTGCTCTTTCGAGCGATTAATCGCCACTATACACAGGTGCAGCACGCCCTCGCGCTCACAGACGCGGACGCGCCCATGTCCCCGAACGGGCGCGAGCAGGTCGTGCTCGTGCCGGTAGGGGCGATGAACAAGATGACGCTGCACGCCCTGCGGTACGCCCGAACCATCGCGGGCCGGGTCGTCGCGGTGCATGTCACGGACGACGCCGAGGAGGCAGGGCTGTTGCAGGCACAGTGGGAAAAGTACGGCGAGGGCGTAAACCTCGTGATCCTGGAATCGCCGTACCGCTCGCTTGCCGCCCCCCTGCTCTCCTATATTGACCTCCTGCAGAAAAAGCGCCCACACGCCCTGATCACCGTGGTCGTGCCGGAATACGTGCCCGATCACTGGTGGGCGCAGTCCTTGCACTCCCAAACTGCCTTGCGTCTGAAGGCCGCGCTGCTCTTCCGCGATAACACCGTGGTGACGAGCGTGCCCTATCACGAGAACACCTACGACCCCATTATGCCCCGCCGCTAACCGGCGTGGGGTGGGGTGCATTCGCACTTGCGGTCGCTTGCGTACCGTGGATAACTCGTGTATTGTACGGACACATGGGGGAGCAGACCGCGTGGCGGTTCACGGCGGGGTGGGGCGGGATGAGCACACGCGTTGATGCGAACGATCGTACAGACGACGAAGGCAGCACACCCGTGGCAGTGCAGGAAAGTCGCGTGCGTGCTCCGCGTGCGACTCGTGCGACGGCTAAGGGCGACCGCGCCGATACGGGCTGCGCCCCCATGGTGATCGCCTTTTTCAATCAGAAAGGCGGCACGGCGAAAACCACGAGCACGCTGAACATCGGCGCGGCCCTCGCGGAGCGCGGGCATTCCGTGCTCGCCATTGACCTCGACCCGCAGGCGAGCCTGACGATGGCGCTCGGCATTGATATTCAGTCACTGGAGCTTTCGTCGTACGACCTGCTCATAGACGAGGGCGTGACGGCGGCGATGATTGCCCAGCCGACACGCATTCCCGGCCTCTCGCTCATCCCCAGCCACCCCGATCTCGCCGTCGCGGAACTGGAACTGCTCAATGCCCTGGAACGGGAGCGTAGCCTGTCGCGCAAGCTCTCGCCCGAAGCGCGCAAAGAGTTGGGGGCGCGCTTTATCCTCATTGACTGCCCACCCTCGCTGAATATCGTTTCGATCAATATCCTCGTGGCGATGGACTACCTCGTGATTCCCATCGAGCCGCACCCGCTCTCGATCATGGTGCTGCCGCGCCTCTTTGATACCGTGGCCCGCGTGCGCCGCCTCAACCCAACGATGCGCAACCTCGGCTTTTTGCCCACCAAAGTACATGGCACGAGCCGCCTCGCCAAAGAGATGATCGTCGCGCTGCACGAGAACTTCCCCGATCTCACCGTGCTGCCGAGCATTCCCCTGAGCGTGCAGGGGGCGCAGAGCGTGGCGCAGTATTCGAGCATTCTCGACTACTCGCCGCGCTCCCCCGTGGCGGAGGCGTACCGGCAGGTGGCGCGCGAGTTGGAAAAGGCGGTATGCCCATGACTGGAACGGTGGGAGACGGGCCGCGCGTGCGGGGCAGCCGGCCCAAGTTCGCCGTGACCGACCTGTTGCGCAATACCTCGACGCAGGCGCGCGGCACCGATGAGATGATGAACGCGAAGCTGATCGAGATCGCGCGCATCGAGCGCGACCCGGAGCAGCCCCGGCGCACCTTTCCGCAAGAGTCGCTCGAAGAACTCGCCGCCTCGCTCACGGCGCGCGGCGTCTTGCAGCCGATCCTTGTCCGCTACGATAGCGCGGCGGACATCTACGTGGTGATTGACGGCGAGCGGCGCTGGCGGGCTGCGAAGATCGCCGGGCTGGCGAAAATGCCCGCCGTGGTCGTGGAAAAGGAACAGTCGGGCAGCGAGCGGCTGATTGACCAGCTGACCGCAAACATTCAGCGCGAAGACCTGAACGACGTAGACCGCGCCGAAGGGCTGAAGCGGCTCAAAGCGGCGATGCACAATGCGCCGTGGGATCAGGTCGCGGACATCGTCGGCATCAAACGCTCGCGCATCTATCAGTTGCTCGATCTGCTCGACCCCGCGAAAGTGACTGACCGAGAGCGCGAGGCGATTCAGCGCGGCACGCTCTCGGAAAAGGGCGTGCGCTCGGTGCTGCGGCACCTTTCGGGGTCGAAGCGCGAGGGCTTGCAGCGCATGATGGAGGAAGACAAGCTCTCTGTGCAGGAGGCGACTGCCGCGAAGGACGCGCTGGTGGCGAACCCGCACATCACCGACGAGACGCCGGTGGCGCAGGTAGTGGAAGCGATCCGGCAGATGCGGCAGGAGGCGAGGCAGCCGCGCACGCCGGAAGAGTGGGCCGCCGAGCGCGCCGTCATCGCGGGCGGGGCGCGGTTGCCCGCCACCAACGAGGCGAGCGTCGCCGAAGCGCTCGACCTCGCGCGCCGCCTGCAAACGCTGCTCGTCGCCTTCACCGATGCCACGGTGTCCCCCGTGTCCCCGACCGCGACGAAGCGGTTGCGCACCGCCGTGCGGCGTTTACGCGAGGCCACCGATCTGTATCTCGACCAGACACCGTAACCGGCACGCCATGATGATAATGGCGGTGATGGCGGTGATGACCCGGACGACTTCCCAAAAGGCGAGCGAATGACCGGCACGCCCCCGGAGCGCGAGAGCCACCCCCCGATCTATACCATTGGCCACGGCAACGCCCCCGTTGCAGATGTCATCGCTCTGCTGCGCGCGCATGAGATCGCCATACTCGTGGACGTGCGCAGCATCCCGGCGAGCCGCTACGTCCCCCAATTCAACCGCGTCGCCTTCACCGACACCCTCGTACACGCGGGCATCGGCTACTTCTATGCGGGAAACGTGCTCGGTGGTCGCCCCACAGACCCACAGATGTACCGCAACGGCGTGGTGCCGCAGGGCAGGGCGAACTACCTCAAGCTCGTGGACTACGCGAAGGTCGCGGCACAGCCCTGGTACCAGAATGCTATCGCGGACCTCGTTGCTCGCGCGCGCGTGCGGCGCACGGCGATCATGTGCAGTGAGGAAGACCCACGGCAATGCCACCGCCTGCATCTGATCGCCCGCACCTTGCTTGGCACGGGTCTGCCTGTGTATCATCTGCGCCATCACGGGCCACTCGAAGTTGCTCCCTTTGAGCCTGTCACCCTGTATCAGGGGGGCAATGAGTAGCGGAAAACGACCGGAGAGTTGAGATGACGCTGTACACGATTGGCTTCACCAAAAAGAACGCGGCGCAGTTTTTCGGCCTGCTGCACGCACACGGCGTGCGGCGGCTGGTGGATATTCGCCTGCGGCCGAGTAGCCAGCTTTCCGGTTTCGCCCGCCGCGACGACCTCGCATACTTTCTGCCCAACCTGATCGGGTGTGAGTACCACCACAATGACCTGCTCGCCCCGACCGCCGAAATCCTCAATACCTACCGCGCCACCGGCGATTGGGAGGCGTACGTCGCCCGCTTCGAGGCGTTGATGGACGAGCGGGGCGTGCCCTTCTCGCTCGACCGGGCCTCCTTTGAAGAGACGCCGAGTTGCCTGCTCTGCTCGGAGCCGACGCCGGAACAGTGCCACCGCCGCCTCGTCGCGGAGCGCATCGCGCGCACCTGGGCAGGCACGCAGATCGTGCATCTCGGCTGATGCGCGCCTTGCTGACGATCACCGACCTCACGCGGATGCAGGGCGAGCGGGTCTGCATCGCGGGGTACCTGCCCGACCGTACGTGCGTACGCCCGGTACTTCCGGCGGGCATCCCCGAAACGTGGCTGCGGGTCGCCGCGCCCGGTCTCACGCGGTGGTGGCGACCGGCCCGCCTCGTGCGCCCGTTTGTCGCGGTGGAAGTAGACCTGAACCGGCAGGTGCCCGACCCGCCGCACTGTGAAGACTGGCAGATCGCCCCGCACTATCAGCGCGCGCCGTACGATGCCCTGGCCCCGGAACGGCGCGAAGACCTACTGCGCTCGCTTGATGATGGCTGCGTGGCGGCGATCTTCGGCACTCCCATCGAAAAAGGGCCGGGGTGGTACGTATTCGCGGGTACGGGCACGCGCTCACTCGGCACGGTGATGCCCCGGTCCGTGGAGCGCGTCGGCTTCGCGGCGAAGGGCGCGGACAAGTGGGATTACCGCATCACCTTCACCGACGGCATGGGGTGCCGCTATACGCTCGCCGTGACCGACCTCGCCTTTCGCCACTACCTGACGCACCTCGCCACGTACGAGGGCCGCCCCACCGACGAGTGCGCGGCAGAACTGACGGCGGTGCTGCAAGCCACTCGTGTCTACCTGCGCATCGGCCTCACGCGTGGCTGGGAGCGCTACCCGGATCGCTGCTTCCTGCAAATCACCGGCGTGTACTCGTTTCCCGACTACCTCGGCGGGCGCTGCCATGCCGACTTCCCCTGAACCGTTCCCACGGCAAGGCGCGAACGCACCCCTCCCCCGTGCCGCCCAGAGGGCACCCGTCCCCCTGGCCTGCGGCGGCGGGAGAGGGGAGGGGACTCAGGGCAAGTTCGAGATGTGAGAGGTACATTTCGATCTTCCCACCATTCCCCTCCCCTCCCCCTGGCCTGCGGCGGCGGGAGAGGGGCCGGGGGAGGGGTTCTTTCCCCCTTCCGCAGCAACAAAGGAACACCCCGGTGGCATGTGGGCCATCGGGGCATGATGCAGTGCGATCTAAGCAGGTGCGGTTACTTCGCGGTCGCGCCACGCTTGTAGGAGCGGGAGCGGAGCACGGCCCCAACTCCGACCGCTGCAAGGCCCGTGAGAACTGCGGTCGCGATGCCGGTGTTGCCGCTCTGCGGATTGCCGGTCGTCGGCAACGCGGTACCGGCAGGGCGCGTTGCCGTCGCCGCCGTGCCGCCACCGGTGCCCGTCGCCGCAGGGCGCGTGGTGGCAGCGGCGGTGGTCGCCGCAGGGCGCGTGGCTGTTGCTACCGTGGTTGCCCCAGTGCCGCCACCGGTGCCCGTCGCCGCCGGGCGCACCGTTGCGGCTGCCGCCGGGGCTGCCGTGCCCGCCGCGCCGCCACCACCGAGGAACGGCGTCACTGCCGCAAGCACGTCCGCCCGCTTGGTTGGCGTGGCGAAGGCGCCTTCAACGGGGGCGAGCTTCGCCGCGCGCCGCCAGATGCTCGCGTGCTCGCCTTCGATATTGTGGATGGCGACCGCTGCCGTGAGTACGCCGGGGTCTTTGATTTCCGGCGCCGCGCCCAGGTACGCGGATGCGCCGAGGTCTTCCACCGTGACGAGGAACTTGACGATGTTGTCGCGCGTGTCGAAGGCGGGGAAGTTGTAGCTCGCCTGCGCCTTGACGGGCGTGCCACCGGCTTTGGTGATCGTGTCCGTGAGCGCAGTCACATGGGCGGCCTCGTGGGAGCCGAACCCCACCGCGTACTGCTGCTCGGTACCCGTCAGCTTGCCGCTGGCAGCGATTGCCTTGTACATCGCGCTCTCGAAGTGTTCGAGCGTCAGGGCGTAATTGAGAATATCCAGGTCATTGGCGAAATCAGCCACAGGGTTCCTCCTCGTTTCAATCGGCCGTTGGGACGTTCGGTCATTTGATGAGCGGCTTGACCTTTGCCATCACTTCAGCCGGGGTGAAGATCTCGCTCAACGGGCCTGCCACGGGCGAAGCCTCGCCGCCGATGGCGCGCGTGATGGCGAGTTGCCGCGCCTCGACCTGCACGATGGCCCCCGCGACGCCGAGAATGCTCTTGTCCTTGATGAGGTTCGCCGCGCCTGTGTACGCGCCCACGCCGACCGGCTCCACGGTGTTAAGGAACTTGAGGATGTTGTCCTGGGTGTCGAAGGCGGGGAAGTTGTACTGCCCTTCCTTGGCGATGTTCGCATAATTGGCGCCCTGCAACGCCTTGGTGAGCGCGTCTACGTGCGCCTGCTCAAAGGAGCCGAAGGACTTGGCGATGTCCGCCGCCTCACCGGAGAGCTTGCCCGATGCATTGACCTGGCGGTACATCGCGTTTTCGAGGTGTTCGAGGCCGAGGGCAAAGTTCAGGATGTCGGGATCGGACAGATTCTGGCCCAGTGCCGTCTGCGCGTAGTCATACCCGAGCTTGAAAAGCGGATCGCCGGTGAGCAGCACGCCTGCCACACCCGCCGCACCCACCGCGCCCCGGACGACCGTGCGCCGCGAGTACGCCGTTGTCAGTAGCCGAAGATACCCTTCTTGCATGTGCGATTCCTCTCCGCGATTCCCGGCTCACGCCAGGACCGACCAACCCATCCACGCTCCATCAATGTCCCATGTCCCATCGGCATATTGGGCAACTGTACAAGTTCCTACGCCCGCAACCGCGCACCGGATCACTTTATTCCGCATCCGGCACCGCGCGCAGTATCGCAGAAGGCTCTACCACGCGCAAATGGCGCGCAATCGGAGCGCAGGGTATGTATTTTTCTTACCTCCGCTCCCAATGCCCTAACTCCCGGCCCCTTCCCTAAAGTGAAGGGGCCGGGGGTTAGGCGGATTTGACGCGTAACCTGGCCAACGACATTGCAAACCGCTTTAGCGGGGCACGGGCACCGCGCCAAGCACGCGGGCGATGATCGCTTCGGCGTCCAGACCGGCCAACTCCGCTTCGGGCCGGGGCAGCAGGCGGTGCCGCAGCACGGGGGCGGCGAGCATTTTCACGTCGTCCGGCACCACATAGCCGCGCCCGTCGAGCGCGGCGAGGGCTTTCGCCCCTTGCAGCAGGGCGATGGCAGCGCGCGGGCTGGCCCCCAGCAGCAGATCGGGCAACCGGCGCGTGGCCCAGACGATTTCCTCGATGTAGGCGAAGATCGCGTCGTCCACGACCACGCGCCCCGCCGCCGCGCGGCATTCCCCCAGTTGCGCAAGCTCCATCACCGGCTCCACCCCGGCGCGGGCGAGGTCACGGGCATCGAAACCGGCATGGACGCGGTGCAGCAGCTCCGTTTCCGCCTCTTGTGGCGTGTACGAAACCACGACCTTGAAGAGAAAGCGGTCGAGTTGCGCCTCCGGCAGGGGGTACGTGCCCTCAAATTCGATGGGGTTCTGGGTGGCGATCACGGTGAACACGGACGAAAGGGGATAACCCTCGCCGTCAATCGTCACCTGCCGCTCCTCCATCGCTTCGAGCAGGGCGGACTGCGTTTTCGCGGGGGCGCGGTTGATCTCATCGGCGAGCAGCACATCGGTGAACACCGGGCCACGCCGCAGCGCGAATCGGTTCGCCTGCAAATCGTAGATATTCGTGCCCGTGATATCGGAGGGCATGAGGTCGGGCGTGAACTGCACGCGCCGGAATGTCCCCCCCACGAGGGCGGCGAGCGTTTTCGCCATCAGGGTCTTCGCGGTACCCGGCACGCCTTCGAGCAACACATGCCCCCCGACGAGCAACGCCACCGTGAGCAGGCGAAACGGCTCCGCCTGCCCAACGAGCGCCCGCGCCGCGCCGGTATTCAGGCGGCGTGCGAGGTCGGTGACCATTGTGGGCGCGGGGGCGTCCTCAGGTACGCCGGTCGAGGCCGGTTGCATAGGCAGGGGGGCCGAGGGAGCGGGGGGCGATGAGAGAGAGTACGGCGCGGGTGTGGGCGGCAAATACCGCACGGGAGGCCCCGGTATGGGGCCGGTGGGGGCAGCCATTCCCGGCGGCCCGGAGGGAGAGGCACCACTCATCGGGCAGGCTTCAGGTGCATCGCTTCGAGCCAGCCCATCCGGCGGTCTTTGAGCACGAGCACGAATGACCCGGTATCACTCTCGTCCGCAGTTGTATACTTCCCGACCGTAAACTGCGTGCCCTTCGGGATGTGCCCGAAGACGTGATGGTAGGGGTACTCGCGCGTCGTGACCACGGAGTCCCCCAGCTTAAAATAGATCATACGGCATCATATCTCCCCGGCGACGACCATCATCCATCATTCACCATCTACCCACCACCATCTGACCCCTCTTTTTCACCCCGTATGATACCACCGCCCCGCCTCCGCCGCGCAAGCGGCGTCAGTGCCGGGGACTCTCGTTACGAAAAGGACGTACAAACTTTTCACTTAACAGAATCGCACTTTCGCGTGCAATGTTGCGGTATGTTGGTACACAGTGCTATAGTTGCGGCGGTGGGAAAGGAGTGCGTTCGATGCAGACTGCCATGGTAGCTTCGGTGGATGAATCCGTGTTGCCGCTCCGGGAGCGGAAAAAGCGGAAAACGCGGCGTTTGCTCGTCAATACGGCGATCGAGTTGTTCTCGGCGCAGGGGTTCGATGCAGTGACGCTGGAGGACATCGCTGCGGCGTGCGATGTTTCGCGCGGGACGGTGTTCAACTATTTTCCGTACAAGGAACTGATGATCCTCGCGTTCATGGACGCATACATGAGCGAGAGCGTCACGGCGTTGCATGACGCGCTTGCCGGGGGCGAGGCGCCCGTGGCAGTACTCTGGCGCGCGCTCAATATCCCCAAGATGGCGGCGCGCGAACACCCGACATTTTTGTGCATCACCGCGAGCGAACTGTTGCACTACGAGCGCGAGCGGGCGGACGCGGCGCAGACGAGCCTCTCGTACCTGCCGCTCATCACGGAGATCGTGCAGGCAGGGCAGGAAGCGGGCACGCTTCATGGGGAGATGTCCCCGGATGACCTCGCGCTGTACCTGACCGAGGGGTGCCTCGTTTCCATTGCCCGCAACTGCCTGCGCCTCTCTGGCGATGAACTCGATACCCTGATCGCGGCACGGCAACGGGTGCTGATGCATGGGGTGATCGTGGGCTGACGCACGCCTGCCCTTGACGCCCTCTCCCGCCTGCCCGATCATTCCTACCGGGCCGATGCGTGTCGGCTCCGGCGTGAGTGGGAGAGCAACTTCGTGATGCGTGCGGCGCGGCCCCCGATGTCTTCCGATTCGCCATCCTCCGATCTGGCAACGCGATACCCCTCGTGGGGGCGCTACCCCATCGTCGCCCCCACGGCGGTGCGCGCCGTCTCGTGGCGCGACGCGATCCCGCCGCTGGACGCCTTGCCCGCCTCCGTGCTGCCGTATGCGTACGGGCGCAGCTACGGCGATAGCTGCCTGAACGCGGGCGGCATCCTGATTGATATGCGCGGCCTGAACCGCCTGATCGCCTTCGACACCACAAGCGGCGTGGTGCGTTGCGAGGCGGGGATGAGCTTCGCGCAACTGCTGCCCGTGATCGTGCCCCGTGGCTGGTTTCTGCCCGTCACCCCCGGCACGAAATTCGTTTCCGTCGCCGGCGCGATTGCCAACGATGTGCATGGCAAAAACCACCACCGCAGCGGCACCTTCGGGCGATACGTCACGCAGTTCGAGTTGGTGCGCTCGTCGGGCGAACGGCTGATCTGCTCCCCCACCGAACACGCCGATCTTTTCCGCGCCACGATCGGCGGCTTCGGCCTCACGGGCCTCATCACCTGGGCCGAGTTTCGCCTGAAGCCGATCACGAATGCGTACATCGCCGAGGAGATCATCAAGTTCGACTCGCTGGACGAGTTTCTCGCCCTGACGCGCGAGTCGGACGCCGACTACGAGTACACCGTGTCGTGGGCGGACTGCCTTGTCGGCGGCGACCGCGTGACGCGCGGCCTGTTCGCCCGTGGCAACCACGACCCCGACCCCGCGCGCGCCACGGCGCCGAAGGCCGGGCCGAAGCTCGTCGTGCCGGTAGACGCTCCCGCGTTCGCCCTGAACACACTCACGGTGAAAGCGTTCAACGCGCTGATCTATGGGCATCAGCAACGCAAGCGCGCGGCGCATGTGGTGCCGTACGGCCCATTTTTCTACCCGCTCGACGCGATCAGGCAATGGAACCGGATGTACGGCAAACGCGGCTTTTTTCAATACCAGTGCGTCGTGCCCCTGGACGACACCGCGCCGATCCGGGAGATTTTCCGGCGCATCAGCGCGGCGGGTGCGGGGTCGTTTCTGGTGGTGCTGAAAACCTTCGGCGCGGCGCCGTCGCCGGGGCTGATGAGTTTTCCGCAACCGGGCATCACGCTCGCGCTCGATTTCGCCAACCGGGGCGCGGAAACGCTGCGCTTTCTCGACGAACTGGACGCCGTGGTGCGCGACAGCGGCGGGCGCGTCTACCCCGCGAAAGACGCCCGCATGAGCGCCACGAGCTTTCAAACGTACTTCCCCCAGTGGCGGGAGTTTGCCCGCTTCGTGGACCCCGCCTTTTCGTCGTCGTTCTGGCGGCGCGTCACCGCCCCGGCGGAGGACGTGGGCGTGACCGGTGTGGAAGCGGTAAAGGGGCTGTTCGTGACGGGAGAGGTCGCATGACGCGCGTGTTGATCGTGGGCGCGACCGCCGCCATTGCCGCCGCGACCGCGCGCCTCTATGCCGCCGACGGGGCACGGCTCTTTCTCGTCGCCCGCAATGCCGAGCATCTGGCGAGCGTGGCGGACGATCTGCGGGCGCGGGGCGCGACGCAGGCCGAGACCTTTGCGCTCGACCTGAACGAGATCGCGCGGCACGGCGAGATGCTCGCAGCGGCGGACGCGGCGCTCGGTGGGCTGGATGCCGCCCTGATCGCCTACGGCACACTGAGCGATCAGGCGGCGTGCGAGGCGAGCGTGGACGAAACGCTGCGGGAATGGCACACGAACGCCACGAGCACGATTGCCTTGCTGACGCTGCTGGCAAACGACTTCGAGCGGCGGCGGGCGGGCACGATTGCCGTCGTGACCTCCGTAGCCGGCGACCGGGGCCGCAAGACGAACTATGTCTACGGCGCGGCAAAGGGGGCGCTCAACGTTTTCGTCGCCGGTCTGCGCGGGCGGCTCGCGGCGGCGGATGTGCGCGTCGTCACGGTGGAGCCGGGTTTCGTGGATACCCCGATGACCGCGCACCTGCCGAAGAACGCCCTCTACGTCTCGCCGGACAAGGTGGGCGCGGATATTCATCGCGCGATGCAGCACGGCGCGGACGTGGTGTACACGCCCTTCTTCTGGCGCTACATCATGCTCGCCCTCAAGCTCGTGCCGGAACGCCTGTTTAAGCGCCTGTCCATTTGAGCGGGAGCGTGAGGGATTTTCCCAACCCCCGGCCCCTTCCCTTCGAGGGAAGGGGCCGGGGGTTAGGTAGATTTAACCTCCGGTATCCGCTCTCACCCGTACCATAAAGGAGAATGCGGTGCTCCTGAAAGCCTGCCTGAACGGGGCGCGTGCGCCGGGGTCACACCCTGCGTTGCCCCTCACTCCCGATGCACTGGCGGCGGACGCGCGGCGATGCGTGGATGCGGGCGCGGGCTCGCTGCATGTCCACCCGCGTGATGCGGCAGGACACGAAAGCCTCGCCCCGGAACACATCGCCGCCGCTCTGCACGCCATCCATGCCGTGTGTCCCGGTGTGCCGGTCGGCGTCTCAACAGGCGCATGGATCGTGCCGCTACTGGCCGAACGCCTCGCCCTGATTGCCGCGTGGGCCGAAGGGACGGAGTTGCCCGATTTCGCCTCCGTGAACTTTGTCGAGGCGGGCGCGCTTCAGGTGTGCGAGGTACTGCTCACGGGAGGCATCGGGATCGAGGCGGGATTGTCCACTTCGGTGGACGCTCTCTGGCTGCGGGACAGCGGCATCGCCCCGCGTTGCCTGCGCGTGCTGATCGAGCCGGACGAAGACGACCCCGCCGCCGCGCTCGCCACGGCGGCGGCGATCATCGCCGTGCTCGACGCGGCGGACATTCACCTGCCCCGCCTGCTGCATGGCGTGGACGCGGCGGCATGGCCCCTGCTCGACGCCGCCTACAACCGTGGCTACGATGCCCGCATTGGCCTCGAAGATACCCTCACCATGCCGGATGGCACGCCCGTCCCCAACAACGCCGCACTCATCGCCGCCGCACATGCTTTGGCTGCACGGCACTGACACCAATTCCCGATACATCGTTCCTGTGGAATGGGAAAGAACCCCTCCCCCTTGCGGGTAGCGGCGGGAGAGGGGAGGGTGCTATTGCAGTGCCGGGGCGTACCCCTGACATCGCGGTCTCGCCCATTTCCCCTCCCCTCTCCCGCCGCTACCCGCAAGGGGGAGGGGTTTCCCGCATAAGCCCGCGCCTCAATACTCGTTGCGTGATGTATGCGTCGGCAGTTTGGTGGGCGCCACGGCAAGGGCCATGCGGTCGAACTGTGCCCAGGCGCGGTCAAAGAGGCTCCAGCCAACGTGGTACTGCGTCACGTCGCTGGGGTCCATCACCCAGACGCCGGTTTCGTCGTAGCCGTACACCGTCACGGCATGTTCGCGGGGAATCAGCGCGAATGTCGAGTCGTCATCCTGCACGGTAATACGCCACTGCACGGAAAAATCGCCCGTCACCCACACGACGACAGGGTGATCTAACATAAGCTCCGCACGCAACGTGTCTGCGTCGCCGTAGAAAACGTAGCTGTTCCCAAACCCATGCTGTTGTAACACCGCCGCGATTGGCTCGGCATAGATGCCGTAGTTCGTGGTGCCGCCCCAGGGAGCGGCGATATTACCGCGAAAGCCCTTGTGCGGGTTGTAGTCCGTGTCAATCTCATCGCGCAGCGTTTGTTGCGTCACGCGGTTGCCGAAGTAGGCCGTGGCGGCGGAGGTGGCGGCGTACTCGCACGAGAGGTTCCAGAGTTGCCCCGTCGGTGGCATCCCGGCAAGCATGTGCGTCGCCGGTGCCGCGCTCACGCTCGATGGCAGCGCGAACGCGAAGGCGATGGTTGCCAGCAGGAGCATGAAGCGCGTGAAAAAGAGATCGCGTCGTGGCACGGCGATGTCTCCCCCGTTGTCTCGTATCCGCACTCCCCCCAGAAACAACGCGCGTGAGGCGGGCACGCGCGTCTCATCTGCACGATCGCATATTTTCCGCACACGCGCAAGTATACATAACATGCCATCTATTACTATTATTGTCGACTGAGCGGAGTATCTCCCGGTTAGGTTGCCCACGAGCGCGAAATCACGACTCGCACGTCCCATGACGTCATCTCATTCGATCGGTCTTTCGCCGAGGTCTTCGCTGAATCTGAGGAGATAGCCATCGGGGTCTTTCACCAGAAACTGCTTGTTCCTGACTTCGCGATCAATTTTTCGATACCATTTCTCTTCTGTTTGCAGAAACAACTCAATCGCGTTGGTTTTCAAGCGATGCAGTAGCCATCTATGCTCGCCACTGCGATCTGAAAATTGACCCCTCTCCCTAGCGGGTAATCGAATGCCCCCGTTTTCCACGTTCTTGTTTTGCCGATTTCATCAATCATGATCTGCGCTTCGCCGAACGTGAGAAACGCAAAGCCTTCTTCCTCTCGCTGATACGCGATGGAAAATCCCAGGACGCGAACGTAGAAATCCAGACTCTTTTCACAGCTCGCAACGCTGATCTCTGGAACGAGCGTATTTGCTTTAAACGTCATCGAAACACCCCGTTATTTGGGATCGCTCACGTTTGTTGCGTGACACGACGGTGAATGCCCGCATGGAAAACACGGAGGGGAAGCGAGCCGGCCGCTATTTGGCGACGGTGAGGGCCATGTGATCGAGTTGTACCCAGCCGAATTCGAGGCGGTCCCACGATTCGTGGTACTTCGCGCCGTGACCGGGGTCCATGATATGCACGCCGCGCTCATCGTAGCCGTAGAGCGTCACCGCGTGCTCGTAGGGGATCACGAAGTACGATTCCGCGCCGTCCGTCAGGTACACCCGGCGTTGCGCGGTGTAGTTGCCGACGATCCAGACAACCACGGGGTTGCCCGCCGCAAGTTCACGCTTCAGGGTATCGGTCCCGGCACGAAAGGCGCGCGATTGCGTGTAGCCGTGGCGATGTAGCGCGGGCACGATAGCTTCGGGGTAGACACCATAATCTGTCGTGCCGCCCCAACTACCAAGAATGTTGCCGCGAAAGCCGCGATGCGGGTTTAGATGATTGCCAATCTCCGCGTGCATCGTCTGCTGGCTGAGTGTTGGCCCCCATAGCCCCGTCGCGGCGGATGTCGCGGCGTACTCGCACGAGAGCGGCCAGATCTGCGCCACCGTCGGCACGCCCTGAATCACGAACTCCGAAGGCGGAGCCGCCGCGCCACGCAGCACCGCACGCGGCATCGCCAGCATCGCCGCCGTTCCCAGCGTCGCGCCGCCGATCACCCGCAGAACCCGCCGCCGCTCCATCATTCGTTTCCCGCCCCCTTCTATGGGGAAAGCACGGATATTCCACGTATGTTGTATCACACGGCGCACGAATATTGTATGCCGCTACGTATGCGTTTCGTAATCTTTGCCTGCGATACTCCGCCGCGTGACGCGGTTTCCACTACCGGTATGGGGGCAGGCCATGACCACGACCACAGCGATCACGATGCCACGCCCGCTGCGTCTGTTGCTCCTGCTCGGCACGCCACTCGTCACGGGCACGGTGGAGCTGTTCCACCCCAAATTTCTCACGGTACCTGACGCGCAGTGGTGGCTGACGCTGCACGTCCTGCAACTGCCCCTTGTCGGCTTGCTCGGCCTCGTGCTGTACGTGCTGACGGACGAGATCACGGGATGGTGGCGCGTTATCAGCCGCCTCGCCGCCGGGGTCTTCGCCGTCTACTATGGGTCGCTCGATTCGATCCTCGGCATCGCCACCGGGTCGGTGGAAGCGAAGGTGCCCACCCTGCGCCCGGAACTGCGCGACGGGGCGGAAGCGGCGATTCAGGTACTGTTTTTCAGCGTCGGCAACACGCTGATCAAGGAAGTGGGGCGGTATGCGTGGCTCGTGAGCGTGGTTGTACTCGCTGTCGCGCTCGCTCGCCAGGGCCGGCCTCTCGCCCCGCTCGCCCTGCTCGTACTTGGCGGCATCAGCTTCTGGTACACGCACGAGTTCCCCTCCGGCTCACTGGGCATGTACCTGTGCTTTCTCGCCCTGCTCTGGCTGGAAGTCGGCCCCCAGGGGCGGCGCGTCCCCGCACCGCCGCGCGGGAACGCCCCAATTATCACGAGCGGGAGCGCGTGACCACACCCCATGTCTCGTCTTTACCCCGATGCAACATCATTCAATCACTCAACAAGACACATCTTACACGTTTCTGCTATAAATCCCCTGTGACCAATTGCTATTCGAGAAAGTATAGCCGTCCCCAAGCAAGAAGGATGATCGCCATGAAGGATGCGCAGAAACCTGACCATGTCAGCTTGAATACCCTTATTACGCGGCTAAAGGAAGGGCGCTTCGTTGTTCCGGACTTTCAGCGCGAATTCGAGTGGCGGCCCTGGGACATCAAGGATTTGATGCGCTCCATCTTTCTCGATTATTACATCGGCAGCCTCCTGCTCTGGAGAGGCAAAAAGGAGAACTTCCAGGACCTTTCCTGTGAGCCGATCTACGGCTACAAGGGCAGCGACCATCCGGAATACATCGTTCTCGACGGTCAGCAACGCCTGACCGCGATGCTCTACGCGTTTCTGGCTCCGGACGTCCCACTTCCTGATCGCAGTGGGCGAGCGTTCTACTTCATCAAGGTTAATCTGTTTATGGCAGGAGATTCCGACGAAGCCTTTGGCTACGACTGGCACACAAAGCAGTGGACGGCAATCCTCAACGACCGCGAGGCCCAATTTGCCAATCATATCTTCCCGCTGTCAGTCATTGGAGCAGGGGGATGGGATTTGCCCAACTGGGTACAAGGCTATGAGCAATTCTGGAAAGCGAGGGAGACCGAGGCAGAGGTATCTGGCAACCTGGATGCCGTCATCGTAGCTGCCAACCACGCCAAAAAGGCTCGCGCGTTCGGTGAACACCTTAAAGAAATTACTGAGCAATATCAGATTTCCTACATCGAACTGGACCGCGATCTCGCCGTAGACAAGGTGTGTGACATTTTCACCCAGATTAACAGTCGCGGCATCCGGCTCGACGTATTCGACCTCGTGAACGCCCTGTTGAAGCCCAAAGGCCTGCAACTGAAGCATATGTGGCGCGATGCGGCACCACGCTTGGATAAGGTCGAGACGGAAAAGATGAATGTGTACATCCTGCAGGTGATGAGCATTCTCCGTCAGGCCTATTGCTCACCCAAGTATCTCTATTTTCTGTTACCCGGCCAGGAAAAACCCGTGCGCGATCCGGACGGCACCCGGCGCAAGGAGATTCTTATCAGGGACGTTACGGATTTTGAAGTGTGTTGGAACACGGCGGTAGATGCCCTGGAAAGCGCAATCAATGTACTCTGCCACCCGCAGGAGTACGGAGCAATCAATTCCAACTTTCTGCCCTACGTCTCGATTCTCCCGGTGTTCGCCTCCTTGCGCGCGCACGCGAAGTCTCTCCCCGCACAACGCCAACTTGATGCGCGCCGTAAGCTCAGACATTGGTATTGGGCCTCTGTCTTTCTCAACCGATACTCCGGCTCGGTAGAATCTACGAGCGCCCGTGACTTTCTCGACCTGAAAGCGTGGTTCGACAACGATGCTGCGGAACCGGCTCTGGTCGCGGAATTTTCCGACCGCTTCCGCAGTCTGGAGCTACGCAAGGAAGTTAAGCGCGGCACCTCTATATATAATGGCATCTTCAACCTCCTCGTCCTTCAAGGAGCGCGCGACTGGATAACCGGCGACGTGCCCCTGCATGGTGATCTTGACGACCATCATATTGTCCCCGCCTCCTGGGGAAAGGCCCATCTCAAAGGCAATCTCATTAGCAGCATCCTCAACCGAACCCCGCTTACCACCGACACGAACCGCAGGGTCATCAACGACCGTCTCCCAAATAGTTATCTCCCCGAATTGATTGAGCAGAATGGCGAGCACACCGTCCACCGCATTCTCGAATCCCACTTCATCTCGCCCGCCGCATTCGCCATTCTGCTCCGCGACCCATTCACGCCCGACGACTTCGAGGCCTTCATTAGCGAACGCCAGCGTACCATTCAGGATGCAATTGAAAACCTTCTCATCAAGGAACGGCTCGATCTCGATCCCCAGTTACGCGAGATTGATGGTCAGGTGGAAGCGGTCGAACTGCGCCTGCGTGCGCTCGTCCGTGACCGGCTCGGTGTCGGCTCCCTCCAACTGCCATCCCATATCGTCCAGAAGGTGAGCGAGCGCGTCTCACGGGCGCTCAAGAAGAACGCGGCGATGGACGCCGAGTACTATGCAACCGCCGATGGAATGCTCGAATATTTCGACCTGCGAGAGGTCCAAGACACCATCGTTGCCAAGCCGCTCTGGCCATTCTTCGAGCCGACGTTCGCCAATAAAGAGTCGCTCGCTATCAAGTTCGACCAACTCGCGGAACTGCGGAACGGCATCCGCCACAGCCGCACCGTCAGCCCGATCGTCCGTAAGGAGGGCGAGGCATCGCTTCTCTGGTTCGATGAGGTACTTCGCAAATGACGTGGCGGGGTGGGCCGTACGCATGAAGCAAAACGTATGAGACCAACCCCACCCTGTCTCTCACCAAGCACGTTCTCAGGGCGTGAGGCGGTGCAGGTCGCGCGGGAACAACGCGGCTTCGCGGACGTTGGCGAGGCCGAGCAGTTGCCCGACGAGCCGTTCGAGGCCGATGGCGAAGCCGCCATGCGGGGGCATCCCGTAGTGGAACGCTTCCAGATAGCCCGCGAACCCTTCCGGCGCGATGCCGAAGCGCGCCATGCTCGCCCGCAGTTGCGCCTCCCCGTGGATGCGCTGACCGCCCGTGGTCACTTCCAGCCCGCGATACAACAGGTCGAAGCCGTTCGTGTAGCCGGGGCGGGCGGGGTCGGGCATCGTGTAAAAAGGGCGCTTCGTTGTCGGGTACCCCTCGACAAACAGAAAATCGGCGCCGTATTCTTCTCGCGCCCACGCGCCGAGCCAGCGCTCGTGCTGCGGCGCGAGGTCCGTTTCGCCGCGCACGTTGTCGCCGTACTTCGTGGTGATCAGTTCCAGCGCGTCGCGGAAGTGAATGGCGGGGATGTCGCCCACGGTCGGCACGGTCGCACCGAGCAACGCGAGGTCCGCCGCACGTTCCGCCGCGACGCGCGCGAATGCGTCCGCAAGCGATTCGCGCAGGAACCGCATCACCGTATGGTGGTCGGTGATGAAACCGATCTCCACATCCACGCTGACGTACTCGTTCAGGTGGCGCGTGGTGGCGTGCGGCTCGGCGCGGAACACAGGGGCAATCTCGTACACCCGCTCCAGCGCACCGACCATCATCTGCTTATACAGTTGCGGTGACTGCGCGAGGGCGGCGTCGCGCGCGAAGTAGCGCACGGGAAAGAGGTTCGCGCCGCCCTCCGTGGCGCCCGCCACGATCTTCGGCGTGTGAATTTCCGTACACCCGCGCGCCTCGAACGCGGCCCGCAACGCACCCGCCATCGCGCCGACGATGCGGAACGTCGCCGCCTTCGCGGGATGACGCAAGCCTACGGCGGCGTGATCGAGAAACGTATCGAGATGCGCGTTCAGGGTGCGCTTGTTGATCTCAAAGGGCGGTTGCTCCGTCACGGCAGCGAGGACTGCCACCGCGTTTTCCCCGTCTGCGTGCAGTTCGGCCCCGCCCGCCGCGCGTTCTTCCGCGACCACGCGGCCTGTGACCGCGATCACGCTCTCGACGCCGAGACCGACGAGGGCAGGTGGCGTCGCCGCGAAGACGACCTGCGTGATCCCCGTGCGGTCACGCACGAGGGCAAAGGTGACGCCACCCAGGGCGCGTACCGCGTGCAACCATCCCGCCACGCGCACCGATTCACCGACGTACCCGCCGAGATCCGCCGCCAGCACCCGCGCCGCTTCCGTTCCCGCCGTCCCCATCGCTCCTATCGCCTTCGCCGTTTCCATCACGACACCTCCCGATGCACACACAAAAAGACGCCCGCGCCTCATCCGTAATCGGACGAGGCGCGGGTCTCGTGGTGCCACCGATATGCGCCGGAGCCTTGCGGCTTCGGCCTTCGGGAGTGCGCCGCATGGGTGCGCGAGGCACGCCACAGGGGCATTCCGGCCCGGTATCGGGGGCCAGACGATGCGGCTGGTGGGGCTGTCTTTCGGGGCCGGGGAAACGCGGCCTCGCACTCTGCGCCGCTCGCTGCCTGTTTCGCCCGTGGCTCGTACTCGTCCCCGTGATCGCCGCGAGAACATTTTGCTTATGTACGCAGGGTGCCACAGCGACGCCGCGCTGTCAACGCAATTGCCACGGAAGGGAGGATTTGAACCGCGAAGGCGCAGAGGCGCGAAGGAATCAAAAAGATCAAAAGTCTCTTTTTCTTTGTTCCCCTCCGCGCCTTCACGCCTTCGCGGTTCAATCGTCTTCGTTAGGCCCGCATCCCAAAGGTGTCGAAAAAGAAGGCGTAAATGTCCGCCTGCTCGTCAATGATTTTGGCGAGGGGCGTGCTGCCGCCGTGTCCAGCTTTGGATTCGATGCGCAGCAGGATCGGGTGCGGGCCAGTGTACGCCTCCTGCAAGGCGGCGGCGAATTTCTTGGGGTGCGAGGGCACCACGCGGTCGTCGCTGTCCGCTGTGGAGATGAGCATGGGAGGATATGACAGGTCGCGGCGCACGTTGTGCAGCGGCGAGTAGGCGTAGAGCCAGTGAAACTCATCCGTGCTCTTTTCGGCGTTGCCGTACTCCACCGTCCAGTTCCGGCCCGCCGCGAACCGCTGAAAGCGCAGCATGTCCGTCACGGGCACATCGCAATGCACCGCGCCGAAGAGTTCCGGGCGCTGCGTCGTCACGGCGGCGACGAGCAGGCCGCCGTTGCTTTCCCCCTTGATGGCGAGGCGGTCCGGGCGCGTGTAGTTGTTGGCGGTCAGCCACTCGGCGGCGGCGATGAAGTCATCGAAGCTGTGCTGCTTGTTCGCCAACCGTCCGGCATCGTGCCAGGGTTCGCCGTACTCGCCGCCACCGCGAATATTCGCCACGGCAAACACGCCGCCGTGTTCGAGCCAGGCGATCCGCGAGGTCGAGAACCACGGCGTGATGCTGATCCCGAAGCCCCCGTACCCGTACAGCAGCGTCGGGTTCGTGCCGTCGCGCACGAGGCTCTTTTTGTACGTCAGGAACATCGGCACCTTCGTGCCGTCTTTGGAGGGGACAAAGACCTGCGCCGTCTCATAGCCTTCGGGGTCGAATTGCACTTCCGACGCGCGCAGGGGCTGGAGGATGCCGTTGGTCGTGAAATCGTACTGAAAGATCACCGGGGGATAGAGAAACGACGTGAAGACCACGAACATTATGTTGTCCGCGCGCTCCCCCGAAAGCGTGTCCACGGTGCCGAGCGTGGGCAGGGCGATTTCGCCACGCGGCGTGCCGTCGAGCGTGTAGCGCATCAAGCGGTGATGCACGTCTTGCAGGTACGCGACCGTCAATTCGCCATGCGCGGGGGAAACGCCATCGAGGATGTCCGGCCCTTCCGGCACGATCTCGCGCCACTGGCTGGCGTCCGGCTGGCGCGTGTCGATGGCGATGATGCGCCCATTGGGGGCGTGAAGGTTCGTGGTGAAGTACATCACGGGGCCGTCGTTCGTGATCGGGCTATAGACCGCGTCCGCCGTATCGAGCAGGCGCACGAACGGGGCGTCGGTGTTGTTCGCCGCTTCCTTGCCGGGGGTGATCTCGCGGTAGTAGAGGCGGTTTTTCGGCTCCGTCCCCATCGAGACGTAGAGCAGGAGGTACGCGCCGTCGTCCGTGACGATGGGGGAAAAGGTCAGGTCGGGCGCGTCCGGGCGCTCGTACACGAGTGGGTCGGCGGACTGCGGCGTGCCGAGCCGATGCAGGTAGACGCGGCTGTGCGTCAACTCCTCGGCGGGTGGCAGGGTGCCCCAGTCAGGCCAGCGGTTGTAGTAAAAACCGGAGCCGTCGTGCAACCAGGCAATCGCGGTGAACTTGCAGTACTGCAATACCTCGTCGCGTTCCGCCCCCGTGTCCACATCGCGGATGTGAATTTCCTCCCGGTCGCTGCCGCTCTGGGTCACGGCATACGCGAGCAGCGTGCCATCATGGCTGATCGCGGTATCAGCGAGCGCGACCGTACCATCGTCGCTGAAGGTGTTCGGGTCGAGCACGACGACCGGTTCGCTCGACAGCGACTTCTGCACGTACAGCACGCTCTGGTTTTGCAGCCCGTCGTTTTTCTCAAAGAAGTACCGTCCGCCCCGGTGAAAGGGTGCGCCGTACTTGGGGAAATTGATCAGGTCGGTGATGCGGCTCCGCAGCGCAGGGCGGGACGGCAACGCGTCGAGGTAGTCCCGCGCCGCTTGTGCCTGCGCATCTGACCACGCGAGCGTTTCGGGGTCGTCGGCGTTTTCCATCCAGCGGTACGGGTCCGCGACGGTCGTGCCGAAGTAATCGTCGGTGGTATCACCGATGCGCGCTTTGGGCGGCGCGGGTGGGGCGGCATCCACGCGCGATGTGGGGAGCAGTGCCGCGCCCACGGTCGCGGCACTGCCGGCGAGAAACGCGCGGCGGCTCAGTCGCGGGTGGCCGAAGAACAGATCGCGCATCGCGCAGGCTCCTTTTGTGTGCTCACAAGGGTATAGGCGTTCTGGCATCGAATCTTCCTAACCCCCGGACCCTTCCCTCCGAGGGAAGGGTCCGGGGGTTAGGAAGATTCCGGGCCGGGGAGGAGAATGCATAGCTTACGGGTTTTTGCGCAACTCCTGCTGAATCTTGCGTTCTTCCCAGTCCGCGTCGAAGCGTGGCATGAACACATGCCGCGCCTGGAAGAGGATACCGATGCCCCAGCCAAACAGCGGCCAGATGAACCACCACTGCCCCGGTGACGTGAACAGGTTGATAAGGAACAGCATGAGGTTCACAGACAGATACGAGGTCAGGCTGGCGTAGAAACCTCGCAGCTCCTTCACCCGCTTGCGTGCCCGCTCGTACCGCTCCGCCTCGTAGGCGGCATTCGGCGACCCCGGCCACGTTGGAGAAGCGGGGCCACTCATCGGGCCGACGGTCGCGCCGCCCGGAATGACGGGCGCGTCGTCCATCGGGTACTGCGGGGTTTGCTGCTGTCCCACGCGGTTTCGCCCATCGTCCATCTCTCGCCCTCCGTTTCGCCCCTGCATCGAACCGTGCATACATGTGCTGAAATGTGCCGTGTGCCGCAACACTAGCGGCCCGCGTGCATTACGTCAAGACCGCCGCTCCGGCCTCGCAGGGCGTATGGGTTCTCCTAACCCCCGGCCCCTCCCATCGAAGGAAAGGGGGGTGAGGCTATGTAAGGTTACGATATCCCTTACACGTCGTAATGTTGTAATAGCACACTCCCTTCCCTTCGATGGGAGGGGCCGGGGGTTAGGAGGATTCGATGCCAGAACGCATAAACTCTAGGCTCCGCCTGCCCCGACATGCAAGAGTCGCACAAAATTGTACAATGCGTGGAACCGTATTCGCCCCGAGATGCGTGCCGCATCCGGTGTGCGGCACGCGGTCATACCATAAGGAGCACGTCATGCCGCGTACACAGCTGGCGCAACTGGTCACGCCCGGAATGCAGGTGCATCTGGACACCATTGACCCCGCCGATACCGGGGGGCTGACGAGGGGAGAGGCGGAGAAGCGGCTTCCGGCGCTGGCGGAGGAACTGAGCACGTTGCAAACCCTGTGCTACGCCGCCGCGCACCACAGTGTGTTGATCGTGCTTCAGGGGATGGACACGAGCGGCAAGGATGGCACGATCGCCCAGGTGTTCTCGTCCATCAACCCGCAGGGGTGCGCGGTTGTCGCGTTTAAATCGCCAACCGCCGAGGAACTTGCCCATGATTTTCTCTGGCGCGTCCACCCGCACACGCCGGGGCAGGGCAAGATGGCGGTCTTCAACCGCTCCCATTACGAAGACGTACTGATCGCACGCGTGCATACGCTCGTACCGCCGCCTGTCTGGCAGCGCCGGTATGACCACATCAACCGGTTCGAGTCACTCCTGACGGATAGCGGTACCATCGTGTTCAAGTTCTTTCTGCACATCAGCAAAGAGGAGCAGGAAAAGCGGTTGCGGCCGCGAGAAGGCGACCCCACCAAAGCGTGGAAGGTTGACCCCAACGACTGGATCGAGCGCGAGCATTGGGCGGCCTATCAGGAAGCGTACGAGGACGCGCTGACGAAATGCACGGTGAAAGCGGCCCCCTGGTACATCGTGCCCGCCGATCGTAAGTGGTTTCGCAACCTCGCCATCTCGGAGGCGATCGTCGCCGCGCTTCGCCCCTATGCCGCCGAATGGACAAAGGCGCTGAAAGCGCGCGGCGATGTCCAACTCGCGGCGCTCCGCCGGTTGCGCGCCGGGGCACCGACCGCTTGACGCCGCCGCGCGCTGCATGGCACGATGCCCCCCGCGATACCATTTGCTTCCGACGAAAGGACAGCGAGATGACGGTAACGGCACGCGGCGTGATCGCACGCACCCCCGGTGGCGCGACCACGGTTGAGGAGTTCACGATTGACGATCCGGGGCCAAATGAGGTACTCGTGCGCATCGTCGCCAGCGGCGTCTGCCACACGGACCTCGGCGTCAAGAGCGGCACCTACGGCAGCGAGGGCTTCCCGTTTCTGATGGGGCACGAGGGCGCGGGAATCATCGAGGCAATCGGCGCGGGCGTGGACAACGTGGCGGTCGGCGATTCCGTGATCCTCGCGTGGCGCGCGCCGTGTGGCAAGTGCCGCTTCTGCCTGCGGGGTGAACCGAACTACTGCGCCAACAGCCTCAACGCCGAAAAGCGGATGCGCACGCACGACGGCCTGACGCTCAACCCCGTGCTCGGCATCGGCACATTCTGCACACACACGCTCGTTCACGCGCACCAGGCGATCAAGGTCGCACCCGAACTCCCGGCGGCGCAGATGTCGCTCATCGGCTGCGGCGTGATGACCGGCGTGGGCGCGGCGTTGTACTCCGCCAATGTCAAGCCGGGGCGCACAGCGGCGGTGTTCGGCTGCGGCGGCGTCGGCGACTCGGTGATTCAGGGGGCACGCCTCGCGGGGGCGACCACGATCATCGCCGTGGATATTGACCCGCGCAAGCTCGAATGGGCGAAGCAGTTTGGCGCGACGCATACCGTCAACTCCCGTGAGGGCGACCCCGTGGCGCAAATCATGGCGCTCACCGGCGGGCACGGCGTGGATTACGCCTTTGAAGCCGTGGGCCGCCCGGAAACACTCGATCAGGCGTTGTTCTGCCGCGATCTCGCGGGCACCTGCGTCTTTATCGGCGTCCCTGGCCCCGGCCCCCGGCTCGACCTCGACATGCAGAAGTTCTTCGACCGGGGCGGCTCCGTCACCGTGTCGTGGTACGGCAACTGCCTGCCAACACGAGATTTTCCCCTGCTCGCCGACTGGTACGCGCAGGGCCAACTGAACCTCGATGCCCTGGTGACGCAAAAGATCACCCTGAACGATGTCGAGGAAGCCTTTGCCGCTATGCAGCGCGGCGAAACGCTCCGCAGCGTGATTATGCTTTAATCGGGGGGAAACGCGAAGGACGCAAAGGACGCGGAGAACACAAAGAAATTTACAACATGTTTTGTCTTTCCCCGCGTCCTTTGCGTTTCATTCCATCAAGATGGGGAGATGCCATGTTCGATCTCATCAAGGAGTTGACCGAGCTTTCCGGCCCCGTGGGGCAGGAAGGCATCGTGCTCGATCACATGGAAGCGCTCTGGCGCGCGGCGGGGGCGGAAACGACGCGCACGCGGGTGGGCAACGTACTCGCGCACGCGGGAGGCACGGGGCCGCGCCTGCTGCTCGCGGCGCACGCGGACGAACTCTGCTACTTCGTGCGCGCGATTGACCCCGCCGGGTTTCTCTGGCTGGCGAATGGGCAGGCATGGAGCCGCACTACGAGCCAGCGTAACGCCTTCACCATCGGGCAGCGCGTGCGCGTGCTCGCCCGCAACGGCGTGCTCCCCGGCGTGATCGCCAGCGCCACGGGGCACCTCGCCTCGCAAGCCCTGCCGGAACTGAAAGAGTTGACGTGGGACGATTACTGGGTAGACACGGGCCTCACGGCGGACGAACTGCGCGCCCGTGGCGTCACCCCCGGCACGCGCATCATCTGGGACGCTGACACCGTGCAATTCGGGCCGCATGTCGTCGGCAAAGCGGTGGATGACCGCGTGCCGCTCGCCGTGATTACGGAGGTGCTGCGCCGCGTGCCCGCCGCCGAGCGCCGCTACGACCTGACGCTTGCGTGTACCGTGCAGGAGGAAATCGGCCTGATCGGCGCGTACGCCATCGGGGCACGGGGGGAGTACGACGCGGCAATCGCCGTGGAGATCGGCATGGCAGGCGACATACCGGGGCTGTCGGAGCGCGCGATGCCCCTGCGGCTCGGCGCGGGGCCGGTGCTCATCCATAAGGACGCCCTCGTGCATTACGATTACGCCCTGACGATGCGGCTGGAACAGACAGCGGCGGCGGCGGGAATCGCCGTGCAACACGCGATCTTCGGCTCGTTCGGCTCGGACGGCGCGGCCTTTATGAAGGCGGACATCCCCGCCGCCCTCGTCGCCTTTCCCGCCCGCTACACGCACAGCCCCTTCGAGACCGCGCATCTCGGCGATGTCGAAAATTTGGTGCAGTGGCTGTGTGCCTTTGTGCGGGGCAACTGAACAAACGATGTTCCGTAAGGCGCAGGAACTGCTTGCGTATCAGTAAATAATCAGCTATATTGGACACTGTACGAAGATTCCCGCAGCCCGGCACAGATGGGCAAGGGCGAGGTAGCCCGCGATGCGATCCGAACTCGTTCACATCACGGAAAATGCCACCGCACCGCGCGAGCGGATGCATGCCCTGATTACGCGCGCCGATTTTCTCTCGAATCGCGACACTGAACGTGGCCTCGCGCTCGCCAGAGAAGCGGAGCAACTCGCAGCCTCGCTTGGCGACGACGAGGGACGGGCGAACGCGCTGTATAGCATGAGCCAGAACCTGACAATGCAGGGAAAGTACGTTCTCGCCCTCGAACATCTCTCGCGGGCGCGGGCGCTCCTTGAACAACAGGGGGGCGCCGAGCACCTGCCAAAGGTGTTGTGGCTCACCGGCAAAGTGCATAACAACCTGGGAACCTTTGCGGAAGCGTTACGTGCGTTCATGCGCGGCCTCGCACTCGCGCAAGCGCACCATGACCCCACGATGGAGGTGCGCACCCTCACCGGTATGGCTTCCGTCTATACCTGGCTGGACGATTATGATACCGCCACTGCCCTGCTCGAACGCACCCTCATGCTCGCGCGGACGCTGCCGGATTACCCCAGGATTGGCGGCAGTACCACCCACGCGCTCGCCAGAATCCGGATCATGAGCGGCCGGATGCTCCGCGATGAGGGTGATGACGCGCGGGCCGAAATCGCGTTCAATCAGGCAACGGCATTGCTCGATGAAGCCACGGCGCTTGCCGAGGCGACGGGAAATGTGCAGTTGGTGACGGTATGCAACCTCAGCCGCGCCTCGATGGCAATTCACCGTGATGATCCCGCGTGCGCACGACACTGGTTAACCGCGATAGACGCGAGCATCATCCAGATGCGGGCGGAGCGGTATCAGGGGTCGTTCCTCACGTATCTGGGGCGGGCGAATGCGCTGGAAGGCGATCACGATGCCGCCCTCGCGCTTTACGAGCAGGCACGCGCGGTGTATGAGGGGATTGACGCGCGGTCGTATCTGCGTCGCCTGCACCAGCTCACCAGCATATCGTACGAGGCGCTGGGGGATTCCGACCGCGCGCTCGCGCATTTCAAGCGGTTTTACGACTATGACCGGGTAATCAAGCGCGAACAGACGCGGCAGCAAGCAATGGTACTCGCCGTGCGTCTCGATCTTGAACGGGCAAAGTACGAGGCCGAGATGCATCGCGCGCAGTCCATCATCCTTGCCGCCCAGAACGATGAACTGCGCGAAAAAGTAGTCCGCGACCCGCTCACCGGCTTGTTCAACCGGCGCTACCTCGAAGAGATGCTGACGCGCGAACTTGCTAACGCCCGTGTCAGCGTCCTCCCCGTGAGCATCGTCGCAGTAGACCTCGACCACTTCAAGGCGATCAACGATACCTACGGCCACGCGGCGGGCGACGAGATGCTGCGCGCCATCGCCGACCTGCTCTTGTCTCAGACTCGCCTCGGCGATGCCGTCTGCCGCTTTGGCGGCGAGGAGTTCGTGGTCGTGCTCCCCGGTGCGGACGCACAGGCCGCGTGGCAATGGGCCGAGCAGCGACGGCTTGCTTTCGCCGCGCTGCGCGTCACCCACGAAGGCGCGGAACTGCACACCACGTTCTCGGCGGGTGTTGCAACCGCGCCTACCGATGGCGATACCACCGACGCCCTGCTACGGTCGAGCGACCACGCCCTGTACGCCGCCAAGCACGCCGGACGCAACTGTGTGATTGCGTCCGGGGATCGCATTTAGTTCGTGCTGTTTCGTGTTTGCCCGTAGTGTGTACCTATCGTGGGAGGTTACTCCCCAACGCTCGCGGGTTCCTTCACGGCTTCGGCGACGGCATCGGTTTCTTGCATCGTCTGCTCGGCCTCGGCTGCGGCGGCTTCCTTTACAGAGCGTGGCTCGTGCAGCACGAGCACGCGGTACGTCTCGGCGTAGGGCTGATCGTGCTTTTTGCCGATCTCCGCCGTGCGCTCGCGCACGAACTTTTCCACGTCCTTGATGTCGAACTGGCTCTTGTGCTCCGCGAGGGCGGCGATCTTCGTGTTCATCGCTTCCTCGGAGACGGGCACGACCGTGGAACCATCGCCCCACTGCTGGATATACAGCGACTGCACGTAGTGCGGTTCCAGCCCTTCGGCGAGCAATTCGGGGAAGTAGTTGTGGTTGTCGGCGGCGGGAAAGATGCCGTACAACGCCGCTTCCGCCGCCGCGCGGTGGTCGGGGTGGTTGATGTAGTTCTCCCCCCCGAATCGCGCGTCCGGGTCGCCGGTGATGATGACCTCCGGGCGGTACTGACGGATGACACGGGCGATGTCGCGCCGCAGGGCAATCGTCGGTTGCAGGTAGCCGTCTTCGTGGCCGAGATGCACCACATGCGCGACGCCGAGCACTTTTGCCGCCCGCGCCTGCTCCTCCTGCCGCAGCAGGATCAGTTGCGCGGGGGTGAGTGTGCGGTCCGGCGAGCCTTTCGATCCGTCGGTGACGATCACCATCGTGATCTCCGTTCCGGCCTGTGCCCAGGTAGCGATGGTGCCGCCGCTGCCAAACTCGGCATCGTCGGGGTGGGCGAGGATCGTCATCGCGCTCGCAGGGGGCGTGGCGATTTTCACTTCTTTCACTTCGGGGACATCGGCCATCGTGTTCGGCTCCTTTGAGGTAATCGCATCGTCGCGGGTCGCGGTCAGTACTCGCGCGTTACTTTGTAGCAACGCATAGGTGCCCCCGCACATTCCACCACGTACCGGGCGTGGTACCATTATGGGCGAAATGTCGCGCCATTCATGCCCTCGATACCACCAATGTCACCAATCCCACATGGAAGGGACGCCCCGCATGACCACGACCACGCCGCCCATCGCCACCGGCCCGATCGCCGCCGCCGAGACCGCCACGCGGATGCAGCCACGCACCGCCACGCAGCGGCAGTACGTGCGCTTCGCCTTTTACAAGGTAGACCCCGCGTGGAAGCGCCTGCCTCAGGCGGAGCGGGAGCAGGGCTACGCCGAGTTCCTCGCCGCCATTGACAAAACGACCCCGCACATGCTCGTGCGCTCGTACTCCTGCCTGGGGTTGCGGTCGGATGCGGACTTCCTGCTCTGGCAGGTCTCGTACGACCTCGACGACTTTCAGGCGTTCGCCGCGAAGCTCGATCACACGGGGCTGGGCCACTACCTGACCACGCCCTATGCGTACCTCTCGATGACGCGCCGCTCGCAGTACGTGGACCCGCACGACCGCGACAGCGAATCGAACCGCCTCACTATCGAGCCGGGGGGCCGCAAGTTCCTGTTCGTTTACCCCTTCGTGAAAACGCGCCCCTGGTATCAACTCACCAAAGAAGAGCGCCACGAACTGATGATGGAGCATATCGAGGTCGGTCAGAGCTTTCCCTCGGTCAAGCTCAACACCACCTACAGCTTCGGGCTGGACGATCAGGAGTTCGTCGTCGCCTTTGAGACCGACTTCCCGCAAGACTTCCTCGACCTCGTGGAAAAGCTGCGCTACACGAAGGTGAGCATGTACACCCTGCGCGACACCCCGATGATGACCTGCCGCGCCCTCGACATCCGCGAACTGCTACCGCAATTGGGGTGAGAAACGCTAAAGGACGCAAAGGACGCGAAGAACACAAAGGAAATACGAGAAAATATTTATAGATGTTTCTCCCCTTCGCGTTCTTCGCGTTTCCCTATCTGAGAGAACGTAATGCGATACCAGTATAGACCGGGAGGGAACCGATGGGTGAGCGTGCGCACATGACGACACCGGGGCGCGGCGACGGGGAGGGGCCGCATTGGACGGAACCCGATGCGCTGATTATCGGCGCGGGGGCATCGGGTGCGGCGGTGGCGTGGAGCCTCGCGCAGGCAGGCTTTCGCGTGGTTTGCCTCGACCAGGGCGACTGGGTTGCCCCCGCGGCGTTGCCGCCGATGGGCGACGATTGGGAGCTGCGACGCCAGACCGACTTCAACCCCGACCCGAACGTGCGCCAGTTGCCCGAAGACTATCCGGTGAGCGCCGCCGATTCGACCTATACACCGCTGATGTACAACGCGGTCGGTGGCAGCACGATCCATTGGAGCGGCCACTTTCCGCGCTTCCACCCCTCAGACTTCCGCGTGCGCTCGCTGGACGGCGTCGCGGACGATTGGCCGCTGACGTACGAGGAGTTGGCGCCGTTTTACGAGTTCAATGACCGCATGATCGGCATTTCCGGTCTCGCGGGCGATCCCGCGTACCCCGCGCGCACCCCGCGCCAGACCCGCCCACTCCCCATCGGTCCGCTCGGTGAAACGCTGGTGAGCGGCTTCGAGAAGCTCGGCTGGCACTGGTGGCCTTCCGACACGGCGATCATTTCCGAGCCGTACGACGGACGACAGGCGTGCAACCTCTGCGGCCCCTGCGACCTCGGTTGCCCGACCGGCGCGCGGTCGAGCGCGGACGTGACCTACTGGCCCAAGGCGCTCGCGCTCGGCGTGGAATTGCGTACCCGTTGCCGCGTGCGCGAGATCACGGTGGACGCCGATGGCCGCGCACGCGGCGCGCTGTACTACGACGCCGACGGCGCGTTGCATGAGCAGACCGCGCCCCTCGTGGTGGTCGCCTGCAACGGTATCGGCACGCCCCGCCTGCTACTCACATCGCGCTCACCCGCCTTTCCCGACGGCCTGGCGAACCGCAGCGGCGTGGTCGGGCAGAACCTGATGTACCACTGCTATGCCTCGGTCGGCGGCGTCTTCCCCCAGCCGTTGGAAAGCTACAAGGGGCCGATCGGCGCCTGCATCCTCAGCCACGAGTTCTATGAGACCGACGCGCGCCACGATTTCGTGCGTGGGTATCAGTTGCAGGCGGTGCGGCAGTCCGGCCCGGTGAGCGCGGCGACGGGCGGCCTCGTGCCTCAGCGCGTGCCCTGGGGCCGCGACCATCACCGCGTTTACGCGGAGCGTTTCGGCCACATGGCCTACCTCGGTGTGATGGGCGAAGACCTGCCGGAAGCGGAAAACGCCGTCACGCTTGACCCCGATCTCACCGATGCTCACGGCATCCCCGCACCTCATGTGCGCTACCGCCTGAGTGAAAACAGCAATCAGATGCTCGCGCACGGCGTCGCCCGCGCTACCGAAGCGCTCGAAGCGGCGGGGGCAACACAAACCCTGTCCGCGAACCCGATGCCCGCGTCCGGCTGGCACCTGCTGGGCACCTGCCGGATGGGGGACGACCCCGCCACATCGGTGGTAGACCGCTGGGGACGCGCGCACGACGTGCCTAACCTGTATCTCGTGGACGGCAGCATCTTTGTCACGAGTGCGGTGGGCAACCCGACGACCACGATTCAGGCCCTCGCGCTGCGCACGGCGGACTCCATCCGGCGCACGCACGCGAATAGGTAATTGCAGATTCTGCTGGGGAGGCATGGGGATTGAGGCACTGTTGGCCCGAATCCTCCTAACCCCCGACCCCTTCCCTCCGATGGAAGGGGAGTGAGACGGGGCGAGGTGACGATGTTCCTCATATGCCGCGAACTTGCAAAGGCACCCTCCCCTTCCCTTCGAGGGAAGGGGCCGGGGGTTAGGAAAACCGGGCCACTATTACCGTAATCCGCTCTAACCGGGAGGCATACGAAAATGGAGCAGCACGCGCGCGACGCACACGAGAGCGATGCCATCGTTGCCGGGCCACAGGCGGTGTCCGCCGTGTCGCCCCATGAGGCCCCTGCGACCGCGCCGCCGGTTCTCAGCGACGCCGAGCGCGCCCTGCTCACGGCGGCGCTGGACCGGATCATCCCGGCGGAAGGCGATCTGCCGGGCGCGGGCGCGCTCGGTGTCGCCGCCGTGATTGAGCGCACGCTGGCGATCTCGCTCGCGTTGCGGCGGCTCTTTCTCGACGGGCTGCTCCAGATCGCCCTGACAAGCGCCCGCCACGCGCCGGAGAGTTCGCCAAACAGCGGCGCATTTACCACGCTACCCACAGAGGCGCAGGACGACGTGCTGCGTGTCGTGGAGCGGGCGCACCCCGCGTTTTTCGCCGCCCTGATTGACCACACGTACCGCAACTACTACGCGGATGCGCGCGTGCATCGCCTGATCGGCTGGGAGAGCCGCCCACCGCAACCCCTCGGCCACCACCTCGCGCCCTTCGACCCGGCACTATTGGAGCGGCAACGCGCCCGCCTGCCCTTCTGGCGACCGCCCTCACCGACGGCGGAAGACGCCAACGGCGGTGCGTAGGGGGCACTATCATGCCCGCATCGGTGGGGGAGACAATGAACGAACAGGTGCGCATCGAGCGGGCGCGCGCAGTTCCCGCCGATCTTCTCGACCGAATCAACGAGCTTTTTCCCGATCATGCATGGGAGGCAACGAGCGCCGCGCGCTTCTGCGCTGACGACGCGAACGTGCTGCTGGTTGCCTACAGCGGGGATACGCCGTGCGGCTTGCTCATCGCCTATCGCCTGCAATGCCTGGATGCACGTCGGGCGCAACTGTTCATTGACGAGGTAGACGTATCGGAGGATTATCGTCGTCGCGGTATCGGACGCGCGATGATGGTGAGGATCATCCAGATCGCGCGCGAGATGGACGTCGGCGAGGCATGGGTGCAAACGCACGCCGCGAACATTCCCGCGCTCGGTTTGTATCGCGCGGTCGGTGGGGTCCGGGAGGACCCCGACGAAACCATCGTCTCATTCGCCTTTACCATCTGAGCGGCAGGTAAACGAGGAACAGCCAACGCGCACAGTTGCATGTTCAGGGCCGGGGAACGGCGTCCGCCTCGGCGAGCAACCCACGCAGGTCGAGCGGTTCGGTGACCATGGCGAGACGGCCGTTCGCGCGCGGCCACTCGTCCATCGGTCGGTCCCATGCGAGTTCGATGCCGTTGAAGTCCGGGTCGTGCAGGTAGATCGCCTCGTGCGTACCGTGATCGGACGCGCCGTCAATCCCCCAGCCGCCCGACTGCAACCGCCGCAGTGCGAGGGCGAGGTCGCGGCGCGTGGGGTAGTTGATGGCGAAATGGTACAGCCCCGTCGTGCCCGTGGGCGGCGGTGTGCCGCCCGCGCTCTCCCAGGTGTTCAGCCCGATATGGTGATGGTAGCCTCCGGCGGAAAGAAATGCCGCCTGATCGCCGAAGCGTTGCACCAGATCAAAGCCGAGCAACTCCTGATAGAACCGCACCGCCCGCGCGAGGTCTGCCACCTTCAGGTGGACATGCCCGATCCGTGTTCCCGCCGGGATGGATTCGCTGGATTCATTCGCCATGTGCATCGTGCTCCTTCACTACTGCGACCATTATTGCAGTGCTTGTACCACACATCGAATGTCGCCATCCGCTCCCGCTCCCCCCAAAAAGGCATCTCATAGAGTAGTGCGCTGGCGTGGAGTTCCGCCCTCGGCGGTGAGGGCGTAGAACAGTGGCAGCAGCACGAAGGCGGCGAGCGCCACGGCGGGCGACACGACGCCGATAGCAACGGCGACCACCGGGCTGAAAATGCCGAACACGGCGCGGCGGCGTTCCTCGTGAAAAAACCCCGGCGCCACGTCCTCGCGCACGAGTTCGTCATGGCGACCCAGGTAGTCGAACATCACCAGCCAGGTGAAGCCCATCACGACGCTGATCAGCCCATACAGCATGATCGCCGCGAATTGGTCGCCGCGCGTGCCGTGCTGCATCGCGTACGCGAGGGTCGCGGTCGGGAACGGAAACACGGATACCGCGAGCAGCAACAGCAGGTTGCGCCAGAGCACACCACTGTCCACCCCACGGATGCGGGTGAATAGCGCGTGGTGGCTCACCCAGACGACGCCGATAAAGATAAAGGACGCGAGGTACGCCACGTACGACGTCCACTGGTCGAGCAGGTGCCGGACAACGGTGCCGGGTTCGCCGTCGGGGACTTTGAGATTCAGCACCAGCAGGGTGATGGCAATCGCAATCACGCCATCGCTGAAGGCCTCGACGCGCCCGCTCACGGTAAGCAGGCCGGAACTGCCCCACGCTTTGTCCCCCTCAGGATTGGTCGGTACCTCGTCGGGCATGGCGCGTCTCCCCCAATACATGTGGTCTGGCAGACATCTCACCCCTGTCTGCCATTCTACCCGGAACCAGCCATACAAATGCCATTGACGTGTGTGTGTCAAATTGCCGTACATGCATGGCGATAGATTCCCGCAGGAGGATGCGATGACGACGACCGCAAAGCCAGACAAAATCGCCCGCGTACCGCGACAAGCGCGCTTGTCGGCGCGGATTACCGAGGAAACCAAGCGCGATGCTGAGCGGGCGGCGAGGTACGAGCGCGTCTCATTCACGGCTTTCGTCGAGCGTGCGATCCGGGAGAAGGCGGAGGCGGTGATCCACGCGCATGAGGTATTCGATGTCAGCGCGGACGCATCACGGGCGATGATTGATGCGTGGCTCGATCCCGCGCCCATTCCCGCGAAACTCGCGGAAGTGTTGGCTGCACACGACGCACAGGTGCGCTCGGACGGATGAGTGCTCCCCCGTGGGCCGCAGGGCTTGCAACGCTCATATTTCCTGCTTGAATGGCTTCTCTGCCGTTGGCTTGAGCTGCTTCCAGATGATTTCTTCGACCGGTTTCTGGTCGTAAAGCGCGAACAGGAGCGGCGCGATCTGTCGGTGCCGCGCTGCCTCGATCGCGAAATCCTTCCGCATCTCTGACCGTGCGGAGAGATCAGCAAAAATGTCCTCGGCAGCTTTGAGACGCGCGGCGTACTCGCTTTCGAGCGCGTGTCTGGTGCGCTCGACCCAGCGGTAAAACTCGTCGGGCACGCGCTCCAGGAGATCATCGAAAGATTGATGGTTGCGCAGCAACTCCCAGATCATCCGGGCATTCACGCCCGTCACCAAACGATGCAGGCGGACGTACTCGGCCAACTTGACCTTGAATCGCTGCCCATTGGGAAAGGAAACCACAAAACCCTCGCTGTTGGCCTTTTCCATTCCCACAAGCTGTTCAAAGTCACGGATGCCGTCGTACTTCGTTACCACGGGAATCGGCCCCGCGAGTGCGCGAAGTTCATCATGCGCGATTTCCTTGCCGCTTTCGGTGTGAATGGCAGCAAGAAGGATCACGTCCTCCATGCCGCCGTAATCCACGACGATGCGATTCTCCGGGTAAATGATCTCGAACAGGTATGTGTACGCACGCGCGAACGAGACGCTGCCATATTTCGCTCGCAACAGGTGCGTTCCCTTTTGCGCCTGATAGGAAGTGAACGCCCCCCGTGTCGCAAGGGTCGGCTTACCGTCGCCGTCGAAGTAAAGAATGCCGAGCGAACCGTCCAGCTTCTCAGTCACGATGAAATCCCCGGCGGGAATCTGCGCACCTCCGACGACCATCTCGTTGTAGTTGAAAAACTTGGGGAACGGACGGGCGACGACGTGATGCGCGCCGTCCAGTATCAAGCCACGGCAAGTGAGCGTTTCCGTATTCCAGACGCGCTCATACTGCGCTTTGTCAGTGTAGTTGTAAATGTACAGGTCAAGCGTCGGGTGCTTTTGCACGTTGATGTATCGCTGCGCGATCATGCGCTGAAGATTCTCAAAGTCAATCATCGTGCCTCCTGTGTCACACTTTGTCTTCGGCGTATGATAAACGCGGTCAAATCCCTAACGGTCTTACTTTCTGGCTGTTTCCAAACATCAACGTTATCGTTCTGACTATGCCAGTATGCAAGAATCCCATTCATTCCGGTTCGGGCAGCACGCGGGGCTTCCAGCGGTAGCCGGGTGAGCGGGCCATCAGGGCGACGGCGGCGGCGACGGTCAGCGTCCCATTAATCAGCAGGGCGGCGGGCGCGCCGAGCGTGGCGATCAGCGCGCCCATTTCGAGGTTGCCGACGGGCGCCGAGCCGACGCCGAGCACCCAGATGCCCGCCGCGCGGCCCCGCTGTTCTTCGGGCACCGCCAACTGGATCAGGGTCTGCTGCAACACATCGAACGCGCCCGCGCAAACGCCCGTGACGACCAGCACCAGTGCCGCCGCCCGTAGATCGCGCGTTGCCGCCACCGCCATCAGGGAGCCGCCATAGGTGGCAAAGATCACGCCAAGCAACGGCTCGCGCCGCACCCGCCCGGCCAGCGTGGACAGCAGCACGAGGGCCACTGCGCCACCGACCGCCGTGGCGGCGTTCAGTGTCCCCAGACCTTCGGGGCCTGCCGCGAGGATGTCCCGCGAGAAGATCGGGAGCGCGCTCCCGAACGAAAACGCGAGCACCTCACAGGCGATGCCGGAGATCGTCAGCGTCCGCACCGCCGGTACGCCGGTAATTAGCCGCGCTGCGTCCCGGAGCGCGTGGCTGAACGGCGGGTGAACAACGATGGCCCGATTGCTCTGCGGTACCCGCAGAGCGGCGAGCAACACCGCCCCGATCCCGTAGAGCGCGGCGATCACCCAGTAACAGTGCGCGACGCCGAGCCACACAATGAGCGCCCCGGCGCCGAGCGCGCCGAGCGCACCGGAGGCCCGCGCCGCCAATGCATTCAAGGCCATCGCGCTCGTCGCCACTTCCCGTGGCACCGTGTCGAGCACGAGCGCCTGCCGCGCGGGCGAGTCGGACACCTGCAAACAGCCCGCCGCGAATGAGATCGCGATCACTTGCCAGAGGCGCACCGGCCCGGACGCGAACAGCCAGCCCACGCCCGCCATCAGTGCAAATGCCACTCCGGCCACCGCCAGCAGTTGCCGACGCCGATCCACCCGGTCGGCGACCGTGCCCGCCGCCAGCCCGAACAGGAGCGACGGCAACGGCCGGGCGGCAAAGACCAGCCCGACCGCGAACGCGCCGCCGCCAGTCTGCAAGGCCAGCCACGCCGTCGTGGTGCGCTCCATCTGTTGCGCCCCCGTCGAGGCCGCCGCCGCGCCGCACAGCCAGCGAAAGGCGGGCGACCGAAATGGCGTCATGCGCTTCCCCTTACCACGGATTTTCCCCTCACCGCCGTCTCACCATAAATACTCAAAGGGGAGGCTGAACGTCCTCCCCCTCGATGTCCCCGTCTGTAGTGTTCCGGTGGTTTACGTGCGTCGTTCGGCTGCCCATTGCCCGCGTTCAGCGGCTCACGACGGCGGGGTGAATGCGGTAGCAGCAGAACGCTTCGCCTTCGGAAATGTGATGCTCGCGCGTCACGGCGGCGTCGGGCAAGAGGCGGCGCATCAGGTCGAGTTCGCTCATGCAGGGCTGGGCGAACGACAGCGCCACGCTGCTCACGGCGCAGTGGTGTTCCTTGAGCAGGTAATCGCCTTCCGGCGTGCGTTCCCAGCTTGCGAGGTACCCACCCTTGTCGAGGTGCTGCGTCAGGGTATCGAGCCGCGCTTCGAGCGGTTGGTCGTGCATCGTCGCCTGGAGCGTCTCGTACAGGCGGTCGGTGCGCCGCTCAAAGAGCCGGTCCACCGTTTCCTCACCGCCAAGCACGCGCAGGTCAGACAGCAGTTCCACCGTAAAAGCGTCGTAGGTATGGGGGAAAAGCACGGCGGCGGCTTCGGTGAGGTGAAAGCGGTGGACGGGCCGCCCGACGGGGCGCCGCTCGGCGGTGGTGCGCACCATCGCCTCGGTTTCCAGTTGCGTGAGGTGCTTGCGCACCGCCATGCTCGTGATCCCAAGCATCGTGGCGAGGTCGTTCGCGGTCAGGCCATCCTGCCGCTTCAACGCCTCCACAATCGCGCGCCGCGTGTTGCCGTACTGCCGTTCCATCATTGCCTGCTGCCCCTCACGCCGCCGCGCACGCCCTCGTTGCCCCTGCGGTGTTTGGTCGCAGTATACCGAGTTTGCTCCCACTTCGTCAACGCGGAGGTTTTTTAAACTCAGGATGTACGTGTTTGGGCATTCTGCGACGTGGGGAGATTTGAACCGCAAAGGCGCAAAGGCGCAAAGGCACGAAGGGGAACAAAGCAAAAAAACGTTCGGTCTCGTTAACTCCTTCGCGCCTTACAAGTTACATGCTGCGTTCAGAGCGCCGGCGGATGATCCGTGCGCGCGTCCACCTGCAACTCATGGACGTGCAGGCGGCGCACTTCCAGTTCGTCAATCACGAGGCGGCGCACCACGCCCTCGCCGATGCCGAGCTTGCGGATTACGAGCCGCCCGATTGCCACCGCGCCGAGGGCAACCCCACCGCCAATTATCGAACCGACGAACAGGGAGCCGAGGGCGAGTGATCCGTTCGCGTTCGCCCCCACTGCCCGCGCGCCTACCGCGACCGCGCCGATTGCCACGGTCTTGTACTGCCGCTTTTCCGGCTCGCACCGCGTTTCCTCAGTCGTCGTCATGCTCCACTCCGTTTCATGTTGTTGGCGACCGCGCGTGTATCCTCGCTCACCACGTCGCCTCCCGCCGCCAAGCCACGGGCGATAGCGGCGAGGGCGTCGTCGTACATAGCGGGGATGAATGCTGGCACCTGTTCGCCCGGCGGCAAGGCGAAGTCCGGCCCGCTCATCCCCGCGAGTTCGAGCGAGACGAGGCCGTGCATCATCGCCCATGCCGTCGTCGCCGCCACCCGCGCGTCGGTCGGGCGAAAGAGGCCCGCGTCGAGCGCCGCCACCATCGTGCGCTGCAACGGCGCAAAGGCGGGCATCGCCGTGGTCATCAGCAGTTCGTCACCGGGCCGGAACTCGGGAATCGGGCGGCTGAACATCAGGCCGTATTCCTGCGGGTGTGCGAGGGCGAACTGGCGGTAGGCTTGCGCCATCGCCGCGAGGCGCGCGACCGGGTCCGGCACCGTCACTTCGACGTGTTCCATCGTGGCGCGCAACTGCGTGAACCCGGACACGAACAACGCCTCGGCAATCGCTTCCTTGCCCGTGAAGTACTCGTACAGGGCGGGCGCGCTGTAGCCGATGCGCCGCGCGATGCCCCGGATCGAGAGCGCACCCGCGCCCTCCACCGCGATAATCTCCCGCGCTGCTTGCAGGATGTCCCCCCGCATCTCGTCCGAGTACCGCGCCCGCCGCCCTTTCGCCCCCGGTGCCGCTGCCATCGCACCCATTCCTTCCGACCTTCCAATGTTCTGCGTTCCGACCCTCGTCAGTGTAAAGCGGTCTGCCCCGGTGGGCAATGCACGCAGGAGCCGCGCGAGGAAGGGATGTCTCTCCCATCGCGCGGCTCCCCTCCCAATGCGCGCGCCGTTAGCGGGCCGTGACTGGGGTGTGATGCATTACGGCGGCGTGTGTCCGCGTCGCCATCGCACGCTCCCGCAAGGCAACCGCCGCGACTGCAAGTATCGTCATCGTCACGAGGCCCGCCGCCACGATGAGCGTGCGCGCATCCGGGTGAACCACCGATTGCCCGCGCAGTGCCTGCCACGCGAGGAGCAGGTCGAAGCCGCCATACGCCAGCCCCGCGATCACCACCAGGGCCACCTGTCCACCCGTATGCCATCGGCGCAAGCGGCGCGTGGCCGCAAAGGCGATGAGCGGCAACACTTGCAGGCCGTGCAGGCCGATGAAGTGCGCGATACGCAGATCACCCGCCACCGTGCTCCACCCCAGGAACGGCAGGCCGGGGCCACCATCCGCGCGCCCGACTGTATGCGCCCCGATAATGGGCAACCCCTGCCCCGCTTGCGCCGCCGTCAGTTGCGTTGCCGTCGGTGTCACCATAAAGAACGCGATGCTCATGCCCACGAGCGCGAGCAGCACGCCGAGCCGCAACGACCACGCGATGGCCGGGTCCGGCAACTTTTGCAGCAGCAGCGCGACCCCCACGAGAAAGCAGCCGCTCCACAGGCCCACCGTCATCGCGCCCATCACGCTGAAGATCGCGGTGTTCAGGGGTGTGGAGAAGTTGAAGTGGCTGGTCGTGCCGCGTGCCGCTTGCAGGGCGATCAGCGCGTCCTCGATGATGATCGCGACCACGGTAATCCATGCACTTGCCGCCACGAGCCGCCGGTGTCCGCGCACGAAACCGAGCATCCAGACCAGCGTGAAGGTGTAGATCGCGCTGGAAAGCATGAACTTCGCCGGTTTGACCCACGCGGGCATCCCCGTAATCACGCGATGGTCTATTACCATACCGACAAGGGTGCCGAGAAAGGCGAGCGCGAGCACACTGCTGGCGAGGGCGAGCGGTGCATTGGTTGCAAACGCGCGGCGCAGGCCGGAGCGGAGATTGAGTACAGGCACCGTGAACGTCATACCACACCTCCTGATGAGCGACATAGACTGATATGCTATCATTTCATTGAACACTGTAAGGCAACAGACAAATTAACGCGAAGGCACCGGGGATGTAACGGCGACTGGCCCGGTGGTGCGCAAACCGGCAATCGCCTGTACGCCGAGGTACAACAGAAAGCCGATGGGGCCGAGCATGAAGGTGCAGAGCAGCACCGGGGCCATCACGAGCGGGTGAATGCCGCGCTCCTGGCTGTCGAGATACGCCCACCGCCCGACGAACAGGTCAAAGGCAAGAAAATGCACCCACGCAATTGTCGCCCCCGCCGGGGTGCCGAGCAACGCCGCGACCGCCGCGAGCGAGCCGCCACTCACCGCCGGGAGAATCTCGTCCAGCCGGGGCAGCACGAGCGCGAGATACAGGGCCGCCGCGCCCGCACTAATCAGCGGCGACCGCATCACCCGCCGCGTCACGCCCCACCGGGGCAGGGCAATCATCGCAAACCAGAAGGGCAGCACGAGCAGACCACTGAGTGAGAACAATTGGGAGAATGCCATCGCCATCGCTCCTTTCGTCACCGATTACTACATTTCCTAACACCGTTAGGATAAACGATGGTCGTTCGCCTGTCAAGCCATTGCGTGCGGTAATCGCGGCACCCATCATTTGACGTGGGAAAATGGTTTTGTTAACATAACGTTGTCGTTCGTCTGTCGTGGGGAGGGTTTGGTGGTTCAGAATGCGCCGCTCACCGTGGTCATTGCCTCGCCGCTCGAAGCGGAACATGTGGAAACGATCCGCGCGGGTGCGCCGGAGGGCGTGACGATTCAGTACGCGCCCGATCTCCTGCCGCCGATGCGCTATGACGCCGACCACGATGGCCCCCCCGATTGGCAGCGCACCCCGGAGCAGGCGGCGCGCTGGGCGGCAATGCTCGCCGAGGCGGACGCCCTGTGGGACATTGACCGCCACAACCGCGTGCATCCGCGCCGGTACGCCCCGCGCGTGCGCTGGCTCGGCCTGACCTCGGCGGGCGTCGGGCAGGCGATGCGGCGGCTCGGCGTGCGCCCGGAAGACGGTATTATCGTCACCACGGCGAGCGGCATCCATGCGGGGCCGCTCGCGGAGTTCGCACTGTACGGCATTCTCCACTTCGTCAAGGAAGGGCCGCGCATCGCCGCCGAAAAAGCGGCGCGGCAATGGCACCGTTTCGCCTCGGACGAACTCGCGGGCAGCACGCTCGTGGTGATCGGTCCCGGCAAGATCGGGCAGGTGGTCGCACGCGCCGCGCATGGCTTCGGCATGCACACCCTCGCGGTTGGCACGGGGCGGACGCACTACCCCGAGTTCGATGAGGCCACCGACCGCGCGGGCCTGCCAGACGCCGTCCGGCGTGCGGATGCCCTCGTGCTCTCCGCGCCCCACACGGACGATACGGAAAACATCTTTTCCGCCGACCTGGTCGCCCTGCTGAAACCGACAGCGGTGGTCGTCAATATCGGGCGGGGGCAACTCGTGGATGAGGCCGCGCTCACCGACGCACTCGTCCACCGTCGTATCCGGGGCGCGGCGCTGGACGTGTTCCGCGTCGAACCATTGCCCGCCGACTCGCCCCTCTGGTCACTGGACAACGTGCTCATCAACCCGCACAGCGCCAGCACCGCCGCCGCAGAGAATGCCCGCCTTGCCCGCCTGTTCACGGAAAACCTGCGCGCCTTCGCGGCGGGGCGTCCCGACCAGATGCGCAACGCCCTCGACCTCGACAAGTTGTATTAGGGGAATGGGTTGAACCGCCAATACTGCCCTGAGGGCGCCCACAAGACGCCAAGAAATGCAACGAGATAAGAATTTTTATCAAGCAATTTCTTTTTTGTTTCTTGACGTCTTGCGGGCGCCCTCAGGGCAGTATTGGCGGTTCGTATTCGTCAGGAGCGAGCGATGGTGACGGTAGACGACAGCTTTCTCAACAAGCCACGCGCGACACCCGCGCAGGCAGTGGCGTACGCGGCGAGCGTGAACCCGCGCCCGAAGGGGTCAACGACGTGGCGGCAACTGGCGGAGTTGTACTGGTACTACGCCCCGAACTTCCGGCTGGACCCACTGCTCGCTTGGGGCCAGATGCTGCACGAGACGGGCTTCCGTGACTACGGGGGCAGCACGCACCCGAACACGAACAACTTCGCCGGCATCGGCGCCACGGACAACAGCACGAGCGGCCTGACGTACCGCACGCCGCAGTACGGCGTGCTGGGCCACCTCGTTCACCTCGCCACGTACGTGCATACCGCGCCCGTCAACTCGTACTGCACCAGGCAGTACGACCCCCGTCTCGCCTTCTGGGACGGCGCGCCCCTGCTGCGGCATCTCGTGCGCACCCAGTCGGAGTGGTATCGCGGGCGTCTGCTCCCCGAACGCCGCTGGGCCGACCCCGGCGACGGCTACGCCGCGTCTATCGCCCGCCTCGCCACCGCCGTGGAAAACACCGCCGCCTGAGCCGCTTGTCCCGCGCGGGCATCTTCATACGGAGGGCGGGAATCTCCCGCCTCCCCAGGCCTCTTTCCCGTTCCCCGGCGGCGTGTACGCAGCACGCGGGCGTACCACCGTGCCGTTTCCCCGTTCGGCGTCAGCCGCAGTTCGTTGCGCCCATCCTCGCCCCGCACCGCCGCGATGCCGAGCAGATTGTGCTGCAACAGTTCGCGCATCACCGCCTTCGTGCGTGCGGGCGAGAAGCGCAACGCCGCGCCAAAGCCGAACGGCTCGCCCCCCGCCCCCCGCACCATCGCCGCACAGTCGGAAGGGGGTAGACCGGGCGCACACCCGGCGGTGGCCGTGTCACAGAACTGTTCGAGGTAGCGCTCGGTGTCGGCGCGCATCGCCGTTGCTCCTTTCTGTGGTCAAGTATGCGGGGAAACCCCTCCCCCTGGCCTGCGGCGGCGGGAGAGGGGGAGGGGACTTTCTGCAACATCGAGCCGTCCCCCCACATCTCCTCTCGCCCCGTTTCCCCTCCCCTCTCCCGCCGCCCTTCAGGGCCAGGGGGAGGGGCCGGGGGAGGGGTTTCCCCCTTAGTGCCGCCCCGGCTGTGGCAGGGGGGTCGCGGCGGGGAGCGTCGGCACAACGGGGTGCGGCGGAGGCGTCGGGTTCGGTGGTGTCACCACCGTCGCCGCAGCGGGGTGGTTACCCGCCGCCGGTTGCGCCAGCGGCACGCGCACCGTGATGGTGTACGTCTGGCTCGCCACCGTCATCACGCTGTCCGTGATCGTGACCGTAAAGGTGTAGCTGCCCAGCGTCGTCGCGGTGCCCGTGAACGCGCCCGTGCTCGGATTCAGGGTGAGGCCGGGGGGCAGGCTGCCACTCGTGACGGCGAAGGTGTAGGGGCCGGTGCCGCCGCTCACGGGCACCGGGTTAGGGTAGGGGCCACCGAGGCCCGCGTCGGGCAGCGTGGTGCCGACCACCAGCGGCGTGACCGCTTCGTACGCGCCAATCGAGCAGCGGGCGGCGGAGCGAGCAAGGCCGCGCTGGTCCACTCCGCCCGCGCCATAGTTGCCGGGATCATTGTTGGAGAAGTCGTAGACGGGAAGCGTGCAGTAGCGGGTGATGTTCGGATTCGTGGTGATGGCGGCGGAACCGGCACCGAGGGCCATCGTTTGCGTTGGGCCGCCGTTATTCGCCAGCGGTTGGAGCTTCGGGTCGCCCGTGACCGTGGCGTAAAAGCAGGTGCCCGAGGGGTTGTACTCCAGGCCACCAACATTGGCCATGTCGTGGCAGTTCGCCTCCGCGTCGGCAATGTTGCCCGCGAACAGGGAGGCGGACGCGGCGCCAGGGTTATTTATGCCGTCAACCTGGTAGATGCCGCCGCCTATGCTCGTCCCGGCGGGCGCATTGCTTCCTGTCCCGCCATTCGCGTAGCCTGCGCAGCCTGCGCCGCCCGTGCCGCCCGTGCTGGCGCCGCCGCCCGTCGCGCGATTGTTCACCACCGTGGAAAGGTAGAAGTCCTTCTGCACCGAGTCGTTCACGAGTTCCACCGCGCCACCATAGCCGCGCGCGGCGGCGCCGCCATAGCCCCCCCGGCCGCCGGCTCTCGTACAACTGAGGCTGATATTGCTGCTGCCACCCGCGCCGCCGTTGCCGCCCGCGCCGCCCGTCACACCGTTGCCCGTGAAGGTGCTGTTGAGAATCACCATCGGGCTGCCGGTGAGCAGCGCCCCACCCCGCCCCACGCCACCCGTCACGCCGTTGCCACCGGGGCCACCGCTACCACTCGTAGGGATGACGGTGCCATTACTGGTTGGGCCGCCGGATAAGCCGCCATCACCGCCATAGCCGCCCGCGCCGCCGACTCCGCCCGTAGCGGTGTTGCCCGCAAAGGTGTTCGCGTTAAGTACCGTGGTTGCGCCGCCACCGTGAAACGCGCCGCCCTCACCCACTCCTGCGTTCCCCCCGACCGCAGCGGTCGCATTGCCGAGCGCCCCGCCGCCGCTGCCGCCGGCGCTGTACTGGGGATAGCGGTGGCCGCTTGGCCCGCCCGCGCCGCCGGTGCCCCGGTCGCCGGAGCGCCCGCCATTGCCACCGACCGCGCTATTGGCGGTGAAGGTGCTGCGTGCCACGGTCTGGGCGCCGCCATTCGAGTAGAGCGCGCCCCCGAAGCCGCTGTCACTGTGAGCGCCGTCGTCGGCGCCGGGAAAGCCCGTGCCGCCCGGCCCGGCATCAACGACGCCGCCGCCGTTCCCCCCGCCATCCGGGGAGCCGGAACCATTGCCGCCATTGCCGCTATCGCCACCGCGCCCGCCGCCGCCGCCGCGCGCCGCGTTGCCGGTGAAGGTCACAGCATCAATCGTCACCGTGCCGCCGGTTGCGGGACCGGCACTCCCGTTGGCGACCGCGCCGCCGTAGCCGTAGTTGCCCTTGCCGCCGCCGCCGCCGGCGTAGCCGGTGCCACCGCCGTTGCCGCCCTCGTCGTAGCCGAGTTCGGTGAACCCCATGCCGTCACCGCCGCGCCCACCCGCGCCCGCGCCGCCGCCCGTGCCACCCGTGGCGATGTTATTGGTAAACGCCGTGGTGCGCAGGGTGAGTGTGCCGGTGTTGAAGATCGCGCCACCACCGCCCGCACCGCCAGTGCCCCCTACCCCGCCCAGACCACCGTTGCCGCCAGTGCCGCCCGGGTTGCCGCTGTTGCCGTCCCCGCCTCGCCCGCCGTCGCCGCCCTTGCCACCCGTGCCACCGATAGCCTGGTTGGCCGAGAGCGAGCCGCCCGCCAGCGTGAGCGTCCCCGCATTCAGGATCGCCCCGCCCATGGCGTCCGTGCCGTTGCCTCCCACCGCGCCGGGGCCACCGTCGGTGCCGGGGTTGCTCACGGTGCCGCCCGTGCCCGTCGCGCCGTTTGCACCGTTCGCGCCTACCGCTCGCCCATTGGAGAGGGTGAGGCTATTGATGACCACGGTCGCGCCGCTGTTAATGGACAGCAGCCGAAAGGCCGGAATGCCGTTCGCCGCGCTCCGCGTCAGCGTCGCGCCGTTGCCGTTGATCGTCAGCGTGTGTGTGCCACCCATTACCGGCAAGCCGTTGCCGATGCCGTCCGCTCCCGTGTTGTTGGTAGTAGTGAGTGTGTACGTACCGCCGTTCGCCAGGTTGATCGTGTTGTCCTGCCCGTTGCCGTTGGATGTCGTGATCGCATTCACCAGCCCCGTCACGTCGCCGTTGGCGAGCGTGAAGGTCTGTGCGTCCGCGATACCCGGCGTGAACGCCGACAGGGCGAGGGCGAGCAGGAGCATCGCCACCGTTCCCCCCCGCGCACCCGCCCCACGCCCTGCCCGCCCTGCCCATCGTATCCTCGTGCCCATCTGCGCCCCCTCCTGAAGTCCCGCCACGGCGCCACGGTGGCGCGTGTGTTCGTCTCCCCTCAGGGTAAGGGGGCGCGGAGGCGCGGAAAGGGGGTGTACCCCTAAGGTTTCGCAAAAACACCCCTAAGATTTGCTGCACGCTGAACGGCAGTCAAGATTCGCGGGGGTTATGAGAGCGGGTTTTCCTAACCCCCGGCCCCTTCGGGCGAAGGGAAGGGGAGCGTGCTTTGGAGAGATCGCGGCCTACGCGGAAGGCTGTCACCTTGCCCCGTTTCCCCTCCCCTTCCCTTCGAGGGAAGGGGCCGGGGGTTAGGAGGATTCACGCGGTGCGCCGGTTGCGGCTGCCGCCCAGGCAATGAGGCCGGCACGGGTGCGCAGGCCGAGCTTGCGCAGGCTGTGTGTGACGTGGGCTTCCACCGTTTTTTCGGTCACGAACAGCGCGGCGGCGATCTCCCGGTTGCTCGCGCCGCGTGTCACCTGTGCCACCACGTCGCGCTCGCGCCGCGTCAGCCCGTCGGCGGGCGTTTTCGCCGGGGCACGGGCCGGGGAGCGATACGGTGGGGGCAGGGTTGCCGTGGCTTGACGCCGAAAGGCGGCGCGGGCGGGGGCGTCCGGCACACTGTCGGCCAGGGTGGCAATGATGGCCCCGGCGGTTGTAAAGGCGCGGGCGGCTTTTTCCGGCTCGCCCGCCGCCTGATGCACGAGGCCGAGGGCGCGGTGAATACGCCAGAGCAGGGGTTGCGCGCCCTGCGCTTCGGCGGTCTCGGCGGCGGCAGATAGGGCGGCATCGGCCTCGGTGGCCCGCCCAAGCGCGGCGAGCGCCTGCCCGCGCAGCAGGCTGACGCGGGGAATGCCCCGGTCACCCAAATCGCCGATGTTGTAGGCGGTGGCGATCAGGGTATCGGCGATGCGCAGGGCCGCGTCCGGTTCGTCCCCCGCGAGGGCAAACTCGGCGCGGGCGAGCCAGAGGCGGCGTTGTACCATCGTATCGAGGGGCAGATCGGGAGGCAGCAGTTCCGCCAGAAGCGATTCCGCCCGTGTGATTTCCCCCGCCTCAAGCAGCGCGGAGGCGAGGTGTGCCGCCATGCCCCGGAGGAGGTTCAACGACCCGAACTCCCGCGCCAGTGCGAGCGCCCGTTCGAGATGCCAGAGCGCGTGGGGAAGCGTGAGCAGGTCGCGGTACAGCAGGCCCAGCGTGTTGTGGGCAAGCAGGCCGTGTTGCCCGTTTTCCTTTGCCGCCACGCTCCGCACCGCGCGCCGCGCATGGGCGAGCGCGCGGTCATACACCCCCTGTGCGCCCAGGGCGACCGCGAGCGTGACATGCCCGACCATTTCCATCAGGGACGACCCGCCCGCCTGTGCGACGGCAAGGGCCTGCTCGGCATCGGCGACGCCCGCCGCGAGTGCAACGGTGGCGGGCACGGCCCAATCCGCATAGAGCGTCGCGCTCTCGTACGACAGATGGGCGAGCGACGATGCCTGACTGACGCGGTCGTTCACTGCCGCGAAGCCCGCCGCCGCTTCCCGATTGTACCGGGCGGCAAGGACGAGATCACCGCGATTTACCGCCACATCACCGAGTATCTGGAGCGCGCGGGCGATTTCGTGTGCATCGTCGCGGTCCTCGGCAATCGCCAACGCCTCGCGCGCATACCCCTCCGCCGTGGCGAGTTCATCCGCAAGCAGATGCAGATAGCCCAGATACGCGAGGATGTGCGCGGTGGCTGCGGCATCCTCCCCGGTACGCGCGAGCGCGAGCGCCTGCGCATAATCGTGGCGGCTGCGCGTGAGATCGTTGGTGCTCCAGAGCGTGCCGAGTGCGATCAGCACGCGCATCGCGGCGGCATCGTCCCCGGCGTGGCGCGCGTCGGCCAGTGCCCGCTCGTAGTCGCACACCGCGCGTTCGATTTCGCCGATCAGCCGATACGCCCCACCCCGCGCAGCGACGAGGGACACGGATGCCACGCCGAGCGTATCCGCCGCCTCAATCGCGCGACTGAAGTGCGCTATCGCCGCCTGTGGGGCATGCACCGCTATCGCCTCCTCCCCTGCCTCCCCGCACCAGCGCAGCGCTGCCTCCCACTCCCCTGCCGCATGTGTGTGGTACCCCAACTCCCCCGCCGGCACCGGCGATCCCGCCGCTGCGTCCCCTGCCAGCGCCAGCGCCACCTGCCCGTGCAGCCGCTGTCGCTCCACCCCAAGCACCCGCCCGTACACCGCTTTCCGCGTCAGGGCGTGCCGAAAGGCGAACGTCTCCCCTTCTCCTTCGGTCACGAGGTACGCCGCTACCAGCGTGCGCAACGCCCCCGCCAAAGCCCGCTCATTCACCCCCGTCACTGCGCGCAGTGTCCGAAACGCGAACCGCCGCCCGATCACCGCCGCCGCTTCCGCGACCGTCCGCACTCCCTCCCCCAGCGCATCTAACCGGTGCGTCACCGTTTCGCGCACGCTCGCCGGGACAAACCGTGCTTCCCCCGCTTCCCCGCGCTCCGCCCAGGCGTGCAGCAACTCTTCCACGTAAAAGGGGTTGCCCTCCGCCCATTCCCCGATTGCCGCCGTCACCCCGGCGGGCACATCGCCCACCGTGGCCGCGATCACCCCTTCCACCTCCCCCTGCGTCAGGGGTGCGAGATCGAGGGGCGTGACGAGATGGTGGCGCACCAGATAGCCCCGCCAATGCGCGAGCGGGTCGCCCGGTTCGTCGTTGCGTGCCGTCAGCACGGTTAGCACGCGCGCATTGGCAAGGCGACGCGGCAACAGGTGCAGCAGTTCCAGTGTCGCTTCGTCGGCCCAGTGCAGGTCTTCGAGCACGAGCAGCAGGGGGGCCGTCGCGGCGAGACGGGCGAACAGGCGCACGAATGCCTCAAACAGCCGCCGCTTCTCCGCCTCCGGGGGCAGGGGCGGGAGCGCGTCCGCGCCCGGCGCCGCGAGTTCGGGCAGCAGGCGGGCGAACAGGGGGGCGTCCGGCCCGAAAAGCCGCACCGCCCCCGGCCCGCGCGTCTGGCGCAGATGCTGGCGCACGGCATCGAGCAGGGGGGCGAAGGGGTGGGCGCGGTCCTGCTCGCCGCACACCCCTGTCAGGCAGACGAAGCTCTCACGCGTCGCCGCCTCCGCGAAGGCGCGGGCGAGACGGCTCTTGCCGATCCCCGCTTCCCCGGCGATGAGCACGCACTGCCCGTGCCCCGCCGCCGCGTCCGCAAGCAAGCGTGTGCCCGCCGCCAACTCGTCGTCGCGCCCAATGAGCACCGGGCAGGTGCGTAGTGGCATCCGCGCCATCGGTAGCCCCCGCGTGAATCGAAAGATTGAACCCCAGCGGCACCGAGAACACGAAGAATTATACGCTCTTTGTGTTTGTTGTGTGCATGGCGATGGCGGTTGGGCGTTCTGCCTAATAATTTGTAGCCTGCGTGATGCCGTCGTGCGTGAGGGGGCGGCGGCGTGTACGCAGCACGCGGGCGTACCAGCGCGCCGTTTCGCCGTTTGGCGTCAGCCGCAGTTCGTACCGCCCGTCGTCCGCCCGCACCGCTTCGATGCCGAGCAGGTGGTGCTGCAACAGTTCGCGCATCACCGCCTTCGTGCGCGCGGGCGAAAAGCGCAACGCCGCGCCAAAGCCGAATGGTTCCACCCCCACCACGCCGAGCAGCAGCGCCCGGTCGGCGTGGGCGAGGCCGGGCACACACCCGGCGGTGGCCGTGTCACAGAACTGTTCGAGGTAGCGCTCGGCGTCGGCGCGCATCGCCGTTGCTCCTTTCGGTGGTCAGTATGCAGTGGGGATGAAATGCATTTCACTGCGTACTGCGTACTGCATACTGCATCCTTCCCCTAGTGCCGCACCGGTTGCGGCAACGGCGTCGGGGTGAGGGGCAGGGGCGTCGGTGCGGTGACGTGCGGCGGGGGCATCGCGTGCGGGATCGCCACCACCGTCGCTGCCGGGGTGTGCGGCACCGGGGTCGGGTTCGGGATGGTCGAGAGCTTCGTCACAAAGGCGTCACCGCCACCAAAGACGTCACTGCCACCGCTATAGGTCGAGCCATCGGTGACGGGGAAGTCCGGGCTAGCGGTGTAGCCCGTGACGTAGGCGTTGCCACTCGCGTCTGCCGCGATGCCATAGCCGGCGTCAATGCCACCGTTATTCTCACTGCCACTGCCACCGAGGTAGGTGCTGTACACCCGCACCCCGCTCGCGCTGAACTTCGTCACAAAGGCGTCCTGGACGCGGCCCAAGGTCGAACCATTGTTGACGGGGAAGTCCGTGCTTTGGGTGTAGCCCGTGACGTAGGCATTGCCACTCGTGTCTACCGCGATGCCATAGCCGAAGTCACTGACACTGCCACCCAGGTACGTGCTGAACACCCGCACGCCGCCCGCGTTCAGCTTCGTCACAAAGGCCTTATTGGGGCCGCCGCCGCGGCTGGTCGAGCCATCGGTGACGGGGAAGTCCGTGCTTTGGGTGTAGCCCGTGACGTAGGCATTGCCACTCGCGTCTACCGCGATGCCATAGCCGGCGTCAATGCTACTACCACCGAGGTACAAGCTATACACCCGCACGCCGC
>JAABUQ010000338.1_pt1 | contig 108664 bp, 62 predicted proteins | sample 5560001 | NCBI WGS metagenome assembly JAABUQ01 (sample SAMN10711888, study PRJNA513371) | rock metagenome | isolation source: Antarctica rocks | place: Antarctica: Victoria Land, Finger Mt nord | collected 2015-12-18 | reverse complement strand
GAGAGGGACGTAAGGATGGGGGAGAGGGGGGTGAGGATGATGAGGGAGGGGTTTAAGGAGGAGGAGGAGAAGTGAGCAGGGAGGGGACCTGTGGAGAGGGGATAGAGGAAACGGATAGGAAGGGAGTCACTCCTATTGGGCGTTTCAGGTGTGCAGATTCGTGCGTATGATACCCATGATGCGTTTTGAGAGGATGGAGAGCTAAATACGAAGCTTCAACGATTACCAAGTATGAACACCAAGCTCTCGTACACGCCTTCGAACTGTTACCGTATCTGCCACCTGAAAGCTGGCAAGAGCGGTCATCAGAAGATATTGCTATTCATCGTAAACCTCCCCAAGGCCGTCAGCTCCATATACATGCAATCTCATAACTGTACCTCTGAATAACAATGACACCTCAAAGAATCGGACATTGCCGCTTCTTCGTCTTCTTCTCCTTCCTACCAATCCCCAATCCGCCAACCGCACTCATCCTCTGCGCCGACTCCTGCGCCTTCTTGATCTCAAACTCCTGCCCCACCGCCGTGTTGACTGCTAGCTCAAATACGTCATCGATGCCTTGAGCTTCCTTGCTGCTGCACTCGATGTACTGTGCGCCCATGCGCTTGGCGACGGCTTGCCCTTGCGCGGGCGTTACGGGTGTGAGGCCCTGGGTTTTGAGGAGGTCGATGCAGGCGCGTTTGGTGCGGAGGTCAGATTTCAAACCGACGAGGATGAGGGGAGTGGTGGGGCAGAAGTGGAGGACTTCGGGGTACCACTGGAGAGCTGTTAGATACGGATCGAGGTGGTTGTGAGGAGGGGGTAGTACCTTGTCCATGACGTTCTCTAAAGAGTTGGGACAATCGATAGCGAAGCAGACGAAGAGTAGGTCGGTCTCAGGGTAAGAGAGGGGCCGGAGACGATCGTATTCTTCTTGGCCGGCGGTGTCCCACAAAGCCAGCTCGACGGTCTTGCCAGTCGGCTGGTGGGCGGTGTGGGTGATATAGTTCTCGAATACCGTGGGTACGTATTTCTGAAAAATAAATCAGCCTTGGTCTGAGGAAATTGACACCGCCAAACTTTGGTACCTTTGGGAAATATCCTTGGCTGTAGCTGATCAACAAACAGGTCTTGCCGCACCCACCATCTCCTACGACGACGAACTTCTTCGAGAACGAAGGCGGTTGAGTTATGTTTGTCGCTGCGGACATTGCTGAATTACTTGTCGCGGTACTGAGCGTGCCATCGCTTGTCCTTGTGCTGTGGTTTCGGACTGGCTTTCTTCGAGGTGATGTCGACGATGCGGTACCGAAGTCATTCCTTACTGAGCGTCCACGCCGTAAGAAGTCGTAGTTCTCAGTGTTTGGTTGCGACATCATTGCGATATCCCAAAGTATGTTTCGTAAGTATGCACAACGAAAGCAATGTTCACTACGAAGTGGATGAGGAAAATAGGTTGAGCTTCAACGTTCTAAGCCAGCAAAAGGTGGGTTGAAAATCAACGATGTTGACCTGGCTGTTGCTGTGGTGATAATCTAGATCTTATCTGCTCCGTAGACGGCATCCTGGTCCGATGTTCCGCCCCTTTTTGCGAATATTCACTCGTCACTGAACACCTCGCTTCGGCTCCGCAAGTCGAAAAGCACAAGATGGATTATAGGAAAGGTGTCATGAAAGGTTTCATCAATTCATTGTCCTCGAGATCCTAGACATCTGGTCCAGGCGCAAAAGATTGTCAGCCGCAAATGTCGTCCGAAGTATACTACAACGGTGGGGAACCGTCGAAGATTGACCTCGACCTTGCGACGCAAGCTGCCAATGGCTCGATGAAAGCCATAGAAAAGCCAGATGCTGGGCTGAGAAGTCAAGATCATTGTATGCAAGCTAGGCACTGCTGTCTTGATCCTTGAGCTCGTCACTAACCGTGCACAGATAAGAATCGATTGCCTCAATGGCGGTACTCACCACGTCAATGGATCATTCCCATGGTGCGCTGGGAAACACCTTATGTGGCGATGGTGCAGTCTTGCTTGCGTTGTTCAGCTCTCGATCTATACTTCTCCATCACTGCGAACCTCGGCACCCACACCTTCTTCATGACTTTCCTACCCATTTTGTTCTGGAGCGGTTATACAAGCTTGGGCCGAGGGTATGCCAACAATTGATCCGCATGCTGCTGTCAATGCTGATTAGTCTCTTAGAATGACCCATGTTCTGGCGTTTGGAGTCTTCTTCAGCGGTTTCCTCAAAGACCTGCTATGCATACCGCGTCCCCTTTCACCTCCGCTCCAGCGAATCACTATGTCCAGTTCTGCAAGCCTAGAATATGGCTTTCCATCTACACACTCTACGAATGCTGCTTCTGTCGCGACATATGCGCTGTTTCTCCTACACTCGCAGGAATCCACACTCAATCCTCAGCTCCGGATCGTTCTACAATGTCTGTCATACACGTACATGTTTTCGATAGTGCTGGGAAGAATCTATTGCGGGATGCATGGGTTTTTGGACGTTTTGGTGGGCATTGCTTTGGGTGGCCTATTATCTGTGGTTCAATACGCATATGGAGCAATCTTCGACCACTTCATCACCAACAGCTCGTTTGAGGCACCAATCATCGTCATTATCGTTCTCCTGATTCTGGTGCGGATCCACCCCGAACCTGCGGATCCTTGTCCTTGCTTTGATGATAGCGTTGCATTTGCTGGCGTTCTGATCGGGATCGAGTTGGGATATTGGCATTACGCGCGCAGCGGATTCGCGTGGGACGATCCCGTACCGGCAACGGTACCTTTTAGTCTAGATAGCGTCGGCTGGCCGAAGACTATCTTGCGCGTCGTTACAGGTGTTGTGGTCATCTTTGCCTGGAGGGAGGTCATGAAGCCTACGCTGTTCAGAGTATTGCCACCAGTGTTCAGGGTGGTGGAAAGTCATGGTCTGGATCTGCCGCGCAGATTTTTCAAGCAAGCTTCGTAAGTCAATCCAGCTACGTCTCGTTCATTCTTACTAATTCTCCCCAAGCGAATATACCGAGGTGCCTAAAGACCTCAAAGACGATAATGTAATACCCTACGCCTCATCAATACCTTCGTTGATGAGGTCCATTCGACATCCGGGAAGAAGTCGCTCAGTCACCCTTGGACCGCAATCGCAAGCCGATGCATACGAGACTCTCGCATACCGTGAGAAGCGACGAAGAGAAAGCACGTCCGATGTAACTGTGATGACCCCATTGATTACTGGAAAAGCTGGAGATGCTAGTATGCCGTCCGGCTATTTCGCCGTCAATACATCTGAGACCGATTCCGCACGGGTCCCAATTTCTGCCCGACTACCGACCCCAGCTCACTCTGAGACGTATCTCTGTCCACAATTGATGGAAGCCGAAATCGCTGTACGTAGCCCATCAATTCTAATCAGCCTGCCGGATACCGGAAGCCCAAGGCGGAGTCCGAGTGAAGATCGCCGACTGTATGAGAAAGAGGAAAGAGAGATGTTTTCGACACTCGAAAAACCTAGAGTACGGTATGATGTAGAGGTGGTGACCAAGTTGATTGTGTACATGGGTAAGGGCCTTTTCCCCCTCTACAGGAAGCAACCAAAGCTAAAAATTTAATAAGGCATTGCTTGGCTCGCTGTGGAAGGCAATCCCCTCCTCTTCGAACTTATGGGTCTTGGCATCCCAACAGGTTGAAGACCTGTGGATACTACCAGCGACGATGCTTACAAGGCCCTAAGTATCTTACCTTGGGCAAATCTGTCTCGCAATCGGGATCTCATATGAGCGTTGGACTTGATCACCACACGCGCACCCCACTCAGGTAGCTCGACTCTCGCTGCGCATCCCAGCTCGCAACGATCGGATCCAAGTGCTTGGCCTCCCCAATTGAACAGGCCAACTCGCGTAAAATCGGCCTTCCCAGGGTGAAAGCCGAAGCAGCACAGCCAAGCGCCTTTGTGTAGCCACACTGCTGAGGGCAAGAAAAGGCGCATACCCCTGGATCGCGGCGACCCGCCCTCTCCAACCCGGCCCAACGGTCGTTTGCTCGAGAGGAAGGCTTACCCGTCCTACGCTGCGAAAGGAATACGCTCGTCACAAAGGTCTCAGGTTCAAGCCCCGAGGTCATCATCATCTAGGTACTTATGAGATAGGAAATAGGGACGCCAAGAAATAATCGATAGTATCTAATGCACCGCCAATATCAATTTCCGATAGAATTATGATCCATAATTGGAAATGCTCCTTGGGTGAATATCATGATCGCACGTAACCTTCTCCCAATAAGTGACACAAAGCAGAGCAAATTTCCTTTTCTTGAATGCCTTGATGGTGAGACGGGGTGAGGGGGGAGGGGGGATTGAGGCTCTTAGATGAGGAGTTGGAAGGTTCGCTGTGAGGGGGGATGCTGAGTGACGGATTCTGACAGAGCGAGCTTTTTGAAAGAGGACTCATGAGTCTAAGCTGGAAGACTCTGCTCCAAGGGTTAGTGTTGAACCGCGGGTCAAAAATTTCGGGTTTCTCACATGATCGGGAACGCTTGCGCTCAAAAATAATTTCTCTAGGCATCTGTGCACGCGAAAGTTGAAGACGGAGGGAAACAGACTGTAATGAGTATGTGCAAGGGGCCGACAGATCCCTTAATGTAGACCCATCCGTAGAGGCCCAGAGCGCGAAATAAGCGCCACATGTTCCCTTTCCCCATAACCGTCATAAGTAGCCCATAGAACGCCCTGCCCATCGCCAAGATGCAAAAATGTACAGTAAAAGTAAGCCACCCACTTGTCGAAATCCCCATGCCCAAAAAAAGGCCACAGTCTCCGCTCTTTTGTATGTGAGCTTTACCCTCTTTCATACTCAATAAGAGACATAGCTCGTGCCTACTCAATAAGCGGCTTCCGCGTCGACCCCACCATCGTCATGCCCAGCGCATGCAGCGCGTTATAATCATTCATCTTCACAATCGTCGGCGCCGGCAACATCGGGTTATCAGGCCGCACGCTCGCCGCGTCTTTGGCGGCTTGTTCGATGGACTCCATTTCCTCTTTGCAGCCAGCGTGGTCGAGGGGGCAGACGACGATAGGTTGGCGGAGGAGGATATCGCGCGCTGAGTTCATATGCGCCTGTACACAGTCAAAATTAGCTAGGTGCTAGGGAGAAGGAGGGGGCGGGAGGGTAATGAATGGGTACCTTGACGGTCAGGTAGTACTCGATCTTGTACAAGCTGCCTGTTGTTGTGAAACCGCTGACCGAGTACATGGGGAAAGCCTGCTTGCCCCGGGGTATAACGCCATCGTTGTCGCGTACATCTTTCGCTGGGAAGATGAGTCCCAAGTTCGTAAAGTATCCTGCTTCTGGCATGCGTACGCCGACGGTTTGGGTTTGTTTCGTTAGTGTTTTGACCTTCCTCTGCGGCTCGTCCCCTTCGTGGTTGTAGATGATCTCTTCGTCGATGCCAATCGTAATCTTCTGTATCGTCACTTTCTTCGCTTTGCTCATCCAATCTGGGTTCGGTGATAGTTTGATGTAGACGCTGACCGGATCTAACGGTCCGTATGACCACCGTGGTAACGATATCCCCAGCGTGACTAGGTGATCCGATATTCGCTCCGCTGATTCAGGTCGGTTGTACATCCCGAACGTAGATAATGTGTCGTATCTCGATATCGGCACTGGAAAAGCGTATTTCTTCTGCTCTGACTGACTCTGCTGAACCATCACCACCATCTCGTAGTATGTTTCCGCCGTCCGACTCGCCAGCTGCAGACTGGCGGGTGGCACCCTTCGCGCTGTCTCCTCGCCCCCTCTCCCAAATGGTATGAACAGCACGAACGGTAGATCCATCGAGTAGACGTTCTCATACTCTTTGCCGGCTGGACAGCGAAACAGTAGCATCTCCTTCCCTACTATGTCCGTGAGCTCTTTCCTTGGTGCCGCCAGGTGCTTTTTCGTGACTGAGTCGGCAGAGGGGTGTATCGTTTCGCGCCGCTGTAGCATGATCGTGACGAGCGATATCGAGACTGGCGCAGAGATGCCATCTTTGGGCCTTATTTCAACCTTGCCTTCTATCCTGGGCTGCAGGTACGGAGCGTCAGTAAGCCTTCAGTTCCTCTAGGAGCACTCGACAATCCTGCCTCCGCATCTACTCTGCTTACCAACGTCGCCGATATGCCTGGATAGCCGACCAAATAGGCTCCATTCGGAGGCCCGCAAACACGAACGAAAGCGGTCATTGAGGCTCGAGGCTGGGCTTAGCCGCCCCACCACATGCTTCGGAAGACGCGCGAGGGAAGCGCATCCACGCTGACGATACGTATAAGATACAGCGGAACAAGCTTATACGGCAATTCGTTTGCAGCTCCAACACAAGTTGTTTCACTGAATCTTCCCGTAAGTGAGGCTGCACAGCCGCGCGTTTGTTCCAAGACTCGGATCGAGATCGCGGGAGCTTGATAGTTGAGGGGGATGTATGGAATGAAGATTTAGTAACTTGTGTAATCCTCAAGGCTGCTAGTTGGACGTTGGGGATCGGTGACGATGGTAGGGCAAGGCGGCCGGGGAAGTGGCCTAGAAGAAGCTTAAGACGCCGCTCGGACCACCATGGCTGGTGAGGCTAAAGTAAGTGGTAAGCAACGGGAACGGAAAATACGTTGATTACCGTCCATTGCCAGCCAATGTGTTATGTGCTACCAGCGATGACGGCCATACTCGCCTACCATGTCCGTCACCCTTCATACCTCTATCGGTGACATCAAGCTCGAAGTCTTTTGCGACAGCGTCCCCAAGACCGCAGAAGTAGGCCAAACACAGCCCCTCTTTCCTTCCGCTCCTCTCTCCCTTCTGCCTGCCTGCAGGCCTCAAGCACTAACCCCTCCCCACCCCCAGAACTTCCTCGCCCTCTGCGCCTCCAACTTCTACACCTCCTCCCCCTTCCACCGCTCCATCCCCACCTTCATGATCCAAACCGGCTCCCCCGCCTCCGCCTCCCCCAAAACCAGCACCTCCATCTGGGGCTCCGATTTCGAAGACGAGATCCGCCCTTCGCTGCGGCATAACGCGCGGGGTATCGTCAGTATGGCCAATAAAGGGCCGAAGACGAATGGGAGCCAGTTCTTTATCTGCTATGCGCCGGCGCCGCATTTGGATGGGAGGAATACGGTGTTTGGGAGGGTGATTGGCGGGATGGAGACGTTGGATGGGTTGGAGGGGAGGGAGGTGGATGGCAAGGGGAGGATGAGGGAGGGGGTGGTGATTGAGAGGGTGACGGTGCATGCGAATCCGATGGCTGCGTGAAGGGAGTGGGGGTGATAAGGGCAAGCTTGTTTGTCCCTCTAGGATCAAAGACTTGTGCGCAGTGGTGCTCCTTTGTGAGGCTAGATAATGGAAAGTCACGAGCATGTAGATGATTGTGTGCTTTAATGAATACCGTCTATGAATTACTTACAAGCATTGAATTGCTTGTGCTGGGCTTCGACAGCCAACAAATGAAATCATGATCGTAACACTGGGTATTATGCCGTCAAGCCATGCCATGCCATGCCGCGCCGAAACGATCCATGCCTCCCATGCTCCACCAGACCGCCATACCCAGGTTGCTCTGCCGATCAGAGCTCTTCTTCCGAGTCGTCGCCGGAGAAGGGGGTTAGATTAAACTGGGGAATCAAGCTGTTAAACAACGCAGCCTTCTGTGCCATTTCGGCTTTTTCGGCTTCGGTTTCCTCGGTGCTGGCCGCGCTCTCGTCCTGCTGTCCCTTTCCTGGCAACTCCTGCTCGTATTCCCCGTCCTTGCCAAGCTTGGTCTTCATGTCTGCCAATCCCAGATCTTCCATCTCCTCTGCAGTCCGCTCGTACTGCTCCTCTGTCAACTTCGGATCGGGCTCGGGGGCACACAAGCTCTGGATGTAGCTCTTGTCCAGTGGATCAGTCATGATGACGGTGAATGGGATCTCGCCAGCGATAGCTTTGTCCAGCTGTACGAAGAACGACTCCCACTGTGCACTTACCTCCTTCGACACCGAGTCGCCCGTCTTTTCCTTGGGGTCATCAGCATGGTAGATATCCTGCTTAAGATCGTCGCGCATCTGCGTCAAGATCCCCTCTACTGTCGTGAATCGTCCACCCATTGTCCCAGTCTCGATATGGACCCTGCATTCAGGTACGTACATCGCGCAGGACTCGGATTTGAGGAGATCACGGCGGAGGTCCTCGGGATCCTTGACGTGGAGCGTGATCTGCTTTCCAAATTCTGGTACTTCGCCTCCGGTCTTGACATCGTTGTTACGATAGCCGCAATTCTCGCAATTCAAAGCGGACAAGAGGGTCTCTTTGAAAAAAGGCACATTGACAGACTGCATATTCAAAGACGTCGGATGTGCACATCCGGGACAGGGAACTTGCATGCAATTGAAGGCGTCTCTTAAGATGTCCACGTTCGCCATGGGGTCACCATCATCCGTCTGGAGTTTTTGGAGCAACTCTTCAATCTTGGGGCCATTATCAATCGTTGATTCTCCAGCCGTTTGACCAAGCCCGAGAGAAGCGTTCTGTTCGGTCGTACGTGGATACTGCACGCGCGAGAATTTGCCTTTGGTCTCCAGATCTTGCGGAGAAGGCTCGATCCAAGAATTGCCGGATGGATCATCCAGAGTGACGGTGAAGGGCATTCCGCGACCGATCATCATTGCAATGAGACGCTGAACCAAGGCATCGATCTTTTCGTACACTTCCGGTTCATTGGCCTTCCTCGCTTTCTGTCCAGATTCAAGATCCTTGAGTGTTTTGCTTAGTAGACCCTCAAGGTTCGTGACCTGCCCTACTCCTGCCGGCATTTCGATATCCAGCTCCTCGATGCGAAAGATGCCGTGCACGTCCTTGATGACGTTGCGCTCCATGTCGTCGGGATGATGGAGGGTAAAAGAATGCTTCGATCCTTTCTGCTGAATCTGTCCAGCGTTCTGCAACGATGTATCCGTGTGGCCGCAATGACCGCATGAGAAAGACATGATGACGATTTCGCGGAAGGAGGGTATCTTGGTGAGGAGTATCCGAGTTTCACCCTATGTACAGAAGATTAGTCGCCACTCTACGGTCCGTTCCCAGTCCCAATCATGGGTAACCTACATTTTCGTGGCAATTCATGCACAAACTCTCGATTACTTCCACAACCTTTTCATTGCCCCAGTGGAGCTCTTCGAGCTCTTTCTTAGATTTTTCGTTGTTCCCAACGTCATCGGTCTTCCCGTCCGAGTTGTCCAATTTGAGATTCTCTACCAGTTGGCCGATGGTGCCGAATAAATCCTTGCGTCCATTCTGGAAGCCCTGTCCCTCGCGAACAGCATTGGTGCGGTTCCCACCACTCGCCGGATCGCGTGAATCAGTCATGACGATTACGCAGTAGCACCCTGAGAGCAAAGGTTCCGGTGCAGAGATCAGAACTGAGCTTTAGTCACTACACTGAGTAATGAGTTAGCTTCATGATCGATGATAGCAATACTCTTGCCGGTCTCTCAACGAAAGAAGACAAGGTTCGATTCGAAATCTAGTCCGCTTTCCGCTTAAATTTGGTACAGTCCCCTTTGTGAAATAGAAACTGTGATAAATAGAGATACAACCACTTGATTGTAAGATGCAAGGCGTCCCGGTACAATGGGCAGGGACTCGTCTATCAGTAGATATCTATCGCTAAGGAGATAAATGGTTCGATGGTCCTGCCCACCAGCAAGAGTATCCAACAATGAGGCTTCCGAGCAAGGAGTGTAAAAGATGATTGTCCAGATGCAACGCGACAGTACTTCTCGATCAAGACATCACCGCATTCAAAATGGGCGTCGAATTGCTATGCAGTACACTTACAGCTCCCCACTGCGCTTATTGACGACAAGTCATGGCTCACCAAGCTCTGGGACCGTAAACTCTGAAACTTATCAAAACGTGAGTAACATAGTCCCGAGCAATATTGACCACATTATACGAGGAAGCGAGCAATGCAAAACCAGCGTCCCCATGGCGAAGAATGATCTGGGGAATGCAATACCATTAAAAATTCGAATTGCAACTGACAAGCCAAAAAGAAAGAAAGGCGCGCACAAATTGCCACTAAACAGGGGTGGGCTAAGACTCACCGAATTCTGGCCACAACACAGGCTCTTTCTCGCCTCGAGCCGAGACTTCGAAGGACGCTTGCGTATTTGAACAGAGCACCAGCTTCGAGCAGATGCCAGGTAGGACTCTTGTCTGAACTGCAGCTTTGACCAACCCCACAAGATTGTGGCAACAGTTGACTCATAATCAAAAGATGATCGCGACAAGATTCTGGTTGTGATAATGGATGCCGGGTAATCATCGGCAAACGCGGAGCGGTAGCTAGGAATCTATAGCCGTGTGCCGAAAAGTTGGAGCATGTGAAGATTGGTCGTCTGCAGTCTGGGGATGTGCTGGGAACGGCAAAATTCCTTCTCTATCCCCGTGGTGGCAAGGAGACAGTCTTAGCAGAGCCTTGTAAGACCATGGTTCGAGCATGTCTGGGAATAGAGGTTTTTCTTCAGAAGAGTAGGACAGAAAAACAAATAAAGAGCCGGAGAGTAACATCCTAGGACTATTCTTTATCGTTCAACGCTCCTTACTCAAGCCATCCATCTCACGTATCATCCAAACAAACCTAGAAAGAGTCAAAATGGTACAATTTTGTTACTGACGTCGGAGGGATTCGAACCCTCGCTCTTTCGAACTACGGAACTTCACTTAAATGGAAAGAACCTAAACGTAGCACCTTAACCACTCGGTCACAACGTCTCAACACTTTTCACTTATCTCAAACAATATATACAACACGTTAGTAGAAAGACATACCCCCCGAATACAGCTGAAGCACACAGTCGGACAATGTGTTGACCTTGTGTGAAGGCTAGTGAATGCCCGGTCTAATAATTGCACATGATTGAACAAATCTAGTCTCTTCGCACACTCTAGTGGTGCCAAAGTATGAAGGTGAACAGAGCTTGACCCTTTAAGAAAGGTTACCACTATGCACCCACCACCCCAATTTGCTGCCACACCACCCAAGCTTAGCTCGTCATGGAGGTTGGTCCACTGGCTGCGATTGCTGGGGGCTCTTCGTCGGAAGCCTCGTACTCGGAGATGTTCCTGAATCCAATGTTTGGATTGGTGTTATCGTCGAAAACGTTTTCCGGTTCAAGGTCTTCTAGCGGCGCAAAATGGAAGAGAGGGGAAGGAGGAGGACGACGGCTTCGGAAGCGATCAGACCGACACGCGAGCTGCGATGGCATAAGAGTTGGCGAAGGTAAACGTGTGAAATCGTAGGGTCGAGGGGTTGCAGGGGGCGGACTTCTTGGTTGACGCTGTCCTGGTTTAGGTTCTGATCTCCCACCGCCGCCATTCGCAGTCGCCATTCACATTATAGGAGCACCTCGGTTTTTAGAAAATGGGGTGATATCAGACAGAGGGCGTTTAGAGGCAAGGATTCGGACAGCAATATGGGAAGCCTGGCCGTTGACGCGACCGCTGCTTCCGGGGGGACTGCAATATCTGGACATCGGAGGGCTGTCGACTATATGCAACCCCGAGAGCAACGTGATAAAAAGCATTCGGGTTGGCAGCAAATCAAATTGGTTCGGAGGTGACATTGCAATCCAACAGTAAGGTATAAACAAATCAGGGGAGAAGGAAAAAATTTCTGGGAATGGAGGCAGCACGTTGAGAAACTTAGAAGCTCAATGACTTCCGCCACAATGCTCGCGATTAAATGACCGCAGGGTCGTTGGAATGCGCTCCATCGACTCTAGGTAGGAACGGGGCCGCTTATATAAATATCAAAACGAAGGCTTAAGGTACGCAGGTGTAAAAGTGGATCCCCCATCTCGGGCCGACACTAGGGGTGCTTGTCGGCCCTAGCAACAGGCGTAGAAGCCTTGGGCGTTGGCGCATTGCCTCTCTTAAGCCTCTGCCGACCAGTGAGGAAATTCGAGGACACGACCTTGGCAGCAGTTGTCGACGCCGGCGCGATGGCCGCGTAATTGATCGCCTGCGCCATCGTCCTCGCATTATGCAGCATCCCTCCACCCATACTCCCCAGTCCACCTGGCGGGGTACTCGTCTCACGCGCTTGGGCTCCTCGTACCCGACCGGCGCCGCGAAATTGACCTCGAGATCTATCTTCTGAATTTATGCTATAGCATGAGATTTATTCTCGCCAATATCTCTGGCGCGTGCGAGTCAGCTTTGTAGATCTACACTACAATCAAAGCTTTCTGTGTAGAGTGCTCGATTTTAAGAGTAAGGAAGCTCACAAGCGTGCGGCAAAGTACGAAACACTCGATGGAATTACGAGAATGCATGGCTGTGAGTACCTGACGCATATCATTGCTTCTTGCTACAAAACAGACTCTAAATACATGCATTCTCTATCCTGTTCTCTGGCTGTCGATCCGCGTCTTGATGTTGGAAGAGCCCTACTAGGCTAGTACTTTATCTCCCACGAGCACTTTGTCGTGTTGACCAAACACAATATCCTTCCAACATAGTTGCATCTCAGGCCCACTCATGACCCAACCAATGTACGACCTTCGATTGCCTAGACGACAAATACTCTGCACATATTCTGCTCCATGCTTGACTTGACCCCACCTTATAATGACCCGATTAACTTCACAGAATCGTCGTATATCAGTTCTGAGATGAAGGTCGAAGCTCCAAATTTCACGGCTTTCGCAGGGCAAGTCGCAAGGAAGACGGAAGGGCTCTGGTTGGTAGGAACGTTTAGGTTCTTCTTGAAATGGTCTAGGGGCCGAGGAAACCGTGGAGGAAGATGAACTCTTGGAGTAAATGGAAGTCTTTGCTGTGGTAGAACTGGGAATTGTCTGAGGCTTGATCTGAATCTTCATCTCCCAGATACAAAGTTTGGAGCCTTCTACGAGATAGCAAAAGTGTCTCAGTCTCGACGCCACATTGCGTTTCTCTTCGATGCTCTCGTTAATATCACGAGAGAGTCGAAGTTGGTTCGTAAGTTCTTCTTGAGCATCCAACTTCCACTTCGCAAGAATAGTGTTGGAAGCTTGATTGAGGGAGAAATGCAAATGAAGGAAACTGGGGCCATATACTTGCTCCCTCATAAGAGTGGGATGAATCGGCACAAGGGAAACTTCTGGCCATCCCTTGTTGTAGAGAGTAGAGCGAAGGTCCAAGCTGAAGATACGCTTATCAAATCCTTCTGAGTGACTTGAAGTAGAGATGAAGGTCATAACATTCAGGAATGCTGCTTGGACTGCAACGTCGGGACTGTCTTGTTGTGTGCTATCCGAAGAGATTTGCGTCTTGGTAAAACTATGAAGACATCTCAATGCCACATTTGTGATGACCGTTCGATAACCGAAAAGGCAATTATCTGGACTGAAGTCGAGCTCCTCGTCCGGCATATTTGAGACACAAGAATTATGGTTGTTCGAGTTCATCTCCAAGTACTCATTGGGATCCTTGTTGTCCAAAGCCCGTGATGACAATGTTTTGATTTTACCCTTAGTCGAGTTTATGTCGGGTTGTCTCGAAGACTGGCTAGGGATCCCAAGCGATGGATTGGACATAACCATCTGAGTGACTTTGCTTCTAACCTCTTCCCAAAGCTGAGCGATATCGGAGTCTGGTGGAGGTTTATCGTAAGAAGGTAGATTTCCAGAGGATGGTAAGTTCCAGTGAGATTGATAGGGGAGAGGAGATGAATCTGGAGGCGACCTTAAGTAAGGAATAAGCTGTGTGAAGTGTTGATTGTGAAGTGTTGAGATAACAATCGACTCTGAACAGGCTAGACTTTCTTGGCCAACAATATGTGATGAAGTCACTTGTTTGGCTTTCGAGAAGAGTGTTCGATATTCATAATCGAGAGAATACTTCTCGTCTGGAACAAGCAAGTCTGGTGTACATTCAAAAACACATGAAGGGCGTTCTGAATTTAGTGTGTATGAACAAGTAGGTTGGTCCTCTAATCGTTTCGATAGAGCAGTGGAGGAATATGATGTTTGAGCTCCAGTAACAGACTTGGAATACTTTGTGTTCGATCTTTGAAATGACTGTTCCTGTAGAGTGCATGAGTCATGCAGCTTGCAAGAACAAGTGATCCTCGCATTGTGAGCGAGGAACGTCTCGGATGTAATGTCAGTTAGAGCAGCACGCTTCTTTGTGGTAGAATAATGCTTTTCCGATCTTTGAGCTAGACGTTTGGAAGTTTGGTATAATAAGGTAATGTCGTCTTCCATGATTACGGAATTTGTCGATCAGTTATGTTTAGATAGTCTCCGTTCTATGTCGGGAGCGAAGTAAATAGCGGACAAAAATTTTGCGCTGATAAGGTAATTAAATATCATTCTTATCTCCACGTGACTTAATCGGCTTGGCTTTAATTGTGTTGGACACTATTACTATCTCAAAGTCAAGAATAATTACAGTGTTGCTATGTTTGATCTATTCTGAATCTGGAAATGTGTCTCGTAGCACCCAAAATCACTCAGGCTCGCGTGATTCTCACCGGCGGTGCGCGAGCGTAAAGCGACGCTCACCCTACGACGGAAGAGGGTGAGGCTGGGGCAGATTTCTGTACTCTTGGTTCTGACAGGGACGATACTTAGCTATGTTATAGTTCTGACGCAATGTTGCTGCCCAATGAATAGATTTTTGTTATCTTCAGGGGGTATAGGTTCAGCGGCAGGTGGTGGCTTTGGTTGATCGTGACTTCTGTATAGCTGATCGCGGTTGGCTTGTATTGGGCTTGGTTCCTGAAATCGAGAATCTAAGTACCGTCTGTATGGCAGAAGTTGCTAGAATAGTTGTTGTTGCTGCTGAAGTAGGTAAGCACGGTTCTGACGAGGAAGATTCTAAAACTAATAAGAAGTTGAACAGAGAGAGACTGAGGTGGCGATGGATTTCCAGCAGGATACCCATAGCTACCGCTGATTCGACTACCTGAATTAGAGCCAGACGCATTTTGTTGTCCATATGGACGATAGCCACCACGAATTGGAGCAGATCGGGCTGCGAGCTCTTATGAGCACGGTGCTCGATTGAACTTTAGGGCTCGCAAGTCAAGAGGCCTCCAATAGCTGGCCAACACGCGAATGGCCCGTTTGCTCTCAACATAAATTGCGGGAGATGGCATCGGAGTCCAGACAAGGGTCGAGTCGCTATGGCAATACTCCGAGAGACTAGAACGAAGCTCGATCCCCTTGTGGAGGCGTCTTTTGAACTGGCAGATTAATTACGCACGCCAATCCTCTGAGCGCGAGGATTATTCTGGTTACAATTATTGCCGCCCGACAGAGTAAAGCCTTTTTTGAATAGACTTTTCGGTTCGAGATAGGCATAGTGATTCCTTCGCGACCTTGGACTTCGCTCTGTCCACTTCTAAAATCCCAGTGCTTTTTTAACATCTCTACGGTCAGTCGGATTAGACACCAGCCCTTACCCTTGAGACCAATCAACGTTCTTACTTCGTTATTTCTTATTCTTCGTTCCAAACATGCAGGTCCTCGCCGAGCAGGCTGGGCTGTGAATGATAGAAGGAGGTTGTTAGCCACATAGAGATTGAGCAGTGTCAAAACGAATCGCGAATACAGAAAGAGGGTGAACATGGTTTCTCAATCAGTATTCTGATGTTGCACAAAACCATGATGAATGTCTCTCGTGGGATCGCGCTTTTCAGCTCCATGTATGTTGGTGTACTGCACATATTGCTGGCACAGCGATGCTTTGAGGTGGATAGAAAAAAGTACCTGTCGCTTTGGGTACTTAGCAAATGCTGGTAGTTGTCAACAGAATCAGCCAACTTCTTCCTACCCCCTTATCGTACCGCTAGAAATCGTCCCTCTTCGCATCACTTGCATTCTGTCCAATTGGCGAAACACTCACCATAAACATCATCCGCTTTGTAGGACTATCCAAGTCGGCAATGTATATTCGCATCCACTTGAAAAGCGCACTATACTTGGTCTCGTGGATCTAATCGATAAAGGACGTACTGTAGAGGGAACTTCTGAGCTTGAACGCCATGAGGCCGTCTTTGGCAAGGCATAAGTCGAAGAGAGAGGTTATGGGGACGGCAGGAGTGCTGAGCTACTCCTGCTGTTTAGCGAGATTGGAACCACTGACGTAGCTAATAGTTCCTTGCAACAAGAGAGGAGAGGAGGGAGTGCAATTTTTTGACGAGACAGGCTGAACGGAGGTATTGACTGGGAATTTGGTGCTTCTTGGAGAGAGAGAGCGGGCGTTGGACATAAAAGCGTCTTGCGCGAAGGTGACACAATCATTGTCAGCTTTGTGTGATTCGGAGCAGGGGGAGTTTATCGTGCATGGTGTTTGTCGAGTACCAGCCATCAATGGTAAGAGTGCATATACGTTTCGCTGGGCCCAGGGCTTTGTCGAGATCGAAAAGACAGATTTTAGTTTTCATCGTACCGGCTTCAAAGAGATGGCAGAAGCCTCCTGCCAGTGTTATGACTGCGTAATGTTGTTCGTGTGCGATGACAGGAGAGATTTTTCTGGGTAATTCCAACGCAACCGGCTCGATTTTGTCATCTGTTTTTGGCATATTCAAGCATTGACGTTGAAGTCTTGGTTAACGCGGCCTTGGATAGAAAGAGGAGAGCCGAGAAGATTATTTGCAGTTCCATGTTGATAGCGGTGAGTCGTCTCGCTTTCTACAAACAATGAATCTCTACTTACTACTGTTGCCTATAGCCTGTCCGTTCCCAAATCAAATGAGATAAGATTCGTGGCATAGTTTCAAGTTGTAATGCTTTTGGGATGTGTCATCTGTCGGTGGAGAGCGATGGTCGCCCAGGAACTTCTTTTCAAGAATTTATACGTTTCTCACGGTATTTTTGCATTACTGGAACAACATGATCTATCTGCTTTCTCCTTCTCTAGAGGCACCAGCAAGAATTTTGGTCTAAAAGCAATTCGAAGGCGGAACAGGAGCTTCGAAATTGTGAAGGAGGCGGCGAATGCTTGATCTGCAAAGAGCGGAGCGAGCATGGTCATGTGAGGGCAGAGTGGCAGGCACGGCTTGTTTGGAACGTCGGGAACCCCGACCTCGATTCTGCCACGCTCTAGCGACGTGACCCAGTCTGGGGCTGCATCTGAAGGCTGCAGCAAACGTGATGTGGAATATGAATTTTTTCGCATCTTTCCTTACGAGGTAGCCCCTGGTCTAGTTGAAAACTACCTCGAAAAGTACTCGAGGCTGCCCTTCTTGTTCGGAGTCTTCCAACAAGGTCGCCTTGATTTGTTGATAACGGATCGCCAACAGAGCCAAAGGTCGGTCGCCCATGATTCCGGTACGTTGCGTGACCAGAGCTAGCTGCACATGGCACCGTTCCTGAGCGAAGGTCATCTTCCTGAGGTTGAGAGCGTCTTTAGAAGCTCGAACTCAACTTCAACATGTAATATAGGCTCTTTCTTCTTATTCTTCCGTGGGCAATGTGCGATCGCAGGCCATTGTCTCGCCTCGGATCAGAATGGTCAACCGATGCTTGATCCGAGAGAAGGCTGGTATACTCCAAGCATCTGGCTCTGTTTGGACGGGTTGACCTGGCGATAGCCCACCTTGTGCTTCCCCACGAAGCCCAAGGCAGTTCGATATGTCCGCAGAGGGTTGGCTGCGCCCAGGCTATTCTTGCGCTCCCGAAAGCCAGCCTATGAAAGCATACAGTACGTTACTCGAGACGCCTTGGAGGTTGGCCACGAGGTTCTTTTTGATGAGTCGGCAGTATTCGACGATGCTTGTTAGATCGTACTCTCGAGGAGCAATGGGGCTGAGGAATCGCGACCGTTGCTTCTCGCAGCCAAGCCGCGCGGCGCAGGAGTAATATAGGCGGAAGAGTACGAGGGTGGAAATAGAAAGGCGAGCAGAGTAACAGACGAAAAAAAATAGATGTAGAGGATGACTGTGACTGAGATCCGTCCATCGCAATGTCGAGTCCACTACTCGAGTGAAGAGCACCGCGTGAGGACGCAAACGAAGGTGTATGCATTCTGGCGCTGCACAGCATTTCAGCTGGTGCAACGTCAATGGGCACGCAGCACCTCCGAGAAGGTATAGAATCTCATGCGCCGCATGTTTGCCCGCAACCAGCGTCCAACAAACAGGTGGACTCGAAGTGTTCGTACATCCACCCGAGGGCCGATGGATCCAGGAAACCCTCAGTAGGCATAGACCTAATACTGCATACTCTTACATCCTTCAAGTTTTTCCGAGTTAACCATCATGTGTGGCCAAGGGCGCGGTGAAATGTCTGTCTCATCATTAACCAAAGACAATACTTTAATCTTTCTAGAGATCGGCGCCAAGATTAGGCGGTTGCAAAATGCTTGCGACTTTCGGTAAAATAAATTCCTCGCGCCACACACCTAAATTTGTTAGTAAGCAGCAGAGAGGCATGAATTTTCGCTCTGAAGTCTGCAAATCTGCAAATTTATTATTAACAAGTGCTGCAAATATCTATTGCATTCGATTAGTATTAAGTATATTTAAATCTACGCGTTCTATAGTTTCTAAGAGACTATTTATTGATTTAGATAATCTCTTTGTTTGTTGTAGCAATTAGCGATCTAGAGAAACTTCTAAACAAGTTGCTTTTAATATTAATATAAATACTATTAATAACAATAACAACAAAGAAGACATTAATAGAGACAATAAAGAAAATAGTAAATTGTTTGTCTTTTAAGATTTTACTTTTAATATCTTCTTTATTTTGAAAAAGTTTATTATTATTTGCAATGCTTGCAAAGTAAAAAAGCTAAATACTTTTTATATTTGCGAAAAGAGATTTCTTTGCTATTATTAAAAATAGACTTTTTAATAGTGTAAGTTTTGCAAGAAAAAGAAACAATATACTTGTAAATATAATACTAAGAAAAAACAACAAGCTTATAAGTACGCAATTGTAGAAGAGCAAGCTATTACAAATTGTTATAACGCATAAGATCTACTCAACACTTTAGTCTAATTAGATCTAGCGTTGATATTAGAATTTTCGTGTTAATCGATTTGCTTATATATTTGTCTTCGACAACTAGATAAATAGATAGATAATTACTTTATTTATTATATTATGCATTTGATTCTTTGATTTCTAACAATTAATAGCTTCAATCAAGCTAACAATATCTATCTTTTATTGATAGAATTGTCGCATTGAGACAATATTAATTGACGATAAAAAGCATTTCGTCTACAACATTGTCTACATTGTCTTCCAAAAATAATAAAAGAAAAGATATTCAAAAAGAAAAGATTATCTTTAGTAGACTTTAAATTAACAAACCTTACAATTGACGACAATCTTTCTATAAGCTTTGCAATTGATGTCAAATTAAACAAAGCTATCTTTGTCTTCTTCTTCTTCTTCTTTCTTTTATACAAATCGATATCTTCGCTATTTATTAAGAAAGACGTAAGACAATTACTTAATACTATAAAGAATATAAAGACAAAAAATCAACAAAACAATAGTTGAAAACTATATAAGCTTGTCATAACGTCTTAGAAATATAAAGCGATTATTTGAACAACTTTGTCAAACAAGACTTTTAAGATATAATATTTAAATCAAATATTGTTGTTTTTATTTAATTAATAAACAATTAATCGATCGAAATAAAAAATATGTTTAAGATATGAAATAATAAGATAGATGCAAAGAATGTATTTGTGCAATTAAATGTCTTAAATTTGATAAAAATAGCATTCAAAATAGAAGCAATGCAAAAAACGTCAAAGATATTGTCGAAGAAGATATTACAAATTGCTTATTTTATATTGCGAACCTTGCAAAATTTCTCTTAAAAATCGACTTTCTCTTATTATTAATTTTTGTTGTTAGATGTTTTACGCAAGTAACTACAAGACTATACAAATAATAATTACTAACAAGAACAAGATAAAAGCAATTGTTTTAATAGAGAAAATAATAGAGAACGTAATAGAAGTTGTTTACGAGAATTTGTCTCTTATATTAACAAATAATCGATTATCTTTTATTTTATAAACAAATCGCTTGTCTCTAATTTAAAGTTGATATATCTACAAAGTATTGCAATTATTAAGCAAAAGATATTTAAACTCTTAAAAATAGAATATTTTGATTTTGATTTGTCTAAGAGTATTAATGTAACAAAGAACTATATAGTATTTAAAAAGGACGTCTTTTATTGTAACGTTTATATATTTATGTAACAAATTAGACGTATAATAGTTACAAAAGAGATAAACAAGCAATTGTATCTTTGTCTACGCAAATCAACAATAATTTTAATTTATTGATTAATCAAAATATTTACAACAACCTCTTAATAGTTAATTCGACAACTTTTGTATAACTTTAATTGTCAAATATAAAATATTTATCTTTAAGATCTTTGACAAATTGCAAATAAAGCACTATATTGTGCAAGATATACAAAAAGAATGTTCGACAAATAACTATATTTAGGCAATTATTTGTTATAGAAGATTATATAATATTGTAAATTTTGTAGTTCTTACTTACGTATAGAAAAATCTAGACAATAATCTTCAACGTAACATTAGATATTCTACTAGATATATTAATTCAAACAAATTTGTAAAGATATTAAAGAACGTTATCGAATACTATAATAGTATTATTAGAAAGAACACTAGAGTCTTAATTATTGTTTTCAATAAAATCTTTATTACTAATTAGATCTCTAATCGATTTAACGAAAAGAAAATAGTCTTTTAGCAAGATATCAAAGTTGCAGAACGTTGTTTACTATCGTAGTAGACATCTACTTCTTTATTATCGCAAACTAGAGAATATCAAATAAATATCAAAGCAATAATCGAGACTATTCAAGAAATTTATCCCATTACATTCGCATTTCGGAAACGTAACTCTAGCAGATCTGGAAGACATTTTTTCGAGACTTTTGTTCAAGCAGATCTACTAGTCTGAAAAAGACAATATAAGAGCTTACTAAGCAATATAAACTACATCTATATAATACTCTTGTATTTCTTGTAATTTATATTGCTTAGTAAGCTTATACTATTTCCTTTTTGAAAAGATTTTAGTCTCGAAAGTTATTATCTTTTCTATTATATCTTGTTAATAACAAAGTCGTCTTTGTATTGTATTTAAAATCGAATATTATAATATATTAATAGATATTGCTTGCGAACATTGTTTCCTCTTTAATTATTCTTGTATTGCAATAAAAGATTCGCTGTTTTATTTAAAGTATTCGAAATATATTTGTGTTAACAAATTGTGAGTAAATATGTTGTAATCTTTTCTTAATTACAATAAAGAAAATCTTATTGTTAAAATTGCTAAAGATAAAGCTTTATTAGCAATTGTTATAACTTAATTGCTACAAAACAAAAAGATCTTAAAGAAAATTAATGCGAAAACAAAACAAAAAACATAATATTTATTATCGAAAATAAAAGAATTAAATGTTTTCGAATTTTCTAACTATTTTGTTGCAAATATTTTTGTCGAATTGTCTTTTATCTTCTAGTTATCTTTTGCTATATTAAATAATTTTTCGAATGTCGATAGAATTTCTAGATAAAATTATAGCAATTATTAAATTTCTTCTTTAATTCTTATATGTTCTTTGAGATAGAATTTTTTTTTACTTAATAAGATAATTTTAATCTTGTTGCTTTAGAATTTTTTTACTTTGTATTTGCTTTCTTTCTAAGTTTTGTAATAAAATGTTTTCTATATAAATATATTAAGATTGACTAATTCTAACAATAAGATATGAAATATTAGAAATACCTTGACGTTCTTAGATAAGTCGAGTTTGTAATTGATTAATTTCTTAATTATCTTCATAAAAAATAATTCGATCTTAACATGATTTAGTTTCTTGCTTTTCTTTCTAACTAATTATACTAATAAATTTCTTTGTTTATTTCTAAAAAGATTCGATTCTCTGTCATAATTTGCAAAGAATAAGATTATCTTTATAATATTTAAGATTTTCGCATTTAATGTTAATTGTGTTATAGATAATAGTAATATTTAATTGTTTCAAGTGCTATTAATATAATGTCGCAAATATTGCTTAAGACTTTAATTTGTTTGCTCTATTTAATTATTTGTAATTAAATAATAAGCAATAAATATACAAAGTCTTTTATCTAACATTAATATAAGTGTTTTTTAATAGTTAGACGTAAAGAGCTTGTCTCTATTATTAATACATTCTTTAAATATATTGTAATATTATATAAGTCGATTTAATACAACGTATTTTAATTGTTTTGCTATAAATTTCTTTGTGCATACAATAATATATAAGTACTTAATAAGTTTGTTAATTATTATTAATATCAAATTATATTTGTCTCTAGTTGTTAAACTTATCGACTTCGACAATTTAGTAATAAAGTTTATCGTAACTTTATTTTATAACAATTTAGATAATTCTTAATATTAAATTTTGTTATAGCTTGCATATATATTATATTTATTTTGCTAACAACTAAGACATTTTTTAATATATATCTTGACAATCTATCTTATCTAAGAGAACTAATAGTGCTAGCGTAAGAGCTAAAGAATTTTTGTTACTTCTAAATACTTTTGCAATAATTTATTATAATGCTCTCTAATATATTTGTCGATTTTGTCGATAAATATCTAGAGCTTTTCTTTCTTTATTAGAAATTCTTTTGTATTATTTTTAAGTATTCGTAAAGTAATATTTAGTTTATACTTATTTACTAATAGTAATTTGTAGTGTGATCGTTGGATCGAATCGAACACTTTTTTCTCAACCCAACTCATTCTCTTGAATCTCGTAGGGTTGAGCCAGGATCAAGGCGCGAACTCGACCTTAGAATCGGGTTTTGTCGAGTCAATGTCAAGAATTCAAGCTAACTTCGTCGCGTTAGCATTCGTTTATATTATCTTATCTTATCTTATCTATGCGCTAACTCGATTAAGCTAGCGCAGGATTCACGTTAACTCGATTGAACTAGCGCAGAATTTGCGCTAATCGCATATGGTTAGCGCGTCACGTGACGTCACGTGATCGAGTAAATTGAGTTGAACATTCGACGCGCATTCTTCGCTCGTCTCATTCTGTTAAGCTAGGAAATTTGCCTAATTCTAGAGTCAAGATTGAGCGAGTCAACTCGATCGAGTTGAAACTTAATTCGACGATTACGCTAGTAATTTGTCTTTGTTAATTTTAAATATATTGTAATTAAACAATTTCTTTGTTTTTATATAATTTTTTCTTTTGTTACGTGAGTTTGCTTTGTTATTGTCTTTGTCTAATATATATTGTATCTTAAACTTTTACTATTTAAGTTACTTTAATTATTGTATTTATCTTTTATTAAGCTATTTAATAATAGTAAAGTACAAAAGATTCTTGTAATTTGTAAGAATTATAAATCTTAATAATTTTTCGATATATATTTTTTATAATTTTAGAAAGATTACAATAGCAAGTAATTTCTTGTTGTAAATATTATAATTTTGTTTAATTAACAAAAGTTTTCTCAAGAGATATATTATTAAATATTAAATATTGTTATGCTCTTAATTAAAATATATATTAATAACTAGATTTAATATATTAATTTTAATCTTACTTAATAATTGTAAATTGTATATTTTTAATACTAATTTCTCTTTTCTTTTAGATATGTTTAGTATAAATTGTTATAGCAAGCTATTTAAACAAGATTTAAGTATATTGTAAGATTTAATTGTTTTACAATAATATTAAGTATGTTCTTTTTTGTAATAATATTGCTTTCTAGTTTCTTGTTGTATTTGTTTATAATTTTCGATAAATTAATTAAAGTCTCGAGATAATTTATAATATTTTCTATGTATTTGTAAAAGTTTTCCTAGTTATACTTTTTATTTAAGTCGATAATTAAGTTATAAAATTTAATAGTGTTTTAAAGTGCTTAATTAACTTTTTGCATAAATACAAGTATCTTATCTAATAATATTTTATGTAGAACTTTCTATAATTAATTTAAATTCTTTATTAAATAATAATTGTTGTTCGATTTAATTCTAAGAATATTTGTCTTTGTGTCGATTTGCTTTCTAATGTTGTTCTAACTATTAAATTTTCTCTTAATATAATATTTATTTGTTAACGATTTATTAAGTTTTGTAATCGACAATCTCTCGCAAAGTAACTTAGTTTGCTATATAAATTACACGTTTTCTAGAATTTGTTATCTTGCTTTTCTCTAAAGTTTTTCTCTTTGCATTGTTAAGTAAAATTTAATTTATAAATGCAAGTTTACGATAGTCCAGATTATTGTACTTCTAATTAAAACAAAATACTCTCTAATAATATTTAATTGTTAACTTAAAAAAGATTTTTGTTTTTTTGTAAAATTAATTGTATTACTTTTTTATAGCTCTTTTATATAAATTATTGTTAAAATCGATAGTTACTCTAATAAGATTAAATAAATTGCTAATAGATTTATTATTGTGCATAATTTTGTTCTTAAAATTGTTCTTAAAATCTTATCGAAACATTGTTATAAGTGCAATGTTATTTTATTTAATAAAATTAATATACTTTTGAAATTTTGCTATATAGTCTATTGCAAAGATATGTTAAATTAAGTGTTAAATTATTTTTTTCGCAATTTGTTTTTTGTTAAATATTTCGAAGATTCTTTGAAGCTCTCTCTTAAAGTTATTGAAATTTGTAAATATTATATAAGAATTTTTGTTATAATTCTTTAAGTATTTAAGTAAATTTAACTTGAATTAATGCTAAGCTCTTTCTTTAAAAAAATATTAATACAAAAATTGTCTTCTAGTTTACTAGAACAAGATAGAAGATAAAATAAATATTTATTTATATAAGTTAATTCTTTAAGTTAATACAATCTTTATAATAGATATTAGACTTATTAATTTTTATTTTGTTGTTTTTACTAAATGTTAATCGACGTAATACTATTAAGCTAGTATTCGAGATAAAAGCGCGTTAATCTAATATAGACATTCTTAAAATATTCAAAGTATTACGCTAGTACTTTCGTAAAAAATATTAAAGAAAATTATATTATTAAAGAGATTTGTAAACGTCTTTAAGCAATATAAGCAATTACTTAATAACAAGAATTGCAACTATAAATAGTCTTATATCTAATAAATCTTTACAAGTAATTTAATAAATTAGAGTAACAATAAGTAAAGACTTAAGATAAGTTAAACACAATTTATTAAAAATTTGTATTTAAAAATCTATATATTAAAGAAGATTCCTTTTATTCGCTTAGCTTGTTGTCGAATATATCGAATATTGCTTACTTAGTTTGTTATCGAGCATGTTAAATATATTAAATATTGTTTGCTTAGCTTGTTGTTAAGTATGTCGAATATATTAAGTATTGTTTGTCTATTAAGTTGTCAAACATGCAAATAGTTGTGCTTTGTGTTATATGTTGCGTCGTAAACTATATATTACATTGTTTCGAACTAGACTTGTAACAAATATTTTCTTAAATTTTATCTCTTTTTTATCTCTTTTTTCTCTCTCTTTTTTTATCGATTATTTGACGCTACTCGATATATATTCGATATTTTAGATACTTTTAACAAGAAGTATCAATAATTAACTAAAGAGAGTTGTTAAAAAATACTTAACACTAATAGAAGAGAGTTAGAAGTTAATTAAAATATTAATTGCAAAGTATGCGTATTTATTATATAATATTATTGTTTTTTCGCAATTTTTTTACAAAATTTCGAATTATCTCTCTACTAAATAAAATCTTTTTTGTTGTTTAACAATTATTAGCAAATTCGACTTTATTAATTAAACAATATTCGACAAATCTAGACGTTACTCTAAACTTGTATTTAATATATATTCGAAACTATCTAGAAGTATTAATAATAAATATCGATTATTATTTGAATATAACTAGAATATTAATTGAACTATTCGCTATTGTTTTATCAAAACTTGCAAATAGAAAAGAAATATAATATTACAATTTTAGACTAGATAGACTTCGCTTTTTCGAGTTTTTGCTTTCTAATTTCGAATATACTACAAGTAGTAGCTAGCATCTTAACATCTATAGTATTTATATTTATTTCTTGTATATAGTTAGTTTTGCATAGCTAGTATTCTTGTCAATTAACATTATACTAGCTATTATAGCTTTAACTCTAACAAGTAAGATAAATTCTTCAAAAAAATTGCACAAAAATTTCGAAAAACTTACAACATTAACAATTCGAGAAAACGATTTCTCAATTTCAAGATGCTAAGATAATTCGTTTGATCTAAGATTAATCTCGAGAACGTTCGAGAAACAACAAGAAGCTTGCATTTGAGAAATCAAAAAAGACTTAACAAAAAGTATAATTTTAATGTTCGAGATGCGCACGAACTCTCGCACCACTTTAATTAGATCTTCGTTTATTACTTGTCTACATTATAGTAATTTGTATAATAGAATCGAACAATTCGTAAAATTTCTACGCGAGAGTAATATGTAGACAGAAGCATCTTCTACAATTGCGCAATTTGATTGCGCGTTCGTAAGTTGCGCTCGCGAGTCTTAACGACATATAAGTAATACTCTTGATATTGCATAAGTAATGTGTGTCTTGATTTACTTTTTAAATTTTGACTCTATTGACTCGAATTAAATTGAATCTACTAATGTGATTCTAGGACTAAGATATTAGCACAACGATTCTAGAAGCCTCGAGTCACTAATAGAATCTCTAGAGAATTATCTTGAATTGTCGATAAAAGAATTAATTTAATAACATTAAGTACAAGTTTTTATACACAAAGATTAAAAATAAGTTTAATCTACTTTATAGTAATAGTATCTCTAAAATAAGAATAATTTATTAATTGTTAACTATTTTAGCAAATGTATAATATTGAAGAAAAGAAAAGAAATTAGCAAATTAATAGATTTTTTTTAACAACAACGTCTCTTTATATAATAAAGAAAGTTATATTGTTCTTAAATTCTTGCTAGAAAGATTCTGTATATAAGAATTTAATATACAATAATCTAGTTCTATTGTTAATTTTGCGCAAAGAGTTGATAAATTGTACAATATAAATTAATATATATTGATCAAACTAAGTGTAAAAGAACTTAATTAACAATATTAATACTTGATTGTTAGTAAAGATATTTATCTAGCGTAAGTTAAAAAATATTGTTATCTTCTTTCTTATAATTATTGTAAACATTATAGCAATACTTATGAGTTTATTAATATATATTGTAAACTTCTTGTCAAAATCTATATTTGTTTGCAATTTAGTTTTAATTGCAAGATATATTATAGTAGCTTCTATATACTTGTTAATTTTGTTGCTATCAATATATATAGATAGAATTTTCTTGTTATTTTTTAATATATAATTGTATATTGCGATAATCGCTTTCTAGTTCTTTTAAATTCTTATAATAAATAGTTTTTATTTAAAAGCTATTAAGTAGATTTCTCGAATCTCTATAATAATATCTTTTAATAAACAATCTTGCTATCAATATTGTTTTTCGAGATAAGAAAAAGAACTAGTTTAAATTGATATCTTGCAAGCTTTGTTATCTTCTCTAATATAAGAATTTTCTCATATATAAAATTAGATATTGAATATATATATATCTAGACTTTCGAAATTGTATCAAATTCGATACTAGTGCTTATTAGTTATTGCTTTTATAATAGTTCTCTTAAATTTGCAATTAATAATTTGTAAACAAAACAAAGACTCTAGATATTAGTATTCTTCGAAATTAATAAAATTTATTTTTGATAATATAAAAAAGAAAATATTGCAAAATATTTTAACTTTAATAGAAGTTTCTATTTTATATTTCTATTGTATTGCGACAACGTTAGAATAATAATAAAAATAAGAAACTTGCGACTTTTTGCTTACTTGTTAAGTTTAAATATATCTAATATTTAATTAATTATAACTTTAATATAGTTGCAATTTATTTTTTTAAGATTGTATACAATAGAATACTTCTTGCAATTACAAGTCTTAATATAATTTTGCTAAATTATTTTCGATCTTTCTTATTGTTAAATGCAATATAATTGCTTAACTTTAATGCAAACTTTCTTGTCTTCGAAAGTAAAGTAAATCTACAATTGTAAAAATATATATATATAACTAGTATTGTTTTATCGATTATTATTTAATCTCTTAAAAAGCATGTTAACGTTAACTTAATTCTATACTTTGCATTCGAATAAAAAAGATATAGAAAATTAAGATCGAGAGTAATAAAAATAAATAGATAATCGAACTTGTAATAGACTTCTATTTATATATTATATTGCACAATATAATTTATTAAATCTAGAATGTTAAAAAATAAGATTAAGCGAAAATTCTAAATTGTAATTCTAGTAGATTGTAAGTCTCTAAGATATAAGCTAAAATAGCTAGTGCTAATTATATATCTAATAAGTTTGTAACTTTGCAAGATAATTCTATATTAATATTACTAGAGTTTCTAAGAGCTAGATAGTAATTGCTAGTCTTAAGACTATAGCGAAGCAAATTCCCTTTTATAAATAGATCGAAAGTCTAATTTTATTAATTGTAGATATTATAGATACAAAATCAACAAAAGATTTTATTGTAATTTTTATATACAATGCGAAAGATACAAAGATCTAATAATTACTTCTTAGTTGTTCAATATTCTAGATCAAGTCTCTTGTTAACAAGAAAGCATATTTTCGCAAGATTGTCTTGTTAGTAGAATAGATAATATTTGTTCTTGATAGAATAATAAGTTGTAATTACATATAGATTGATCAAGATTCTTGCAAAACTATAATATTGTTTTTCTAGATGACTAGATTGCGAAGCAACAAAACTATAACTATATTTTTTAATTTAACGACGTTGTACTATAGTATAGTAAATTATTGATTAACTCTATTTATTAGACAGATATAAATAAGTTGTCTTAAACAAAAGTAACTCTCTCTTATATTAACGTCGATACTATTGCAAATATTAAGAATTATATTTATTTAAATTAATTTTTAGTTATAGAAATTCTCTTTGCGTTAATGCAATCAATATCTAACTTCTATTAATATTTTATCTTTGTTTTGTTGCTTTGCGTTGTTGTTGTCTTAATTAATTTATTAATACTCTTGAAGAAATAAGTCTTTGCTTTAAAATCTTTAGAGTCTTTGATATATATTTTGATATTACTAAAACATCTGAATCTCTAGCGCTTAATAGTACTCTTTTGCTGCTTGTTCTTTAAGAGTTCTTCTTGATTAAGAAGTTTGCTATAAAGCATTTTTTGTTTGCTATTTGTAAAAAGATTGTCGATATAGAAAGAGAAGAAATAGTATGCGATAAATTTATTAATATCAAAAACTTATTAACGCTCTTGCTTCTTATTAGATTGTCGATTCTAGCAAAAGAGATCTAAAGAGAAGTTTGTTCTTTTTTGTTGCTTTGTAAGTTAATAACTTCTAAAGCAACATTACACTAATACTTTCGTAAGAGATATTAGAGAGAATTTGTGCTATCGAAGAGATTTGTAGACATCTTTAGACGATACAAGCAATTACTTGATAAATAGTTTTTAATATTAAATATTGCTATAACTTGTATATATATTATATTTATTTTGCTAATAGTTAAAAAATTGTTTAATATATATCTTAACAATTTGTTTTATTTAAAGAAATATTACGATAGAACGTTATATAGTAGAGTTAGTAAACCGGATTGTTTGTTAGAGCACTCGAATTAATCTTTTGAATTAATGTTAAATCTAACTTCCTAACAAATAGTAGCTTCAACAAGTTTCGATTAATGCGTCTTGACAAATGCTATAGGTGACTAATTATTACATTCTACTCCTGTTTGCGAGAATCTCGAATTCGATTTCTCTTCTATCTATGAAAAACATTTAAATAGTCGTAGTAGTGCTCAGGATACGCATGCGTTCAAAGATCGCCTATATAGTGTCTCGTAAATTCGTTTTGCACACAAGAACATATACTTTCTCGCTTGTTTAAGACAGATTGTTACGACAGAACGTTATATAGTAGAGTTAGTAAATTAGATTGTTTATTAGAGCGCTTAGATTGATCTTTTGAGTCAATGTTAGGCCTAATTCCCTGACAAGAAACTAACAATACTAATATAAAAGTTAAAAAGTTTTAATTATTTTCGAGTACTTTTGTAGTAATTTATTATAGTATTTTTTTATATATTTGTTAATTTTGTCGATAAATATTTGAAGTTTTTCTTTTTTTGTTAATTTTTTTTGTATTGTTTCTAAGTATTTATAAAATAATATTTAGTTTATACTTGTTTATTAATAGTAATTTGTTTTAATTAGTTTTAAGTATATTATCATTAAATAAGTTTTTTGTTTTTATATAATTGTTTCTTTTGTTAAATATATCTACTCTATTATTGTTTTTATTTAATATATATTATATTTTGAACTTGTATTATTTAAGTTGCTCTAACTATTATATTTGTCTTTTATTAAATTATTTAATTGTAATAAAATATAAAAAAAAATTGTAATTAATAAAAATTATAAGTTTTAACAATTCTTCTATATATATTTTCTATAACTTTAAAGAGATTACAATAGTAAATAATTTTTTTGAAAATTAGATACTATATATTTTTGTATTTTTGATTGAAATATATATTTATAACTAGATTTATAATATCATTTTTAATATATATTAATAATAATAAATTTTTAATTTTTAATATTAATTTTTTTAAGTATTCTAGTTTAAGTTTTTGAAATTATTCTTTTTGTTTTAATTTTTATAACTATAATATATATTTTTTTGTAAAATTAATTAATAGTATTGCAATAATTAGTAAATTTTAATAAATTTCTTGTTACAATTAATAAAATTTATAAAAACTTATATCTTTTTAATATTAATAGATAATTTTTATTTTTTTACATGAATTTACAAATTCTTTAAATCTATCTAAATTCTATATTATTTAATAATAAAATCTAAAAAGTTAGTTATTTTTACTAAAACATTTTAATATTTAAGAAATATACTTTATATATTTTTTTAAGATTTTCGAGTAAATTAGTATATTGTTTAAATATACTATAATAAATCGATTTAGATATTGTTATAATATATTATTAATTATTTTCTAATATATTGTCGAGATATTTATAAGTTTGAATAGTAGTATTATATATTTATAGAGTTTATATTGTATATACAAAAAGCTATTTTCTACTTCTTTTTAATTTTTAATTTAATTTAATTGTATATTTTTTGTAAATTTAGTTTAATAAAATATTTTACTTTTAACAATCGATTCTAAAGTTTATTAATATTAAATAATAAATATCAATTTTGAATTGTAATATTGTTTAACTTTTGATAGTTAATATATAGATAAAGAATTTTGTTCTTTTTAAATATAAAGAAAATCAAGTATTCTATCTATAATTAAAAAAATTTAATAAATTCTTTATTTTTTATTTTTTATTAGATATTTGCGAAGTATTTGAAGTTTTTTCTCGAATAAAATATATTTTGATTTAAATATAAATTGCTTGTCTAATTTAAGTTTAATTTTATAGTTTTACAATTAATATTTAGATAGAGTCTATATTGTTATTTCTTTCTAAAATAGATACTTTTAATTGTTGTATATTTGTAATATATATTTTAGCAATTGTTTTACTATATTAGATAATTTAGAACTCTTAGAAGATTTGTAGTTTTATTTATTTATTTTAACTTTGTAATTTGATTGATTTTTGTTACTATATATTAAGTTAGATTCTATTAGATTGTTTTTTTACAAAAATATAAGCTTGCTATTTGCAATTAAGTTTCGACTTAATTTTTTATCTATTATCGATTGCTATTAATATATAAATTAAATATAAATTGCGTAGTTATATTGCGCAAATCTAAGTACTTATATATTTTAGTTAATTTTTAAATTATATTATTTTGATTAAAATATTTCTAGTACAATATTATAAGTAGCTATTTTTACTATATTAAAGATCAGTTTTTTGTAGTATTGCTAAATAGCTATCGATAGCAATTTTGTTTCTTTGTCTACTTTTTTATTTTTTGCAAGTAATAAATTTCTATTTACAACTACTAGATTGTAAGGGTTAGACTTTTTCTAAATCAAGTATTCTTTTCTCTCTACAAAAGCTTTAATTATAAAATTATTTATTACATTAAATTAACTATTGTAATAAATTAACAACTATTAATTTTAACTAATATAATAAAATATTGTATATATATTGTTAAGATTAGTTGCTATTGTTAAGTTAATATATTGTTATTTTTTAATATATTTTTTATTAAAAATTTGAACTTTTTTTGACTTCTATATTGTAATTTCTATTTAAAATATTTGTTTATATTAAGCTTCTTTTTAATATTAATTTATTAACTTTAATTTTTTAAAAAATTAGTTAATTTTATTCTTTTCTTTTAGATAAGTTTAATATATATTGTTATAACAAGCTATTTAACTTAGATTTGCGTATAAGTTGTATATTTTGTCAATAATAGTATCTTTATATCTAAGTACTAATATATTAAGTTTCTTGTTTGTAATAGATTGTTATATATATATTTTAATAAAATTTAGTTGTTTTATAATAATATTAAATATATTCTTTTTTATAATAATATTGTTTTCTAGCTTTTTTTTGCATTTATTTATAATTTTCAACAAATTAATTAAAGTTTGAAGATAATTTGTAATATCTTTTATGCAATAATTAAAGTTCTTTTAGTTATATTTTTTGTTTAAGTCGATTGTTAAATTGTAAAAATTAATAGTTTTCTTAAGTACTTAATTAACTTTTTGAGTAGATACAAATATCTTGTTTAATAATATTTTATCTAGAACTTTCTATAATTAATTTGAATTTTCTATTAAATAGTAATTTTTGTACAATTTAGTTTTAAAAATATTTATCTTTGTATTAATATACTCTTTAATATTGTTTTAACTATTGAGTATTTTCCTTATTAATTTGTCGACAATTTATTAAGTTTTATAATTAGCAATCTTTTGCAAAGTAACTTAAGTTATTATATAAATAGCATATTTTTTAAAATTTGTTATCTTACTTACTTCTAGAGTTTTTCTTTTTATATTATTGAGTAAGATTCAATTTTATAGATATAGATTTATAGATTGATCGTCGGATCGAGTTTTGATTCCAAAAGTTGGAACCAAAATCCGATTCAAAATTTTAGCGTAAAATCAAATTGCTAAGATTGATAAATCAAGCTACTTGATTGACTCGCTTAGAACGAATTCTTTCGCTTAATTGTTAAGAACTCGAATCTAACATTATGAAATCGAGTTACGTGATAAATTCGGGTTTTCGCGATCAATCTATAGATTTATAATAATCTAAATTATTATATTTCTAATTAAAATAAGATTCTTTTTGTTAATATTTAATTGTTAATTCGAAGAAAACTTTTGCTTTTTTATAAGATTAATTGTATTACTTTTTCATAGCTCTTTTATATAGTTTATTGTTAAAATCGATAATTACTTTAATAAGATCGAATATATTGTTAATACTTTTGTTATTATATATAATTTTGTTTTTGAGATTGTTTTTAAGATTTTGTCGAGATATTGTTATAAATACAATATTGTTTTATTTAATAGAATTACTGTATTTTTGAAACGTAGTTGCGTAGTTTGTTGCAAAAATTTGTTAAATTAAATACTAATTTACTTTTTTTGCAATTTATTTTTTGTTAAATATTTTAAAGATTTTTCGAAGCTTTCTTTCAAAGTTGTTGAAGTTTATAAACATTATACAAGAATTTTTATTATAGTTTTTTAGATACTTGCGTAAATTTAATTTAAATTAATATTAAATTCTTTCTTTAAAAAATATTAATACAAAAATTGTCTTTTAATTTGCTAAAATAGAATAAAAGATAAAATAAATATCTATTTGTATAAATTAGTTCTTTGAATCGATACAATATTTGTAGTAGATATTAAATTTGTTAATTTTTATCTTGTTGTTTTTATTAAATGTTAATCGACGTAATATTAATAAGCTAGTATTCGAAAAAGAAGTATATTAATTTAATACAAATATTCTTAAAGTATTTAAAATATTATACTAATACTTTTGTAAAAGATATTAGAAAGAGTTTATGCTATTAAAAAAAGATTATAAATATCTTTAGACAATATAGGCAACTACTTAATAACAAAAGTTTGCAACTATAAATAGTTTTATATTTAATAAATCTTTATAGATAGTTTAATAAATTAGAGTAACAATAAGTAAAGACTTAAGATAAGTTAAATACAATCTATAAGAAAGTTGCGTTCGAAAGCTATATATTTTTCTATTATTTAAAGTTTAAGAAGTTTAAGACATTTAATACTTTAAGTATTTTAATTATTTTAGTTTTAAATTTAAGATATTTAAGAATTAAGCTATTTTGATTATCTTAATCTTGTTAATAGATCTTTCTTATTTAATTATTTGTAAAGAACAATATATTGCAAATAATATCTATTAGTATACGACTTATAGAAAGTAATAAAGTAATAAATATTTGTATTAAGAGTTATTATTAATATAAGAGTTGTACTCTTAATTGCGATTAATTTTATAGAGATTTGTATTAAGAATTTAGTATCTATAGATTTCAAGCAAAAGAAAAAGAAGTTTTAAGTTGCAATATAACAGACTAGATTTGAATCAATCAATATATTACTATTTTGATTTTATCTTTTTTTACTAATTAAGCAAGCATTAAGTTAAGCTATATAAAGTTCTTTATAGATTATATATTGCTTAAACTTGTCTTTAAAAATAGACTTATACTTGTTAATTTAATAGTTATATAATTGTTTATTATAATATTAAGTTTCTATATAATTGATCTAATAGCAACAAAAGTTTATAGTTGCAAACAATATATCTCTATTGTAAAGTTTTATATTGTAACAAGAATTATTTAGATATAAGCTATTAACAAAAATAGTATTGCAATACTTTAAATTAAATAGTTTTACTATATAGTATTATAAAAGCGAATATCTTTTAATAAAAGGTTTTGATAAGTAATTCTATAAAAGACTGTTACGTTGCAAAGAATCTTATAGTTGTTAATTTTAGTTTTAACAATATACTTCTCTATTCCAATATTGTGCGCAACAAGATCGAAAATAAAAATTATTATTTAAGCTATAAAATTAGACACTTTTGCTTACTTGAAGCTCTGTTTTATCTTGTAAGCTTTATTAATATTTGTAGCATAAATTACAATTATATTATTTTTTAAGATCTTAATGTCAAAAACTCTAACAACAACAATATTATAATCGATACTTTCCTAAATCGTGAGATTAATGCACTTAATAAAGTTACTAGAAGACTAGTTCTTTTAGTAAAATAGTTAATCTATATTATTTTGTTATTTATACAATATTTTGCAATTCTTTTAACTAAAGACTTCGATCGATAGAATTGTTAAAGTAGACAAAGCAAACAAAAAAGCTAGATATAGTAATAATATATAATAACGACTATACTTGAATTATTGCAATAGTTATTTAATTTTGTATTTATTTACAAGTAATAGTAGCAACTATAATACTAGTCTTGTTGTTAGCTTGATAATTCTTATTTATTGTAAATATTTTCGATAGATATTATAATATTGTAATTCTTAATAAACAAGTTTGCTAAATTAAATTAATTCTTAATTTTCAAGATATAGTTTAAAGCGTTTTAAATAGATAATTTTATAATACTTAAAATAATTTATTTCTTTATTTGTTTTAATAAGAACAAACAACGTTATAAAAGCACTTTTCGAGCTTTATCTATAATAAGAACAATATATTCGATTAAGTTATCAAATTTAATATTAACAACAAACTAATTATTTAATATTGTTACGTCTCTTTCGATAGCAATAGATATTAGAAATAATTAACTAAAATTTGATACAATTTAAGATATAACATAAGTAAGAATTTCAAAATTTACTCTAAGTTAATATATTTATTTTTGTATAATTCAAGTATAAGTCTACTTTCTCTAAGAAATTGTTCGCTAAAATTGCTAAAATTATAATTTAAAGAATATCTTAAGAGTTTGTTTGACTAAGTTTTTTAAAATGTTGCAAAAAAAATTAGAAATCGAGTTTAGATAAAACTATCTTCGATATTATTTAACTTATATAAAAATAACTTATATCTAAGATTGTATTAATTATTGCAATAAATATTATACAAGTTTGTCTTAAATATAGTTGAGAAGTTGTTATTCTTTATAACATAGAGATAATTGCTTGTCGAAATAGAAAAATCAAAATTAATACGTTAAATAAGAATATTATATTGCAATATTGTTGTTAATAATATCTCTGGCGTAATATATAGATTGAATAGTATTGCGTCTAATAAATTTATATATATAGATACAATTATCTTGCAATTAGTTAAACGCTAATAATTTCTCTTAACAATTATTAAAAAAGAATCTGTTGTTTAATTCTTAGCACAAATTAATATTACTTTGTTGTTAACAACTATTATTAATTTAATAGCAATTCTGTTATTAACTTTTTAAATTGATTTTGGAATTGCTCTATTAGTCTTGAATTTACAAAATTGTTTTTGAAAAATATAATATTTATACTTATTGCTTTGTTTAACAATCTTGTGCTTTTAAAATCAAATAATAAATTTAATTTCGTTCTCATAAATTTAATTTGCTAGTATTTATATAAAACTCTTTCTAGAACTCTTCGATATCGAGACAATTATTGTTTTTGCAAAAGTTTGCTAAATATTAACAATATTATTATAAGCAAAACGCAATAAAATCCAATCTTATTTATAGATAAATTGTGTCTAATATTGTTTTTATATTTTTCGAATAACTTTAATTTCTAAGATTTGTTACTATTTTAATTAAATTAAGTGTAAATACTCTAAAACAACATAAAGTAATTAGAAATATTTTTAAAAATTTAACATATTAATTGCAAGTATATTTTCGAGATAATAATAAAGTTGTTGTTATGCGAATTAATAGATAGATTTAACTTGTAATTTTCGAATTTAATCTTATATACAAGTCTAGAATATTTATTAAAAAATTATATTTTTTATATAAATTGTTACAACAAATTACTAGATTTAGAATTTTAATTGTCGAGCTAATAAGAAGTATGTTTAAGTTCAAGTATTTGTTAAATATTTTCAAGTTTATTGAAAATTTAGTCTCTATAAATTTTATTGCTTAAATACAAAAAATAGTAAATGCAATATACAAGTAATACAAAGAAAATATTATAACAAAAAAGTTAAGCAAATCTTTTAAACAATTTGTAACTTAGTTATTTCTATACAAATATTACAATTAAATCTAATCTTTTAAGAATAACAATAATATTATGTTTTTAATCTAATATTAAGCTATTTATAAAGATATATATATTATATATTGTTATTTTAATTTTTGTAATTTAATAGATTCTTAAGATACAAATGCAAGCAAAAAAGTATTTTGCAAAAAGAATCTAACGTTGTTGTTTTTAGTGTAAAAAATTAAGAAAGATCTAAAAAGAAAGATTTACTATAAGTAATTGAAGAAAATTGTAAGATATTTAAACTATAAACTATAATATATAATATAATATTACAAAAATAAATAAAAGATTATTAATAGATCTAGCTACTAATAAGTACGCAATTTAGTTATAATTTTAAGAGCTAATATAGTCTATTGTATTTAAAAGCAAGAGTAAGTTGTATCTAAAATATAAAGTATTTTAATGAAGCAAAGAATATCTTTTCTTAATACGCATATTAAATATGTTTAACAATGCTCTTCGATTTTAATAAATTTTGTTTACTTTTATATTTGTAATAAGATTGTTAACTCTAGAATTGTTCTTCAAATCTTAATATTTATAAAGTAAAACTAATTATCGAGATATTTGTCTATATCAATATTAAAACTCTAAAACAAGAAGTTTATATTTGTTAGATTATTAACTTTATATCGATATATTAAGTAGAAGTACTCTAATACTGTATTTGCTTGCACTATATATCTTAAATTACGCTAATATATAAGCTAGCAGATAGGAAGTACTTTGTAATATATACACAATATATTAATTGTTAGTACAAACAAAAGATTCTAAGCGAACAAACTCTATTGTATTAACAAATTATATACAAAGTATATAACTCTATCTTATTTAATTAGTTGCAACAACTACATCGATACTATAAGAAATAACTTAATTTAATTAAAGTCTTAATTGTAATTTAATTAACAAAGATTACAAATAAACTTAGACAAAACAAATCTAGCTTATTTTATTATTATATTTGTTTCTATATAGAATACTTTGTGCAAAGATTTCAATCTTTGTTTGTAAAGAAGTAGCTTAACTTTCTAAACAATAGTAAAATATTAAGTGTTTCTTAAAGCTAGTATAACTAGCTAGTTGATTCAAAGTCTTGCTACACTATTCTAATTAGAACTTGGAATAGACTTGTTGTTAAGAAAACAAGTACTAATAAATTATTTTTATTTAATATTTGATTTTTTTGTACTAGCTAGTTGTACAAAGTAGATACAATATTGCTAAGCTAGTGCTTCTTTTAATCGAAAGAATTCTTTCGCATACTATATATTTCTATAGAAGATTCTAGCAATTTAAGTTACTATATATAGCAAAAAAATATAATTAAATAAGAAATTCTAATTAGTTTGTTATTGTTGAAGTTATTAAGTCGAGCAAAAAGTAATTTTATATATAATATTATGTTTGCGACAAAAGAAATAATAGATATTGTATTAGAGTTATTTAATACTTTTAATAAAATTTCTTGAAATAATCAACTATTAACTTGTTGTTTAAGGTATATTACTAGCTAATTATATTCAGTTGTAGTTTTAATATTACAAAAATAATTTAATCTATTTTATTCTCAGAATTCTATATATATGCAAAAAATAACAATTTATTTTATTTAATCTAGATATATGCAATCGATTTCTAATATATTGTTCTAATATAACTAGCATTAATAAGATAAACAATAAAGATCTTTTTTTGCGAAATAGATCTTTATTAAGTAAAGTTGTTTAAATTCTCTTTTTTAAGCTTGTAATAACAAATTAATTATAAGCAAATATACTAGTCTTTAAAATATTAACAATTTAAGAATACTTCGAATACTATTTACAAAATATTAATATTGATAATTATTTAATTATTTAATTATTTTTGCTAATTTAATTTAGTTAATCGATATATTAAATTAGCTCTTAATATATATTGAAAGTTTAAAAAAGAATACAAAATTCTAAAATATGAATAGTAATAATAATACAATAACGCTTTTACAATACAATATTACAAAAATACTTATACTTGATTCTAATAATATAATTATTTTTATAAACAAAAGATTTGTTGCAACAATAACTCTAATTAGAGTAATATTTGTTAAATATATAAAAACGTTAATATTAAGTGCAAATATATTAAAGTATAACAATCTTTATTATTAGACGAAATAAATAGTAAGTTAATACTATAAGATAGATTAATTTAATACTTATATTTTTAGATATCGAAATCTCTTACTTACAACAATTAAACAATTCTTCTTAAATTATTTTTTCTATTTGTAATGCTAGTTCTCAATAATTAACGAACACGTTATTAGTGTTAAGTTATCGTAATAACAACTTGACATTATGTAGAGTTTTTTTTCTCAGAATTCTCTCTTAGAATTCTTACGAATTAATGTTTCTCTAAATTGCAATTTTACATATTATATAGTTTCGTTTTTAATTGCGTCGATATAACAACGTCTTGTTACACGTTTGTATGTAATCTTATAATATTAATTTGTCGCAATCTTTATAAAAAATAATTCGACAAAATAATTAATTCGACACGCAATACAAGACGAAATTTGAAGACAAACGAAAAACAAACAACGTTTTAGCGCTCTTAGAGCGACAAAAGTACAAATAATCAATTTGTTTTTAACAATATTACGAAAATTTATATTATATTATAAGAAGAAGTCTTGCAAAATAACGATGCTACACAATTGTCGCAATTTAATAAAGATATCAATTATAAAAAGTTTCTAATCGAAAAGAAAGTAACGAAGCATAAACTTTAAACAAAGCAAAAGCTTTGTATTGCTTAAACGAAAAACAAACTTCTTTTAGAATTGCTTCGTAAAAACGAGATTAGAACGACAATTTTATGTGATTTACGCAAAGGTTATTTCGATAACAGAATTATCAAATCAATATTAAAGAAATATTATTTTGTTTGTTTTATAAGATCGACTTACTTAAATCTCTATTACAAAAAGAACTTCAAAGAATAAAAAAAACTAAATTCGAAGTGCAAAAAACTTTTTCAAGATTAGTAAAAATTGATTTTTAACAGAAAACTTAAAGATTTGTTGAACGTAATAATATCTTCGCAACATGTTAACGACGCAATAAAAAAACTATAAAAACAAGCGAACAAATGAAATAAAAAAGTAAAACTAAAAATAATTCGCACAATACTTGATTGATTTTATTAAAAATTCGAAAAATTGTTATTTTGTCTTCTTTCGCAAGTACAAGAAGATTAAGCAAAATTAATTTCAAAGCATTAATAACTTCGCAATTTATATTAAGATATTAAAAATAAATCTTAACAAATATATTAAATGTTAGCGACGTAATTATCTCTTGCATTGTTTAAGAAAAAATCTTTATAAAAAAATCCACAATATAACTAAAATTCTTAAGACAAAAAACGCTCTTGTTGCGCTAATATAGCGCATAAAGAGCGTTTTACTTTCTCGATTTAATATTAAAAACAAAATCTTAAATTAAGAATTGTTCTTAAGATTACGCAATAACTTTAGAGAGAATTTGTATAATTGTAAATTAAAAAAAACTATGTTAATAACTAAGATTTGCAATATTTTGTTAACAAGAAGTTATTAAGAAAGTACAACAAAGTTTTTCTTGCGTAACTTTGACAAAATTAATTCGAATATATAAGAAAAGCGCATTTGCTACAATTGTAATAAGAAAGAATATATTTATGAAGAATGTTCTAGATTTGTTAAAGACAATTCGCAAGTTAATACAATTAACTCTTTTTTGAAAGAGCTTTAAAATAAATGTCTTAAAAACATTGTTATTACGTTTTTTTATCGAAGAGATTTTTGACAATTTAAAAAACTAGATAAGTTTGCAAGAATTATAGTCGCAATTGCAAGTTAAAAATACAAAACAAAAGTTCTTTTCGCAAAGCTATTAATATTTGTTGACAAAAAGTAACATAGACGAAGAGATCTTCTTAATAAGAGCGCTTATATTAATTGTATTAATAAACGTTTTGCAAAAACGTAATATCTAGCAAAAATCAAACAACTTGCAATTGAAGCAAAAGCTTTTACAATTTAAAAGACTTAATTTATAAGATTTCACGTCGCAAATATCAAGATTTGCGACAATAAAAAATAAAAATACATATCGAAACAAGTTTTCTATGTATTTGATAAAATCGCACACGATATTATTGTCGATTTTTTCTAGATAATAAAACCTAATTTTTATGTTAACTAATATATACTAATTTGACGTTATCAAGTTAGGAAGAATATTATTATTGTTAAGTTCTCGAAGAATTTTCTAAAATCTAAAGAATAAATTTTGATATTTGCTTTAGTTTGTTGCAATTTTAACGTTAAAAAGATATCGATAATGCGCGTTATACTTAAAAATATTTAGAACTACAACAATATCTTTGATTCAAAAAATATATTTATTTTTTCCAAGCACAAAGAAAAAGATTATAAAATCGATTTACTTTTTAAAAAGAAATTGTCTTATAACTTGTTATATATCTTATTTAAACAAAAGTTAATTGTTTTATATAATTATCTTTTAAAAAACTTAACTTTAGATAAATTTTGCAAATCGATTAATTAAATTAAGATATTAATATTGTTTATATTAAAGAGCGATAGAAGTCTAAGATTATATATTAATTATTGCAATCTTAATGCGATTACAATTAAGAATTAATATTCTTTTTCTCTTATAAAGAAGATGCTAAATTGTCTAATAAGCGTTACGTATTTTATAAAATTAAATTTGAAAAACACTTATTATTAAATTCGAATTTGTTAAGACAATAAATAAAAGACGATTTTTTAAATATAATATAAACATTCTAAATACATAGTAATGTTGTTTAAACTAATAAATGCATTAACTGTTTTTTAGATTTTAATTAACAAAGTTTGAAAAGATTTAATAATTTATTTTTGCATAATTTATCTTAATAACATTTTGATTTACTTTAAGACATAAGAGAAATATTAGAATTGCGTATATTAGATACTTGATAAACTACGTTTTTACAAGCTTTATGCAAAACTATTTAAATGCTTTTTTATAATAATTTTGATTAAATTTCTAGAATACATTATAAGCAATTATAACGTAATAATAAATATATAATAAGTTAATTTTATTAGAACATAATTTTAGCTTACTATTTTACGCGAACTTTAAGTGTTTTTGAATTTCGCAAACTTTTATCAACAATTTGTAAAGTATTATACAGAAATTACTCGAACTTTGACGAAGTTTCTAAAGAGTAACACGCAAAACAAACAAAAAAAAAATTTTGTATTTAACAAGAATATTATTTTGATTTTTCGAAAACTTATTACGATCTTTACGCAAGCGTCTATGTTAATTTATTTTGAATTAAAAAATTATATTTGCATTAAAATAAACGCTTCGAGATTTGCAATCGCAACAATTTTGTCGCAATTAATGTATTTTATAGAAAAAGTTAATTAGACAACGTAACATTTAATAACATTCTATTTAAGAAAAATAATTTTTGCAAAGATTTGATACAAGATTTACAATTAAAAGTTGTTCGTTATTATTATTGACTTTAAGTAGTATTAACACTATCTAAAGAATAGTTACTACTTAAATATTGTATTGACAAATTATATTAATTTACGATATTTTATAAAGACAATAACGCTAAATTGTCGTTAGTCTAGATAAGCACTTTCATTAACAAAATATAACTTCGAGATCAAATATTGCATAAGAAAAACAAATTTAGTTAATAAACTCTCTTAATATCTTAATTACAAGAATAAACTAAATAATAAAATTTATTTACTTACGTTTTAAAATAAGTTAAAGAACATTATTATTGTTGCTATTAAAATAATATTAATATTTACGAGAGACGCTTGTTGGACACTAATATTACGCAATAAAAATAAACTCGAAACTTAAATATTAAAGATTAAAAAAAATTAATATCGAACTTCTCAATAAAAATGCTTTAAATAGAGAAAATATAATTAATAAATTTAAAGAAAAAGAAGTTGCAAACATAATTAAAAACGTAATAACCTAACAATTGCATTGTAACAACGTTTGCATTGCATACAACAAAAAAAATAACTTAAAAGCTTTCTTATCTTTGTTGTTATTCAAAATAGAAAAGTTGGAAAAAAAAACTTTATAATGCTTAAAATTAAAAAGTAATTAACGTCGCAAATCTTAAGTTAAGTTTGTACAAAAAAAAAAATTTACAAAAAAGTAATGTTTTTCTTTTATGTTGTTTTAATTTTTGACAAGACATTATTAAAGAACAAGTTGTTACGCTTGCATTATAATAACGTTTTAATAAAATACTTTAAAATTAAAAAAACATATACTCTTATAAGCAAAAAGTTCTATTAATCAAAGATAATCGCGAATACTAATATATATATCAAAGATTGCGACGTTTGTTAATAAAATAAGACTTCGCATTATTGCTTTTATAAGAAATTAACATCGTTCTTTATTCTTGCTCGATTATAAATTAAAATTTCGATAAATTTTATAACAAAATTGTTTGCTAGTTGTTGTGAGAATAATATATTTGACGCAATTCTAATAGTAATTAATCAATATTTCAAAATATCTCTATATATTCTTGTTAAATCTATATAATTGATGAAAGATTTAATTAATATCTTGTTCGAGAAAATGTTGTTTATTTATTTCGAAGTTCGTAAAATTGTTTTCGATTGTAACTTATTCTTTGTTAGTAATTATTAATTCGCAATATATTATTGCATTCGCATTAAACAAAAGCTAAGTATCACTTTTTACTCTTAATTTAATAAGCAAATTAAATGTTAAAATTAAATGTTAAAATATTATTTGTGTTGCTATTGCAATTATAAACAAGACAATTAAGACTTTTTGCTAATTTTAGTTCAATATACTTACACTAGTGCATTGTATGCGTCGATTAAAATATTATTTTTTAAGTTGATATTTAAATTTGTTGCAAATTTTTGATTTAATTAGAATAACAAAAATTGTCTAGACATTTCTATTATTCGAAAGTAGATTTAGTCTTTGTAAAACAAACGCAATCGATTAATAAGTTGTTTGCAAGTTGCGCAACAAACATAGATTCGAAATTATAATAAAAAGATTATTTCGAAAAGATATTAAATTAATAATAAAGTTATGCTCTTTATCAAAAATCTTTTAGACATTTATTTAAAGAAAAAGTTGTCTTATAAGTTTACGAGATTGTTCGAGATTAAAAATATAAGTAACTCGCAAATATATTGTTTGCGTTTTTTTGTTAAATAATATATTTATTTTGTCTTTTATATTTTACTATTAAAATTATATTATTGTAACTCAAATATTGTTATCTCGAAAAATATAATATTGATTAACAAGAGTAAAAAGTAAAAAGTAAAAGATGTTTTTGATTATAAGTTAAGACATAACAAGTTGTAATATCTTGTTCAATAAAAAGAATTTTTATTATATAAAGATAGTTAAATATTAAGAAATTATCTCGCGAATGCGAGACAAAAACTCAAGAAATACAATGCGTATAAATTTTTCAAAAATTTAATTGCGAAAATAAGAAACTTAAAACTTTATGTTTGTAAAAAAAAATTTAACAATAAAAAGTAAAATTTGATGTTGTTATATATACTTATGATACAATAATAATACAAATAATACGTATAAGTAATATTATAATTCTCTTAATAAGTTAATTAAACATTAAGAACTATAAAAATAAAACATAAAGTATATTTAAATTTAATTACTTTTGTTACTTAATCTTCGTTAATAAAAAGCTCTTGTACGCGTATTATTTAATGCAAGATTTAATATTTTATTTATAATTAATTATGCGTGTCTTTCTTAATTAATTCTTCAATTATTGTTATTTAATTATCTTCGATAATGCACGAATATTGCAAAAATTGATTGTTAATAACAAAAATAAAAAACGCAATCTTTTAAAACGCAATTAATTTTATTGTTTCAAATATAATAAAAGTATATCTTAAACAATAATCTTTAGAACATAAATTTTACGCGAAAATCGCAAAGATATAATATTCGCCAAAGAATATAAATAAAATTCGATCTTTTAATTGTTAGCTTTTATATTATTGGACAAAAAAATTACTTACTTTGAATGTTCTTGTTTGATAACAAGTAATTCGACATATTTAAATTAAGTATATAAGTTGTCGAAATAACTATAATATACAAGAAAAATCTTATGTAAATATTTATATCGCTCTTTTTAAAAAAAAAATTGATTAATAAGAACGAGACAAATAATATTATTCTTAATAAAGTTATTAGATTACGCAAAATTTACAAATTCTTAAATTTGTTATTCGTAACAATATTGTTAGATATAAATTTATTGTTCTTGTTTAACTTTTTTAAAGAAAAAGTATTAAGATTTGCTCTATAACGTATTACGTCGAATATTTTTTGTTAAAAATTGCATAGACGATCTAGCTTAATATTAATATTAATTAAAAGATTCTTATAAGTCGAACGCGAAATCGATTTGTTTTTTCGTTGTTATATGTATATAATAATAAGACAACATTGCATTCGCGAAGCGAATGCGATTTAATTAATTTTAGTATTGTTTTTATTAAAGATACGCATACTAAACTTTAACAAAATATTAACTCGCTTAATATATTGAATAATAATAAGAATACACTAATAAGTTAAATCAAATATAAGAATATATAGACAACTTACGATTTTGCGCTTTGAAACGCAATATTTATAGCGAATATTTTTTCGTTTAATATATTGCATATTATTAGATCGCAAAGCAAATAAAAGTTAAAAACAAATTTAATAATTAATATTTTTGTCAATACGAACAAGACATTGCAAGCAATAAAGACAAAAGAGAAAAAAACGTTACACTTATGTGCGAACGAGAAAAGCAAAAAGAATTATGTCGATTAATATTGCTATTTTTATTAATTTTACTTATAGCAAAACTTTGTTAAAGTATCGCTTAAATAATTGATTTGCTATTACGATAACAAAAAATTAATAAAAATTTACGATTATTTTTATCGAAAAGAAGTTGCAATACGCTAGAATAATTAAAAAATTTACATTAAATGCGAGATTTGTGCGTAGCATTATTGTTAGCGTTAAAACAATCTAAAGAACGTCGCATTTATCTATTAATTATAAATCGAAAAATAATATAAGAAAAAAGAAATTATAATAATGCTATTAATAAATATTATTTGCGAATTAATTGCGTTAACTCGATTAAGTCGAACAAAGAAAACCGAGATAATTTACTCAAATAATAAGTTAAACTAAACTTAAAGTTTATAAGATTCAAATAAATTGCAATATATTATTGTTAAATATTTGTTGTAATAACAAGACAACAACATAGCGATTAAAAATGTATTTACGCTTTAAAACAAAAAAATAAAAGATTTTTTCGTTTGTCGACTTAAAGTTAATATACGATAAGACGTTTAAAATAAGCAACGTAACGCGTTGCAATAATACACAGGAAAAGTTATTATTGCTTCTTAACTTTCTCTTAAATATCTAAAAAAGATAAAGAATAAAATTAAAAAATCTCTTTTATAAACGTTCTTAAGTCTTAACAAGAAAACATATAAATTAGAAAATGCGTCGCACATAAAGACATAAGATATTGCTTATTATCTAATTAAATTTTAGAAAATTCTGAAAAAAATTTAATAAGAGATCGACGTAATTGCGCAGGTAAAGCGTTATTATAATATATTAATTTTAAGAATTAAAATTCAAAAGAAGAAGATAATTGTAATGTTAACTCTTAATAATTAACAAACACATTATTAATGTTAAGTTATTGTAATAACAACTTGATATTGTGCAAAGTTTTTTTTTCAGAATTTTCTTTTAGAATTTTTACGAATTAATGTTTCTTTGAATTGCAATTCTATATACTATATAGTCTCGTCTTTAGTGCGTCGATATAGCAACGTCTTGTTACACGTTTATATATAGTCTTGCACTATAAGTACAAAATTATTCTTGTAAAATATCTTCTTTGTTAAAATTTATTGCTTATAGTTATAATTTGTTAAATAATATATATTAAAATTACAATCAAGATTTTAATTTCTCGAAAAAAAAAATTACGAATATATATTTTGTCTTTAGCATTTGTTATACAATTATTGCTCTTAAGTTTAAATTATAAAAACTTAAGTAAATAACTACAATTTAATATTTATTTCTTCTTTGCGTTTGTATATAATTAGATATCTTAATATATTTACTAAATTATATTTTAGACTTATCTTTCTTTTTTTTTACTATTAATTATCTTTAAAGAAGATGTGTAACTTGCAATTCTTTAAATATTAGTAGATTAATTGTTAGAAATTGAATTTTATGCAAATTCGATTCTCGATACAAATATTATACAAATGCTAACTATATTAGACTAAAATATAATCTAATATAGTTAAAAATATAGTTCAATTTCTAGATTTAAGAAAAAATCGAATCGAACAATTAATCTAAATATTAGATTTAAGATTAATTACTTTATCTAAATCGAATAACTATAAAATAAATTAATTATCGAAATATCTAAGAAAAAGAATTTAATTTGTCAAAACTTAGCTTAATTTAAGAGTTATTAGCTTCGATTTAATACTATTTAAATATTCTAAATATTTATATTAATATTTTATAAACAATCGATATAGATATTATATTTAAGAGTAGTAATCAAATATTTTTGCAAGCATTTTTTAGCATATATCGAGAAAAATTGATCTTAATTCTATTCTTCTTTTAATCTAATTTATTTCTTATAATATTTAAAACTAGTATAAATCTTAACTTTTTCTAATAGTTGCAAGACTTAAATTAAGAAAGTTTTGCAATTTATAAATAATTTTAATTTCTTTTATTTTGTATTTTTATTATTATCTTTATTTTTGCTATTTTTTTGCGCTTTTCTTTTCTTGAGATTTTTGTTTTAATTTGTTTTGTATTATTATTATTTTTGCTTTTACTCTTATTTTTATTATTATTTCTTAAATTAATTTTGTTATATTTAGAGATTCTTTTATTTTTATATATATTTATATTTGTTCTTTAATCTACTTAATTACAATTAATTTGTTATATATATCTTTTTCTCTTTAGCTAGTATCTTATAATATTTTGTGTACTTTTTGTTCTTTTAATCTTCGAAATTTAATTAATAAGTCTAAGTCTTTAAATATATAACTAATTCGATTACGTTATAATTGTATCTTATCTAAACAATTTTATAAGAGAAATAGTTTAGCGTAATCGTTAAGTCGAGTTTCAATTCAATTAGGTTAACTCGCTTAATCTTGATTCTAAAGTTAGGCAAATTTCCTAGCTCAACAAAATAAGACGAACGAAGAATGCGCATCGAGTATTTAATTTAATTCACCCAATCACGTGACGTCACGTAACGCGCTAATTATATATAATTAGCGCGAATCCTGCGCTAGCTTAATCGAATTAGCGCATAGATAAGATAAGATAAGATAAGATAAGATAAGATAAGATAAGATAAGATAAGATAAGATAAGATAAGATAAGATAAGATAAGATAAGATAAGATAAGATAAGAAAATGCTAACACGACGAAGTTAGCTTAAATTCTTGACATTGACTCGACGAAACCCAATTCTAAGATCGAATTTGCGTCTTAACCTTGATCTAATCCTACGAGATTCAAGAGAAGAAGTCGAATTGAGAAAAAAGTGTTCGACTCAATTTAACGATTACACTAAAATAGTTTCTTAAGTCTTTAATTTAATTTGAAAGCTAATTGCTTTTATATAAGAGAAAAAAATTAATAAAAAAAATCTAATAACGCAAAGTTATCTAGTCAATTTAGCGCTTCTTCTACAATTATATTTTTGTATATTTTTCTTAATAGCTATTATGTTTAAGCTAGCAATTAATTAATTATATTTTATCTTTTACTAAAACGCAATAAAAGTATCTAATTAAGCATTTTTATATATTAAGAAATTTTGTTTTGTTGATAAAAAGATTGATTTATTAAACTATATATATAACTAAAGTCTTTTTGTTTTTCGCTAATTTTTAATTGTATATTGCAATAATTACTTTTTTGTTCTTTTGTATCTTAATAATAAACAACTTCTATTAAGAAACTACTAGATAGATTTCTCAAGTTTGTAATAAAGTATTTTTCGATAAATAATCTTGCTATTACTATTGTTTTTCGAGACGTAAAAAAGAATTAATTTAAGATAATATCTATATCTTGTATAAAGAATCTTCTTGTATATAAAGCTAAATATTATACGTACAAACGTTTAATCTATAGATTATTTTATATATTATATTATTAATAGTAGATAAAAATTTATGTCTAGAATTGTCTCGACAATAAATTTGAAAATTCTAGCAACAATCTTGACGTTTTGTTGTTAAATTTTGTTTATTATTTTTGTAATTCTCTTTGTTAGGTTTTTTGTAAGTCTATCGCTATTAGAAGTATATTATGTCGAGCAACAATAAAAGATTTGCGAAAGAATTGTCGCTATTATATCGATTACGATAGAGAACAACAAAAGGGAGACTTCGCTTGCATAAACTGCTGCTAGCAAATCGACATTATTGAGATTACTAACAAGTAATCAAGCGTTGTTAGCATAGCTGATTGTCGACGATCTTGATTCATCGCTTTCACTATGTCGAGAATCGATATCACTACAAGAAGACAAGGTGTTTGATGCCCCAACGCCAGATCGCTTCGCAAATCCCTTCGAGAGCGACACCCACACCTGGCCTATGTGTTCGATAGTTTATAGATCGGCAATATTACCTCAAATCAATAAACAAACATTGCGAAATTGTTGCTCGTGGCCGCTGATTAACCTGTTCAAGTTTAACTTTAAGAGTTGGCATCCTCTCAAACAGACACGGTATGTCTGCTGCGGAACCCCGACTTCTCCCCGACACTAGCTTCTGCACAAGTCCTTGGTCTGACTCTAGACGTAACGTATCGATTGGTATATAGTCTCCACAGTGTATATATGCGCATCCGTAAATCCAGCGAAAACGCGAAAATGAAGCTGTTAGTGATTTGAGATGAGAAGCTGGAGAGAAGAGGAGTGCATTCAGCCAACCCATCGCCCCAGCCCGAATCCATAATCGCTTCCCCCATAGTCTGTCCAGCTGCAACCCGCCAACGAAGCCCTAACAGCGTAAGCGTATAACTCATAGTTCGACGCAACTTTCTCCGGCAGGTTCCTGGCATCCAATCCAGGTGTATCTCTCTGCGCCGCCAACGCGGTGGCACAGTCAAAATCATAACATCCCATTTGTCGCTGGCCGGTATGGGCAGTGGTTATCAAATAGCCATCCCCGACTATGAGCTTGTTGTTGATCCAGGGCACGTGAGAGAGTTCATGGAGGAGGGTCCCTGCTTGGTCGATGTCTCCGCCCTGGGTTTCGAAGCGCTTGGCAGGGTTGAGACACTGGTTGGAAGCTGGATAGTAAAAGAAGGCGGGGTAGAGAACCATCACGGCTTGGCTGGCGGCGTTAAAGTTAATTTTCGCATTATGGCCGGAGTAGCAGGTTTCAGTCTGGCGGAGAGGGTCGCAGTAGACGGAGATACCTTGTGCGTTGCTCTTGGAATCCCACTTCGCAATGTTGTCGAACACTGCGCTCACTTTGGCCTTGACGGTAGCGTCGCCGTTAAAATATTGAGTCCATAGAACATCGTAAGGATTATCCCGAGCACTTGCAGCTAGCGATCTTGCGTTCTGAACAGCGAACCGGAGGAGTTGCTGTTCTGTCCTTGTGCATTGCTGTGCCGCAGCGGCGATCTGACCCAGAACTCCACCAAGATTTTGCCTTGCTACATGCCGGAAATGTATCTGCCTAAATACAGATACCGAATGATCCAACTCCTTGCGACGGGGCTTTAGGCTGCGGGTTCTCTTCGGAACATTTGGTGGAGCAGCATTGTCCGAATAACAGGGGACGCCATTATACGGACTTCCACCCAAGCCATACGCCCAATGAGCGATAGCCAGCTGTACATATGTATCAGCGTTCCGGCGGGGATCCCAGATAAGGGAGCCCCTCAATTGTTGACAAGCAGGTGATCCGTACACGCTGCTATCAATCATAGTCCTGACGACGTTGTTGAGCGTCAACACTAGATGAAACATAACGTGGGACGCTGAATCGCCGAGTTGCCTTGCCGAGTCGGTGCTACAAGGTGCTGGTGCTCGTCCCAAATTCCTCGCAGAAGGGCAAAGCGTGATGAAAGCATCACCTAGCCAAGAGGGTGTTGAAGAATAGCCTAAGATGTTGGATTCTGAACTACACAAGCCCAATCCATCAGTACAGTAGACATCAACGTGAGGACTACTTCCACTAGTGGCGTTCACAAGCAATGAGCCGACGTCGGAGACATTTCTATGCTCTTCGGCGTTAAAGAAATCCGCGAAAAGAGTACTGGTGGCATTGTTGGCTGCAAGGTATACAGACTTGGCGTATACACCGGCATCAAATATTGCGTTTGAGAGATCGCTGAAGTTCTGGGCCTGGCAGTCGGCGGTTTGAACATGAATTCCATCTGGTGGACTATGATACCCAGTCTCAAGATCCACAAAGATCGGAAAGTACAACGTTCTTTTGAAAGGTTTCGAACTCAGGTTGATGTCTTGAAGACCAGCTGCTGAAAAGTCTCCGAATCTCGGTGGTTGCACTGTAAAATCTGCGGCTGCTGCAGGGGGGATCTGATATGATCCGGAATGCATAATTCCTTTGAGAACCAGTGGGAGTTGAACCTTGACGACCTTTGGCAAGCGTGTAGTTGGCCCACTTGGAATATTTTGTAAGGATTGGCGCAAGTCGAAGGTCCTCGTGAGATTCTGACCTGGTAAGAGATCGTAAAAGTCGTCATTGGTCATCCCTGCTCGCATGGCATACGTTGACGCCAGTTGCACCTGATTGTTCTGATCATCGAAGACGCTGAAAGAGACAGGTAGCTGGGTTGCATTGTCGAATATGTTGTTCCACGCCAATATTGAGATAGTGTTGGTGGTAGGGTTGACTATGGTAGCCGTAACAATGAAAGGATTGCCAGGACTTGTGATCGTCCCAGTCAGTTGCCCGAATGTGCCCGGCAGCAATAATTTAATTGGTTTGCGAGGGCTAGTGGGGTCTAGGATCGCTAGCCCGCTCGCGCTATACTAGATCGGGTAATATGGATCGCAACCTAGTAATTATCGTATTTAATCGATTTTTGTTTTCTTTTATCAATAATGTGTATCTTCAATCTCTTTTACTCTATTTAGCATGCCTTAATTGACTTAATTGACTTAATTAATTAACGACGATCAAGATATACATATAGTTATCGCTCTTATTCTTGTTATTGTTGTTATTTTAAGTTAATATCTTATTGATAATTCTTAACATTTATATATTAAATTAGTAAAGTATAAAAGATTTAAATTCGATTTGAATCGAATTTTCTTTAAATATCTTTATCGTATAATTGTAATGTTAGTTTTTAATAATTAACGAACACGTTATTAGTGTCAAGTTATCGTAATAACGACTTAACATCGTATAGAGTTTTCTTTTTAAGAATTTTTTTTCAAATTTTTTACAAATTAATGTCTTTTTGAATTGCAATTCTATATATTATGTAATCTTGTTTTTAGTGCGTTAATATAGCAACGTCTTGTTATATGTTTATATACAATTTTATAATATTAATTTGTCGCAATTTTTATAAACGATTATTTGACAAAATAATTAACTTAACACGCAATACAAAACAAAATTTGAAGACAAACAAAAAATAAACAATGTTTTAGCGTCTTTAAAACGACAAGAATGCAAATAACTAATTTGTCTTTATTAATATTACGAAATTTATATTATATTATAAGAAGAAGTTTTGTAGAGTAACGACACTATATAGTTATTGCAATTTAACAAAGTTATCAATTATAATAAGCTTTTAGTTAAAGAGAAAACAATAAGATATAGACTTTAAATAAAGCAAGAACTTTGCATTGCTTAAGCAAAAAACAAATTTCTTTTAAAGTTGCTTTGTAAAAACAAAATTAAAGCAACAATCTTGCGTTATTTACGCAAAGATTATTTCGATAACAAAACTAGCAAATTAATATTAAAAAGATAGCGCTTTGTTTGTTTTATAAAATCGACTTAGTTAAATCTTTACTACAAAAAGAACTTTAAAGAATAAAAGAATTAAAAAACGAAGTGCAAAGAACTTCTTTAAGATTAATAAAAATTAATTTTCGACAAAAAACTCAAAGATTTGTTGAACTTAATAATATTTTTACAATATATTAATAACGCAATAAGAAAACTATAAGAATAAACAAGCAAACAAGATAAAGAAATAAAATTAGAAATAATTTGCACAATACTTAATTAATTTTATTAAAAACTTAAAAAATTGTTGTCTTGTTTTTTTTTGCAAGTACGAAAAAATTAAGCAAAGTTAATTCTAAAACATTAATAACTTTGTAATTTATATTAAGATATTAAAAACAAACTTTAACAAATATATAAAATATTAATAACGTAATTATTTCTTGCATTGTTTAAAAAGAAATCTTTGTAAAAAAATTAACAATATAATTAAAATTCTTAAGACAAGAGATACTCTTATTGCGCTAACATAGCGCATAAAGAGCGCTCTGTTCTCTTGATTTAATATTAGAAACAAAATTTTAAATCGAAAATTGTTCTTAAGATTACGCAATAACTTTAAAGAAAATGTGTATAATTGTAAATTAAAAAAAACTATATTAACAATTAAGATTTGCGATATTTTAACAACAAGAAATTGTTAAGAAAGTACAACGATTTTTTTTTTATATAACTTTAACAAAGTTAGTTCAAATATGCAAAAAAAGCGCTTTTGTTACAATTGTAACAAAAAAAATATATTTAAAGAGAATATTTTAAATTTGTTAAAAACAACTTGCAAATTAATACAATTAAGAGCTTTTAAAAAAGCTTCGAAACAAAAATCTTAAAAACATTGTCGCTATATTTTTTTATTAAAAAGATTTTTAACAATTTGAAAAGTTAAATAAGTTTGCAAAAATAATAGTTGCAATTGCGAATTAAAAATACAAGACAAAAACTCTTTTTGCAAAGTTATTAATATTTGTTAACAAAAAGTAATATAAACAAAGAGATTTTTTCGATAGAAGCGCTTATATTAATTGTATTAACAAACATTTTGCAAAAATATAATACTTAGCAAAAATCAAATAACTTGCAATTAAAGCAAAAGTTTTTAAAAATTAAAAATCTTAATTTGTAAAAATTTATATTGCAAATATTAAGATTTGCAATAAGATTATTATCAGATTAATTTGCTTCTTAAAAAGAAATTGTCTTATAACTTGTTATATATTTTGTTCGAACAAGAGTTTAATTGTTTTACGTAATTATCTTTTGAAGAACTTAACTTTAAATGAAATTTACAAATCGATTAATTAAATTAAAATATCGATATTATTTGTATTAAAGAGCAATAAAAGTCTAAAACTATATATTGATTTTCGCAATTTTAAAGCGATTACAATTAAGAATTAATGTTTTCTTTCTTTTATAAAGAAAATGCTAAATTGTTTAATAAGCGTTGCGTACTTTATAAAATTAAATTTAAAAAATACTTATTATTAAATTCGAATTTGTTAAGAAAATAAGTAAAAGACAATCTTTCGAATACAATATAAATATTTTAAGTATGTAGTAATATTGTTTAAATTAGTAAAAGTATTAACTATTTTTTAAGTTTTAATCAACAAAGTTTCAAAAGATTTAATAAATTATCTTTGTATAATTTATTTTAATAACATTTTAATTTACTTTAAGATACAAGAAAGATATTAAGATTGCGTACATTAGATATTTGATAAACTATGTTTCTACAAGCTTTACGCAAAACTATTTAAATGCTTTTTTATAACAATTTTGATTAAATTTCTAAAATATGTTATAAACAGTTATAATATATTAATAAATTTACAACAAATTGACTTTATTAAAATGTAATTTTAGTCTATTACTTTATGCGAACTTTAAGTATTTTTAAATTTCGCAAACTTTTATCGACAATTTGTAAAATATTATACAAAAATTATTTAAATTTTAACACAACTTCTAAAGAGTAACAAGCAAAACAAACAAAATAATTTTTTTATATTTAACAAAAATATTATTTTAGTTTTTTAAAAGTTTATTACAACTTTTACGCAAACATCTATGCTAATTTATTTTAACTTAAAAAATTATATTTGCATTAAAATAAATGCTTCGAGATTTGCGATTGTAATAATTTTATTGCAATTAATTTATTTTATGAAGAAAATTAATTAAACGATATAACATTTGATAACATTTTATTTAAGAAAAAGAATTTTCGCAAGAATTTAATATAAGATTTACAATTAAAAGTTGTTTGTTATTGTTATTAGCTTTAAGCAATATTAACACTATTTAAAGAGTAATTATTATCTAATTATTATTTTAAAAAATTATAATAATCTACAATATTTTATAAAGATAACAAGATTAAATTATTGTCAATTTAAATAAACATTTTGTTAACAAAATACGATTTCGAAATTAAATATTGCACAAGGAAAACAAATTTAATTAACAAATTCTCTCGACGTCTTAATTACGAAAGCAAATTAAATAATAAAATTTATTTATTTATGCTTTAAAATAAGCTAAAGAATATTATTATCGCTATTATTAAAATAACATTAATATTTATAAGAGACGTTTGCTAAATGTTAATATTACGCAATAAGAACAAACTTAAGATTCGAATATCGAAAATAAAAAAAAATTTTAATATTAAACTTTTTAATAAAAATGTTTTAAACAAGAAAAATACAATTAGTAAATGTAAAAAAAAAGAAGCTGTAAATACAATTTAAAGCGCAATAACTTAACAATTGCATTGCAACAACGTTCGCATTGCATACAACAAAAAAAAAAATTAAAAAATTTCTTATCTTTGTTGTTATTCAAAATAAAAGAGTTGCAAGAGAAAAACTTTATAGCGCTCAAAATTAAAAAGCAATTAATATTGCAAATCTTAAATCAAATTTGCGCAAAAAAAGATTAATTAATTTACAAAGAAATAGTATTTTTCTTTTATGTTGTTTTAGTTTTTGACAAAATATTATTAAAGAGCAAGCTATTACGCTTGCATTATAATAATAATTTAACAAAATACTTTTAAATTAAAAAAATACGCATTCTTATAAGCAAAAAGTTCTATTAATTAACGATAATTGCAAATATTAATATATATATTAAAGATTACAACGTTTGTTAACAAAATAAGATTTTGCATTATTGTTTTTATAAGAAATTGACGTCGCTCTCTATTCTTGTTCGATTATAAATCGAAAATTCGATAAATTTTATAACAAAGTTGCTTATTAGTTGTTGCAAAAATAATATATTTAACGCAATTCTAATAGTAATCGATCGATACTTTAAAATGTCTCTATATATTTTTGTTAAATCTATATATTTAACAAAAAATCTAATTAATATTTTGTTCGAAAAAATATTGTTTGTTTATCTTGAAGTTTGTAAAATTATTTTCGATTATAATTTGCTCTTTATTAGTAATTATTAATTCGCAATATATTATTGCATACGCATTAAATAAAAGCTAAATATTGCTTTTTACTCTTAAATTAATAAGCAAATTAAAAGACAAAACTAGATATTAAAATACTATTTATATTGCTATTGCAATTATAAACAAAACAATTAAGATTTGTTGCTAGCTTTAATTTAATATATTTACAATAGCGCATCGTTTACGTTGACTAAAATATTATTTTTCGAATTAATAGTTAAATTTGTTGCAAATTTCCGATTAAATTAAGATAACAAAAATTATTCAAATATTTTTGTTGTTTAAAAGTAAATCTAATTTTTGTAAAACAAATACAATTAATTAGTAAATTGTTTACAAATTGCGCAACAAACATAAATTTAAAATTACAATAAAAAAACTATTTCGAAAAGATGTTAAGTTAATAACAAAATTATGCTTTTTATTAAAAATCTTTTAAATATTTGTTCGAAAAAAAAATTGTCTTACAAGTTTACAAAATTGTTTAAAATTAAAAATATAATTAATTTGCAAATATATTGTTTGCGTCTTCTTATTAAATAGCGTATTTATTTTGTCTTTTATATTTTATTACTAGAATTATATTATCGTAATTTAGATATTGTTGCCTCGAAAAACATAATATTAATTGACAAAAATAAGAAGTAAAAAGTAAAAGATGTTTTTAATTATAAATCAAGATATAGCAAGTCGTAATATCTTGTTTAATAAAAAGCGATTTTATTATATAAAGATAGTTAAATATTAAAAAACTATTTTGCGAATACAAGACAAAAGCTCAAAAAGTACAATACGTATAAGTCTCTCGAAAAATTAATTGCAAAGATAAGAAAAGTAAAACTTCGTATTTGCAAAAAAAAAATCGACAATAAAATGTAAAATTTAATGCTATTATATATATTTAAAGCACAACAATAATATAGATAATGCGTATAAATAATATTATAATTCTTTTAATAAGTTAATTAAATATTAAGAGTTATAGAAATGCAATATAAAGTATACTCAAATTTGATTGCTTTCGTTACTTAATCTTTGTTAATAAAAAGCTCTTATATACATATTATTTAATGTAAGATTTAACATTTTATTTATAGTTAATTATGCGTGTCTCTTTTAATTAACTCTTTAATTATTGTTGCTTAATTATCTTCGATAATACACAATTATTATAAAAGTAAATTATTAATAACAAAAATAAGAAATGCAATCTTTTGAAACGCAATCAATTTTATTGTCTTAAATATAATAAAAATATACTTTGAACAATAATTTTTTAAATATAAATTTTATATAAAGATTGCAACGATATAATATTACGAAAAAATATTACGAAAAAATATAAATAAAATTTGATCTTTTAATTGTTAACTTTTATATTATTGAACAAAAAAGTTGCTTACTTTAAATGCTCTTGTTTAATAATAAGTAATTTAATATATTTGAATTAAATATATAAATTGTCGAAACAACTATAATATATAAGAAAAGTTTCGTTTAGATATTTACGTTGCTCTTTTTTAAAAAGATTTAAGTAATAAGAATAAAACAAATAATGTTGTTTTTAATAAAGTTACTAAATTACGCAAAATTTACAAACTTTTAAGTTTGTTATTTGCGATAATATTGTTAAATACAAATTTATTATTCTTGTTTAACTTCTTTAAAGAAAGAATATTAAGATTTGTTTTATAACGCATTACGTCAAATATTTTCTACTAAATATTGCATAAGCAATTTAGCTTAACATTAATATTAATTAGAAGATTCTTATAAATCGAACGCAAAATCAATTTGTTTTTTTGCTATTATATGTATATAATAATAAGATAGCGTCGCATTTGCGAAGCGAACGCAGCTTAATTAATTTTAATATTGTTTTTATTAAAGATACGCATGCTAAACTTCAACAAAGTATTAAGTTATTTAATATATTAAGTAGCAATAGAGACACATTAACGAGTCAAATTAAATATAAAAGTATATAGATAACTTATAATCTTGCGCTTTAAAGCGCAATATTTATAGCGAATATTCTTTTGTTTAATATATTGCATATTATTAGATCTCAAAGCAAACAAAAGTTAAAAATATATTTAATAATTAATACTTTTGTCGATGCAAACAAGACATTGCTAGTGTAATTATTAAATTAAGTCAAACATTTTTTTTTAATTCGATTTATTTTTTTGAGTTTCGTAGAATTAGATTAGAGTCAAAATGCGAACTCGACTCTAAAGTTAAGTTTTATTAAATTAATGTTAAGAGTTTAATCTAATTAAGTACAATAAGTTAAACGAGATACATATTTGATAAAATCTTTATATATATGTATAGAACTCTATTATCGTATTAATTACAAATATAATTATTAGAGATAACGCATTAATTTTGATTACAATTTCAAGAGAAAAGTAATAAAAATAAATAGTAGAATTTCTAGATTAAAACTACGTATATATATTAATTCGTTAATTTTCGTTCTTTATATTTTTGACAAGTTGTTTAAGATTTTATTTGTTTTGTCTTTGCATTTACGTTTGAAGCAAGCTCTTTTTACGTTTGCGTTTTCTTAAAAAGACGTTATACAATTGCAAAACATTTATGCAAAGACTTTCTTACTTTGTTATATTTAACGTAATTAATTAGAATTAAAATCGTTTAATTAATTGTTAAATAATATATAAAAACAAGTGTTTATCTTTGAATAATTTAATTAGATATGTCTTTGTAATCTTATATAGCGTTTTTATCACATTGTCTTGCATTTAATTAATATAATTAATAATGTCGATTTTTAGCAAAATATCTTGACAATAATAATAAAACTATTGTTCGAGAATTACATGCAATAGCTTTTGTTAATAATTAATAATTTTCTTTAAAGTAATGTCTAATTTAGATTTTAGAAATATTAATTAGCAGTAAAAAGAAATAAATTTATCTCTTAGTTTGTTGTTAATGCGAATATTTATAAAGAAATTTAAGAAACTAGATATTTGTGTAAACAATTATTTAGTGCTTTTAATCTAAAGAGTTAACGTCGCGTTTATATACTTTTTTATTGCTAAATTTAAAAAGTCGAAGTTAATAAATTTCTTAAATATCTTTCGTAACGTAGATTTTTTCAAGTACTAATCTTTCTTTTTTGTATTATTGTTTTGATTTAAATTAAGACTTCGATTACGAGTAAGTTTTAATAACTATAAATTAAAATTTAGTTTAATAATTTCTTTTAAATTTGTAATCGTAAGCTACAACGCATAGAATGCAAGACAAAAGTATATTTCTTGAACGTCTTATATTTGTAAGAAAATTGTCGATTAAGATAATTAAGTCTTATTGATTTTAACAAGAAATGTTGTATAGAATTTAGCATCTATTAATTAATATCTATAAACGAACTTTTATTTGTTATAATTATTGCAACAAGCAAATTAGCTTCTTTTAATTAGTTTAACTTAGTAAAAGATAGAAGCAATATTAATTAAACAACAATAATTGAGAGCATATCTTTAATATATAAAAAGATTATTGTTATTAAATTAATTAAGATTTTATTTGTTTTGTTGCTATCGCGTTTTGCAAAGAATAAACTAAGAAATTTATTATATTTATTTGACTTTACACTTTTTAAATAACTTGGTTTTCTTATTTTATCGCGATATTTACAATAAGACATTTAAATAATTTCTAGAAATTCGATTTTTATTGTAGAGAAATTAAAAAGATAAATAATAAGAGTCACAATTTATATAATATTAAATTCTAATGCTAATTTTATTGTAAAGAAAAATTACACAAATAATAGCAATGTTAACGCAAACAATAGCAATAGCAATGCGTTAAAAATTAAATTGCTTTCAACTTTGCACAAAAGAAAAGCTTTCATAACTCGCTTTATATAATTAAAGTTTTTATCAAAAATGCATATTAAAACTTCTAACAAGTTTATTACGATTAAGAAAGATAAATGTTAATATATACAATAATAATAGAGTATATTTTGAGTTTTTCTAGTCTTAAACAAGCATATAAAAACATATAATTACTTTATTCAAACAATTAAGAGATTTAAAAATAATAACTTTAATTTAGATGCAAAGATCGTGCGTTAACTCGAAAAATAAAAAGATAAACAAGATTACTTATTGTTAATAATAGACTTTGCATTGTTCGTTGCAAGAAATTGCACAAACAATTGTTTAAAAACAATAATAAAAGATAAGTTTACGTCGACAAAAACAAAATTTGTAAAGAAAGTTACATTTAAAAAAATTACAATTGTAAAAAAGAAATTTGTATTTAGTAAATTTGTTAAATTGACGTTTGCTAAGTTTTGCAAAGCAATAACGTTTAAGTCTAGTATTAAGAATCTCGCAAATACAAGAGATTCTATGCTTGTTAGCAAGATATTACAAATATGCATTCTTTTAATACTTTTATTGTTAATTTTTATTGTTAATCTTGTACTTTTTAAGACGATAAACTTAATTACGATCCTTCGCTTTATTTAATTGCTAAGAAGATTATTAATATTGTGTTATGTCAAAAGCAATTAATTTGTTATATAGAATTTACGAAATTAATAAAGACTTAGAACGCAAATTTAAAGAACGCATTAAATATATTTATAAATTAAATGCAAAATTATAACAATGCAATCGAGTTATTCTAATAAGTTTAACATGTTTGTTTTATGCTTTTTGCTTATATATATTATTGTTGCGCTTAATAATTGACGCGTGTTTTATAATTATACGAGTTTAATAATAACATTAATAATAGATATATACTTAAACGACGAGACTAAAGTTGTTATTAACAATAATAAGATAAAGAACGATAAAATAGATTTCGACAATAAATTGAAAGACTTTATTTAGATTATTAAGTAAAGTAGAATGTTTTAATAGAAATAAAGTAAACTAATTGCGTCGATTTGAAAAATCGAGTTCGATTCAAGAAATCAAATCGAATCGAAAGTCTTAACAATTCGATTTCTAAAATTGAAATTAATAAATTAATTCGATTTTAATCTTTAAATCGAAAATCGAATCGAAAAATTAAATTAAATTGTCAAGATTATTATTTTTAATAACAATTAATTGATAATTTAATAGAAATAGTTAATTTATTTAAGTTAATTAATATTAGACTAAATTGTTTTTATATTATGCATTACTATTGTGTATTATCTAGAAAACAATTAAAAAAATCTAAATTTAAACTAAATCTATATTATTTTTAGTATCTTTGACGTTTTTGACAATTCAATTCGATTTCAATTTTTAAATCGAAAATCGACTCGATTCGATTTAATTCGATTTCAAAATAGTTGAAATCGAATTGATTTTTGATTCGATTTTCAAAGTTAAAGCGTCGATTCGAGTCAATTTTAGAAATTGAAATCGAAAATCGAATCAACGATCAATCTAAAATAAAGAAAAAAATAAAATTTGATGCAAGACGTATAATTTCTTTTTTATCACATTAGTTGTTATAATCTTTGTCGTTTAACTACTATTTAGATTAACTAGATTTAAACTTTACTACGTATTTGATTTTATGCTATAAAACTTCTAAGAGTGTTGCAATTGTATATATAAGTCTTAAAATCATAATATGTTTAATGTATTACTTAAAATTTTGTCGTAATTTCTATTTATTCTTAGTAGTAAAAAGAAACAACAAAATTGTTATAATCTTAAAATAAGCAATAGTAGAGTTGTCTTTTAGAATTTTATTAAGAGATTTAACACTAATGTTTATTCGTAATCGTTAATAAGTTTGTCGTTGCATTTATTTTTGTCAATATTTTAATTGTTATTGACGTTAAGACAAAAAATCGCAAGTTAATAAGCGAATTATTTGTTATAAACAAGACATATTTTATTTATTTTTATTGTTGCTTTTTGTTGCTAATAATACAAATAATAGTTTTAAAACTTTAATTTGCGAAATTCTTTTTATTTGATAATTCGCAAAATTATAAATGTAATAGTTAGACATAAGTAATTAATATATTTTCGCAAAGAAATAAAGTTGCGTACGACAAAAAATAAAAATTCGAAAAAAAAAACATCGTAAATTTTTAAGTTAATGTTCGAATTTTGACAACGCAATAAACGATGTTTATTGATACGCTTTAATTTTGAAGAGATTGCTATAATTTTTATTGATTAACTTGAATATCTTTAGATATTTGAACTTAATAATTGCTTTTGTGCTAAATATTTACAAAGACAATAAAGTTATAGCAATGTTGTTTGTTAACAAAATTAACAAAATCGATAAAGAATTTAAGCTTAATTTAAAAAAAAATTATTTAATTTATTGTTTAAGTTTGATTACAAAGCATTTGGAACAAAAGCAACAAAATTCTAGAAAAGAAAGAAGATTACTTAAAGTTTCGTTGCTTGTTTAGCGTAATCTTAATTTTCTTTTTTACGTTACTTCTTTAGTAATAATCTTTATATTAATATCTTATTTAGATAAACAATTATGCTCTAGTAATAATTACTTTATTCTAAATATACGTTAACAATCTCTAAAATGCATTGCAATTATTTTGAAATATTCTTTAATTCACAAATAATTTATTAATATTAAAATGTATTTGTTAATTATTAAGATAATTTATTGATTTTATAACGTTTGTTTGCGTCTTAAATTCTTGTTCGTAATAAAAAATAATAATAGAAATAGTTATAGTAATTCTTAAGAACAATCGAGTTACATTCTTAATTTCTTGTTTGTTATAATCTTAAAATAATATTAAATTAAAGTTAAGTCTTTGAATTGTAATGTTTGCTGTTTGTCGTAAACAATAGTTCGAACAAACGTTAAACAATGTTAATTAAATAAGATTGCATTAGAAACGTAATTAATTAATTTTATATTTAAAGATAAAGACAATTTACGCTTTAATTGTCTTTTGCAACGTCTTAATTGTTGTTTTTTTAATTTTAATAACTTTTTTTTTTGCGAAGTTGTTAACAATTTCTTTGCAAAGTCTTGCGAACGATAACTTTCTAATTAGAAAATTCGTAAATTTTTAATATTGACGAATTTCTTTAAACGTTATTGCTACAAGTTCGATTAGCACTAGAACTTAGCTATAAATAAAAGACAAATCTATTGTCTTTCTTATATCGCATAATTTTAAATTTCTTAAATGCTTCTTTTAAGTAAATATTTACGTCGTTTTGTTGTTCTTATTTATTTTTTGTTTATTTTTAGCTATTATATAGTTGTTGTTATGTTTAGATAGCGTCTTGTTTGCGTTTCTTTTCTATAATAATATTAATATACTTGTGACGCATATGTTTAGAAAACATCTATACGAATAACAATTTTTAGTTAAACTTATTGTTTTTAATTTTTTATTGCACATTTTTAAAAATATAAGTTTGAGCAATAATTAATAGTATAATTTAGCAATATAATTTAGCGATATTATTATAATAGACTCTATAAGTAATTTTTGTTGTAGACGAAAAGCTTTTAGAATTTGTAAATTATAATAAAATTATTTGTGATATTTGTTAATAAGTTGTTGACATTGTAAGTATTTAATCAATTTACACAATAATAATTTATTAGATCGCAATTATCTAGCGACTTAATTAAGTTAACAAACAATTATGTTTACTTATTATTATTAATTTGTTTTTGCAATTGCAACGTCTTATTAATAGATTGTAAATAGTTTGTTATAAACAACGATAATCGTAAAGTTACAAAGAGTATATGTAGATTTAATTTTTGTTGCTTGTTTATGTTGTTAAGTGCATTAGTTGTGTTGCGTAATATTATTTATCATAATTAAGAAATTTCTTCTTGCGATAAAAAGACAATCAAAAAGATTAAAATAATTAGAAAGTTTTATTATTAAAGATTCTTGTTAGTTGCTATAGATTATAATGTAAAAGTATTAATAATAAATTAGTATTGTTATTTGATCAATTACGAAAAAAAGTAAAGCGCGAATTTTTCAAAGAGAAAATCGACTTCGAATTGCGAATAACTTTAAAGAATAATAGTCAAAATGTTAATTTCAAACATGTTAGAAAAAAATTATTAATAATAGTATTAAATTAGGTTCTAAATAGATTAACTTAAAATCGATCGAATATTATTTGACGCAAAAACAAAAATAAACTTAATTAAAAATTTCAAATTAAGCGAACTAGAAATCTTAGAGAGAAGCGACAAGTATCTTATTACTTTTTTTTATTGTTTGTTCTTTAACATTTATATAGTCTTATCGCAATCAATTTAAACGTTTAAGACTTTTGAAAAGCAATATCGCTTCGTGTGAACAATGCTATTTACAAAATTGTAGACTTAAATTTTTTACAAAAAGATGTTCGAAAACGAGCAAACAATTGTTAAATTTATTATAAAAGAAAAATTAATAAAAAGAAGATAACAAGAGAGCAAAAGCGATAAGTAATAATTGATATTGTTCATTGCTTTTCTAACAATTAAATAGAGAAATTCGTAGTTAATCGAATTGTTATAAATAATAAAAAGACACTAGACAAAAAAGTTATTAAAGAGAAATTCGAAATTAAGAAAAAGTTAATTAGATTCGATAACTATATAATTTAGCAAAAAAATAAAATTATTAATTCGAGATTCGCATGTTAGAACTTTTATTTTCGCATTTAATTACTAATATATAGAAGTTATTCGATTAGAATAACTAGTTAACAAGACGTTAAATAATTTTGTTTTTTTGCTTTAATAACAAAAGATATGCGATATGTTGTTCTTAAATAAGAACAAAAGCTAAAATAGTATAACGAATATAAGCTAAGAAGTTTAAATGTAAGCGAACAAGAAATTACGTTTTAAATAAAGAAATTCGAGAAAAATTGTCTAGATTTATACAATGTTGTAAATTTAAAATTTAAGTATGTGTTTGCGTTGCTATCGCTACAATTTATTGTAAATTGCTAATATATTTTGTAAAAATATATATTTGCTTTTTGATTGTATTTTTTTTTGTTAATTTTAAATGTTAACTTTGAAGTAGAAATATTTTTGTTTAATAGTTCTAAATTTTAAGATAACACAAATGGTAATGACTTGAACGATATAAGCAACTTTCTATTTAATAATAAAAAACACGATTTAGATTAAAATAACGTCGATAAAACTAATAATTTAGTCGAGAAGCTCAAAAGTAATAATAACGAGAAAAACAACAAGATTGAGAACGTAAATATAATAGAAAATTAAATTAAAAATTAGAATTAATAAAAGTAATTCTAGCGTTAATTTATAATTTGAACAACTTTAATTCTCTAACGTAATCTCTTAATTCGCAAGTAATTTGTAAAGATATTTGCAACATTGCATTCAAATAATTAATATATAGCAAAACAATATTAATAACGTATAAATAGTAATATGTAGTAGTAGATTAGCATTTGCTAGATTAATTCATGCTAGATATATTATTGCTTCTTGCTTATTTGTTTTATTGATTAAATAACTTTAATAGTTACTTTATATAAAGTCTTAATATTGTTAATTTAATACTTCGAGATGCCTCTTAATTACATTAACGTTGTGCACGTATTAATTTAACTAACGCAAATATTTTAATTTACAAACTTAATTAATATTCTTGTTAAATAATTGAAATTTTATTTTATTTGCTTACATTATAATGTTTGTAAAAAGCTAGCTATTAATTGACAATATTAGTGTTTGTTATAAACTCTTATTAAGAAAGCGCATATATATAACGTTCGTTTTTTTAAATTTTTGTTATTAAGAAGAATCTTTTTTAGTCGAACGAAATTGTTAAGAAGACAAGAAGTTCTTTTTCGTAACACGTCTTTTCTTTATTATAGAACGTAAAATAGTTGTTAATATTATTTTTTAAGTTTATAATGTGTTTTGTTTAACAAATTTGTTTTTACTCTTTAGTTAACAACGTTATTGTGCAAGAACTTAAATAAGTATAAATTACGTTTAAGTAACATATTATTTAGATTTGTAATTTGCTAGTGTAATATTGTAGCAATATAATTATGTGCTAATATATTTGAAGCTAATACATTTGAATTCAAACATAAATAAAGCTTGTTCAAGACATTTTATTATTTATAGCAACAATTGCATTTAGTACGATTTTGACAAAGATTATATTAGAATTGAAAATTATAATAAAAATTTAATTTACATTTTTACATTAAAGCTACATGCACAAGATAATAAAATTAAGCAATAAAACATTCTTAGTTATTACTTTTTATTGTTGCACAATATTTATGTAAATAATTCTTTCTTATATTTTTGATAACTTATTTTTGCTCTTTTGCTTCAACTTTTAAGTGTAAAACGTATAAAGATTTCTTAATGCTAAAAATTGCAATTTAATAATTATTATCGAAGTAAACACTCTTTGCGAATAGTTTTCTAATCGTAGAATTCTTAATTTACGTGCTAGCTTCAATGTTATAAGACACACTTACATTAATAAATCGTAATAAATTTGTTTATTTTTTTAAGTCGTAAAATTGTAATTAAGAAGAGTCAAACATTCGAGAAAATTATTATTTACTTATTAATTTAATTGTTGAAAACAATTTAACGAGTCAAACGTTTAAGTAAATCTTAAGATAAGTTAACGCATCGTAGAAAAACGCAATCAAAATATAATTTAACATATTGTGCAAATGCGTTGTTAACAATTACATTTTTTATTTTATCTTTTAATTATATTTATTTGTCAAAGACTAGATTTGCTATATTTGATTGTTAAATTTAATAGAGTATTTGATTAAATATCTTGATAATTAAACATATCTTATTCTAGAATGTTGCAATAATTAATAGTATTATTATTGATCAAAATTAATTGATATATATAAAAAAGATAAGGCTTGTTAATATCTTGTCTTAACATTTGAATGTTATAGACATTATTCGTTTTTACTTCTAATTCTTTTTATTTCGTAGTTAAAGCACAATTTGTCGCTACACATTGCTAGTCACACTTTTAATTAAACTCAAAATTAAGTCACAACAAACTCTAATAAGTTATGTCAACAATTTTTAATCTTACTTTATAAGAGAAGAGATATAACGTATAAAGCAATAGAATTTAGCAATAAAACTATAACTTTAACTATTATTGCGTATTATTATACAAAATCTTGAGAAATAACTTATACTTTTTATTAATAATTATTACATTTTTCTTAACTTGACGTCGAAGTGCATAAGATTATATATTATTAACTATCAAGTAAACATTACGCAAGAGCTACAAGAAGAGACGCTAACAAATAACTCTTAGTATATTATTGTATTATTGAGCTATCAAGTTTTAAACAACAATTGCGAGAGTTATAAGTCGTAACACTAGAGATAAAAAGACGTAAAATATTAAACAAATAACTAGAAATTAACTTTATTTAAATTAATATTTGTTTTAACACTATTATAATTATTAACAAATAATAAATTTACTTTGAATCGTTAATGTAAGCAAATGTTGTCTAATAATACTTTGTGCGCTAAGCAAAGTTTATAATTCTAGTAATTTATTACAAGAAACAATGCTTTCTTACAATAAAGAATAACTTGTTTTTTCTAATTGCTAGTTTTTGCTTTAAGTGCTTTATTCGAACGTCAAGCTTCGTAAACAATTATATTGTCAACTATATATAATGTTTGCTTTGTTAAATAAGAAGCTCTAAGTAAATAATAATCGAGAAATTAATATAGAGATAAATAGCATTCAAGATATTACTAGATAGCATAGTGTAATTACACACATTTCTAGCACTAATTTCTATTGTTCGCAAACTTATATTATTAAGATAAAAAACTATTGTCAAAAAGATAGAATTTGACGAATAAATTTCAAGTAGTAACTTGACGCTACAATATTTATTAAATAATTATGTTTAAATTGTTGCTTTAATAGCATATCAACTAGTATTAAAATTCAAAATAGAACTTAATTGTATCAATTATTAAAATTATATTAAGCTAGAATTTCAACGTAAATACATTATATTAAGTCATAGCAACAACCCCGCGATATAAAGCAGTCTCACAGCCCTAGCTTTTTGCGTCTATTTCAGCTCTATGCTCGATGAGCAATAAGACAATCTTCAAATCTTTTTCACATACTGCCCAGTAAAGTGCAGTTTCTCCACGTCCTTGCGTTAGAACACACAGCAACCATTTGAACCTCCGTTCCATGATGAGAGAGTGTGAACGGTCAGCTGACGCTACTGGTCAGGAATGAGTAGCGGATAGTACCAGGATATATACTTTCAACCAAGCCATGAGTCTACAGTTAGACTGACGGGCTGCAAAGCCGATCCGCCTTTCCATCGCACTGATACTACAAGGTGATAGCTGCGCATCAGGCACAATGTGCCAATGCGCGATAGCCGCAAACTTCGTAAGTGTTTCAAGAGCTCCGGCCACGGCTTACTGGAAACGGTTCTTCCGACGTATACGACCTCCGGAAAGCTAGCCTCAGACTCTTGTGGAGCTTCATGGTAGGCATCTTTGGTGTATCAGACTAACCAAAGTTCGCACGCCTCGAGAGAACAAGCCTGGAGGGAAAACCCTTGCCTCAGACCTCAGACCTTATGCTTACTTATTATTTCGCATCACCACTATATATCACGTGCAATTGCTGAATCCAGTAAGGTAATAGCTGGATTCGATATTGTGCCAAGCAGGTTTCTATGCCGCAGCCGGGAAGGTGCCAAGGTTTTGGTGGGGCTATTACACAAATCGTGGTTTTTCGCGTAATTGAATTAAAATCTCTTTTATTTGTTCAATTAGCATGCAATCGTAAAGCTTTTAGTATATCTATATAGTTAATATTCTTCTCTATTTTCGTCTCATCGTCGATAATTCCCTTGATCTCTCTCGTCGTCATCGCTATAAACAAGTTTGTCAAAACAAAAAAGCTCTTTAAAAAGATTGTCGTTGTCGTCTCTAATAACCTTTTGTTATTTGCAAAGTTTAAAGTTACTAAATTGAAGCTTAAAGTTAAGAAACAATTAACAACAAGTTTTTTTGCTCTCGCGAAAAAGTTTGCAAGCAAAATCTCTCTCTTTAACGTCAATATTTATTAGATATTCTTCGATTCTAGCGCAAATTCTAGTATTGCAAATAATAATAAATTCGATAGTAATAAAGATATAAATAATAAGACGACTATCGATACAACAACTATAACAAAGATCTTTTTAAATAAAAAAGATTAAGTAATTGCTAGCAAAATTATTAGTTGTTGCAAATGTTGACTTTCAAATAAGAGATTTAAAATTATACAAGAAGCAAAACAAAAGAAACAAATTAAAAGAAATAAATTACTTACTCTAAAGAATTATACGTTAATTTATATTTTTGTCTTCGACAATAATATTTTCTTTAAACAAGATAATAAATTGATTGTTATTTGTAATATTAATAATTAATTCTATATAATAATTTAGATTTGTATACAAGATAAAACAAGATTATATACTAAAAATAATGAAATTTTGTGCTATAAACTAGAATTAGAGATAATAATTATTTAAAAAGATTAGAAGTTTAATTAAAGATTTATTTTAAAGCTTAAAAATAATTTAGATTAATTATTTAATATAATTTTGCATATTAAGAAGTACTTTTGTTTACGATTTAAAAAACAAGAGATACTAATATATATTTTGTTCTTATATAATAAAGTTGAATTAAATATACTTTTATTATATTTAAAAGATTTTTCTTTTTCAAAAAAGTTATTTTTTGCAACAATAATTAAGACAAAGATTGCAAAGAACAAATTAATCCGCAAAATATTAATTGCAAATCTACTTAAAAGCAATAAGATTACAATAATAAAAAAGATTGTAAATATATATAAATGCGAGAATTGTAAATATATAAACAAAAGTAAAGAAAAATATTATTTAAGTAATAACAAGTACTTTAAACTTAATCAAGAGAATGTTAATAACTAAATTAAAAAGTATACAATTAAACAATATATACTTAGTAAGTCTTTTAACTATATTAAATATTAATGCGAGATAATCGAACTTAATAGCAATTTGTTTAATAAAAAAGATATATTAAGAGTAAAAAAGCAAACGTTCTTCGATACTTCTACTTTTGTTTGGATATCTACTTTATTAATTAGTGCTATATTTAATTTTATAAAAACGATGCTCGATTTATATTTTATAAATATTAATAGAGAATTGCGAATGCAAACAAGAGACTAGAATTTACAAATATAAGTAAGAACATTAAAGAGAGCTCAATTTTAAACAAGAATATATTAAGAAACGTTGTCGCAAACAACAAACAACTAGTAATATAAAAAAGAATATTTTTGCGATAGATTTAAAGCTTATACATGTTTACTTAACGTAAATAACAATATTTTTGTCGCTTTATTAAGCAATTTTGTTAGAATACTCTTTGATAAATTTATTATAATAGACATTGTTAAATAGATTGTTCGCGAGAAAGATCTTGCTTCTAAACATACTCTTTGCAATACAATATTAAAGACAAGTAACGTTCTAAACAAGCAAATATTTATATTGCAAATAATTTAAAGTTAAAAAATAAATACTAAATAATAATTATCGATTAATATACTGGTTGAAATTGACATTATTTTTGTTTGCAAGATTAAATTTTATAAGAATTATTTAAGAGTTAAGCAATCTAATAAGAAGACAATTAATGTTAGCTTTAATAATGCAATTAGACTAATCGTGCTAACCCGGAAATGTCACGTGCAAATGCCAAGACTTGGGTCAAAAAGAATTCGAAGAATCGAATCGCTCAAAGTAGTTTAGTCGATTACTATAAGTAGTTTAGCGCGAAGCGCGCTAAACTACTTTGAGCGATTCGATTTCAAAAAATCGTTACGACCCAATCTTGGCGTCGAGTCGAGCTAGAGAGATAATATTATAATCTGGCCCAACGATCAATCTAAATGCAATACAAGATATAAATAATAAGTCAAATCTTCTATTCTTAAAAAATACGTATTTTTTTGTTAATATTGTTTAGAGAAGAATTTTTAATTAGTGTAATCGTTGGATCGAATCGAACACATTTTTTTTGTTCAACCCGAGGATTCGAACAGACTTCTTCGTTCAATTGGAAGCTAAATTAATTAATTGCGCTACGCAAACTAGTTCAAATCGAGTAATTGTTTTTTTGTTTAAAAGCACGCTAAATTCTCTATGAAACAACATAATTTAAATAAAATACGTATAAAATACAAGAAAGTTATAATTTTTTTAAAATTTAAGATTTTTTAAAGTTAAGCTTCTCGAGCTCGATTACTTAGCGATTTCCTCGCGAAATCGAGTTCAACAATTAGGCTATTTTTTCTAATAGTAATACAACTTGAAAGCATTAATTATTGCTAGCAATATTGCAAATCGACGAAGTTTAATTACTTAAAACTTAGCGTTACAAGTATTAAATCTTAAATTAATATTAATGCAATCTTCGACAAAGTCACATAAGAATTTCGAATTCTTTCTCTAAGTATATATATACTAATTTACAATTATTGTTGTTGCAAAATCTTAATTCTTATATATTTGTTTATCGATAGAATTAAGAGAATCTATAAATAATTAGACTACAAATTTTGAAAACTATGCAAACAATTAAAACAATATTAGATATATTGTATTGCAATTGCTCTTAAAGAGTCTTATAAGCAAAACTCTAATAAATTCTTCTTTTATAATGCAAATATAAATACATATATTAATTATTTCTTTACAATAAACTTTCTCTTTTACAATCAATAAAAACAAGACTTAAAATAGCATATTAAAGTATAGAGACACAAACAAGAACAAGAATTCGAATAATAACTTGCTTAACTATATAAAGAAAAAGAAATTAATAGAAAATATATAAGAACAATTAGAGATTAAAGAAATTACAAATTACGAAGTTCTTGTTTAAATATCTAGTTATATATATTATTGTAATACAAATAGTCTATTTTTGATATTCTAAAAAGTCTATTAGAGTTGTGTCTTTATTCTTGTGTTAAAATGTTACGTTAGTACTTTCGTAAAAGATATTAGAGCGAGTTATGCTATCGAAAAGATTTGTAAACGTCTTTAGACAATGCAAGCAATCACTTGATAACAAGAATTGCAACTATAGACAATCTTATGTTCAATAAATCTTCATAGATAATTCACTAAATTAGAGTAACAATAAGTAAAGACTTAAGATAAATTGAATACGATTTATAAGAAAGTCACGTTCGAAAGCTATATACTTTTTTATCATTTGAGATTTAAGATGTTTAAGATGTTTAAAGCCTTAATTATCTTAATTATCTTAATTCGAAATTTAAGATACTTAAAAGTCAAGTTATCTTGATTATTTTAATTTTATTAACAAATCTTTTTTTTTAATTATCTTGTGAAAAGCGATGTGCGACGAATAGTATCTAACAACACGCAACTCGTAACACTATCTCTTCTCTTCAAGAGTTGTCGTCTCGAAATCATTTATTCTTTCTTATTATGTTAATCAAGCTAATTATTGAACAACGTCGCAATTTCGTTGCTAATTGTCGCTATAAGCACGCTCTTCTTACAATGCATTCTTGTCGAATTTATGTTACATTCGACGTATCTTATCAAGTAAATAAAAAATATCTTAAGTGTAAGAAGTGTTATCAAAAGAATTGAAAATGCGATTTGACTCTTAATTATCAAGAAATAAATAAAGTTATTTAAAAGACTAAAAAGCTAAATGATAAAATAATAGAATTGCGCTTAAGAATTGCGCGAAAGACAATACAAAAAAAACATTAATTTTGTCGTTTAAAAATAAAAAGTGATGCGAAGTCGAAGAATATCCTAGAAATCGAGAAGAATAAGAGAGAAATCAAATATATTGAAAAGACGTTCAAGATTCTATTCAATACTATTATTGATTCTTCATTGTTCGCTTCTTTGTTTCTCAATGCTTTGTCAACTCTTATAAGTGATTTTGTCGTTAACGAAATCGTCGCAACTTATTAAAACATTTCTTTAAGTTCTTAAGTAACTTTTATGTATTTTCGAAGATAAAATATTCTTTTTACTTAATAAGATATTTTTGATTTTTTTATTGTAGAATTTTCTCAATCTTATATTGTTTCTTTTTTTGTAAGTGAAAATAAAATTGTGTCTTGTAAAGACGTAATTGAATTCGCTAATTTCAACAATAAAATATAAAATACTAGAAATACTTTGACGTTCTTAAATAAATTAAACTCGTAATTGATTAATTTCTTTGTCTTCTTAACGAAAAACGATTCGACTTTGATATAATTTAATTTCTTGCTTAACTTTCTTGTCTTAAGATTTTTCGTAAAAAGATATATTTTATTTTTTTTCGTTAGTTGAGATGTCGTTTTTCGTTTTTTGTTCTAATATCTAGTTAACTTCTCTTGCATTCTTAAGATGTTGTCGTGTTTCTTTTTTAATGTCGCTACTCTCTTTATAACTAATTGTGTTAACAAATGCTTTCGCTTTTTCTTAAAGAGATTATGTTCTTTGTTATAATTGACGAAGAATAAAGTTATCTTAATAATATTTAAAATCTTTGCATTTAATGCTAGTTGCGTCATAGATAAAAGTGATATTTAATTGTTGTAAGTATTGTTAACGTAATGTCTTAAATATTGCTTTAAACTCTAGTTTGTTCGTTCTATTTAATCATTCGTGATCGAATGATAGACAATGAACATTCTAAGTTTTGTTTCTAACATTAATAGAAACGTCTTTCAATAGTTAGACGTGAAGAGCTTGTCTTTGTTACTAATTAATTCTTTGAATATATCGTAATATCGTATTAGTCGATTTAATACAATGTATCTTAATTGTTCTACTATGAACTTCTCTTTGCATGCGATGATATATAAATACTTGATAAATTTGTTAATTATTACTAGTATTAAATTATATTTATCTTCAATTGCTAGATTCGTCAACTTGAGCAACTTAATAATAAAGTTTATCGTAACTTTATTTTATAACAATTCAAATAATTTCTAATATTAAATTTCGTCATAGTTCGCATATGTATTATGTTTGTTTTGCTAATAACTAAGATATCGTTTGACGTATATTTCGATAACTTATCTTATTTGAGAAAACTAACAATGCTAACGTAAAAGCTAAAGAATTTTTATCATTCTCGAATGCTTTTGCAATGATTTATCATGATGTTTCTTTATACATTTGTCGATTTTGTTAATAAATATCTAAAGTTTTTTTTTTTTACTAGAAACTCTTTCTTATTGTCTTTAAATATTCGTAAGATAGCATTTAACTTGTATTTGTTTACTAATAATGATTCGTTTTTGTTAATCTTAAGTATGTTATAATTAAACGATTTCTTTGTTTTTATGTGATTATTTCTTTTATTAAATGCGTTTGTTCTATTATTATCTTTGTCTAATGTATATTGTATTTTAAACTTGTATTGTTTAAGTCGCTATAATTATCGCATTTGTGTTTTGTTAAGCTATTTAATAGTAGTAAAGTGTAAAAGATTTTTGTGATTTGTAAGAATCGTAAGTTTCGATAAATTTTCGATGTATACTTTTCATAATTTTAGAGAAACTACAATAGCGAATAGCTTCTTGTTGTAAATATTATAATTTTGTTCAATTAACAAGAGTTTTCTTAAAAAATATGTTATTAAATGTTATATATCTTTATGCTTTTGATTAAAGCATGCATCGATAATTAAATCTAATGCGTCGATCTTAATCTTGTTTAACAATCGTAAATTATACATTTTTAGTATAAGCATTTTAATTTAAAATTCTAAAATGATTTTTTTTTATTAATTTTTATATTTATGGCGTCTTCTTTTTCGTAAAATTCGTCAATAATATTGCATTAACGAAGTAGTTTTTAATAAACTTCTTGTTGTAATTTATAAAATCTAGAAAGAATTAAACTTTCTTAATATTAATAAATGATTTTTATTTTTTAATTGCTCGTAGCTTTTCGAAATTCATGCGTACTTTATGTCGTTTAACGACAAATTTAAGAAAGTCAATTTCTTTTTAATAAAATTCGCATTTCTTTAATTTAAAATATAAGTTTCTTTTATTTAGATATTCTAGTACTTTGAAAATATAATTCACATGTTCTTTTAAAGTATTTAAGTAAATTATGATATCGTTCAAGTATGCTATGATAAATCGATTCAAATATTGTCGTAATGTATCATTAATTATTTTTGATACGTTGTTGAAGCATTCGTATAATTTATATCGTATACAAAAAGCTATTTTTTACTTTTTCTTTGTTTTTATTCTAATCTAATTGTACGCTTCTTGTAAATTCAATTTAATAAAGTACTTTGCTTCGAACAATTAATTTTAAAGTTCGCTAATGTTAACTAATAAATATCGATTTTTTATCGTAATATTATTTAGCTTTCGATAATTAACATATAGACGAAAAGTTTCGTTCTTTTTTAATACAAAGAAGATCGAGTATCTTGTCTATAATTAAGATTTTTTTATAAATTCTTTTTTTTTCGTTTTTTGCCAAGTATTCGCGAAGAGTTTTTAGCTTTTTTCGAATAAAGCATATATAAATTCAAACGTAAGTTGTTTATTTAATTCAAGTTTAATCTTGTAATTTTACAATTAATGTTTAGATAAAATCTTCATCGTTTTCTCTTTTTAAAACAAATGCTCTCAATTGTTGTATATTCGTAATATGTGCTTTAGCGATTCTCTCGCTATACTAGATAGTCTAGAACTCTTAAAAAATTCGCAATTTTCTTCATTTATTTTGATTTCGTAATTTAGTTAATCTTTGTTAATGTTTATTAAGTCGAACTTTATTAAATTGTTTTTTTGCGAAAATGCAAACTTGCTACTTGCGATCGAATTTCGATTTAATCTTTTATTTATTATCGAACGCTATCGATGCGTAAATTGAATATAAATTGCGTAGTCACATTGCGCAAATTTAAGTATTCGTATATTTTAGTCGACTTCTAGATTGTGTTGCTTTAATTAAGACATTTCTAAAACAATATTATGAGTAATTATTTTCACTATATTAAAGATTAGTTTCTCGTAATGTTGCTAAATAGCTATCGATAGTAATTTCGTTTCTCTATTTACTTTTTCATTTCTTGCGAATAATGAATTTTCATTTACAATTACTAAATTATAAGCGTTAGACTTCTTTCGAATAAAATACTTTTTTCTCTTTACAAGAGCTTTGATTATAAAATTACTTGTCGCATTAAAATTAATCATTATTAAAAGTTAACAATCGTTAATCTTAACTAGTGTGATAAAACATCGTGCGTATACTATTAAGTTTAGTTGTTGCTATTGGGCTAACATATTGCATTTCTCTAATATGCTCTTTATTAAGAAATTTGAACTTTTTCTTGCTCTTTTGCTATAACTTCTACTTTAAACGTTTATTTGCGCTAAGCTTTCTTTTATTGTTAGATTGCTAACTTTGACTTTCTAGGAAATTAATTAATTTCGTTCTTTTCTTCTAGATAAGTCTAGCATAAGTTGTTGTAACAAATTGTTTAACTAAGACTTGCGTGTGTTGTAGAGTTCAATTGTTTTATTATAATGTCAAGTATGTTCTTTTCTATAGTGACATTGCTTTTTAATTTTTTTTCGCATTCGTTTACGATCTTCGATGAGCTAACTAAAGTCTTAAGATGATTCGTAATGTTTTTTATGCATTCGTGAAAGTTCTTCTAGTTATATTCTTCGTCTAAGTCGATAATTAAGCTATGAGATTTAATAGTCTTTTAAAATGCTTAATTGACTTTCTACGTAAATGCGAATGTCTTGTCTAATAATGTTTTATCTAGAACTTTCTATAATTAATTTAAGTTCTTCACTAAATAGTAATTGTTATTCGATCTAATCTTAAGAGTGTTCGCCTCTATGTTAGCTTGCTTCTTGACGTCGTTCTAACGATCAAATATCTCTTTTAACATGACATTAATTTGTCGACGATTTATTAAGTTTTGTAATTAATAATCTCTTGCGAAGTGATTCGATTTATCACATAAATAGCACGTTTTCTAGAATTTGCTATTTTGCTTTTCTCTAAAATTCTTTTTTTTGCGTCGTTAGATAAAATTCAATTTCATAGATGCAAGCTTACGATAGTCTAGATTATTATATCTCTAATTAAAACGAAATTCTCTCTAATAATATTTGATCGTCAATTTAAAGAAGATTCTTGCTCTTTCGTAAAATTGATCGTATCGCTTTTTCATAGTTCTTTCATATAGTTTGTTGTCGAAATCGATAACTACTTCGATAAAATCAAACATGTTGCTAATGAATTTGTCATCGCACATAATTTTGTCTTTAAGATTGTTCTTAAGATTTTGTCGAAACATTGTTATAAGTACAACATCGTTTTATTTGATAAAATTAATATATTTTTGAAATCTTGTTGCGTAGTCTATTGCAAAGATTTATTAAATTAAGTGTTAAATCACTCTTTTTGCGATTTGTTTTTCGTTAAATGTTTTGAAGATTCTTCGAAGCTCTCTCTTAAAATTATCGAAGTTCGTGAACATTGTACAAGAATTTTCGTCATAATTTTTAGATATTTGCGTAAATTTGACTTGAGTCAATGTTGAGCTCTTTCTTTAAAAAATGTAAATGCGAAAATTGTCTTTTTGTTCGCTAGAACAAGAGAAAAGATGAAGTAAATATTTTTTTTGCATAAGTTAGTTCTCTAGGCCAATACGATCTTCATAATAGACGTTAGACTTATTAACTCTTATTTTGTCGTCTTCATTAATAGAGAGTCGACGTGATGTTATTAAGCTATTGTTTAAGATAGAAACGCGTTGATTTAATACAAACATTCTTAGAGTGTTCAAAGTGTTACGCTAGTACTTTCGTAAAAAATATTAGAGCGAATTATGTTATCGAAGAGATTTGTAGACGTCTTTAGACAATGCAAGCAATCACTTAATAACAAAGATTGCAACTATAAATAATCTTATGTTTAATAAATTTTCATAGATAATTCACTAAATCAAAGTAACAATAAGTAAAGACTTAAGATAAGTTGAATACGATTCATAAGAAAGTCGCATTCGAAAGCTATATACTTTTTCATCATTTAAAATTCAAGATGTTTAAGATATTTAAAGCCTTAATTATCTTGATTATCTTAATTCGAAATTTAAGATGCTTAAGGATCAAGTCATCTTAATTATCTTGATCTTGTTAATAGATCTTCTTTTTCTAATTATCTTGTGAAGAGCGATGCGCGACGAATAGTATCTAATAGCATGCGACTCGTAACATAAAATATTCTTTTTCAAGAATTTCTCGAATATCTTGTAATTTTTTGCGCATTGTTTATAATGTTTTATTTATTTTTTAAGTATTGCAAAGAAGATTTTAATAGAATTAAAGTTGCAAAAGTATAGAGAAAGAAACGTTAATATAATGTCAATAATATTATATATTTCTTGAAGCTTTTTACTCTTGTAAGCAAAGACATTATTTAAATAGAGCATTAAATTAAAGTTTTTGTTAATTGTTAATATAATAAGTAAAAGAACATAATTACGAACAAAGTTATTAAAGATTGTTTACGTAATAGATCTATAATAAATAATTTAAACAATATATTCTTTGATTATAAATATCGACAATATTAATTATTTCTTTATTTCTTTAAATATTATATGCATCTTTGTTTCGCAATCTTGCGACAATTACTTGTATTTTCTATTGTTAGTTCTTTCGCAAATAACAAATTTATTTAGAAATATTAATTATTTTATCTTTTACTTATATAATTGTATTTGTTAAATATTGTATTGCATCTAATTTTTTTGCAAAGCGCAATAAAAGATTTAAAGCATCTATTAATATACAATTATTAAAGCGTTTATATATTGACTTTTTTATATATTTATCTTTTTCTTCGAAGCATTCTCGCAATAGTTTAAATATCAATAATAATATTAAATCTATTATACAAATAAAGATATATTTTGTCAAGATAAACAATAAGACAAAGATTGATATACTTAAGAAAGCTATTTTTTATTGTTTTATCAATTAATTTAGCAAGATTTCTTCGATATTAAAAAGCGACAACAGAGATATACAATTTGGTATTATATTTTATCTTGCGTATTTAACGTTTAAATACACTCTCTAGATGCAATATTTAAGCAATATTTTTATCAATTTTAATGCGATCGACTATTGTAGTTCTTTGATTGTCGATTAGAACAAACGCTATAGCAAGAAGAAAATTACAAAACATGCAAATTATACGATTATACTAAAGACTTTAGATACTATCTAATTAAGATACTAATTAAATAGGTAAAAGAGATTTTAATTTAATTGCGCGAAAAATTGTAATTTGTGTAATAATCTTATTAAAATCTTGACATCTTCTTGATTGCAACATAGAAACCTGCTTGACACAATAAGATAATAGAACTTTTTTTTCGCATAAGATCTAAGAGCGAAACCTCGAAAATCTATTATTCTTAAAAATGAAATTTCGACGTTATATTCGCTATGCGATAGAGTCTTAATTATTATATTTTACATTAATTAGATTACGCTCGTTGCTAGATTTTAATAAGTTTTATTAATCTATAATCAAATTATATACTAATAGTGTGTTGTACACGTATGCTAGCATCAAAGTAAAAAAGTTTATTTTTATTTTCAAGAATAACAGGTTTTCGAGATTTCGCTCTCAAATTCTATAGAATAATTATTGTACGAGTGCGACGCTTAACGATGCGACACTTAATGTCGCGACGCATAAAATCGACATTAAGCGTCGCATTATTAAGCGTCGCACTTTAATTTCTGCAAATCGTCGCGTCAAGCGTCGCATTGCTACAATAATTATTCCATAGAACCTAAATACTGAGGCAAGGAAAACTCGTCGATGATGGTTGATGATAAGTGAGCCCTACTCCTATTCACCTAGTAATGCAATCCACCCGGTAATGCAAGCGCTAGTGATTCTAGTGCAAAGGTCAGGGTTATAAGGCTCAACCCTAAGATTTATGCGTCAAAATCACTAGGGGTTGCATTACTGGGTGGATTGCACTTTTTAGGTGAGAAGGAGTAGGTTAAGAAAGAAAGCCGACTCCCCATCAACGTCCCACGGCCACACTACCCTCTCCTCAATACACAATTCCACAATGGCCTCCCCAACCGAAGAACACCCCCACGCCCCCGACCTCTCCGACGAAACCCAAGACTTCCGCTTCCTCACCTCCCTCTCCCTCTCCCAACCCAACCTCCCCCGCCGCGGCGAGAAAGACTTCGAACCCCACGGTACCCTCGCCCAATCCTCCACTCTCGCAGTCTCTCGCGATGCCATGCATGGCGCCATCTCGCATTTTCGCGTCCAGAATCCTAAGAGTGCGCTTGCGGGGGTGTTTGACGAGGCGAGCGGGATGACCAGCGTGGAGCTGCCGAGGGGGCCGCATGTTAGGACGATTGGGAGGGAGGTGGGGGGGAGGTGGATGTTGTTGCCGGAGGAGGCGCTGTATCTTGTGGAGAGGGGGAATTTGGATCTGAGATGGCGGGTGGGGGAAAGGGAAGAGGAGGGGCTGCCGATGAGTTTACAGGCCGCTTATACGTTTTTGGTGGGGGCGTTAGGGTTGACGGTGGAGAGATTCAATGTGTATGCGGGGTTGAAGAGGAGTGGGTATGTGGTGCTGAGGGGGCCGGCCTGGTATGATGGGGACGAAAAGACGGTTTATCCGGCGCCTAAGGTGTTGGTTGAGGATAAGAGAGGCTGGGCGAGGTGGTGGAGCATGTTGTTTGGGGGGAAGCCCCAAAAGCTTTCGCCATTCGGGCCTTTGGTGGGTAATGGCTTGTATCGGAGCTATAATGACGTGTACCGTCTGCTGTCCATCATACCCTTACATGATCCGACTCTATCCACGGCTGGCGAAGCTTCCCAGACGCGCGAACCTAGCTCTCTTGCGGAGAGTAAAGGGGTGCGGCCTCTGCGACCGTGCTTCTACGTCTGGAAGCCCGATTCCGTCTTCAAGAAATCCGCCCCTGGTCCTCCAGACTTTCGCGTCGCAGTCTTGAATGCTCGGGAGGATTCTTTTCCATCTTTGGAGCAACTGGAAGGCTTACTACAGAGTGTGCCCTATAACTGCCCACCGGCAAGCATGGGTCAGCCTGGGCAGCGGCTTAAGCACGGCTATCGGAACGTTATTCTGGCAGTCGTAGATCAAGGAGTGGTTAGCTATCTACGGTTCGCGGATGCGGGCTTTGGGAAGGAGAAGATATATGAGAGATCGGGTAGAGGTGGTAGTAAGAGAGGCGGAGGTGGCGGAAGAGGGAGGGGTAGAGGAAGGGGCCATGGAAGATAGAGTCAGGAATTCCTTGTCTGCAGAATCAGACCAACGCTGCATATCCCCGCCCAAAACCAGGTCGGGCTCCCCATGGAGAATCAGGAGGCTAGACTAAAGTGCGACGGAGTAATGGATCTACCATCATCTATAGACGTTCGTCCCATGGAAGAGAGGAAAGAGAACGCATATGCTCAGATGGATTGTTGCGTTGTTGCGAAGGAAGCAGACGACAGGGTGACAAATTCCTGCGATAAGGTAAGTGGACGACGGTTGATGGTCGGCTCATAAGGCCGAGAATGTTGTAGAAGTCTCGTTCTCCAAGTATTCTTCGCGCATCCCCGAAAACGCGTAGTTCCAACCGCCTACGGAAATCCTCTACTCGCCTCAACCCCAGTACTTTGTACCCGCTGGCCATGTGTATGTAGCCATTTATGACTCCTCTTCCATCAACCTTCTTCTATCCTCCTCGGCTTGCGGTGTGTACTTTCCAAGCAGCCAAACGGTTCATGGTATCATAGCTGGCCCTGTGCCCTGGGCGGTGATGTTTTGTCTCGATCAAACTGGAGCTTAGAGTCAGCTACTTCACATAGCCTGGATCCATCTAGGAGATTGAGCTTGCCAGCAAGAAAATCCGCTGCCACTATCAGCTGTAGTAATTGTTCGATCGGAAGCTCCATATCCGGCACGCCCTTTGAATCCTTGTACTTTATCTTGTAGTAGAGGAATTGACAGATAGTCTCCATCACGTCTCCACTGGCGAAAAAATTAGCTTCTTGTTGGCGTTCTAAACGGAAGCTCGGGAAGCTGGGAGGCAAGGTAGAGAGGCAAGACGTACGTTAGATTCTCTTCATCTGATTCATAACGGCGTTCCAACGCTTCCTTGTACTCGCCTACGCATTATATAACGGATCAGTACCGCGTTATTGTAGATGATTCTCGAAAGATGAAGGCAGCGATTGGAGGGTCTACTTCTAGGATCTAGCGCTTTGCTGAGTGGGAGGGAGATATTGGCGGCTTCGCGACGGACGATGAACTCGAAGCCGTCGTAGGAGACGAGCCTTACGTATTTGGAACCAGGTTGATCAGCGGACATCGCGTCAGCCAAGCAATGAGTCGAGGAAGAACTATGCAAAGCGTTGTAGCACGATTAGCAGCGCGTAGTGGACTGGACGAATGCAAGCAAAGGGCCGCCGGTCTCGATAGGGCTGAAGCGCCAAGCGCCTACAGCTAGTTTGTGGCCTACCTTACAGGGAAGCAGAAACAGCAGAACTCAGCGATATAGTAATCATTGGGCTTCGACCTTAAACCAACACCCTCGAATTGACCCCAGTACAGGGAGACTCGGATCATAAAGTATACAATAATTCCACGTTATCACAGTGGAAAATAAGATATACCAATGAATGCTAGGTACACCCCATGAATATCCCACACACCAAGAAAACGCGTATCACCGTCACTGTCAATTAATCCAGGGATACGTATCCCTTAGATATCAGTAATTGAGGGATCGCATGTCATGAAGATGTTGTATAGTCTCTTGCTAGCAGCTGGTCCAATCGGTCTATCTGAAAGCGCCCCATTCTTGTTGGTCGTTTTCTAAATAGCGAATTAATTAGTCCCACTTTCCTCTTATAGGGCTTGAGGTCTTACTCTGACGTCTTCAAGAGCAAGTGGACCATGACCAATAAATCCGTTGACAAGGCTCACAACGTTCGGACACTTGGTAGCTATGCCATACGCCATCGGCACCGTGATCCGGGAGACTTCCTGGAGCATCTTGACGAAAGTATCATCTGCATCATCTCCTGTCTTGATCTGACCACTGTCCATACAGAAGGTGGTGTCCATGAGCATCTTCTCATGCCTACTTCACGATTAGCGTGTGAGCGACTCGACCGCGTAGTTGCACTCACCTGTACGGTATCAAAGATATGTGCTGTGTGAAATTAGCTACCCACTCAGCACTCTCGTGTGGGGTGGCTGTATGATGGATCAAGCAGTTGTTCATGACTTGTAACTGGAGCAGCGCGTCCTCGATTAGATCTTCTTCCACATATACCTCGGGCTTCTGCTTTGCTCGAGAAGTACGGTGGCTTGCAGAAGCTGCGGTGGCATCGTCTCTCTGAACTTGGTCCAAGACTGCGGTCCGATACTCCTTGTCGCGAAGGCTCTTGTTCTTGCGCATCCATGCGTTGAATCCCTCGATGAGGTAAATAGGCGTACAGCCTACGAACTTGGTTTTGAATTTTCGAATATGCTCCGCCAGCGTCTCACTGTCCACGTCTGAAGAAGCTGCTGTGGCCAATTTGATGAACTCTTTGGCTGTCATTAGACAGAGGGCATGTCTCTCATCCCGAATTTCCTTAGGTGTCGCAATTCGATACCCTTTCCCCTCGTCAAAGTATGAGTCTACTTTCCTCCTCCATCGGACCACGTTCACTACCGGACTTTGATAAGTGTTGATCTCGATGTCCAAATTTTTGAGGAACTCTTGGATCTGGTCCTCTACTCTTTGTCCTTCGATTGACATTGGCAAATCGACAATCATCTCTTTGGATGTTTCCTTCTTGTCCTTCTTTGCTTTATTTACCTCGGACAGATCGGCCGCTCGCTGCTTCTCTCTAGCCTTTTCGTTTCGTTGTATTTTTCTCTTCTCTTTTCCCTCCTCCTTGTCCCTAGCCTTCTGTGCAACTTTTTCCGCCTTGGCTTCTTCCCTCTCGTGGGATCTGACAAGCTTTTCCTCCTCAGTAAGGTTTTGCTTTCCGACGGCCTTTGCCCGTGGCTGCGCTTCTTCTTCTTCACTGCTGGCATCATCCAAAATTGGTTCCTGTCGTCCCTTGGTGGATATGGAATGCGTTTTCGATGGTGCGGGGGCGGTGGAAATGAGTCTAGAACCAGTACATCTCTTCGTAGCTACAGGATTCTTCAGCTTTGCCAGCAGAGCCGCCGTTCGGCCGGATATAGAAAAGGCGAGATCTGGTGGCGCTGCCGAGAATGCATCCTCTGGTAGGCTATCATCCGGATCTTCCCAACTGCCCTCTCTCCGTAACACCTTAGAAGGAGGTACAAGGACGCTATTAATATCCGCGGATGAGGTGAATAAGATCTCATCGGAGAACGTCGTCAGGTTCTGCCTACCATAGATTTTATTCGTCAAAGGCGCCCGCTTCGGCGGAACCGGGCGAAGATGCGTAGGGTGCGTAGAGGGGATAGAAGAGGCCACCTCTCGAGCTTTACTGGTCGATAGATTGCTTGACTTGCGTCTCTTCGGCGGATTCTCTTTCAGACTGCTCGCATCGTCGATGCCGTCGATGCCATCCGACAGATACATGAAGTCCTGCTTGGCATTGGCTCTCTTCGCATCTTCCTTCGGTGCACGTCCTTTCGATTGTGGCGACTTTTCATCATCAGTACTGAGGCTCAAATCTATTAGGACCTGGGCAGCCATGTTGCTACAGAAGTGTGCGTCGAGCAAAAGAGTCTCTGACAAGCAGTGAAAGCAGAGACACCAGAGCTCCACGATTTTGGCTTTTTCATTAGTGCATTGCTGAGGAAGCGCCGGCCTTCTGGTCGACTCCACGAAGCAAAGCGACGGTGATTCACCAGGACAAGCACAATGATAGAAGTCGAAGTAGCTGCCGACAGATGCGCCACGCCAAGAGGGACATTCGGTATTACTTCGGCAGCGACGCGAGAGCACGTGATACATATCTATCGCGGCATTGTTACTTTACTCTTCTCTACCTACAGAAGACCTCCATAACCATCCCGCCACTAATATGGACCACAACAACCAACGGGTCGACGGAATCACGTTTTGCCCTTGGAAGCAACGCAATCAAGGAGGTACATTGCTTGATTGGTGAACGCCACCAATTTGAATGCACCATCTCGCTGCTCCGCTGTTCGCGACAGGCCAGCAATCAGGAGAGCGAGATGACCCCGTGTTTAGACGAGATCATTGGACGTCTCTCGACGATAAGCGGCCATAGTAGGTACACACAAGATCACCAGTATACCGCCATGTTTGAGATACTGTCTCATTCGCCTCTCAAAAGCTTTTGCGAAGCTAAACCATATCTTTGAAAGCTTCAATCCGAGCTCCAAATCAATCGCGCAATCGGGTTGTCCATCGAAGAATCGAAGCCATGCAGGCAGGAATCGCACTATATGATCTCAATTATAACTCAATCTAGTCAACGCGATAAATGCTTTGCTGTCGCGAAGAGTGCGAAGAGTACGAAAAAAAGAATTCCAATTCTTTCAGAGCGACCAGGCACAGAAGATACATTATACATGGTGGCATTTGGTACTCGATTGATGTACATCGCATGATAGCGCTACCAAGGGCGATCCGTCTGCCCGTTGGTTATTGTGGTCTATTTCAGTGGTGGGATGGTCGTGGAAATCCTTTGTTGTATTTGAAAATACCATTCGGCAAGTGATCATCGGGTTGCTCCGTATGCTAACACCTCGCGGAGGCAAGGCCTGTTGAATGTTTAGACTCGCTTCAGCCTTGTCGGTTTATCCGTTATCCCATGATTCAGCGTTAGCTTTCTTGAGATTCGTTTCTCTTACCAACTTCCAGACCCAGGTACCTTTTTCGTCCTTGAGCAAGTAAATCCAACCGCCTCGGTTTCCGTCGTACACCCGATCAGCGACCACCAAGGGGAACGCGAGAAGCGACGAAGCCTTCGTTCTCATTTTGACCCGACAATCAATATCGTATTTGGCTAGCACCGCTGGCTCGGTGTTTACCAATGGTACGACAAAGTCTTGCTGCTGTGGAAGTCCAGGCGTTGGTGATCTAGCAAGCGTTCCTCCTGTGCGGGCTATCTCTGCCATCTTGGCGCGACACTTGAACTCATAAGTTGCCTAACAAGGAAGATCAGTATGATCTCAGCCGCACGCGTGAAGGACTCACTTGGTCTGGTGACTGGAAGAACGTTCTCTGCTCGAAATTTGTGATGATCTCCATTTCTTGTAAGACATTCATCCTGGGCGGTAGCAATCGCAACTGCGAAAACCTCCAGATGGTGAGCATGGATGACCTTGGCTGGGTGCTAAGAACGTACAATTGACAGGCAGCATCTATCCTTTGCGAGGCAGGTACTGCAGCTCCCAAACCTTTTCCAGACTGCTCCGATTGGCGTGCGTTGATGATATGCGCAATCTGTTCTTTGCATTTTTCCATATCCATGATCTTTGTCCTTTGTCCTTCTTTATCAGTAGTATCCATATCGTTACGGACTCCACTCTTTCCTATAGCTGCGGATGATTGAGAACGGTCGGACGCGGACGCGTTCGACTCGCTCGAACCACCATCACTCACGTCCACGTCCGCGTCCTCCTCCCCGCGAGGGAGGCAGAAGAGGGCGAGCTCTTGCGAATGACGAGCCAGGTGCCGAGCATACTGGTTCCCAGCTTTCAAGGCCTCGTTGCACAGCGAGCAATTGACCACACTCCTAAGTAATTCTCGAAGTCAGCATTCCTCCTTTCAGTCAATGCAATGAGCAGAGTTGCACGCTTAAGGAGCGATACTCCTGAGACATGTTTCAAGCATCATTTAACGCTCAGAAAGGGGCAAGGGATGCTCAGAAATCTACTTACCCAGGCAGCGCATTGCGCTTATTTAGTGGGCTCTCGGAATGGGCAACCATCATATGGTCGAGCCATTGATGGCTTGTCGGATACAATCTGTGTGGTGTCACACACTCTAGATCTATACACACGTACGGCTGGAGATCCTGAAAAACGTGTGCGATCCACGACCTTGTGTTATGAATTGTTAGGGTGGAGTAGCAGTACGGACATTCGAAGGGAGCGCCGTTTTCCGAGGCTTTTGGGGGAGACGGTATCGTTACACTATTCCCAGTCATCGAAGATGTCGAGTACGATGTCTGCGATACTCCAGTCTGAGATTCCTCGTCATGGAACACAGCACTCCAAGCCGAGGTATCAGTAGAAACAGTGTCGGAAAGGGCGTAGACATCGCTATCACTGGTAGTGTCATCCTGGACCTGGAAATCCTGAATGTTCCGGTCAATGTTGTCAGTTTCGGGTTTCAACATGGCTGTATGTATATTTCGATGTTGGAGATATGTCCGTCTCCGCGTAATTGCCCTCGCAAGTCGAGACACTAGCGCCAGGTCTGCCTCCGGAAATTTGTCTCTCACATGGTTGTAATCAAATCGAGCAAATGCTGAAGCTTCAGCAGCTCGAGGTCCGAGAAGAAGATCGTGCTGCGCTGGATTTCGGACTAACATAGACATCCGGAACAGACATCTTAAGATGTTCGCGATACTCTGTTGAAGCTCTTCAATCTATGATAGTGTTTCGTCGTCATCAGAATGTTCATCAACAAAGACTTCGTCTTCTTCGCAGTCACCTACTTCAGATAAAATAGCTTGAGCATCTTGGATCCTTCGGCGCAGGGTTTTCAGCAACTCGACAATCTGTTCACGGATATGAGAGGCATCACGGAGCCTAAGATCCAGATATGATTGTCCTGTCCGATGGATTCGATGGGCGTCAACATTTGAGGCCCACAGGCGCAAGCGACCCAACTCGTCACGCCAAGCTTGCACAACAAGTCCATCTATCTGCGCTATCTGCGGATCTCTTGTAAGGTCGAGAAATTCGTCAAAGCTTGCAAAACACGCAAGCAGACGTTGCCCGATCGTATCGGTCATTGAGACAGTTGTCGTGTGGGGGCTTTAATTAGGGTGAGGAATAGTCATTGCCTCTACGTAAGGGATGTTATATCATGCCTCCACCGAAAGGCTTTGCTCATCCCGGTAGAGAGAAGATATCGAAAATGCTGCAATCTATCGGAGATGGAGCCTCGAGTGACCACCAAGCCATATAGTTACCCTCTGACAAAGATTATGTGCTCTGGGGAGTCCGATGCGATAGATCTGCACCTACTTTACGAGAGGGTGATCCGCCTGCATGAGCAAGCACCAATCATTGCGAGTCCACACCTGCCGTCCATGCGTCAAGCCCCTCAGCTCGTCACATAGCTTGCCCATCTTTCTTTTTCACAAGGATTTTGCAACGAATAATGTCCATGCGACGAACAAATGCGCCGGGATAATATCAACACTATGTTATCATCGCACGCACGAAATTTTGAACATTTACGGCAATTGTTTTCTCTTGTTCTTCATTCCGTCAGACATAACGATTTGTACGAGAAATGGTGACCGGAGTCGAGATTGCAGGCCTCGCGCTTGCAACATTCCCGATCGCCGTTGATGGTCTCAGGCGGATGGTCGAGGGCGTGGAGACAATCAAGTACTGGAGACGGTATCGGGTCAAGCTTGAGGAGTATGCTTGTGATTTAGAAGCCGGGAGAGTCTACTACCTAGACACATTGGAGGAATTATTGATGGGTATCGTGGATTCGGACAACGAGCTGGCAGTATTGATAGGTGAACCAGGAGGTATTGCATGGAGAAGACCCGAATATGAACGAAGTCTACGACGACGTCTTGATCGGTCCTACGACACGTATTTACAGATTTTGGACAGATTGCGCAATGCATTGATAGGCATCCGAGGAAAGCTAGGATTTGACGAGTTTGGCAAGGTGAGTGACATTTGTTCTTCGATGTTACCAAGCAGCGGTACAGTCACGATATAGAACCATGGACTTCTCTGCCCCGGTAATTGGACCGTCTGATGACATGAGTTCACTGGATCAGCCTCTCAACCAAAGTCGTCCGAGATGGTCTTGATATCTGATCAATAGCAAATTTCCTGCACGCTTGATGCTAGACTGAGAATCGACATTGATGCTAAATTGTGAACTTCAGGCCTTGTGGGATGACTATCCTACCATGTATCGAGAGTTGAAGAGACTGAAGCTTACTCTCTCTAAAAATGTTTACATTGAGTACTTGCGTCAGATCGACAAGGCCAACAAAGACCTTCGCGATTTCACTCACCAGAATATCTACTTGGAGGCCGTCCGAGTACAACGCCGGTCAAGGCGTTTGATAAACGATTGGAAAGTCATAAACGCTCACGCCGCGAGCCTGTACAGAGCAATGGTGCTCGGTACGAGCTTGATCTGTCGATGTGGGAAACTCCATCTGGCCAGTCTACGTCTAGACGCACGGAGTCGAACAGACAACGAGCAAGACCCGGGCGGAACATCACAGATCAAGTTTCAGTTTCTCTTCCTTTTTAATGGAGCACGTGATGAGGAGGGCGGTGTGATAGGTCAGACAAATCAAGAACTCGAAGTCGCATCAGTACTGGAAAGGGACGGATCTACAGCTGACCACACCTTGAATCAGGCGTCTCACAGGTCTGTCAGTCCATTCAAAACGCTATACATCCACGCACTAATTATTACAGATCGAACATGGCTGCATCGCCAAAAATTGTTCGCTTTGCATCCATTGTGCCCTCAACCGCACAAGTCACAACGCCAGCCGAAAGACCACCCAACTCTGCAAGTGAACGTATTGTTGATATGTGCAACGATAAATACCCTGGCCTCGAACCTCAAAATCCGATCGGCTTTCTCATAGACGGACAGAGTCAGACTTACAAGCATTACTTCTATCGCACCGGCACATTTTATTCAGCTGATAACCTCTCTGGATCACTCGCACAGGTCCTAAAAAGGTTCGGAGACCAGCCTCTAGACCGACGCTTCTACCTTTCGAGGGGGCACCGCCTTCGGATTGCGGCAATCCTAGCCTCCAGTGTTCTTCAGCTGGACGGGACATCGTGGCTTGAGGATGAGTGGACAAGTGACGATATTATATTTCACTCGAAGCCTGCGCAGTACCCTGTGGGTGATGAGGACATTCCCAAAGATCACACACGTCCTGTTCCCAATTACCAGCATCCTCACTTGTCGTGGAAGCAATGCCCGTGTACAATAAGGACAACCTCCGCAATCGATGCCCCGAGCATGGACGGTCAACTGATCCGGAACAGGATGCTATTTGCTCTTGGCCTGACGCTTGTGGAACTCTGCTTCGGCAGAACCTTGACGAGCTTGCAGGCACTTGAGGACAAAGATACCAACGAGACTGCTATTCGGCTACTAAGTTCTGTTTATGACGAGATGGGTGGGCAATACGGTGACGTTGTTCGGAGATGCTTGCTACAACCCTTTGATGTGCGGGAATTGCGTCTTGACAACGAGGAGGTGCAACACAAGATATTCAACGATATTGTGACGCCACTCGCGCAGAATCTCAGAAGCTTTGGTGGGACGCTGGATATTTAAACACACAAAAAGGTTCAGCGAACGCGCATAACGACAAGAATTCTGCATTAAGTCCTCTGATTATGTATGGATTGATAGGTTGAGGTTTCCTGGGTAATTGGTTTCTTCTTCGCTGCCACTCAAGTATCTCGTCAATTCGTACTTCGTGGTCAAAGAGTCTCTTCTGGCACAGAATTAGGCGGCACATTACATGCGTAGCTGTTCTACAAAGCTATCACGACAAGGGCCCCAACAGATGTCGAGATTGCTGCGCTTTCGGCGAAGAGTCGGAGCTCAGCGGAGCATCAAAATTTGAAAGCGGTTGGGGTGGATTAGATCCATCGTCAAGCATGGCCAGAGTTTGGTCCCCAATCCTACAAGGAGCCAGTCCTCGACAAAATCGAGATAGCGCCGGACTTACTGGATACTGCGGCTGACCGGCGAGCTTTGAATACATTGGAGATAAGCTGTTGAATGGGCTTCAATGTGGCAAGCATCCGTATGACTCCATATAGACCAAAAGGAGTAAGTTCGTGGATCGCCTTCCTTGATTCAACGTGGCAGTCGGTCTCTCGGCAGAGGCAACCTTGTCAGGGGCATGTCCTTTGATGTGTCAGATACCAGATCACTGCACTACTCAGAGTTGAAGCTAGGAAAAGATTCAGCAGAAGGCCTTCGTGAAGTAGGACCAGGAAACGAGGCGATCGTAACCCCAGAGCTGAACCCTGTCTCGAAAGCTGCGTGGCTTCATATCTGATCGTTCTCTATGGCTTTGGAAGGATTGGCTGCAGGAGTCGAACATTCGCCATCGCTATCTTAGTCTCCTCGAAGGTATGCCAAAAAGATTTGAAGTAATAATTGAATGGCCCGAAAATTGGCGTGGCTCGGGGTAATTGTCTCCCACGATCCAGAGTTGTGAAACACGGCATTTACAACCGATTATTTGCGACGAACCCAACATATTTGGAGCTTGCAATAAATCTACTAGTTGGTTTATCCGCTGGACGGGACGCTTACAGCGCCAATATTTTCCGTCACGGCATGTTCACACAGCCGCAGTAAGTTGGAAAGAAGCGTTGTTTAGGAGAAACTATGGCGATTGCATTCTTCAAATTGTCACAAAGAGGCCTTCCCAGTGATCAGAAGAATGCATTTAGCGAAATCCCACATCCTCTCCGGACTTATTGGGGTTGCTCTTCTTGTACCCAACTGCTACACAAGTCCCGCTGCATTTCCTTCAAAGCATAGCAGCAACGTCTTCGATACTATACTCTCTAACTCTAGGGTCGAATCGTCGAGATCTAGTAGTACAGAATTGCGTCGCAGCAATGTCGAGTTACTCGCACCACGGGTACTACCCAACTTCGAAGACGACCGATCACGTTCGCTTATGCCACTCTCACCACGCGACATATCGCTTCTGAAGGAGACTCTGCGTGTTATCTGGAACCACTTTCTTCCTTTCGCCGCCTCCCGCCAGGGAATCGCTGCCATGACTGCCTTCTTCTCCGCGATTCCAGAACCCCTCAAGACATGGTCCCTACAGACAGCCAAGCAGGCTCTGTCAATCACTTGTGGAGATCTCAAACTGACTTTCCGCTCTGCTGGAGTCATTGCATGGACCGTCATCGAAGAATTTTTGCAGTCCATGATCGAGAAGCTGAAAGCTGGATTGGCTGGGTTTTTTGAGGTTCAAATTACAGGACCGAATGGCGTTGTGGCTTTTGTTATTGTAACCTTGATAGCAACGGTTTTCAGCAAGATAAACAACGAGCCAGGGGCAATTGGCGGGGGAAATCCGAATCCACACATCCCCTGGGATCCTACCTGGTTGGGTTGAAGTGCATCATGTGGTCGAAATAGCTTCTCTTTGAAAAGAGTCCTCTTTTCTGGTGCCATATGGGAAGGAGAGCAGAGCGGCCGCCCTCGCTCGTCCGATAATAGATCAGTCATAGTGGTCTCGTCCTTTTCAAAGCATGATCCATCCACCAAGATCACTCGTATCTCTGATTTGGCATTCGGGCAATCGGTCTTTGTCTTCTTTCCTCGTGGCTGCGATACGCTCTGATACAAGAAGATGAATCGGGAAATCCATCCGGATCGTGACGATTAGTCTTGAGCTTGTGTCGAGTCTTTGGCCACAATCAAAGTTTATAAGACCTGGTGACTTCAAGAATCGGCCCGGTCGAAGGATAGAGGCGTCAGTCAGGGGCGCTCCAGAAGAAATGAACCCTCCGTCAGAATGTCAGGTGTATAAGTCCAACAATAAGGAGTACCACAACAACACCGCGACCAGTACGAGTTCCCTGGATCTTAGACAGTGCTCAGCGAGGCCCTGAGAAAGCACTCTGCCAACGCAAGGCAAGTCTCGGTATCGCAAACAGAAAAAGGCAGCCGAGGACATTGCGAGAGGCAGCTCAGGAGATTGGTATCTCAGCTCTGGAGGGGCTATCTGTGTGGAACGGAATCTTTGGTTCATGACTATATGGGGAAAGACTACATAATATACATAAGAGTAGCTCGCTGGTAAGTACTCGATCAATTTTACCAAAAGGGTCTAGAATTTCCCCCTTGATGATCTGGGCATAATTAGAGACTGGCATGAAGGAGGGCGACGTACTAGAGAGATCCAAGACTGGGAGCAGCACGCGGATGTATGGTGTATCGTTCCTAACCGGAGAAGATTGAGATCGAATGCACAACGAAGCAGAAAAGCACAGCCGAAGTCAATGGGAAAAGTTAGGCGTCTTCGTAGGTTCTGGCGACCCTTATGGTTGATCGATCATTACCGGTGGCTTCTATCGATCGAGGCAGGCGAGCTGGGCGGTGGCTAATGTGTATGTATGTTGAGTGAGGAACGAAGATGGTTGCATGGAGACTAAGAAAAGGTGTTGAGATTCTCTCATAGGTTGTGTCGATGGCTCGTTGGTGGATGTGACTTAGTGTGGGAGGTTTGGGGTAGAGAAGCGGTGGTGTGGTGCGTGACTTGGTGTTGGGGTGTAAGAGTTGTGCTGTCGGGAATGGTACCGTTGTGTTTGCTTAATGCCCCGCGATGTGCGTTTGTCGATGGTGTCGATGTGGTGGTGCTAGGAGGGGATGAAGAACTCGGTGTGTACTTCAGTCACGAACTAATATCAAAACTTGGAAGGAAGCAAAAGTCGGAGGGAGACGTCTGCGACTTGTACCGAAAGCGGGCGCTGCAATGCGGGAATGAGAGGTATTATCAGAAGGTGTGTGAATGTGCATAAACGCTCATTTCCTTTTGTTGCTGCCTGGTACTCTAAGTAGAAAACACAATTTCTATTAGCATGTCGTAGGTTGCTGGTCCCTGAAGGGCATGGTTGCATAATTCCAGTTGTCGAAAGAGTACGCGAAATGGCTGAAATACAGGCGATAGCTTTGCAAAATTGAAATTCGTATTGACGAAAAAGCGGGAAATTGGCAGGGCAGTGACGGCCCTATACCAAAGCGGCAAAACCTTCGATAATATCATTGATATCATCCAAAGACTCTTGTGAATTGGCAGACAAGAACCGTCAAGAGAAGTAGCACCCCACTGATGCTAACGCACGAGACAACGAAATCGAGCAAGGAAGTGTGGACAAGGAAAGATATCGCCAAAAGAGTCATTGTTGCTCGTAGACGGGTTACGGCCCCATCGCTTTCTCAAGGATTGGAACCATCTACTTTATTGGGGAGGTTGTAGGTTGCTGGCCTTGAGATGGTGGCGCTGCGTGGTATTCATTGCGGTGATCATGCTCTTGACTGTATGGGTGTTTTTGTTGATGAATGTGGTCAAAAGTCTGTTGAAGAGTTATAGGGGCTCTTGGCATGTGTAATGATCTGCTCTTATCGTGAAGAAAAAGTTGTTGCTATACTCGACATCTATGGTTTAAAGCAGATAGAGAATTTGACTTAGTAGCAAGTACACTGGTTACGGTTGTGTTGATGAAATGTGTGGCATTAGGATTATTTGTGGACAGAAAGAGGTTGTAGGGAATAGAAGTAGAGTATGTACGTATAGAAGAGCATACATTAGGTCGACTTTCTGGAAGATGTGCTTGAGGAGGTACATGGGACGAGTACCATGTGTGGAGTAAAAGAGATTGTAGGAAGTGGGAGTAGGTTAGATGTGTTGGGAAGGGCATCGATTATTTCGATTTCGTAGGAGAGGGACTCAAAGATATCTTGAGGTAAGGGAATTTGTTCCGTATTGTATGATGCGAGCGATCTCAAGGGGTGGTAGAATGCGTTCTCAGGGGTTCATCTGGTGACTGCCAGTGGCTTCACTGGGAGTCCCAGCTGTGCTGTTTGAGTGAACAAGGCAAACATTTTGGCGTTTTGTCTTTTTTGGGTATGGGTTCTTATTGGTCGTCCTAAAGGCACTCTTATGGCTTTCCAGGAAGTATGAAGAAACGCTACACCAGTTCTAGCCTCTGAATGGGGTAGTGAAATATCGATACTCCCGTCTTCAGTCAACAAGGACTTCTCCACGAAGTACTGCATCATTGTTGAAAATGAGTTCGTATAGACATAGCAGTATATGTATCCCCTAGCAAAGTTTAGAAAGATGGCGGCAATTCTCTAAAGGCGACGTTTTCGTTAGATCGTGAATGACAATGAATGACCAATGGGTGCTGAGGGCTGAGACGAAGTAGGAAGTCGAGATTTGGCACCGGCAGTGGTGCCTTGGCTAATTGATCTCGAGGATGACGTGTTGACTAAAGCTCGAAGATCGAACGCTCGGAGCCTTGTCCTCTTCCTCTTCCTCCTCCCCATCTTCCTCCCCATCTTCCTCCTCATCTTCCTCCAAATCCTCCTCCAAATCCTCCTTCGCCTCAATCCTCTTCCCATCCTTCAACCTATCCTCTTCCCAGTTAGGTCGATGGGCTTTCCAAACCCCTTCAATGGCTGATTGAAGCGCCTCCATATCGGTGTCATGTCCCGTTTCCTCCTCTTTCTCGATCAATGGCCAGAGCATTTCGCATTCCCCAGGGCTGAGATCGGCTGAATCCGCACGATAGTCACCAGCAGCATCTCCAAGGGCCTTTATTCCGACGAGCCTCCTGGTCGGTCTTTTTATGAAGGTCTCGATCGCAATAGCGAACTTACGAAATTCGGGCTCCTGATTGAGGTACGTCTCGAGCATAAACATCGCAGTAGCATCGAATTTGAGCGAAAGACAGCAATCTTCGAGGTCTCCGGGCTCGAAAGTCCACGAACGATAAACTTGATTAGGTCCATCTAATGGAAAATTCACGTCTGCACCGCGCGCGAGTAATGCTTTAGTGATGTCAAGAATGACCTTGGGTGTGACATTGAGATTGAGGTATTCATCGTCATGCAATATCCTCCCCGGCCTCCCGTCTATATAAATGAAATGCCAAAACCTAAGGAGCTCGAGCCATCGCACCCAAAAGCATTGTTGCTCAGAAGGGCTGAGTCGTTCTTTTACGGGAGCCACCACGGCCATGGGATTAGCACCCGCATGTAACAGAATTCGTATCAGATCGAAAGAGCTCGGAGCGCAACAAGAGAGCAAGTAGGTCTCTACAAATGCATCGTTGGCCCATCGCGAATGCGTACGCGACTTGTACTCAGAATCTGTATCAATACTAGAATCTGAATCCGAATCCATACCAGGAATTGGGACGTTTGAGTTCAGTCGCAGATATCTACCCAAGGTTTGGCGATAGCTCGACGAATGTAGATGATATTCCACGCTTTCATCTGACTCCTCTGATTGACTAGGTTGAGTCCATGTTAAAATAGCTTGGGTGTTTATGTTCGTGCAATAGTCGTTTAAACCGGGAAACTTCAGAGCATACCCTTGTAAAATGTTTGAAATTCCTAGCCGTTCACACACGTAGAGCGTCATGCCCACGGCCGCAGCCATGCCAACTAAGTCGATCGAAGTCGCGGTTTGGTCTATCATGAAGGCCTCTGTATCGACCTCGTAACCTTTGACTCTGAGAACAGGGTCACGTGCCGCAGAGTAACTGAAGGCCTCTGTATCGACCTCGTAACCTTTGAGTCTGAGAACAGGGTCATGTGCCGCAGAGTAACTCCGGACATAGGATTCATATTTTAGTGATCGCATTAACTCAGATTGAGCAGCTCCAACGAGTCGTTCGGCCAGAGAGACGTGTTGTAGAGCGACGCGGAAAACGTAGTACGTAGGAGTGACATGACTAACGTCAATTAGTCTCTTTTCATCCGAGAATTGTGCGAGCTGAGCAAGTCTGCCTCTTGCAATGGCAAGGTGCACTTGCGGCATAGTGAAACCTTTGCGAGCTACAAATGACCTTGCTTCGTCGTTGTAACACAAAAAATCTCGAACAGTCCTGTGGAGAAAATTGAGCTCCATATTCAGGAGTGGCTGGCTCATGGGACGTAAGTCAAAAGATACATAAGTTTGGGCAGTGGGGGTCAGCTCCAGAAGACCCGCAGTGTGTGATAGCAGTTGGGTCCTCAAGGTCTCGCAAATCTGGACGATCTCGCTTGTGGCAATCTTTTTGTAAGTGAAAGGGGCATCTTCAAAGTCTCGCTGTGAGCGAATGAGATGTAGGTTGCAGAGAGTCAACCGGGGAGGCTGCCACTTTTCCCAATCGCTTGCACGATCTGGTGCATGTAGAACAAATTGAAGGAACCGTGCGGCGTCTCGTTGGTATGCGGGCTTAATGCGATTCAACATAAGCATGAATAGGCTCTCAAGTTCAGGAGGAAGACTGTCCACGGTTTGTGCAAGCTCATCTAGATCGACAATGCCTTGCAAACCATCCCGGACATCTCTGACGGCGATGACAGCCCATAGGAACACTCCATTGGCTCGGGCTACGATCGTATCCAGGATTCTTGTAGCTTAATGTCCATTCTGTTCGTCGTGGAGGACGCGTTTGTGAATCAAGTCGGACAGTTGGACATCAGCGTAATCTCGAATAGTCTGGGATGTCAAATCTTGTAGTCTCAAGCCAAGAGCTCCACCGAATGCTTCTTCAAAGACCGGCAAAGGGCGACTTGAAAGGCAGATCTTAACATTTGTGTGGTCCGCTAGATTTTTGATCATCCTGACGACGGTGTCGTACCGGCCGTCAATTTCATCTAGACCGTCAAGAATCATGTAAACCGCTACTGGAATCTGCGATTGTTCTAAGATGCTAAGTAGAGTAGCTAGGAGGCGACTCTCGTTCCAGGCATGCAGCGGCTCGATCTATGCGGAATGGTTCAACAAAGGGTACTTACTAGCAAAGCGTAGCTCACCTTGAGACACCCTACTAGCTCAGGGTATTTCGTCAGCATCTGGTATATCAGCGAGCGAAGGAGGCCATCAATAGACTTTTGCTGCCTGGAACCAGCAGCCCAGAAGAAATAGGATGGAGTCAGTAATTGTCTATTGAGAGACCATTCTTTCAGGTACTCCAGTCTGCGGCCATCTTGACATATATAGTCCATCAGGGTGGACTTTCCAGACCCAGCTTTGCCGTTGATCCAGTACAACCCTTCCCCCGACTTGAGCCATACACTAAAGTCGTCCCAGAGAGGTGCCTTTGCTTCATCAACGTTCCAATTATTTTTATCCACCTCTCGCGTTCGCGGCTCTTGGAAAATCCAGTCATAACTATCCTCGATGCCATCGAAGACGTGATCAACCTGCTCTTGACGAGAAAAGATATCAGGATAGAACAGACTCCTAATGACCTCATCGTACAGTCGATCACTTAGGTGGAGCTGCTCCAGTTGATGAATTTCTGTTGTGATATGAGAGCGTGTGTGATTCGATTCCTGGGCCGTAAGCTTAGCTAAGGATGTCTGCGAATCCGCGAGACATATGACTACTTGCTGCAGGCCTTTGTCTAAGCTTGCGAAGCGCTTATCATTTCGAAGACTTTGTGCCTCGAATTGCTGACTGCAGCTATTTTGTTAGCGATCAAATTGCCGGCTTCACAGAGTGCCTGGCTATCGAGCGTAACGTGACTTCGACCGCGACACTACTAAAGTAAGAAAGTCTCCTTTGGCGCGGCACGTAGCTCAACTTATGGAGCAAGGATGTCTCTAAAGTCGATTGGTAAGTCGCCAATTGTTTACTGATCTCCTCAATCTTTGCCCTTTTCCATATAGCACGAACCGTTATGCGGGTTGCCGCCAGCAAGGAAGTGCGAGGCTGGGAGGTCAGCTTGCGAAGCTCGTCCTGTAATTTGTGCGCGCAGTTTTCACATTTTCGACCTAATTCTATCAAGTCTTTCTCGTCTCTAGTCAATGCGGAGGAATGCGTATTGGAGCTTTGCAGTATTTGTTGCAGTGACCCAGCGAGCTTGCTCAGATGGCCTGTTGTATGTTCCACGTCCTCGTAGCTGCTGATAGAGCCTCGTTGATAAACTTCCCGGATGGTGCTTGCAGTGCCGATACCGAATGTTAACAACTGTACCACAGATGCAACGAGACCAATGCCCGTGACAGGATCCATTGTAGCATGGGTTGCAGGGATTGGGGCTCCGGATCCACACGCAGATTAAGGCTCAATCTACGAACAGAAGTAATAGTTAATCAATACTGTATGAAGAGGGAAGGTTAACAGCTTCCACCTCCATCTTGAGCCCCGCAGTGTCCCGAAAAGACCTAGTTCTAGGCAGCTGCAGGGCGCAGATGAGTATCTATGACGTCATCGGGCGCTAGGGTTGCGCCAAGGCATCTCGGGAACCTGAGATCGCCTCTTAATCAGGTGTCGATCTTAAAGTAGCTTGAGCATACGAGTCTCAAATACGAGAATAATCGCATGTTACACTACATTTTTAAGACGCGCACCAAGTGGACGTCAAGTCCAAGATTCTCCGCACATCTTCTTTTCACAACTTTAGATTCCATCTCGAGTTCCTACTGCTATACGCGCTCTGTGCAGCTGGCTCCGCACCCGTCCCTCTTGGCAATGGCCAAGCGAAAGAGCTCAACAATCGCCACAGAGCAATCGTCCAAGGACCACCTTCTCATCGACGGTGATGCTCCTCCAGCCAAACGTAGAGCAAGCGGAAGGCGGTTGAGCCAGCCCAGAACCCAATCCCTACCTACAAACCCCAACGAGAATGCAAACGTCCTTGATGCTCCTGGCCCGCTGCGAGCGTCGCCAGATGCTGAGGAAGAGGACGAGCGAATGGACCTTGAGGCGGCTGGAATGGATGTGCCGAAGCAGGTGAAAGACGAGAAGGAGGATGAGCCGTCACTAGTCAATGGACACGATTCAGACTCTTCGCTATCTGAGATGTCTGACATGGAATCACCTGTAAAGCCAAAGCAAACGAAGGCACCTAAAGGGAAGATCTCCGCCGTCGCTAAGCCTGCAGGGAATGCAAATCCCACCGCGACGAGGACAGAAAGCACGAAGGTGAAGAAGGAACCGCCTAAAGAGTCGCAATTCCTTGATCCCGAGGCGGACGACCTCGAGGAAGCCGACGAAGAAGAGATACAAGCTGCACTGTCGCGGCCACCACCAGTCAATAGTGACTACCTGCCATTGCCTTGGAAGGGCAGGATAGGCTACGTAGGTCTCTTATACCCAGATTTGCGATACTTTGCTCATCCATGCAGGCCTGCTTATGTACCTATCTCCGCTTCTCTAACCCCCCAGTCTTCACCTCCCGAACCTGTCGTATTGCCTCCATTCTCGAGAACCGCCATCCACTGAAAGACCCCAACGCTGCGCCACACGCTACAAAGAACCGACCTGATCGTGATCGACCTGCTAGCATCGAGCGCGGCCAAGCGTTTGTCGAAAGTCTGGGTCTAGCCAACGCACGCGACGTTGTCAAGATGCTCCGCTGGAACGATCGCTACGGCATCAAATTCATGCGACTCAGTAGCGAGATGTTCCCATTTGCGAGCCACCCTGAATACGGTTACAAGCTCGCCCCATTCGCCTGTGAAGCCTTAGCCGAAGCTGGTCGCGTCGCTGCAGAACTTGGGCACCGACTGACGACCCACCCTGGACAATTTACCCAGTTGGGCTCTCCACGGAAGCAAGTCATTGACAATGCGTTGCGTGACCTTGAATACCATGCCGAGCTTCTTGGTCTCCTCAAGCTCCCTCCTCAACAAGATCGTGATGCCGTCATGATCCTTCACATGGGTGGCGTTTTCGGTGATAAGCCTGCCACACTCGACCGTTTCCGTGAGAATTATGCCAAGCTCTCTGACAACGTGAAGAAGCGGCTAGTGCTGGAGAATGATGATGTCTGTTACTCCATGCATGACTTATTACCCATCTGTGAGGAATTGAACATACCATTCGTCCTGGACTTCCACCACCATAATATCATCTTCGACGCCGACAAGATCCGTGAAGGCACAAAGGATATCATCGACCTCTTTCCTCGCATCTGCGCTACTTGGTCACGCAAGGGCATTACTCCTAAGATGCACTATTCAGAACCAACCGCCGCCGCCATCACGGGTCGACAACGAAGGAAACACAGTGCGCGAGTCGCGACGCTGCCCCCTTGTCCGCCCGACATGGATCTTATGATCGAGGCGAAGGACAAGGAACAAGCGGTCTTTGAGTTGATGCGGATATTCAAGCTACCGGGATTTGATCGATTCAACGATATCATCCCCCATGTCAGGAAGGATGACAACAAGCCGATAAAGACACCGAAGAAGAAGGCGCCCAAGAGGAAAGCCAAGAAGCTGAAAGCGGAGGATGAGGAGGCTGAAGCTGCAGCGGAGCCAGAGGATTACCTCATACAGCCAGTTGTCGAGGATGACGAGGTCGGTATGGGTGGGCTTGAGGGCAGAGTCTACTGGCCGCCTGGTATGGAAGAGTGGCTGCGACCGGTGAAGCGAGTCGTGAAACCGAAGGATCCCGATGCCAAAGCCATACCAGCGAAGAAGGGCAAGGCTGCCGCGGAGTCTAAGCAAGACGCCACGAAAATTAAAGAAGAGGTACAACAGCAGGATGGCAAAGAGCCTCCATTGAAGCTGGCTGTGGAAGGTAAACGGGCTGATGCAAAGAAGCCTACTGCGAAGAAGGTTGCTGCAAGTGTACCAACGCCGTCAGTCTCGGAAGAGGAACCCGAGCCAGATTTTTCAGCAGAAGAACAACCCTCACCAATCAAGAGGAAAGCAGCACCTAAGAGACAGAGTTTAAGAGCAAAGAAAATCAGCTATGCGGAGGCGGATGAAGAGTAGATCCCTCTATACTATGAATTACGCAACTTGTTGATAACGTGTACAAGGAACATATATCTGGAGGTGGTCTCCTAAGGTAGCCTTGCTCTCACCATTGTAACGACGGCTGTCATCCTCTGGCAATAATTTCTATGAAGTGGAATCTCCGCATAGATAGGCAGTTCGTGGCTATGAAGTCGCTGTTCTTTCGCTTTACTCCGTAGGATTCGTGTTGATCATCGGCAAGTGCAACCACCCTCCACTCCGAAACCCGAGTTCTTATCACAATATCTGACATTAGCTATGCGTCACACGCATGACGAATAATTCTTTCATTTTCCATCTGAAGCTCTCGTCCCTCATCTTCTCTAATTGTTGGCTTTTGAGAATCTGGGAATTCCATGACTGACCCACAGATGTCGTGATCTCCAAGAAGACGAGCCATGGATGCACAACCCAAATGCCATGTTTGTCAAAGGAGCTTTCGGCGCAGGTACGAAGACAGGTTGTGCATTCAGTTCATGCTTCATGGTGGGCTGAACTTGCGAATTCAGTGATTCGCTCCGTCGACATTTACAGGTGCACGAGCCGAACCGTCTGAAGAAGGAAAGGAGAAAGTCTTGCCAGCAATGTATCACGTATGTCCCTACTGGGATGAGAACTGTGTTTACAGCTTCAACGTAATTTTCGAAGCAAGCTCCCCGCTAAGCGTAGCCTTGTTTGACAGATCAAAGTTACGATGTTCTCGTGCGCGTCCGATCTGTGGAGCTTGCCTCAAGTCCAAGTCTCTGTGCGACTACGGAATCGTTGATCCTAGCGTCGAACCAGCAACAATGTCTCAATCAGGGACTACTCCAGGCTCGCAGCTAGAATGTGCCCCACTTGGTGAGCTCTTTGGACTCCGCTGATTGGTGTGAATGCTGACCCAATCTATTACAAACACCCAAGGCTTAGAATCGGTCGTTCCAGACCCTAATATATCCTTCCCCACAGCTACCGACACCACAATGAACTCCATCGACCTTCTTGGAGACCTGCGGTATGTTGATTGGGGAAACAACTTCTGGTCAGATTGGCTCTTTCCGATCGGAATGGTGGCAGAAGAGCCAGCTTCTCCATATTATCCTGTCAGCACTCCTGAGATGGTAGGATTTCAAGGTATCGCTCCGTCAGCGTCGGATAATGCATTGGCTGAAGTCTGGCAACCAAAAGCCTCTGTCAGAGAAACCATCAAGGCAATCCTACCTCTTCCATATACTACTCCTTCAATGAATCAATGGCCTATTGGAAAGGCGGAGGATGCTCAGGCCTTACAGTCTGTTCCCCGACTCGGTCCGACTAATCGAGTATCTGAAGCTTTATTTTTCCATCTGCCAGCAATGACCGAGGATACTCTGATGAACATGTCACAAGCTATCCAAATGCCTACTGTATATACACCGTGGTGATCTCTGTCGCTCGAATATCCTCTTACAGGTGCCGACCTCGATGAATGTGTTGATTTGTACTTTGCCAACTTCCATCCTGTAAATAGGCCAGTGAACTTCACGCTACAATGGATCAACGCTTACACGGAAGCAGTACATTTCATTTATACACCGCCCAACTTTCGACATCAACAGAAACCCATTCGTTGTTTCGATTGCCCTAGCCTCCGTTGGTGCTTGCTATTCCGAGCGCGAAGGTGCCCATGATTTTGCTAGTGCACTAGCAGAGCTAAATCGCCGCCTTCTGCTTTTCATGGTAAGTCTAACAAATTTTTAGCCCACAAGCCTGCTGAAATTCAAGGCTCAGGGTGAGAACGACCCTCGCTTCACCAGAAGTACTGACTACGTCACTGCTCAAGTCCTCGGAGTCCTCTTTGGCATCTGTAGTGGGAACAGGAGACACTTCGAGCTGAGCGAGTCATCACGCAGTACACTGATCTGTCAGGGTGCCGCCATTGGACTATTTGACGAGATCAAGCCTGCCTCCTCTATCGACCCTTCCACTGCCAGCCTTTGGGATTCGTGGATTCGCGAAGAGAAGCTTTGTCGTCTGGGCTGGGCTATCTACGTACGTCAACCAGCGTCGCTCGAACCCTGGTTGCTAGCTTACAACAAGCAGGAAGTCGATGCTTCGGTGACATTTCTACTGAACAAGCGTCCGTTCTTATCCATCAGTAGTATGCGCCTTCAACTGCCAAGCTCAGAAGATCTTTGGGAAGCAGACTCGGCACAAGCTTGGGCATCATTGCATCCGTCCAGTCCACTAGCACCACCAAGAAAGAGCTTTGAGACTACACTGAACCGAATATTCAGCGGATCTGACCATGATCATGCGCGCGATCTTGGGAATCTGCAGCACAGGTATATCCTCATACTGACTTTGGCGCGCATGGTATGGAGCTGGAAAGAAGTCCTGACGACTCCTGGAGTACCGCATGGGAGATTGCCAATGGAGCATTTCCAGGACACCAAGCAGGACATCCTCACAACCCTTGATGGGCTAAGAGCGACAATGTTTAGGACATCCTGGCGACTGCAACTACCAAGCTCAACTGGCGCCATTCTACAGAGCTCCCTGATCATCCACATATCACATCTATATGCAGCTGACGATGTGATGGATTGGTTCTATCCCCTCATCCGCCGGGGCCATGTCGCCGCACGCTGGAAAGCTCGCGCTGCGCAATGGGCTGCCCAGAACCCCGTGAAAGTACGAGAGGTCGCCTACCACAGCGCTCAGATCTTGGCAATTACCCGCAAATATCCCAGCAACTTCCCAACGGAAGTGTTCGCTACTTTCCATGCTGGGCTTTACATGTGGCTGATTTCAAGTCTATGGCAAGAGCAGTATGCCGGCACGGATTTGCCTGCTTGGGAGAACAGTCTTGAAATCCGACTTGACCAACTAGACATCGAGATGGACGAAGAAAGCTATTCGAACTGCGTCGCTCCATGGATTATAGATGGGGTCCCTGGGGCAAATCCTCGTGTCAGTATTCACAGTGTACCTGACTTAACGGGCGTGGACGGCCCACGCCAAGTCCTTAATCTGGTCGCTAAGCTGCTGGAGCGGATGAGAGTATGGAAAGTCAGTGAGAATCTGTTGCAGATCATTGTAGGACTAGTCCCACATAGAGATGTCCCTTCCTTATAGTACGCCGAGCGCGGAAGGCGAAGCGCAGGACGAGAATACCACTTTATAACAGCAAGAGATCACAAGATGAAATAAGCTTCATCTCGCAACTTATTGGTAGGCGTGTCGCTTGGGCTGCACAACTTCGTGCATTGTACACATTCTTCCGTGATGGCCTGAATGCAAAGTTCCCGCGCAGACTGAAAGCATACAGTAGCTCCATGGTTGCTTCGTCAAAACGGCAGCCATTGAAGGGGTGCGTGTCATTCAGATTCCTAGCTGCAGACCCCTCCGCCAATTGAGCACGCATCCTTCAAGGTTTCCGGATGCTGTGGGGGAGGAAGTTCTTCATGGACAGATCTCGGTCTCATGCTGTATTCTGTGGAAAATCATTCCTTCACAAGACCGCTGACAGAATACCTACAACAAATGCTGGTTCCTAAACCTAAAAGGCTTTGAAGATGACGAAAGACGCAGGGTCTTCGCTCGGTTGCAGGGTGATGCAAGAAAATTGTCCACAGCAAATACCGAAGACCAGTCGGAGTATCATGTGGTCATCACGGATCATCATTAAGCACACTGTGACGGACACCGGCTATTGGGCATATCAAGCTCACATTATCGGTCCCCCGGATTGTACTCGGAGAACGCGGTGGCAGCATCATGAGAAAGGCCAAAGCAAGACGTCGACCCAAACTTTGAATTTAATAAAGGGCTCATACATTCCCGAAATACCTACTCAACCAAATACCAGACACCGAGTGACGATCCTCGATACTCCATTAAGTCTTCGACCTTCTCATACAGCGTCATGAACGATGATCTGGTTCACGACCAACCGCTGGTCAAGGACGACAAATATTACGAAATCCTCCCTGCCACTTTACCCAAAGAATGCGCTGAGGTCATCTCCAAGCTCCCCAAGCTAACCCGAGAACATTGTGGTCACATCCGCCACTTTCACAACCTCGCCTCGCAGCCGGACGGCGACTGGTCGTTCATGGGAGGCGCATCTGGGCAAGACCATGACGAGGGATCCTACCGCTACCAGCTAGCTTTCATGGCCTATGCAGCTGGTGCAGCGCATTATCACCGCCTGCCTGCGCTAAGGTCTGTCTTCAGATCCTTGATCCAGAAGTTGATCTCGAAGATGCTTCGGCCGGAGGTCTGGGGGTATTGGTATCTCACTAGCCAGTCGGGGCCGAAGCTTGATCCAGATCTCAAAGAGTTGAGGAAGCCGTGGGCGGACCCGGTTTGTAAGGAGAACGTTATGGTAAATAATGCTTAAGATGTCTCGCGCTTTGAAGATACGAGATTAGCCAATGGACTGACATCTACTTGTTAGTATTCGGGGCACTTGTTGTTGATGGTGTCATTGTATTCGATGCTGTTTGATGACGACCGCTATGACCAAGAAGACAGCATTGTCTTCGAATGGAATCCTATGTGGTGGGGCATGGGCCCCGAACGCTACTGCTACAATAAGATGAAGCTTCAACGCACGATTCTTGGAGAGATGGAACGTGTTGGCTGGATGGGCGCCTGCTGCGAGCCGAACACTGTCTTCATCGTTTGCAATCAATTTCCGGTATATCACCCCGTACCAAGCAAACCCACAAATCGCTGACACCGGTAAGATCATCGCAACACGCTACAACGACGTCTTCAACAACACCAACATCGTCGAGGACGTCCTCACCAAATACAAACAAGCCTGGTCCGGCCGAGGCTTCGTTTCCGAGAACGGGCTCTTCCGTAAATGGTACACCGTCAAACAGGACCGCATAGACGACAGTGACGAGCTCTCCCACTCCGCCTGGTAACATCCCATCCTCCCACCACTCCATCTTCCCCCTCTCCATTACCCCCCACACCACTAATCCACCACCTCCCCCCCAGGATCATGGCCTTCATGCCCTGGAACCCCACCCTCGTAGCCACCGTCTCTCCCACCGCCGCCACCGGCTTCCTCCAACCCCTCCCCTCCCGCACTAACATCCGCCCCCCCTCCCTCGCCACCGCCATTCGCCACATCGCCGCCTCCACCTCCCAGCCTCCCGAATCCCCAACCGTCCTCGCCGCCGCCCACATCGCCGCCAAGGGCCTCCCACCCAGCACCTCCCGCCACCCCTTCCCCACCTTCGGTTTCGTCGCGCAATGGCTTTCCGAAGTTCCCGGCCCGCGGGAGCTGGACCCGCTGTTAAGGCATGCGGATGAGTTTTTGAGGCCGAGGTGGTGGAGAGGGGGGCTGTATTATCCGCGTAATGACAAGGGGTGGGATGAGGGGGGGGAGTATGTACATATGGAACCGTATAGTGGGAATGCGGCGATTGGGTATGCGAGGTTGAATGTGCAAGGTGGGCAGAGATTGATGTATGACCATCCTTGGGCAAGGGAGGAAGTGAGGAGCAGACCGTGTGTGGAGAGGGTGGGGCTAGAGGATGGTGTGGACTTTGTGAGGGGGGTGTGGGTCGAGGAGGGGACGATGATGGTTGTGACGGTGAGGAGGTGGGAGGGTGGGGGGGTGGAGCTGGGGTTTTG
>JAABUQ010000337.1_pt1 | contig 108700 bp, 116 predicted proteins | sample 5560001 | NCBI WGS metagenome assembly JAABUQ01 (sample SAMN10711888, study PRJNA513371) | rock metagenome | isolation source: Antarctica rocks | place: Antarctica: Victoria Land, Finger Mt nord | collected 2015-12-18 | reverse complement strand
CGGTGCGACCCAGGCGGGCAAGACCACGATGCTGAACTGCCTCACCGCATCGATCCCCGTCCGCGAACGGGTGATCACCTGTGAGGAGGTCTTCGAGCTGCCGTCTTGTGTCAAGCTACACAGGTGCGAGCCGCCCTGTACCTCCGCCAGTCCCTCGACCGGACGGGTACAGGCGCGGCCGTAGACCGTCAGCGGAACGCGACAACTGCTCTCGCTGAGTCCCGCGGGTGGTCGATCGTCGAGGAGTACGTCGACAACGACGTCAGCGCCTCGAGCGGGAAGGTCAGGCCCGCCTACCGTCGGATGCTCGCCGATGCTGAGGCTCACCGATTCGACGCGGTCCTCGCCTACCACCCGGACCGGATCGCCCGACGGGTCGTTGACCTCGAGGACCTGATCGTCCGAGCCCAGCGGGACGGCTTCAAAATTGCCACCGTCACCGGGGACCTCGACCTGTCCAACGACATGGGGCGTCTCGTGGGCCGCATCCTGGCGTCTGTGGCGAGCGCTGAGGTCGAACGGAAGGGCGCCCGGCAACAGCTCGCAGCCGCCCAGGCTGCGACCGACGGCCGGCCCGCCGGAGGTGGTCGGTCGGTGGGCTACGAGCCCGACGGGCTGACGGTCCGACCCGTCGAGGCGGACCTGATCAGGGCCGGCTACCGCGACCTGCTCGCCGGCGTCAGCCTTCGGGGCATCGCCCGGACGTGGAACGAGGCTGGGATGACCACGACTCGGTCGGGTCAATGGCGCCCGGACAACGTCCGAGGCGTCCTGCTCAGGGCCCGTTACGCCGGCTTGCGGTCCTACCTCGGCGACGTCGTCGGACCGGGTAGGTGGCCGGGGATCGTCTCCCAGGACACCTGGCGGTCCGCCGTCGCCGTCCTGTCGGACCCGTCCCGGCGGACAACCCCGGACAACAGACGCCGCTACGTCCTGTCGGGCCTAGCGATCTGCGGAGTGTGCGGTGCCCTCGTGGACACCGGACGAACCCAGCACGGCCAGCGGACGTACAAGTGCTCGAAGACGCGGCACCTGTCGGTGGCCGCCGAACCGATCGACGACCTGGTCGACGCACTCATCATCGCCCGTCTGTCGCGCCCTGACGCGGTCCAGCTGCTCGAGGCCGACAGGCCGGACGTCGAGCATCTGCGGGACGAAGCCCTGTCCGTCCGCGGTCGCCTGGACGAACTCGCTGGGCTCTTCGCCGCCGGTCAGGTCACGGCCTCGCAGCTCACCGCCGGGTCCGCCGCACTGCGCGACCGCTTGGCCGACCTTGAGCGCCGGATGGCTGACGCGGTCCGGGTGGACGTTCTCGGGCCGTTCGTGACCGCAGAGCACGTCGAGCGTGCATGGTCGGTGGCGGACGTTGACCGCCGGCGGGCGGTCGTCTCAACCCTCGCTGATGTGACTCTCCTGTCGCCGGGTCGGGGGTCTCGCGTGTTCCGTCCCGACACTGTCCGCATCGATTGGAAGGTGGACCGATGAGCGAGAACCGACCCAAGAAGCACCTGACGCTGTACATCCGGGCTCGGCTGCTCTGCGAGTCACCGAGCGAGCAGCACACCGTCGCCGAGTTGTACATGGACCTACCGCCGACACCGATGGCCGGCGACCTCCGGTTGAGTGGTGCGGCCGAGTTCGTCTACCTCGACGACGCTGGTCCGACCTACTCCCGCCCCGGAATCCTGCCCGGCTTCTACGGCAGCCGGCGTGCAGGCGGGACTGACCCAGCGCTCACCAAGGTCCGCGGTCGGTGTGAGCTGTGCGGAAGCGCCGGGAGCGATCTGCAGTGGAGCATCGCTCGCATTCAAACGAGACTGCGTGAGACGGAAGCATCCGGGCGACACACCGTCGACCTGGGGACCCGTGAGTAGGCGTTGCCTGCTATGGTCCTTTGCAACAGCCCTTCCGGGGCGGGTGGTCGGCAGGCTGCCTGTTACTTACCTGCCGGACTAGGCCCCACCTCAGCGGGTGGTGCGAGAGTTTCGCCCCGCTGGGAGATCCGTGTCCAGTCCCGTCCTGAGCGCCCGCGCCCGCACGGCCGCGCTTGTCCGACACCACCCCGACCACCCCGAGATCGCAGCCCCAGCAAGACAAGAGCTCGCGGCGGCGATGCTCGCCGAGCACGTCGCCCGGGTCGTCGCTGACGCTCCACCGCTGACAGCTGAGCAGCGAGACCGGATCGCATCTGCCCTGTGGGCAGGTTCAGCGGGCGACAGGACCGTGGCATGACAACGGGCCCGGAGTTCGCCCCCGAGCCCGCCGTCGAGTCGATCGCCACCGACACGACCAGTCTCGCACCGGACGCCGACAACACGCTCGCTGTCGCCGACGTGCCGTTCCGTGTCCCGACCCTCGAGGGTCGGTGGGTCCGTGCCCGCCAGGTGTGGGAGGTCCGGACCAAACCCGTCGCGGACGGCGAGGTCGAGACCACTCTGTGGCGTCGCGAGGGCGCCGCTCTCCGTCAAGCGGCCCGACTGCGCGCTGAAGGTTTCCCTGTCGCGGTGAGCCACGGAGTCGTCACCTGGGACCGCCCACCGAAGCGTCGCCCGGTCGGACCACCGGCCGAGCTGGTCACCGAGCAGGTCGTCGACGAGGGCGTGGCCGAGTGAGCGGGGTGCTCTCTGCCGCCCTGGATTACGCCGCCGAGGGACTGCCAGTGTTCCCGGTCGTCCCCGGCGGGAAGCGACCGCTGCCCGAGCACGGCTTCCGGGACGCGACCACCGACCCGGGGGTGATCCGGGCCTGGTGGTCGACCTGGCCGACAGCCAACGTCGGGATGCCGACAGGTGTGCGGACCTTCGACGTCCTGGACGTCGACGTGAAGCACGGTCTTCCGGGGCTCGCTTCCCTGCGCCGGCTCGGTGACGCCGGGCTGCTCGGCACGTCGGGCCGGGTGGTCCGCAGCCCGTCGGGCGGCTGGCACGTCTGGTTCAGCCCGGCCGGGCAGCCGACCCGCCAGCTCGCGAAGGTCGGACTGGATCTGCGCGCCGACGGCGGATGCATCGCCCTCCCGCCCTCGATCGTGGAGGGCCGCCGTTACCGCGTCGAGCGGGACCGGCCGGCCACCGGCCAGCTGGACTGGGCAGCCGTGGTGGCCCTGCTCGACCCCCGCCCGGCCGGCCGGATCGAGCGGACATGGGACGCGACGGATGACGTCTCAGGGCTGGTGCGGTTCGTGGAGAACCTCACCCGGGGCAAACGGAACCCCGGGACGTTCTGGGCCGCCTGCCGGGCCGTGGAGGCCGGCGTCAACCCCCGCGTGCTCACTGACGCGGCGGTCGGCGTCGGCCTGCCCCCTCGGGAGGTCGAGACGATCCTGCGGTCGGCCGAGCGGACAGCGCGGGTGGCCGCGTGAGCGGGCTGCAGTGGGACTTCACCGTTCGGGACGTGCGCGGTGTCGGCCGGGTCGCCTACGTCCTGCCCGTCGTGTCTGAGCAGTTGGCGCCCCAGCTGCTCGAGGCGGTCGTCTGCCGGCGGCTGGCGGCCCTGGAGGGCCGGTGCCCATGTGGGGCGACCGTGACCCTGCCCAACCGCGCCGAGCGCCGCCGGGCCGTCCGGGAAGGTCGCACGCTCACGACCACCGTCGAGCACGAGCCGGACTGCCCGGCCAGTGATGACCGGCTCGCCGCGTTGGCCCGGGACAGCCGGTGAGCGCCGACGTGCGGGACGACCTGGCCGACGACCTCGACAGGCGCTGGGGACCGCCTGTCGGGACCGGCGGGGCCCGGCCGGAACAGGAGACACCTGCCGAGCAGGGCACACGCCTCTTCGGTGACCGGCTGCTCGACGCGACCCAGTTCCTCGACGGATGGGGCGGCACTGCACAGCCGGTGTGGGGCGACGGGCCGGCCTGCCTGTGGGCGTCCGGGGAGGCGTGCACCCTCGCCGGCGGCCAGGGCACCGGCAAGACCACCCTGGCCGCACAGCTCGTGCACGCACGGCTCGGACTGTCCGACTCCCTGCTCGGGTTCCCGGTCGCGCCAACCGCGAGACGGGTGCTCTACCTGGCGATGGACCGCCCGCACCAGATCGCGCGAGCGATGCGCCGCACCTTCGGGGACCGACGGCCCGACGGGCTGGTCGTCTGGGCCGGGCCGCCGTTCGCCGACATCGCCGAGCGCACCGACACCCTGCTCACTCTCGCCGAGATGGCCGACGCCGACACCGTGGTCGTCGACTCGATCAAGGATGCAGCCGTCGGGGTCTCCGACGACAAGGTCGGCGCCGGCTACAACCGCGCGCGGCAAAAGTTGCTCGTGGCCGGAGTTCAGCTCCTTGAGCTGCACCACTTGATCAAGAGGAACGCGGCAGGTGGGAAACCCAAGGAGCTGGAGGACGTCTACGGCAGCGTCTGGCTGACCGCTGGCTCCGGCTCGGTGGTCCTGCTCGACGGGAAGGCCGGCGACCCGGTCGTCACGCTCCACCACCTCAAGCAGCCCGCCGACGAGGTCGGCCCGCTGCAGGTGCTGCACGACCACACCCGTGGCCTGTCGACGGTGGTCGACGAGGTCGATCTCGTCGAGGTGGCACGGCAGCGGACCGGGATCACCGCGGCCACCGCGGCGGTCGTGCTCGGGTCCCTCGACCCGGACCGGAACACCGTCGAGCGCGCCCGCCGGAAGCTCGAACGGCTCGCCGAGAAGGGCCTGCTCACCAGGTCACCGAGCAGGCCGCCAGCGCCCATGACGTACACCGCGACCTACTCACGCGGTACTCACGCACCCCTGCTCGGCGAGGGGACCCACGGATGACTCACCCACTCACGCCGCCTGGCATCTCCGCAGGTCAGGAACTCACGCACCTACTCACGCGACTCCCGCATCCCACTACTCACGCGCGCCCCCCTCTCTTGAGGAGGGGGGCGTGTGTCGGCGACGCCTACCGGAGAGCGCCGCTCTCACAAAACCTCGCCACGCCCGCCGCCCGAGCACCTGCCCGACGACGCATCACGACCAGTAGCCGCACCACCCGACAGGAGACCGCCATGCCCCGCCGGAACACCCCCACACGGCGCACCCGCCGTGTGCTCCTACCGCCGCAAGAGACACCCGGACGCCGGGAGGACGGGGAGACGTTGGCGCGTGCTCTCGTCCGTGCCGGCCTCGCGTCGGTGGACATCCTCGAGCGACGGGACAGTTACGGGCTGCCAGACAGGCCCGCACGGTGAAGCACCGCACCAACCGCCCCAGGGGGTGTCGGATCTCTGCACCAACGGCGACCGGACACCGCGCAGGTGGTCGCGCTTTTGCCGTCTCACATCGAAGGGAGGTCGTCCGGTGGAGCAACTCGCCGCGACTGAGTGTGTGAAGTGCTCTCGACCGCTACCCGAGCAGTCAGGACCGGGCCGGCCGACGATCTACTGCTCGACCGCGTGCCGGCGGGCCGTCGAGTACGAGCTGCGCCGGGTCCAGTCGGCGCTGGAGCAGGTGGAGGACCAGGCCCGCGCGTGCCGGTTCGGTTGGTACGGGCGGACCCCCGAGCACGCGGTCACCTACGAGGCCGAGCGAACACGGCTGGAGGGCCGCCTGCGGCTGCTGCTCGGCGGGGACGACTAGATGCCCGGGCAGGCGCCCCAGTCGCCGGAGACGGCCGTTCTGGCCGACCTGGAGCGGTGCATCCGCGTCATCCGACGTGGCGGGTCACCGACTGCGGTCCTGGCGGTCGCCGACCGGGTCGCCGCGATGGCACGGGATGACCCGGGGTCCCCGGTGCTGTCCGCCGCGAGAGGGGTTGCCGACGCCGCGGTCGCCGCCGCCGGCTCGTCGGCCCCGGAACCGATCACCGCTCTTCTGCTGTGGGGCAGGGTGCTCGGACTGGCGCTCACTGCACACATTGTCAGCGGACCTTGATAGAATCAGTCTTGACGTTGCACTCGATAGCCCCCACGTCCAGTAGCTGTAGCCGCGACACCGCTGCCGCCCGAAGTGGACGCCGCCCGCAAGGGCCGCCGCCACTCCCCGCCGTTGCACCGCCGCCGTTGCGTGAAGGCCGCCGGACATGCCCCGCTGTCACACGTCGTCGGCCGGTCGCGCCATCTTCGGCGCCGAACCGCCACCCCCTGACCTTCCGCGCCCTGCTGGCGCCATTCCCTGAGGAGACCTGTCATGTCCGCTGTCCTGCGAGCCAAGTCCCGGGTCCGCGAACTCTCCACCGAACTCACCGAGGTCCAGGCCGCCCGCCTGTCCGTGAAGAACAAGAACCTGCGCATGGACGAGATCGAAACCGAGCTCAAGAGCCTCCTCGACACCATCGCCACCCACGAGCGCGCCCAGCGCCTGATGGTCGGCGGGGACGCGCTGTGGACCAACGACGGAGCTGGCACGACCGGGACCGCGACCGGCCAGCGGGTCGCGCCGGTCACCGTCCCCGAGCACGTCATGAAGGGGCTGCACCAGGCCGTCATGGCTCACCAGTCACTCAAGGTCGACACCAAGGCCGCGGACACCCTGACCGGCTACGTCCCGGCGATCCTCGGTCCGACCCTGCAGCGGATCATCGAGCCGACCCGGATCGCGTCGCTGTTCCCCGCGGTCGCGCTGAGCGCACCCGTCATCGAGTACCCGCGGATCACCGGCCAGACCGGCACCGCGGCCGTGGTCGCCCCCGGCGGGCTCAAGCCGCTGATCAACCTGACCACCGACCTGGTCACCGCCCACGCCGCCAAGATCGCCGGGCTGCTGCAGGTCCAGGACGAGTCCCTGGCGGACTTCCCCAACTTCTCCGGGGTCGTCACCACCGAGCTGCAGCGGGCGATCATCTCCGCGGAGAACACCGAGCTGCTGCTCGGCGACGGGACCAGCGGGCACATGGACGGACTGCTCCACCAGGCCGGGCTCACCCGGACGGCGGCGGCCGGGGAGACCGTGCTCGACGTCATCGAGCAGGCGATGACCGACCTGCGCAACGGTGCCGCGTTCGCCCAGCCCGACGGGATCGCGATGAACCCGACCGACTGGTCGGCGATGCGCCGGCTCAAGGACAGTCAGAACCGGTACCTGCTCACCCCGGACCCCACTGCCGACGTCACCCCGTCGCTGTGGGGCTGCAGCGTCATCCTGACCACCGACATGCCGGCCGGGACCGCGGTCGTCGGCGCCTTCCAGCTCGGCGGGCTGCTGCATGTCCGGCAGGGCATGACGGTCGAGGTCAACAACCGAGGCGACCAGGACTGGACGCACAACACCAGCACCTTCCGCGCGGAGCTGCGCGAAGCCCTCGCCATCCTGCGGCCCGCCGCGTTCAACCGGGTCAGCTTCACCCCGGCGGCCTGACCGTGGCGCACGGCAGTGCCAGTGCGACTCTGGCGCTGCCGTGCGCTTCCGACTGGTCGCCGGACCGTCGGCACCAGCGACGAAGGGGACCTGCCCGTGGAGCCGTGTGTGCTGTGCCAGAACCGCGACGCGATGCTCGGTCACGTGTGTGACCCCTGCTCTCAGGGGCTGCTGTCCGTGCTGTCCGACGTCGAACGGGACACCCGGGACCTAGCCGACGTCGGCGACCTGCTCGGCGCGGTCAAGGCGAAGGGCGACCCGTACTCCTACCGCGGCTCCCGCGGCTTCGGACCGTCGACGCCGGCCGACCTGCGCGTGCTCGCCGCCCGGGACCCCCGGACCCGGCCCAGCGGGGAGCCCGGCGAGCGGCTGTACGCACCCGCCGAGGTCCTCGCCGACTGGGCCGCCGCCTGCGCGACGACCTCGCGCTCACGCCGGGCGACCGCACCCTCGAGGCGAGCGTCCACCTGCTCCGGACCGGCCACGGGCACGTCTGCGCCGCCGGCTGGCTGCCCGACTACAACGACGAGCTGCGGGAGCTGCGCGGCTTCTTGGGCAGCCTGTCGACGACCACCCGGACGCTGCCCCGGCGGCCGCTCGGCAGCTGTGTCCGGGACGAGTGCGACGGCCGGGTCGAGCGGCTCGGTGTGGTCCTGGGAGTGCTCCGACCAACTGGGCGCGGTGTCCCGGGGATCCCCGTGTAGCTGCTCGACGAGCTGCTCGACCGCGTCCCACGCTGCCGGCGCTCCCGGGTCGTCCCGGCCGAGGGACCGGAAGTAGGCGGTGGCACGGTCCAGCTCCCGGAACCGCTCCCCCAGGGGGCTCACCCCGCGCGCCCCCTTCACAGCTTGTCCAGTGCGTCGGCCCCGGCGACCAGGTCCCGGGCGATGCCCCGGAGCAGCTCTGAGCTGGCTGGCAGGATCCATCCGTCGAGCAGGTGAGCGTCGGGGACCTTGGCGGTCACCGAGACGAACACCTGCGGGACGCCGCCTATGTCGGCGACACCCACGCTGGCGAACTCCCCGTCGATGAGGTCCCGCTCGTTCGGCAGGGTCTCGACGTCGGCGCTCACTTGCCACCGTCCAGCTGGTCGGCTGCGTTGAGCAGGGCAGCTGCGAGCTGGCGGATCGCGTCGACGCTGACCGTCTGGACCTGGCCCAGGTCGACGTAGGTGTACCGGGTCTCACCGGCCGGGGTGGTGACGACGTGCTGCTCGAGGTTCACGGTGATGTCGTTCGGGTCACCGGTGCCGTTCGGGATCGTGGTCGTCCGCCCGTAGTGGAAGACCATCCGCTCGGGCTCGGCGTCCCACTCGGGGGTGCTGTCGTCCTCTGACCGGATCGCCCAGGCCGGACGACCCTCGGCCGGGTCACCGGCGAACAGCTCCCCGGACAGCCGCTCGATCTCTGCGAGGTGGTCCGGGTGACCGGCGGTCGGGGTACCGGCCGCCCGCCAGGCGCGGTCTGCTGCGGCGATCTGGTCGCGGACACCGGGGACGTTCGTCGAGTGTGGACACGTGATCCTCCTGGGGTACGTCGTCCGTAGCGGTCGCTCGGACGTGTGTACCTAGCTAGACACGGCCTCCAGGTGCCGCTTCCCGATGTGGTGGCCCTGCAGACCCGCCAGCCCAGCCTGGAGGGAACCGGCGAGATCACCCTCCGGGCGCTGGTGAAGGAGGCGCTCCGGATGCGGCCGTCCCGGATCATCGTCGGGGAGGTCCGCCAGGAGGAGTGCCTGGACCTGCTGATCGCCCTGAACTCCGGACTGCCAGGAATGTGCAGCATCCACGCGAACTCCGCGCGTGAGGCCGTCACCAAGATGTGCACGCTGCCGTTGCTGGCCGGGGAGAACATCGGCAGTCGCTTCGTCGTCCCGACAGTGGCCGGGGCGGTCGACCTCGTGGTCCACCTCGGCGTCGACGGCGCGGGGACGCGGACCGTCCGTGAGATCGCCGCTGTGCCGGGGCGGGCCGAGAACGGTGTCGTGGAGATCGAGCACGTGTTCAGCACGCGGGACGATCGACTGGTCCGCGCCCAGGGCTACCCGCCGCACCGCGAGCGCTTCGATCGGGTCGGCATCGACCTCGGCGCCCTGCTCGGCGGTCACCGCCAGAGCACCGCTCCGGTTCCTGCCTGATGGGCGCGTTCCTCGGTCTGCTGCTCGGGACCGGCTGTCTGCTGATCGCGATGTCGGTCTCCCGGGCCCGACGTGCCGTTCCGGTCGGCCCCGACGGAGCGGCTGGCCCAGCATCCACGAGCCGTTCCGTCGGGACGACTACCGGGCGACCCGGCCGCGGGGAGCGCATGGCGGAGCGCCTCGCCGCTGCGGATCTGCACGGCATCCGGCCCGCCGCGGTGGGGTGGACCTCCGTAGCACTGGGCCTGGTGGTCGGGGTCGCCGTGCTGGCGGTGTCCCGGACCTACCCGATCGCCGTCGTCTTCGGCAGCTTCGCAGCGTGGACCCCGTCGGTCCTCATCCGGCGGCGTGCCGCGGGACGGCTGGACGAGCTGCGGGAGCTCTGGCCCGATGCGGTGGACAACCTCGCCTCGAGTATCCGAGCCGGGCTGTCCCTACCCGAAGCCCTGTCCCAGCTGGGCATCCGCGGTCCCGCCCCACTGCGCCCGGCGTTCCTGGCGTTCGGGGCCGATTACCGCGCGACGGGCCGTTTCACCGACTGTCTGGACGCGCTGAAGGCCCGACTGGCCGACCCCGTCGCCGACCGGATCGTCGAGGCGCTCCGACTTGCCCGGGAGGTCGGTGGCACTGATCTGGGCCGCCTGCTCCGCACGCTGTCCGCCTTCCTGCGCGAGGACGCCTACACCCGGTCGGAACTGGTCGCCCGGCAGAGCTGGACCGTCAACGCCGCCCGGCTCGCCGTCGCGGCTCCCTGGATCGTGCTGGGCCTGCTGTCCCTGCAGTCCGACGTCGGCCAGCAGTACAACTCGGGTGCCGGCGTCGTGGTGCTCGCGATCGGACTGGGATCCTCGGTCCTGGCCTACCGGCTGATGCTGCGACTCGGCCGGCTCCCCGAGGACGTCCGGGTGCTCCGATGACCCCGGCGCTGACCGGGGGACTGCTGGGCGGGTGTCTGGCCGGCGGGTTCCTGCTGGTTCTCACCGCCCTGGTCCGCTCGCGCCGGCCGGACCTGTCGGCACGGCTGGAGCCCTACCTTCGCGACGTCACGGTCCCGGACCGGGTGTTCGGCGTGGCCGCTCTGGTGTCGAGCACCCCGCTGCTGGTCCAGCGCCTCGCCGGCCCCTACCTGACGAAAGGCGCCCACCTGCTGGAGAGGGTGCTCGGCGGCGACGCGAGCATCCGACGGCGGCTGGTGCGGTCGGGATCGCCGATGACCACGCACGGCTTCCGGATCGAGCAGCTGCTGTGCGGAGCGTTCGGACTGGGCGTCACACTCGTGGTCGCGCTGGTGCTGCTCGCGTCCGGCGCGGCGGTCACGCTCGTGCTGGCCCTCGTGGGGGTCGGTGCCCTCGCCGGGGTGCTGGCTCGAGACCAGGCGCTGTCGGTCGCCGTCACCCGGCGAGAGCGGCGACTGCTGGCCGAGTTCCCTGCGGTCGCCGACATGCTCGCCCTGTCGCTCGCCGCCGGGGAGGGCACCGTGTCCGCGTTGGAGAGGATCGTCCGGATCACCCGTGGTGAGTTGTCCGGCGAGCTCGGCCACGCGCTCGCGGACGCGCACACCGGAGCGTCCCTGACCACGGCACTGGCCGGGATCGCCGACAGGACAGCGCTCGCGTCCCTCCAACGGTTCGTCGACGGTATCGCCGTCGCCGTGGAGCGGGGCACGCCGCTGGCCGATGTCCTGCGTTCCCAGGCCGCGGACGTCCGCGAGGCGGACCGTCGCCGGCTCATCGAGACCGGTGGTCGCAAGGACATCCTCATGATGGTGCCGGTCGTCTTCCTCGTGCTGCCGGTCACGATCCTGTTCGCCCTCTACCCAGGTTTCGTCACCCTCCAGGCAATCGCCTCGTGAGATCAGTGCTCCACCCACGAAAGGGAGACCCCGATGACCCGACCCACCCGCGCCACCGCGCTCGCCGCGGCCGCCCAGCTCCCCGTCCGCGTCGTCGTGGCGGTGCAGACCCGGACCCGGTCGACCCACGCCGGGAGCCGCGAGCGCGGCGACGTGCCGGGCTGGGTCCTGGTGACCCTGATGTCGGCGCTGATCGTCGTCGGTCTGATCGCGACCTTGCAGGCCCAGCTGGGCGCCGCCTTCAGCCGGGCGCTGAACTCGGTGTCCACCCCCTGACCCGGCGGGCAGACGGCGGCCGCCCCTCCAGCGAGTCGGGCGCAGCCGTGGTGGACGTCGTCCTCGTGCTGGTCCCGCTGACGATGCTGGTCCTGGCGATCCTCCAGCTGGCGGTCGTGGTCTTCGTCCGGACCACCGTCGTGGATGCGCTGTCCGAAGGGGCGCGGGTCGGCGCTGCCGCCGACCGCGCGCCCGCCGACGGCGCCGTGTACGCGAGGGATCTGGTCGGGCGGTCGTTGTCCCCGGCGTTCGCGCGCGGGGTGTCGGCCGGCATCGGGCCGGGTGGGACCGTGGAGGTCCACGCCTCGGTTCCCGTTCCCCTGGTGGGCGTCCTGTCGCTGAGCTCGGTGACCATGGACCTGTCCGGTCACGCGCTGCGCGAGGTCCCATGAGGACCCGGTCCGCCGGTTCCGCGGAGCAGGGCTCCGCCCTGGTCGAGTTCATCGCGCTGTCGGTGGTGCTGCTGGTGCCGGTGGTCTATGCCCTGGTGGCCGTGCTGGACGTCCAGCGGGGGGCCTACGGCGTGAGCGCCGCGGCCCGGGCGTACGGCAGGGCCTACCAGGTCAGCGGTCCCGGTGAGGCGGCGGCCGCGGCCGAGGTCGCCCTGCGGGACCAGGGCCTCGACGTGTCCCAGGTGTCGATCGGCACCGCGTGTGTGGGTGTCAACGGGTCCTGCACGGGCGAGGGTGGCGCGGTGCGGGTCACCGTCGCGCGCCGGGTGGACCTCCCGCTGGTGCCCGGGTGGGCCGACGACGACGTATCGATCGGGGTGAGCGGTGTCCACGTCGCGCCGTACGGGGACCACCGGGACGCCCCGTGACCGACCCGGCCGCGGACGACCTGAGCGGTGCTCGCGACGGAAGCGCCGCTCACCGCAGGAACGAGCAGGGTCGCGAGTCCGGCTCGGTGACGCTGGTCGTACTCGGGTTCTGCCTCCTGCTGCTGACAGCGCTCGCGGGAGTGGCAGCCGCGTCGTCGGTGTACGTGACCCGGCGCGCGCTGAGTTCGATCGCCGACGGAGCCGCGGTTGCGGGGGCTGACGCCGTGCGGGAGTCCGACGTGCTGGGTGGGGCGTCATCGGAGGATCTGCGGCTGGACGGTCCCGCCGCCCAGGCCGCTGCCGCCCGCGCGATCGAGCTGTCGGGGGCGGGGTCGTCCCTGGACGACTTCGCGTGGTCCGGTCAGCTCGGAGCCGGTGATCGCGAGGTGGTGGTCACCACGTCCGCGACCGCGGACATCCCGCTGGCCACGTCCCTGTTCGGCCGTGGTGTCACCGTCACCGTCACCAGCCGTGCCACCGGCCGCACCTGACCGCCGCACAGGGACGAACACTCCACGTCGACGGGCAGCCGAGGGGAGACGGGCATCCGGGGGGAACGGTGAACGGTCGGGAGTGGTGCCCGCACAGCGGTCCGGCCCGGCCGCGGACATGCGGTCGAGCCGGGTGGGTTCGTGCACACGGACGGTGTCCGTGGGGGGCTTGCGTGCGCACGGGGCCCGGACAGTTCGCCGGCGCCCCCCGGTCGATCGGCGTGCCGTCGAGCAGGTGTTCCGGCCGAGCAGGTGTCCGGTCGAGCAGGGGTCCGGTCGTCGAGCGTGCGGACTAGCGGTGGGCGGACCGGCCGTCCACGTGGACCCGGCCGTCGACCCCGACGTGCGTGTCGAGGTGACTCAGTGACCAGTTGCTGTCCCGGGAGTCCGAGCTCCACCGCAGGGCGGCGACACCGAACAGGACGGGCAGGACGACCAAGACGAGGAAGGTGATCACCGGAGCGGACGACCCAGTAGCAGTTGGCTGACGCGGATGATAGCGCTATCGTTGTGCTTCATGACCCACGATAGCGCTATCATCAGTGCCCGGCCAGGCTCGGCTGTGGACCGCGCGGCCGACGTGCTGCGGCGGCGGGCGGCCGGTCTCCCCGTCGGCGCGAAGCTCCCCTCGACCCGAGACCTGGTCCGCGACCTCGACGTCGGTCCGGTCACCGTCCAGAAGGCGCTGGCCCGGCTCGTCGCGGACGGCGTGGTCAGCACCCGACCCGGCGCCGGGACCTTCGTCGCCCGCCAGGCCGCCCGCCCGACCGCCGGCCCGGACACCGGCTGGCAGCAGGTCTCCCTCGGCGTGGACGCCGTCGACGCCTCGGCGATGGAACGCATCTGTCGCACCGCCGACCCCGGGGTCCTGCAGCTGGCGAGCGCGTTCACCGACACCTCCCTGCAGCCACAGGCACGGCTGGCCGCCGCGATGGGCCGGGCGTCCCGGCGCCCGGACATCTGGTCCTGGGCGCCACGGACCGGCCTGCCCGAGCTGCGGGCGTGGTTCGCCGAGCAGGCGGGTGCGGCCCCCGACGACGTCCTGATCACCTCCGGCGGCCAGTCGGCGCTGTCCGCGACCCTGCGCACCATCGCCCGCCCCGGGGATCGGGTCCTGTTCGCGGTACCCACCTACCCCGGCGCGCTGGCCATCGCCCGGGCCGCCGGGATCGTCCCCGTCCCGGTCCCGGCCGACCACGACGGCGTGCGGCCCGAGCACCTGGCACGGGCCTTCGCCACGTCCGGCGCGCGGGCGATCTACCTGCAGCCGACGTGGGGGAACCCGGACGGGGCGGTGCTGGCCCCGGAGCGGCGTGCACCGGTGCTGCGGGCGGCGGCGGATGCGGGCGCGTTCGTCGTCGAGGACGACTACGCCCGCCTGCTCGGCCACGGCGGACCGACCCCACCCGCCCTGTTCGCCGACGACCGGGACGGGCGCGTGGTGAACCTGACCTCGCTGACCAAGGCCGTCGCGCAGGGCCTGCGGGTCGGGGCTGTCATCGCCCGCGGACCGGTCCTGCGCCGGATCGCCGCGCTGCGCCTGGTCGACGACCTCTACGTCACCCCGGTCCTGCAGGCCGCCGCCGTCGAGCTGGTCACCGGTCCCGGCTGGGGCCCGCACCTGCGCCAGCTGTCCGCGGCGATGGCCGAGCGGGCCGTGGTGATGGGCCGGGAACTCGCCGCCCGGCTGCCCGGCTGCCGTTTCACCCCCCCGCGCGGCTCGATGTCCATCTGGGTCCGGCTGCCGCCGGGGGTGGACGACATGGCGGTGACCGAGGCGGCCGCCCGCGCCGGCGTCGCGGTGGGCCCGGGCTCGCCGTACTGGATCGGCAACCCCGAGGCGGCGCACCTGCGCCTGTGCTTCGGCGGCATCCCGGTGGACCACATCGGCGAGGCCATCGCCCGCCTGGCGAGCGCCGTCGACACCGTCGCCGCCGGTCACGCGTGAGCGCCGTAGCCTCGACGATCGTGCCCTCCGACGACTTCGACTCCGACCTGTCCGCACTGGACAGCACCCTGACCAGGATCGAAGCCGTGTCCGACGTCGTCGCCATCCGCGCCCGGATCGCGGGTCTCGCCGACCAGGCCGCCGCGCCGGATCTGTGGAACGACCAGGCCAACGCGCAGTCGGTCACCTCCGAGCTGTCCCACCTGCAGACCGACCTGGGGCGGCTGGCGTCGCTGCGCAGCCGGGTGGACGACCTGCGCGTCCTGGCCGAGCTGGCCGCCGAGGAGGACGACGCGACCATCGCGGAGTCCACCCGCGCCGAGGCCGCCGTCGAACTGGCCAAGCTGCGGACCATCGTCGACGCGCTCGAGGTCCAGACCCTGCTCTCCGGGGAGTACGACTCGCGCGAGGCCCTGGTCACCGTGCGCGCCGAGGCGGGTGGCGTCGACGCCGCGGACTTCGCCGAGATCCTGCTGCGGATGTACCTGCGCTACGCGGAGCGCCACGGCTGGGCCACCGACGTGTTCGACACCTCCTTCGCCGAGGAGGCCGGCATCAAGACGGCCACCTTCTCCGTCAAGGCCCCCTACGCCTACGGCACCCTGTCGGTGGAGCAGGGCACCCACCGTCTCGTCCGGATCAGCCCCTTCGACAACCAGGGTCGGCGCCAGACCTCGTTCGCCGGCGTGGAGGTCGTCCCCGTCGTGGAGCAGAGCGACTCCGTCGACATCAACGAGGACGACCTGCGCATCGACGTCTACCGCTCGTCCGGCCCGGGCGGTCAGGGCGTCAACACCACCGACTCGGCGGTGCGCCTGACCCACCTGCCCACCGGCATCGTCGTGTCCTGCCAGAACGAGCGCAGCCAGATCCAGAACAGGGCCAGCGCGATGGCCGTCCTCGCCGCGAAGCTGCTCGAGCGCCGCCGGCAGGAGGAGAAGGACACCATCGACGCGATGAAGGACAGCAGCGGCGGCAGCTGGGGCAACCAGATCCGCTCCTACGTCCTGCACCCCTACCAGATGGTCAAGGACCTGCGGACCGGCCACGAGGTCGGCAACACCCAGGGAGTGTTCGACGGCGACATCGACGGTTTCGTCGAGGCGGGGATCCGCTGGCGCCGCAACGGCGACGCTGACGCCCACGCCGCCTGACCCCTGGTAGTCATGACCTCATGACGGGGTGTGCGCCGTGACGAGTCCCGCCACCACACCGGGAAACGCCGGACCCGGACCGATGATCACCTTCGAGGGGGTCGGCAAGACGTTCCCGGGCCAGCAGCGGCCCGCCGTGACGGACGTGGACCTGGCGGTGGCCAAGGGCGAGTTCGTGTTCCTGGTGGGTGCCTCAGGTTCCGGCAAGTCGACGCTGCTGCGCCTGGTGCTGCGCGAGCACCGCCCCACCACGGGGCGGATCGTCGTGGCCGGCCGGGAGATCGACCGCCTCGCCAGCTGGAAGGTTCCGCGTCTGCGTCGCAACATCGGCACCGTCTTCCAGGACTTCCGGCTCCTCCCGGACCGCACGGTCTTCGGCAACGTCGCGTTCGCCCTGCAGGTCATCGGTCGCAGGCCGGCCGAGATCCGCGCGATGGTCCCGGAGGTCCTCGAGATGGTCGGCCTCGCCGGGAAGGAGAACCGGCTGCCGGACGCGCTGTCGGGCGGCGAGCAGCAGCGGGTGGCGGTGGCCCGCGCGTTCGTCAACCGGCCGATGATCGTCATCGCGGACGAGCCCACCGGGAACCTGGACCCCAACACCAGCGTCGGGATCATGCGACTGCTGGACCGGATCAACCGGACGGGCACGACGGTCGTGATGGCCACCCACGACGCCTCGGTGGTGGACCAGATGCGCAAGCGGGTCATCGAGATCGACGGGGGCCGGATCGTGCGCGACCAGGCCGGCGGCGGATACGACCGCTGATGCGCGCTCGCTACGTGCTGGGCGACCTGCTCGGGGGGCTGCGGCGCAACCTGTCGATGACGATCTCCCTCGTCGTCACCGTCGCGATCTCGCTGTTCCTGGTCAGCCTCGGGCTGTGGACCCAGGCCCAGGCGCAGCGCAGCCAGGACTTCTTCTACGGGAAGGCCCAGGTCGCCGTCTTCTTCTGCAACGCCGACATGGCCCAGGACCCCACCGCCGCGTGCCGGGCCGGTGCGGTGACCCCCGCGCAGCGCGCCGCCGTCGCCGCCGCCGTCCGGGGTCCCGGGGTCCGCACCGTCGTCCACGAGACGCAGGCCCAGGCCTACGCCAACTTCAAGGCCGAGTTCTCCGGCTCCTCCGAGTTCGCCGACGTCCGGGCCAGCCAGCTGCAGGAGTCGCTGCGGGTCGAGCTGCGCGACCCCGCCGACACCCAGCGGGTGATCGACGCGGCGCGGGGACTACCCGGCGTCCAGTCGGTCCAGGACCTGCGCGCGGTGCTGGACCCGCTGTTCAGCTCGCTGCGGGCCTTCCAGCTGGGCGCGGTCGCACTCGCGCTGCTGCTGGTGGTCGTCGCCGTGCTGCTGATCTCCAACACCGTGCGCCTGGCAGCGTTCAGCCGCCGTCGGGAGACGCAGATCATGCGACTGGTCGGGGCGAGCAACACCTCGATCCGGTTCCCGTTCGTCGTCGAGGCCGTGGTCGCCGGGGTGGTGGGCGCCGCGTTGGCCGCGACGGCGTTCGCCGCCTGGCAGCAGTTCGTCGTGATCGACACCATCCGGCCCAACATCCGCATCACGGCGTGGGTGGGCTGGGACGAGGTCGCGTGGATCGTCCCGGCGTTGTTCGGGCTCGCCGTTCTGATCTCCGCGGTCCCGGCACTCGTGTCCCTGCGCAGGTACCTCACCGTGTGAGTCCACCGGCGCCGGGTCGCAACGGGGCCGGCAACGGTGCCCCCTCCGGTGCCCGGTGCGCGAGGATGGACTCATGCCAGGCAGACCGGGGACGCGGACCAAGCAGGTGGGTCCGCGCAAGGCCGTCGCGCGCAAGCTCATCGCGACCAACCGCAAGGCCAGGCACGACTACGCCATCGAGGACACCATCGAGGCCGGGATCATGCTCTCCGGGACCGAGGTGAAGTCCCTGCGCGCCGGGCGGGCCAGCCTCGTCGACGGCTACGCGGTCATCATCGACGGGGAGGCCTACCTGCAGCAGGTGCACATCCCGGAGTACACCGAGGGCACCTGGACCAACCACACCCCGCGGCGCACCCGCAAGCTGCTGCTGCACCGCGAGCAGATCGCCAAGCTGGACAGGCGGACCTCCGAACAGGGGCTCACCCTCGTCCCGCTGTCGCTGTACTTCACCGACGGCCGGGCCAAGGTGGAGCTCGCCGTCGCCCGCGGGAAGCGGACCTTCGACAAGCGCCAGTCGCTGAAGGAACGCCAGGACCGGCGGGAGACCGACCGGGCCGTGTCGAACGCGCGCCGTGCCCAGCGCTGACGTGACCCCACCAACCCCTGTGATCGCCCGAACCGTGAGGATGGCCGGGTGAAGGCCATGACGTACTCCGCCCACGGCGGCTCGGACCAGTTGACCGTCGACGACATCGACCTCCCGGTCGCCGGGCCCGGGGAGGCGCTGGTCCGGGTCCAGGCCGCTGGGGTGAACCCCGTCGACGTCTCGGTCCGCGAGGGCCACCTGGAGTCGGTGATGCCGACGACGTTCCCGGCGGTCCCCGGTTGGGACCTGGCCGGGGTGGTCGAGGCGGTCGGTGAGGGCGTGACGACCCTCGTGCCCGGGGACGAGGTGTGGGGGTACGCCCGTCGCGACGTCGTCCACCAGGGGACCTACGCGAACTTCGCGGCAGTGCAGGTGACCTCACTGGGGGTGCGTCCGGCCGGCCTGGACGTGCTGGCGGCCGGGGCGTTGCCCCTCGTCGGGTTGACGGCACTGCAGGCACTCCGGGCCGTCCGGGTCGGCCCGGGGGACACGGTGCTCATCAACAACGCCTCCGGGGGCGTCGGGCACGTCGCGATCCAGATCGCCCGCGCCCTGGGTGCGACACGGGTCATCGGGACCGCGGGGGAGGCGAACCGTGACTTCGTGCGCAGTCTCGGGGCGGAGGCCGCCGAGTACGGGACGACGCTGGAGCAGGTGGTCCGCACTCTGGTCCCGGCCGGTCTCGACGCCGCGCTGGACGCCCACGGTGGTCCGGGCCTGGATGCGGCGTTCGCCCTGGTCACCGACCCCTCCCGGGTCGCGAGCATCGTCGACCCGGGCGTCGCCGCCCGCGGTGGTCAGTGGGTGTTCTGTGCGCCTTCGACGACCGACCTGGAGCAGCTGGCGACCTGGGTGGACAGCGGTGCGCTGACCGTGGCGATCGAGGCGGTCTTCACCCTCGCCGACGCCGCCCAGGCCCAGGACCTCGTCGCGGCGGGCCACGTCCGCGGCAAGGTCGTCCTCGAGCTCTGAGGCCCGTCGGGTTCCGTGGGGCCTACACTTCAGCTGCACCGCACGGGAGGCCTCCGGGTCGCCCGGCACGTCCGTACGAAGAGCAGTACCGAGAACTCCATGCAGCTCGCGCAGCGGGCGCTTCCAGGGGGTGATCGGTTTCGACTCCGGTCGCCGAACCAGGGGAAGCGGGCCGAGAATGCCAGATCATCTCGTAAACGTTTCTGGCACAACACAAGTGCCAACTACCAGCGCACTGATCTCGCACTCGCCGCCTGAGCGAGTAGCTTGATCTGTTGACCCGGGGACGCCTTCGCTCCGACGTCAGCATCATCTAGAGGGCTCACGTCCCATCCCGGCCGCGGGGATGGTGGCGGAATCGAACAGTGGCTGGGCTCATCGTCACGACGTGCTTGTGCAAGCGTGAGAGCCGAGTAGGGATCCAGCAGGCTGCGCCCGGAGAAGTCCTGGAGAATCGCCGGAGGACGCGGGTTCGATTCCCGCCACCTCCACCCCGTCACCGTTCAGCGGCGGTCAGCACGCCCGGAGCCCGGGACGCCTCACCGGCGTCCCGGGCTGCGTCGTTTCTCGGGCTGCGTCGTTCGCCGGGCTGCGTCGTTCGTCGGGCTCCGTGCGTTCTCGCGTCGGGCGTTCGGGCTTCGTGCGTTGCGGTCCGTCGCTCGTCAGGGTCGGTTCGTGGCCGCGGTGCACAGCTCCTCGTAGCTCCTGATGTGCGCCAGGCGGCTGCGGCGGGGGTTGGCGAGCATGGTCGGTGCGGCCGGCTCGGGAGCGCGGGTCGGCTTCGGCGCGGTCGTGTCGGGGGCGCGGTGCTGCGGGGTGGGCATGGCGGACCTCCTCGGGTGTCGTGCCGGGGACCCGTCGTTGGGATGCCTCATCCTCGCCCCGCCGGCACCTCCCGCGGAAGGGAGCGCGGACCTCCGGGACACATCCGAGCGGTCCGGTGCTCGACCCGCCCCCGGGTCAGGGGGGGACCATCGGTGGATGACGGACAGAACACCGGCTCGACCCCGGCCCGCGGGCGAACCGCGTCCGGCGGTCCTGCTGGGCGACGTGACCGCGTCCTCGGTGACCGCCTGGTCGGTGCTCGGCGAGCTGCGTGCCCTTCCCCCGTCGAGCGGAGCGGGTGACAGCCGGCAGCCGGGTCCGACCGCCTCACCGAGGCCGCCACCCCTCGTGGAGCCCGTCCGGGAGCGGCCGCCCGAGACCCGCCCGCGGTACGGGCGATCCCAGCCCGGGGAACCCCCATCCCGGGAGCAAGGACAGCGACGGGAACGACGGGCGCAGCTGGACCGCCAGGAGGTCGCGCAGCAGGCCCGCGACCAGGACACGAGACAGCGACAGGGTCAACCGCGCCTCCCCACCCCGCGTACGCCCGGAGGACCGGCCGCCCGACAGGACCAGTCGACGGTCCGCTGGACCGCGCAGCCGACCGCTCGCGGGGCCCCGCAGCGCTCGACGGCGACGGGTCCCGGTGGCGGGGTGACCCCGCCGACCCGGGCCCGCGACGGGTGGGCGGCACCGCCGAAGGCCGAGCGGTCCAGCATCTCCCCGGTGCGGATCATCGGCCTGGTGGTCGTCGTCCTGGTACTGGCCGGACGGTGCCTGAGCGGTCTGACATGAGCGCCGGCGACCTGGGGCCGGCGGTGACCGGTGCTCCCGGTGTCCCGGCCGTGCGTCGCCAGGCCCGCGCCTGCGCGGAGCTGGGTTCCCCGCTCTACGCGGCTCTGCTGGACCGGGCGGCCGACGACCTGGCCGTCGGCGGCGTGGTCGCCGACATCCTGGGTGCCCGTGTGGGCGCACCTGCCGACGACCTCGTCGCGCTCCGGCTGCTGGGTGGGGCCCACCGGCTGGTCCTGCAGCGCCGTGCCGGCGGCCTCGCCGTCTGGTACCCCAGCGTGGGAGGTCGTTTCGACGCGTCGGGGCCCGGCGACGTCGACGGTCTGTGGGCGGCGTTCGCCGAGACCTGCGCGGAGCACCGCGCGGAGCTGACGGCGGCCCTGCAGACACCCCCGCAGACGAACGAGGTCGGCCGCTCCGCTGCGCTGGCCGGTGCGCTGCGGCACCTGGTTGCCGTCGCGGACCTGCCTGTGCAGCTGGCCGAGATCGGGGCCAGCGCCGGACTGAACCTGCGCCCCGACGCGGTCCGGGTGACGGCGGCCGACGACTCGGACACCAGCGGTCCGGCCGGGTCGCCGGTCCGGCTGACCGACGGCTGGACGGGTCGCGGCCCCGCTCGGGCTGGGACGACCGCGCGGGTGGTCAGCCGCGCCGGCTGCGACCTCCAGCCGCTGGACCCGTCGTCCACCACCGACCGCCTCACGCTGACCGGCTACACCTGGCCGGACCAGCTCGCCCGGCTGGAACGGCTTCGCGGTGCGTTCGCCCTCGCTGCAGCCGATCCCGTCGCCGTCGACCGGGCGGACGCGGCCACCTGGCTGGCCGGGCTGTCCCCGCGGGCCGGGCACTGGACTGTGGTGTGGCACTCCGTGATGTGGCAGTACCTCGGGCCGGCGGACAAGGCGGCGACCCGGGCGGTGTTGGACCGGCTGACGGCTGCCGGCTCAGCCGCCGCGCCGGTCGCGGAAGTGTCCCTGGAGCCCGAGGGTGACGGCCCGTTCGTCGTCCGCGCGACCCGCTGGACGGGCGACGGCCCGGTGAGCGACCGCCTCGGCACCGCTCCGGGCCACGGTCTGCCGGTCACCTGGTCGCTGGCACCCGCCTGAGCGGACCTCGGTGCGGGGCTCGGCTGCACCGTGACCCGTCGATCGGTGGGCTCCAGCTGGGTCGTCGAGGGACCCGACACCGGCGAGGTCCCCCACCGACCTGGCCGCGGCACCGGGAGGCCCGGCGATGTGGCCTGGGCCAGCGATCCAGCCGGGCCTTCACCAGGGAACCCAGCGGCGGAACTCCGCCGGTGGGTTCGGGTGCCGGAGGCCGTCGGTGGGCCCGACGGTCTTCGGTGAGCTGCGGGAGGTGTCAGCCGGTGGCGCGGCGGGTGCGGCGGTGGGGACAGCGGTGGTCGCCGTGAACGCTGCTCCGGGAGGGATCCGGACCCTTCACGGGGCGGGGAAGGCGAGACAGCCCGGGGGATCCAGGCGGACGGTCAGGTCGGTGCCCCGGGGATGGGAGCTCGGGTGGAAGACCCCGCTGAGCGGTCCGGCGGCGGTGTGGACGACATGGTCGTAGCCGCGTCCGCGGTAGGCGACGTCGACGACCCTCCCCGCGAGCAGGTTCGGGGCGGTGGTGGCGCCGGTGTGGATGGTGGTCGCGGCCGGGCGGATGAGGACCTGCACCTGGGTTCCGGTTGGCGGAACGTGTTGACCCTGCCACTGGGCGGTGAGGGCGCCGGCGCCCACCTCGACCGTCACCGCAGCATCGCGACGAGCGAGGACTCGGCCGGTGACCTCGCCGGCCAGTCCGGTGAACCGGGCCACGAAAGGGGTGGCGGGATGGTGGTAGACGTCCTCGGGGCGTCCGCGTTGGACGAGGTCGCCGTGGTCCAGCACGCCGATCTCGTCGGCCAGGGCGAATGCCTCGGACTGGTCGTGGGTGATGTACACGGCGGTGGACCCGGACTCGCGGGTGAGGGTGGCGATCTCGACCCGCAACCGCTCCCGTAGGTCTGCGTCGAGGTTCGACAGCGGCTCGTCGAACAGGAGCAGGCCCGGCCGGGCGACGACAGCGCGGGCGAGGGCGACCCGCTGTTGCTCCCCACCGGACAACTCGTGGGGGTAGCGGCCGGCCAACGCGCCCAGTCCGACCCGCTCGAGGGTGTCCCGGGCGATCGTCCGGGCCCGGGGGGCGGTGAGGTGGCGGCGGTGCAGCGCGAACAACACGTTGTCGATGACGCTGAGGTGCGGCCACAGGGAGTAGTCCTGGAACACCATCGCGAGTTCGCGGCGTTCGGGCGGTAGGTGCACCCGGCCGTCGCCGACCACCCGGCCAGCGATGGCGATCCGGCCGCCGTCGAGGCGTTCGACTCCGGCGAGGGCGCGGACCAGAGTGGACTTGCCGGAGCCGGACGGTCCGAGCAGGACCAGGAACCGACCGGGTTCGACGTCGAGGTCGATGCCGTGCAGGGCGGTGGTGGCGCCGAACCGCTTCACCGCCCCCCGGATGACCACCCGGTGCCCGGGTGTGGCCGAGCTCACCTGGTCCGCCCGATCTGCCGCCAACCGGCGGGCGTGAGCGCCCGGAACAGTCCGAAGCCGGTCGCGACCACGGCGAGCGCGAACAGGACCGCGAGTACCTCCATCGCATTTCCTCCGCCGTAGTCGTAGGCGCTGAGGGCCTTGGTGATCCCGACGGAGATCGGGGCATGCCCGCTCGGGTACAGCAACTGGGAGACCGGCAGCTCGAGCAGGGTCGCCGCAAAGGTGAGGACCCACGCGGCGAGGAGGGGCCGGGCCAGCAGCGGGAGCACGGTGCGGGTCCAGGAGGTGAACGGGCCACCGCCGTGGACCCGGCCCGCAGCGCGCAGGGAGTCCTGGACCTGGCTCATGGTGCCGAGCAGGACCCGGGAGGTCGACGGGAGCGCGGTCGCGAGGTATCCGAGGAACAGCAGCGTCGAGGTGCCGTAGAGGTGGACGCCGAGGGCATTGGTGAGCTTGAGGTTGTAGGTGAAGATGTAGCCGGCGGCGAACACCACACCGGGCAGGGCCACCGCGGTGAGCAGCAGCAGGTCCAACAGTCGGGCGGAGCGGCGGGCTCCGCGGGCGCTGAGCAGCCGCGCGGTCACCGCCCCGAGGACTGTGGTCACGGTGGCGGTCATGAACGCCAACTCGGCGGAGTACACGAGAGGCCCGCGCAGGTTGGGGCTGGCGAGGACCCGCCGGTAGTTGGCGAGGGTGAAGCTGTGGCTGCCCAGCAGTGAGCCGAACCCGTTGATGAGGGACGCGCTGACCGCGCCGAACGCGGGCACCCCGACGCCTGTCACGACCAGCACGACCATCGCGGCCATCGCCGCGACCCGACTTCCACGGCCCAGACGCGCGCGTCGGGCGGGGCGGGTACGCCCCCCGAGGATCCGGTAGCTGCGCCCGCGCATCGCCCGCGACTGCAGGGCGAGCGCGAGACCGGCCATGGCGAGCAGGATCCACCCGACGGCGGCGGCGACCGGGAACTGGACGGGGAAGTTGGCGACCGCGTTGTACAGGACGAATGTCGCGACCGGGAAGTGCGCGTCGTTCGCGAGCGTGGCGGCCACGCCGAAGTCGCTGATGGATTCGGCGAACACGATCGCCAGCGCCGACCACACCGCCGGGGCGAGCAGGGCCAGGACGATCCGCAGCGTCTCGACGGGGCCGTGACCGTGGACGCGGGCGGCGGCCTCGAACTCCTCCCCGAGCCCGCGCAGAGCTGCGGAGATGGCCAGGTAGGCGAACGGGATCCCTTTGGTGGTGAGGACGACGATCACTCCGACCGGCCCGAACAGCGCCGTCCGGCCGCCGCCGGCGTGCACCCCGAGGGTGTCCAGCACCCCGGCCGGCTCGAGCAGCCGTTCCCACCCCAGGGCCACGAGATAGGACGGCGCCAGGAGGAGGGCGAACATCGACCCGGTCCAGAACCGGCGGCCACCGAGGTCGGTGCGCTGCAACAGCCAGGCCACGGCGAACCCCACCGCGGCCGCTGCGACGGCGGTCACCACCCCGACGAAGAGGCTGTTGCGCACCCCGATCAGCAGGGGTCCCTGCAGAGCCGACCGGAACCCGTCCAGGGTGAACCACCCCGGACCCTGGCTCAGCAGCCGCGGGGACACCGCGGTGAGGAGGAACAGCAGGATCGGCAGGACGAGAATCGCGACGATCAGGATCCAGAACGCCACGAGCGGGACGCCCACCGCCCGGGAGAGCAGGAGCGCGAACCGGTCGCCGGGACCCACCGGGACGAGACGCGGTGACGCCGGCGTGCACCCGTCGGGGACCGCTGACAGCGGCTGCTCGGCCGGGGCGGCGGCGATGTCGCGGGTGCTCACTTGATGGTGTTGTCGAAGAAGGTGTTCACCTGGCTTTCCAGCGGCCCCCAGAAGTACGGGTCGAGCTTCTGGTAGGTGGACGGGAGCGCGCCGGCGGCCGACAGTGCGGTGACCCCGGGTACGAGGGGCCAGAACAGCGAGTCCCCGCTCGGATCCCCCGTCTGCATCATCTTCTGTCCCGCGGGGGACAGGACGTAGTCGATGAACTTCTTGGCTTCGGCCTGCTGGATCGCTGACGCGCCCTTGTCGATGCCCAGGTTCGCCGGCAGCAGGGTGGACTTCGGCGGGTACACCACCTTCGCCTCGAACTGGGACGACTTCGGTGCGGTTGCCACCTCGCCGCTGGCGGCCGAGCTCTGGATGAGTCCGTAGTCGATGCGTCCGGTCTCCAGCGCGTGCAGCGTGTCACCGTTGGTGGGGAACACCTGCAGCCCGTTGGCCTTGAGCGCTGTCAGGTACCTCTCCCCTGCCGTGACGCCGCCGGGTTGCCCGCCGAGCTGGTTCATGATGCCGGCGATCAAGGGATAGGTCGGCCCGGACTGTGACGGGTCGTTCATCCCGACCTTGCCCCGGTAGGCCGGACCGAGCAGGTCCTGCAGCGACGCGGGGACGGTACTGGCCCGGGCCGCGTTGTAGATGAGCGCCGGGACGACGGTCGTGCTCGCCGGCACGTAGGAGTGGTTGGCCGGGACCAAGGTCTTCCCGACGGTGTTGAAGGGCGCCGTCGGGGTGTAGGCCAGCAGCTGGCCCTGCTTGTCCAGCGCGGCGAACGCCTCGTCCCCGTCGACCCACAGGACTCCCCACTGCGGGTTGTTCCGCTCCGCGGCAACCTTCGTCAACAGCGGACCCGTGCTGTCGTCGGTGAGCTTGACCGGGATCCCGGTGGCCGCGGTGAACGCCTTGGTGACCACCGCGTCGTATCCCTGCGCGGAGTACACAACCAGCGGCACGACCGATCCGGCTGGCGCCTCCGACGGGGAGGCACCCGTTCCGGGAGAGGTGGCAGGCGTCGACGCGGTGGCGGCCGACGACGTCCCCGAGCCGGGGACTGCAGACGCTGTCGCGCCCAGCGAGGACGTCGCGGCACCGGTGGACCCGGTCGAGCACGCCGCGGCCAAGGCCAGCGCGGTCAACGACAACACCGCCGGCGCGCACCGGCGCGCTGGACCCCGAGCGTTCATGGTCGTCTCCTGTCATGGTCGTGATGTATCTGCGGACACGTCCTCCGCCGAACAGCTGACCAGGACGGACTGTTCGGCAGGTGTCCAAACCGTGAAGCTTCCCTGTCCACTGGGTGAAGAGCGGACGTCAGGTCCTCGACAGGCCAGCTGTCGGGCCCGGGATGTTGCAGACGGTGGGCCCGCTGTTCGGACGGCCGACGCCGAGAGCACCACATCGGCGCGCGTACCGCATAACAGCGGTTACGATGAGCCGTGATCTGTCGTAGAGCGAGGGGGACCGGCATGGGCACCACGGCACAGCAGGCGCCGGGGGGTGTCCGATGACCGCGGCGATCCTCGTCGTGTCGGTGTTCCTCGCGTCCCTCGTGGAGAGCGTCGAAGCGCTCACGATCATTCTCGCGGCCGGGGTGAGCCGCGGGTGGCGGTCAGCGCTGCAGGGGGCCGCCGCCGGCTTCCTCGTGCTGGCAGTGATCGTCGCTGCTCTCGGGCCGGCGCTCACCGTCATCCCGCTCTCGGTCCTGCGGGTGGTCGTCGGCGCCCTACTGCTGGTCTTCGGTCTGCAGTGGATCCGCAAGGCCGTTCTCCGGGCGTCTGGGTACAAGGGGCTGCACGACGAGACCGCCCTGTTCGCGGAGCACCGGTCCACCGCGGAGGCCGCCGCCGCCGGGGGCCGCGGGGTGGTCCAGGACTGGTACGGGTTCACCCTCGCGTTCAAGGGGGTGCTGCTGGAGGGCCTGGAGGTCGCGTTCATCGTGTTGACGTTCGGCGCGAACGCCCACCGGACCGGCCTCGCCGTGGTCGGCGCCGTCGCCGCGGTCGTGGTGGTCACCGCCGCCGGATTCGCGGTCCGGGCGCCGCTCGCCCGAGTCCCGGAGAACACGATGAAGATGGTGGTCGGGGTCATGCTCACCACCTTCGGGATCTTCTGGGGCGCCGAGGGTGCCGGCGCGCACTGGCCCGGCTCCGACCTCGCTCTCCTACCCCTGGTCGCGTTCGTCGCGGTCGTGACCGTCATGCTGACCGCAGCCCTGCGCCGCCAGCACGCGCGGGCCGGCTCGGCCGCGTTCGCCGGGAGCCGCTGACATGCTCCGCCGGTTCGGGATGTTCTGGTACGACTTCGTCGTCGGGGACGACTGGCGGGTCGCGGTCGCCGTTGTCGCGGCGCTGGTGGTGACGGCGGTGCTGGCCGCGGCCGGAGTGCCGGCCTGGTGGGTGCTGCCCGCCGCCGCGGTCGCCATCCTCGCGGTGTCCCTGACCAGGGCCGCACGGGCGGCCGACAGCAACCATCGGTGACCGACGCCCCGGCGGGGTGGCTGGTCCTGATCTACCGGATCCCGGCCGAACCGACCCGTCTGCGCGCAGCGGTCTGGCGGCGGTTGAAGGCCGCCGGTGCGATCTATCTGCAGAACTCCGTCGCCGCCCTTCCGCGGTCGGCGGCGGCGGAGCGGTTGCTGCGGTCCCTGCGCAGGGACATCGTCGAGATGGGGGGCACCGCCCAGGTCCTGGCCGCCGAGGTCCTCACCGGAGAGGCCGACATCGTGGGGGCGTTCAACGCGGCCCGGGACGACGAGTACGCCGAGATCGTCGACCGGTGCAACGACTTCGAAGTCGAGATCGCGCACGAGATCCAGACCGGGCACTTCACCTTCGGTGAGCTCGAGGAGAACGACGAGGACCTGAGCAAACTCACCGCGTGGCTGGCGAAGGTCGCGACCCGCGACGTCCTCGGCGCCACCGGCCGGCAGTCCGTCGACGAAGCCCTCGCGAGGTGTACCACCGCCCTCGAGGGCTTCGCCGAACACGTCTACGCCGCCGACTCGGACGCCCGCTGAGAGCCTCCCTGCTCAGCTGGTGTTCACGACTCGGCCACCTCCCGGCTGGGCCCCCGACCCGTGGAGTTCACCCGGCATGGGCACGCTCGGCCCGGTCTGGTCGCAGCTCGAGCCCTGGGTGGTCGCTGATGTTCGCTGGTCTGTTCCCGCACTCGTGGACGGGGAGTACGCCGTTCCATCTACCGCTGGCGGTGGAGCTGGTGGTGTACCTGGTGATCGTCGCGGTCTGCACCGCGGTGCTGGCGTTGGTGTTCCGCAGCAACCGGCGTGCGGTTGCACGCGGGCGGTCGATCTCCCGGTGGACCACCCAGGACATCCTGGTCGTCGCGATCCTCGGGGTGCTGTTGGAGGTGTACGACAACCTGATCGGGGACCAGTTCATCACTCCCCTCGTCCAGGGTGTCCCGCTGGCGCACGCGTTCGCGGTCAATGACGTGCCCTACATGTTCCTGTTGATGACCGGCATCGCGATCATCCGCAAGCCGGGGGCGGCGACCGCGATGGTCTTCCTGAACTTCCTGCTGATGCAGCTGCTGTACGGCGGGTCGGAGTCCAGTCCGCTGTTCTGGCCCTACGGGCTGCTGCAGGGGGTGTTCATCGACCTGTACCTGCTCAGCCGTCGGGGCCGGGTGTTCGGGCGGAGCGGGGCTCCGGCAGTGGTCGACGGACTCGTGATGGGTGCGTTGCGGGCGTTCCCTGCGACCGCCGCCCAGGCAGCGATCATCTCTCCGCTGCTGACCGGCGCCACCCAGACCGGCCGCGAGATCCTCCTGTACTCGGCCTTCAACATCGTCGGGAACAGCCTCGGAGCGGGGATCAGCTCACCGCTGGCCCTGCGGGTGGCCCGCACGGTCGATCCCGGTGCGGGGTTCACCGACGACGTCGACGGTCCATCGGGGGAGCCCGCCGACCGGCGCGCAACGGGGCCGACCGCCGCGGCCGGAGCGCTGCGGTGAACGCGCAGGTGCGGGCAACTCCCGATCGCGACCCGGGCAGTGACCCGGGCAGGAGGGCCGGCAGTCGGTCCGCGGGCGACGCCGCGGCCGGCCGACGCCGGGTGGACCTGGGCCGGTTGGCCGTGTTCGGTGCGGTGCTCACCCTGCTCGTCGCCGCCGACGCGGCCTACATGCACGTCACCGGCTACCAGCCCGAGGACCGCCACCGCTTCGGGTTGTCCGACGCGGGGGAGATGACCGTCGCGGCCTGTCTGCTGGCGGTTGTGACGCTGGCGCTGCTCGGCCTCCGGCGCCAGGCCGGGTCCGGCAGGTCCTAGTGCCGGACCTGGTCGTCTCAGATCTCACGTTCCGCTACCCCGGGGCTCGCGCGCCGGCCCTGTCAGCGGTGTCCCTGACGATCGACCCGGGGGAGTTCCTGCTCGTCGCCGGACCGTCGGGGTGTGGGAAGTCGACCCTTGCGCTTGCGCTGGCGGGGTTGGTCCCCGGCCGGGTCCGTGGCCACCTGTCCGGTGCGGTCCACCTCGGGGGCACCGCGCTCGCGTCCTGGGAACCCCAGGAAGTGGCCCAGCAGGTGGGCATCGTGTTCCAGGACCCGTCCAGCCAGCTGGTCACCCCCACCGTCGAGGCCGAGGTCGCGTTCGGACCGGAGAACCTCGCACTGCCCCGGGAGGAGATCAGCCGCCGGGTCGACGACGCCCTCACCGCGACCGGCACCACGCATCTGCGGAAGGCAACGACCGCGTCGCTGTCCGGGGGGGAGAAGCAGCGGGTGGCGATCGCAGCCACCCTCGCGATGCGCCCCCGGGTGCTGGTCCTGGACGAGCCGTGCTCGGATCTGGACCCCCGCGGCGCCCAGGACGTCCTGCGGGTGCTGCGGGCCCTGAACGAGAAGCAGCAGATGACCGTGGTCCTCGTCGAGCACCGCATCGACGAGGTCGTCCCGTGGGTGGACCGGGTCGTGCTCCTCGACCGCGGCCGCATCGTCGTGGACCGCCCGACCCGGGCGGCGTTCACCGATCCCCACCGCTGGGACGACCTCGGGGTCGCCGTCCCGGAGATGGTCCGCCTCGGCCAGGCTCTCCCCGGGTACTTCCCGGGCGCCGTTCCGCTGTCGGTTGAGGACGCCTACCACGGCCTGGCCGGCTCACCCGCGGCTGCGGCCCTGGCCGCCGCCGCGCAGTACTCCCGCGTCGCGGGGAGGCGCTGAACGCCGGGCCGCCGATCCTTTCCTGGGCGAAGGTGTCGGTCCGCTACGACGACCGACCGGTGCTCAGCGGCGTCGACCTCACAGCCCACCGCGGCGAGTGGCTCGCCGTCGCCGGCCCCAACGGATCAGGCAAGACCTCCCTGATGGAATTGGCGATGGGCTTCCGGGGCCCGTCCGCCGGGACGGTCACCCTCAACGGGGACGGGGTCGACCCCGCGGACGTGTCCCGGCAGGCACGCAACGTGGGATACCTGTTCCAGTCGGCGGACACGATGCTGTTCACCGCGTCGGTGCTGAAGGAACTGCAGTTCGGGTTGCACCATCGCCGCCGGGGCCGCGGGGGGGGTCGGCCCCCGGTCCCCGAGGGCCGGATCCGGGAGCTGCTGGACCTGACCGGTCTCGCCGACCGCGCCGACGCCGACCCGTTCGCCCTCAGCGCCGGTCAACGCGAACGGCTCGCGATCGCGGCACTGCTCGTGGACCTCCCGCAGGCGCTGATCCTCGACGAACCCACCACCGGGCAGGACGAGGCCCACGCGCGGGCGATCCTCGGCTTCCTCGACGGCCTGCGCCGCGGAACCGGCCTGACGTACGTGATGGTCACCCACGACATGCGGGTCGTGGCCCGTCATGCCACCCGACTCGCTGTGCTGGCCGGCGGCCGGATCGTCGCCGACGGTCCCCCCGCGGAGGTCTTCGCCCACCCGGATCTGCTCGCCGCGGCGCACCTGGTGGCCCCACCCAGCGCGGACCTGCACGCCCGGCTCGTCCCCGAGGGACTCGCCCGCGTCAGCCTCACCGTCGAGGAGCTGGTGCGCGCACTGGATCCGCGACCGCAGACCCGGGCAGTTCCCGCCCTGACCTCCGCGTGACCCATCTGCTGTTGCACACCCTGGCCGGCCGGACCGGCCTGGCATACCTGGCCGTGTTCGTCGCACCGGTCGGGCTGCCCGCCGTGTTCGTCAAACTCGTCGGGCTCGGCGGACTGCGCAGCATCTTCTCCTACGAGGTCCGCGACGGCCCGATCCACCGGCTCGACCCGCGCGTCAAGCTGCTGTACCCGTTTGTGCTGTCCACCGCCGGCGTCGCGCTGAGCTGGCGAGCGGTCCTCGGCCTGGTCGTCCTCACCGCAGTGCCCTGGCTGATCCTGCGCCCGGCGCCGTCACGGGTCCGGGCGCTGATCACGATGGCCCTCGTGCCCGCGGTGTCGCTCGTCTGGTCCCAGGCGCTGTTCCACCCCGCAGTGTCCCCGGCGGGGAGCGCGCTGGTCGACGTCCGGTTCCCGCCGACGATCAGCTGGCTCGGTACCCCCGGGATATCGCTCAGCGGCCTCACCTACGGCGCCGAGCAGTCCGGGCGGCTGCTGGTGTCGGTGTCGGCGTCCCTGCTCCTGGTCTTGACGACGAGCCCGTCGGACATGGTGTGGGCGTTCCGGAAGTTCCGGCTCCCCGCGAAAGCCGGGTTCGCTCTCGGGGTCGCGTTGCGTTTCCTCCCCGACCTGTTCACCCGGCTCACCACACTGCTGCGCGCGGTCGAGGTCCGCGGGCTGGACCTCAGCCGCCCCCACTGGACCCGGCCCTGGCAGTGGCCGGGCTACCTCGGTCGGCTGCTGACCTGCGTCCCCGCGGTGACGGTGCCGCTGCTGGTGGGGGCGCTCCGCTCGACCGGGACGATGGCCCTGGTCGCCGACGCCCGCGCGTTCGGGGTGGTCGCGACCCCCACCACGCTGAAGACCCACCGCACCCGCCCCGCTGATGTCGCTGCCGCCGCCTTCCTCGCCGCGGTCGTCCTGACTGCCGTGACCCTCGTGGCCACCGGCGTCGGTGCCCGCGGCCGCTACGGCTGAGTGCGGCCCACCGACGCCGCTGGCCCTGCTCAGGTGGTGAGCAGACGGTCCCGCAGCGCGGCCACCGTCTCGGCGGCCACGCCCCCGGGGCCGGTCAGGTACCCCGCCACCGATCCCCACCCGGCGTCCACGGCGGACAACGCTGCGCTCAACGCCGGCGGGTACGCGGCGTACACCGGGGCGAAGTCCGCCACCGCCACCCCGAGGACCGCCAGCCGGGCCTGATAACGGCCCAACCGGGTCGGGGACACACCGTCCCGGGATCGGGCGTAATCCGCGATCACTGCCTCCTCCGGAACCCCGACCGCCCGCAGGACCAGCGCAACCGCGAGACCGGTGCGGTCCTTGCCCGCCGCGCAGTGCACCACGGCCGGCAACCCTCCGGCGGCTGCCAGGACCCGCACCACCGCACCGAAGCCACCGGCGTGCGCGGTGAGCATCCCCACGTAGGACCGCACCTTCGCCTCGGTGTAGGCGGCCACCACCTCCACCGAACCCGTCCCGACCGGCGGGAGCACCCGATCCAGCAGCGTGGTCCCCGCCGCACCCTCCTCCCACATCGGCACCCGCACCCCCGCGAGCCCGTCGAGGCCGGCGCCGGCACCGCGGATCTCGTGGTCAGCGCGTAGATCCACGACCGTACGAACCCCCAGCGCCGCCAGCCGCGCCCACCCCGCCCCCGTCAGGCCATCAAGGGCTCCCGAGCGGAACACCAGCCCCCGACGCACCTGCCGGCCGTCCGCGGTCCGGTCCCCGCCGACGTCCCGGAAGTTGAACGACCCCTCCGGCGCCGGAAGCGTCCCAGCGGCTGTGCGATCCCATCGCCCGGACCGGCTCGACAACCGCCAGTCGGGTCCCCGTCGGGCAGGCTCCCGCCGGTCGCGGCGGCCAGGTGTCCCGGCTGGTGGACGACCGCCGGAGAAGCTCATGACCTCACCCGGCGAGTGCGGGTCGGCGTTCGGCGGTCGAGGTCGTCTCCGAGCCGGAGAGGGTGGCGAAGACGACGACGTCGTCGCGGTAGCTCCCGTGTGTCCGGTCGAAGCCTCCACCGCAGGTGATCAGCCGGAGGGCGGCGTCTTCGGTGTCGGCGTAGACCAGTCGGGTGGGGAAGTGGTCCTTTGCCTATTCCCGGACCCCGGTCACGGTGAACACCGCGGTGCGCCCGTCGCTGCGCGCGACATCGATCAGGTCCCCGGGCACGAGCTCCGCCAGTCGGTAGAACACGGCCGGCCCGTTCACGGCCGAGTCCACATGGCCCACCACGATCGCCGGTCCCGGCGCCCCCGGTGCGGGCGACGCCCGGTACCAGGCCGTTCGGGTGTCGTCGCCGGGGACCTGGAGAGTCCGGTCACCGTTGAGGCCCAGACCGACCACGGGCGCCGACACCCCCAACGCCGGTATTCGCAGCTGCAGCGGAACAGCCGGGCCGAGTGGACGCGCCGGCAGCACCGAACCCGCCACCGGCGGCAGCACCGAACCCGCCACCGGCGGCTGCGCCCCGACGGACCCGGGCGCCTGGAGCGAGCCCGGCCACGGCGCGCGCGGGCCGGCACGGGTCATGGTGCGGGGCAGCGACACGGTCCCGGCGGCTGCCGCCGTGGGATGGGAGGGCGGCCGATGGTCGTGCGCCGCGAGCAGAAGCAGCGCGACTCCGGTGGTGGCCAACGCGGCGCTCGTCGCCATGGGCACCCACCGGGGGGGTGGGGTCACCGGCGCTGCAGCCGCCGACGACCGGCCAGCGCGCCGGCCGCCAGCAGCAGGGCGCCTCCACCGGCCAGCAGACCGACGGGCGCCCGGCTCGTCGAGCCACCGCCGGTTGCTACCCCGCCAGCGGGCACCACACCGACCTGAGCCCTCCCGGACGCGCTCCCACTGGTGCCGCCGACACCCGGGACGCCCCCACTGCTCGGCACGAATAGCACCCCGGCGGGACTCCCCAGGCCGGTGGCGAAGGGGGAGACAGCGCCGGTGAACAGGTTCAGCGTGCCGACTGTGCCCGGGTGCGAGGAGCTGTCCTTCGGCACCGCCGAGTAGGCGGTGCCGACCGGGAAGCTGCCCCTGATCGCGATCAGGGAACTGCGCGCATTGTCGGTCACGTACAGCGTTCCCTCGCGTGTGGTCGCGAACGCGGTGTCGTTCACCTCGGTGGTGGTGTGCAGCACCGACAGCGCGGGATGGGGGGTGGTCGCAGTCCCGGTGAAGACCAGCTGCTTGTCGCCCTGCGCGTCGAGCAGGAGGTCCCCGGCGAAACGTGGGCTGACCGACGGCACGACCTCGGTTGAGTCCGGGTCGGTCAGCGCCAGCTTCTCCCTCTTCCCGCGGCTGACGCCGGTGTTGGCGGTGGTCGCGCTGCTGGTGTCGGTGAACACCGACGTCAGGGTGGCGGTGTTGCCGGCCAGCCGCGCCCGGTAGACCGCCGGGCCGGTTGCGGTGTTCGGGGCCGAGGCCGCGATCAGGACCTGACCGCTCACGACGGAGATCGAGTCGGTGCCCCCCTGGTGCGGCAACGAACCGGGGCGGTAGGTGTAGTGGGTCGGCGCCGAGGTGGACGGGCTGATCGTGTACAGACTCGAGGAGCCGTCCTCGTTGACCGTCGCGATCAGTCGATGGTTGGCCGGGTCGGCCGTCAGCCCGTCACACTTACCGGTCAGCGTCCACCTGGCAACCGGAACCCCGCCCAGGGTGTACTCCTGGACCGTGCTGGTCCTGCCGCCACCTTTCGTCGGTTCGCCCTTGGGGCCGACACCGTTCTGGAAACTGACGAACAGGTGATTCCCGAGCTGGGCGATGTCGTCCGGTGCGGACAGGGCGCCGCCGGTGGCCACGGTGTCGATGCTGAAACCGGGCGGCACAGCCGGACCGGCGGCCCAGGCCGCCGTCCCGGCGGCGATCGACAACACCCCCCCGGCCAGGCCGAACCCGGCCCTCGCACCCCACCGCACCGCCGCACTGTCGACACCCATGGAGTTCCCCCGACCAGACAGGTGCTCCTGGGTGAGCACGCGCGGGCCCACGCTGCCGATCGATCATGACGAGCAGGTGTCTCGGCCACGTCCCGCACGTGTCGGCACGTGAACAGCCCGATGCGGTCGCGACCGGTCGGGAACATCGCACCGGCACACGCGTTCGCCGGACGTGGACCACGGCGTGGGTTTCAGGAGGGGTCGCTGTCCGGGTCCCCCTCGCCGTTCTTCTCCGGCGTCTCCTCCACGTCCCCGGACATCTCGTGCAGTCGGTCCTCCGCGTGCCGCTGCAGCTTGTCGCCACCGGCTTTGATCTTGTCGTCGTACTCGTCGGTCTCGGGGGTGCTGTCTGTGGTCATGACCACCTCGGGGACTGGACGTTCGGCGGTGGCCCGGCTGACCGTCGCCTGGAGCCGTGACCGTACGCCGCCGTCTGGGCGAGGCGGGTGTCGCTGAGGTGGTGATGATGTGGAGTGTGGTCGGCTGCGCTCGCGGTCGGCTGGGGCGGTGAGAGGCGGGTCGTGGTGGCGACGGTGACGGCGACGATGCGGGCGACGCCGGACGAGGTGTTCGCCGTTCTGGCCGATGGGTGGGCCTATGCCGGGTGGGTGGTCGGCGCATCCCATGTGCGGGCGGTCGAGGCCGGGTGGCCGGCGGTCGGATCGCGGTTGCACCACGCGAGCGGAGCGTGGCCGTTGGTGATGGAGGACGAGACCCGGGTCGAGGTGGTGGACCCGGGACGCCGGCTGGTGCTGGTGGCCCGCGGTAGCGGGCTCGGGGAGGCCAGGGTCGATCTGGCGCTGGTCCCCGAGCGCTCCGACGACTCCGACTCCTCCGACGACTCGGGCGGCCCGGCCGGGACTTCGACCCGGGTGACGATGGCCGAGGAACCCGTGTCGGGGCCGGGGAGGTGGCTGCACAACCCTCTCGCCGATGCGGTACTGCTCCGGCGGAACACCGAGGCACTCGCCCGGCTCAGGTGCCTGGTCGAACGGCCCACCTCCCCCACCAGGTAGCGGCCCGGGTGGGCCCCCGACCCGCTGCTGAGAACGGATCCGAGATGGGACCCGTGGTGGCCGAGTGGCAGGTCAGTGCAGCGGCACTGCGCAGATCCATCAGGGTCTCGACCGACGGACCGCGTCCCGAGCCGAGCGCACGGGAGCACGGGTCGAGCACCGCGCCGAGTGCGGCGCTGCCCGCGCCGATCCCTGCCCCGGCGATCGCTCCCGCGGACCAGGCGGTGTGCATCGGACGCATGAGTGTCCACCCGGCAGCGCGTTCCACGGCAGTGCCCTCGACGTTGACCACGTCGACTCCGTCGATGCCGAAGCCCACCAGGACGAAGCCGATCGCGCTCGCCGGCACGGAGTGCGCGAGCCCGGTGCCGAGCCCGATGGTCGTGACGCCGACGGAGACCAGCCAGAGCATCGCGCAGATCGCCCGACGGGAACCGAGCCGGGACAGGACCGCCGCCGAGGCGGTGAGACCGCCGCCGATCGAGGCGTCACCCATCCCGAGGTCGGCACGCAGCTGGGGGAGTGGCGGGCCCCACGTGGACACCGTCACCCCGCCGAGCGAACCCGGCCATCACCGCGTCTCGCCACGGGTTGACCGCGGGGCCCGTCGGTCCCGTCGGACCGGCCCCGACCGGGTCGAGCCCGTGGACCGTCACGGGAGCACGGTGCCAGCGGGTCGCGGACCGCCGCGACGGCGCCGCCGACGAGCCGCCGAGCCGTAGGCACCGACTGGGCGGCAGCCGTCGTCCCGCCTGACCCACCCGGCCGGGCGCGCGTGCGAGCATCGGCGGCCCGCACCCGTACTCCCCGCGGACCCGCGCAAGCCCTGGAGCCCCATGCCCGCCGCGCCGAACGCCTCGTACTCGATCGTCGTCCGCCTCGACGTCCCGGCCGGCGGCCGCGCGACCAGCAGGCTCGCGGGGGCGGTGGAGGAGGTCGGCGGCCTGGTCACCGCCCTGGACGTGTCGGCGTCGGGCTCGGACCGCGTCCAGGTCGACCTGACCTGCGCGGCGGCCGACACCAGCCAGTCCGAGCAGATCGTGGGTGCGCTGGGCCGGGTCGAGGGGGTCCGGATCGGGCGCGTCTCGGACCGGACCTTCCTCGTCCACCTGGGCGGCAAGATCGAGGTCACCTCCCGGGTGCCGATCCGCAACCGCGACGACCTGTCGATGGTCTACACCCCCGGTGTCGCACGGATCTGCCTGGCGATCGCCGCCGATCCCGAGGACGCGCGCCGCCTCACCATCAAGCGCAACGCGATCGCGGTGGTCACCGACGGGTCCGCGGTGCTCGGGCTGGGGAACCTCGGCCCCTACGCGGCGCTGCCGGTGATGGAGGGCAAGGCGGCGCTGTTCAAGCGCTTCGCCGGCATCGACGCCTGGCCGATCTGCCTGGACACCCAGGACACGGACGAGATCGTCGCCGCCGTCCGGGCCATCGCTCCCGGGTTCGCCGGGGTCAACCTGGAGGACATCTCCGCGCCGCGCTGCTTCGAGGTGGAGCGGCGGCTGCGGGAGACCCTCGACATCCCGGTGTTCCACGACGACCAGCACGGCACGGCGATCGTGGTGCTGGCCGCGCTGACCAATGCGCTGCGGGTGGTGGGCAAGGAGATGTCCCAGGTGCGTCTGGTGATGTCCGGTGCGGGGGCCGCCGGGTTCGCGATCCTCCAGCTGTTGCTGGGCGCCGGGCTGCGCGACGTCGTCGTCTGCGATGTCGACGGGGCGGTGCACCGGGGTCGGGAGCACAGCTCTCCCCAGCTGGCATGGGTCGCCGAGAACACCAACGGAGGTGACTACCACGGCGACCTGCACGGTGCTGTCGCCGGTGCGGACGTGTTCGTCGGGGTGTCCACCGGGGATGTCCTGACCGCCGCCGACGTCGCCTCGATGGGGCCGGACTCGATCGTGTTCGCCCTCGCCAACCCGAACCCGGAGATCGACCCCGCGGTGGCCCGGGAGCACGCTGCCGTCGTCGCCACCGGGCGCAGCGACCACCCGAACCAGATCAACAACGTGCTGGCTTTCCCCGGGGTGTTCCGGGGGCTGCTCGACGCGCGCAGCCACGCCATCACCGACCGGGTCCTCATCGCCGCCGCGCAGTCGCTGGCCGCCGTGGTGACCGACACCGAGCTGAACGCGGACTACATCGTCCCGAGCGTGTTCCACCCCGACCTGTCGGTCACCGTCGCCGCCGCCGTCCGGGACGCGGCCCTCGGCGATGCGCGCGCAATGGGTCAGGTGGGTCCCGTCGGTGCCGAAGGTCGCGCACGCACCGGGGGGCACGGCGTCGCCGACCTGGCCGGCCTGCCCAGCCCGACGCCCTGACAGGCCGACGCCCTGACAGGCCGACGCCCTGACAGGCCGCCCACCTGACAGGGCGCGGCGCAGCAGGATGTGGCGCGTGAGATCCGTCCCGCTGCCCGGCCAGCTGCTCGTCGCGACCCCCGAGATCACCGACGAGCCGTTCCGCCGCAGCGTGGTGCTGCTGCTGGACCACGACGACGACGGGACGCTGGGCCTCGTGGTCAACCGCCCCACCCGGCTCGCCGTCCGCCAGGTACTCCCGACCTGGCACGACGAGGTGGTCCGCCCGCCGGTCGTCTTCTCCGGCGGGCCGGTGTCCCCGGACAGCGCGCTGGGTCTCGCGCGCCTTGCCGACCCGCACTCCGCCCGCGACGCCGGCGGACCGGTCGGCTGGAAGCGGCTGTACGAGGACGTGGGCCTGGTCGATCTGGATGCCCCGCCGGAGGTCCTGCGCGACGGCCTGGCGGTCATGCGGGTGTTCGCCGGGTACGCCGGGTGGGCGTCCGGCCAGCTGGTGGAGGAACTGCGCCGCGGGTCGTGGGTGGTGGCCGACGGCGAGGTCGGCGACCCGTTCGACGCCGAACCCCTGGACCTGTGGCCGGTGATGCTGCGCCGCCTCGGCCCGCCGCTGGCCTTCGCCGTGACCTACCCGGACGACCCGACCGCCAACTGAGCTCCCGGACTCAGCGCCCGCCCACATCCGCGCGCGGGCGTTGCAGACTGGCGGCCATGACCGTGACGCTGACGGGCCCCGTTATGACGACGGTGATGCCCGAGACCGACACCCGCGACGACACGCTGACCCGGCCCGTCCCCCGGGAGGCGGAGCCCGGGGACCACGAGAAGTTCAGTCACTACGTGCCCAAGGACAAGATCATGGAGTCGGCGATGACCGGCGAGCCGGTCCGGGCGCTGTGCGGGAAGCTGTGGATCCCGAACCGGGACCCGGAGAAGTTCCCGGTGTGCCCGTCCTGCAAGGAGATCTACGCGGCCCTGTCCGGCTGACCGCTCAGGACCGCGACGTCGCGGCGACGTCGACACCGGCCGCCCGCATCCGGGTGACCGCCGCGTCGGTGTCGCCCGGTTCGAGCTCGACGAAGGCCGTCGCGTCCAGCGGCACCCTGGCCCCGAACCCCAGCCGCCGGGCGTCCAGCGCCGTCTCCTTGACGCACCAGTCGCCGGCCAGCCCGACGACGACGAGTTCGCGCACGCCGGTGGCCGCGACCAGCGACCCCAGCTCGGTGGCCTCCACCTCGCCGGACCGCGGGTCGCGCACCGAGAACCCCGAGTAGCCGTCGCGGCCGTCGACGCCCTTGCGCACCACGGGCCCGACGACGTCGAGGCCGGTGAGGAACTGCGCGCCGGGGGTGTCCCGGACACAGTGCACCGGCCAGATCCCGCCGTCGATCGTGAAGTGCGGGGTCCGCGGCGGATGCCAGTCCTGGGTGAAGAAGACCGGCTGGCCGGCGTCGACCGAGCGGTGGATCCAGCCCTGGACCACCGGCAGGACCGCCTCCCCGCCGCTGACGTACAGCGACCCGCCGGGGCGACCGAAGTCCACCTGCATGTCCACGACGACGAGCCCGGTGACCGGACCTGCCGGCTGGTCGGTGCTCACGGGGTCACCGTCGCGATGGCCGGGTCGCCCGCGGACAGTTTCACGCCGTCCCACGGCAGCGTGATGAGCGCGCGGCGCAGGTGGTCCCGGCTGTCCGAGAGGGTGACCGGCTCCCCGACCCGTTCCCCGGCCGCGGCGAAGGCCACCTGGAGCGCGGTCGTCCCTGCCGTCAGGTCCGGTGCCGCGCCGGTGCCGACGACCTCCTCCTCGGCGGTGCCGGTCGCCCGGTGCCGGCGGTGGGCCCACTTGCGTCCGCCCCGGGTCGCCTTGTTCTCCGAGCGCTTCGCGACCGGACGGCCGGCCACCTCGACGAGCTTGTAGACGAAGCCCGCTGTCGGCGCCCCGGACCCGGTGACCAGTGACGTGCCCACCCCGAAGGTGTCCACCGGCGCGGCCCCCAGCGCCGCGATGCTGAACTCGTCCAGGTCACCGGAGAGGAGGATCTTCGTGTCGGTGGCGCCGAGGGCATCCAGCTGGCCGCGCGCCCGGTGGGCCAGCACGGGCAGGTCACCGGAGTCGATGCGGATCATCCCCAGCCCGGTGCCGGCCGCGGCGACGGCGTTGTCGATCCCGGTGGTGATGTCGTAGGTGTCCACTAGCAGGGTCGTGCCCGGCCCGGCCACCGCGACCTGCGCGTCGAAGGCGGCGCGCTCGTCGGTGTGCAGCAGCGTGAACGCGTGCGCCGAGGTCCCCATCGTCGGGATCCCGTGGGCCTGGCCGGCGGCGATGTTCGAGGTTCCGCTGAACCCGGCCAGCCAGGCGACCCGGGCGGCGGCGACGGCAGCCTGTTCGTGGGTGCGACGGCTGCCCATCTCGACCAGCGGGCGGCCGTCGGCGGCCAGCACCATCCGGGCGGCCGCGCCGGCGATCGCCGAGTCGTGGTTGAGCACCGAGAGCACGAGGGTCTCCAGGACGACGGCCTCGGCGAAGGTCCCGCTGACCGTGAGGACGGGGGAGCCGGGGAAGTACAGCTCGCCCTCGCGGTAGCCGTCGACGGACCCGGTGAACCGCCACTGCGCCAGGTGGTCCAGCAGGCGGGTGTCGTCCAGGCCGGCCGATCTCAGCCAGTCCAGGTCCGCGCCGGTGAACCGCGCGTCCAGGATCGCGTCGATCAGTCGCCCGGTCCCGCCGACGACCCCGAACCGACGGCCCGCGGGCAGTCTGCGGGCGAAGACCTCGAACACGCACGGCAGGTCCGCGGTCCCGTCGGCCAGGGCGCACGACGCCATCGTCAGCTCGTAGCGGTCGGTGAGCATCCCCGTGGAGACCATGTCGGGACGGTATCGGTGGCCGCCCCGACCAGCCGCCCGGCCGGGCCTCGGGGCTTGTCACAATGAACCCATGACGGCACCGGTGGAGCTCGAGCGCCCCGAGGCCGAGGTGACCGTCGTCCCGGACACCCCGTGGATCACCCTGGTGTGGAACGACCCGGTGAACCTCATGTCCTACGTGGCCTACGTGTTCCGCAGCTATTTCGGCTACGACCGCAAGCACGCGGAGAAACTGATGATGGACGTGCACACCAAGGGCCGGGCCGTGGTGGCCACCGGTGGCCGCGAGGAGATGGAGCGCATCGTCGAGGCGATGCACACCTACGGCCTCTGGTCGACGGTCCAGAAGGCGGACCAGCCGTGAGACGGCACGTGGGGCCAGTCGCGACACGAAGGACGGGCCGACTGTGACCGCCCACTTCCGACGAGATCGGAAGCGGCGGGTGTCGGCGACGTTCGACCCGGTCGAGGCCGCCCTCATGCGGGACCTCACCGCCCAGCTGGTCGAGCTCGTCGAGGACGGCGTCCCGACCGAGACCGAGGACCCGTTCGCGGCCGCCCTGGGGATAGGGCCGGGCGTGGCCCCGGAGGATCCCGTGCTCGCGCGGCTGCTGCCCGACGCCTACACGGCGCCCGGCGCCCAGTCGGACCGCGAGCAGGAGGAGAACTCCCACGAGTTCCGCCGGTACACCGAGATGAGCCTGCGCCAGCTCAAGGGCGGCCGGGCCCGGGCGGTGTCGCAGGAGCTGGCCGGGGATCCGCGCGACCCCGTCGACGTCCGGCTGGACGAGACGGGTGCCCAGGCCTGGCTGACGGTCCTCACCGACCTGCGCCTGGCACTGGCCGCACGGATAGGCCTGGACACCGAGACCGACGCCGAGGAGCTGGACGAGCTCGCCCACGCGGCGGCAGTGGCGCAGGCGCGCGGGACGGGCGGGCCCGATGTCGAGCAGGATCCCCGTATCGGCGTCCATCAGGTCTACACCTGGCTCGGGCACCTCCAGGAGTCGCTCGTCAGCTCGATGCCCTGACGGGTGGGTGGGGCAGGCGGTCGACCCCGGCCGCGGGCTCAGTCCCGGCGGGACGCCACGACGACGGCGGCGTCGCCGGTGACCGCGACCTCGGCAGCGACGAACCGGGAGTCGGTCAGCCAGGCCTGCCGCAGGCCGTCCACCCGTCCCCGGTAGAACGGCGGCCAGCTCCCCGACGGGGTGAAGTCGTCCAGGACCACGGTCCCGCCCGGAGCGACCAGGTCCGCGACGGCGTCGGGTCCGTCCTGTTTCGCGCCGCCGTCGACGAACAGCATCGTGAACGGCCCGTGGTCGGCCAGCTGGGTCCAGTCCCCGCCGAGGACCGTCACGCGCTCGTCCCCGGCGAACAGCACCGTCGCGGACGCCGCCAGGGCGTCGTCGCGGTCGACGGTCACCAGCCGGGCGCCGGGACGCAGCGCGCTGGCGATCCAGGCCGCCCCCACCCCCGCTCCGGTCCCCGTCTCGCCCAGGACGCCCTCCCGGCCGGCGGCCAGTGCCGCGAGCAGGCGCCCGGTCTCGATGCGCGCCGAGCTGACGAAACCGAGCCTCCGGGCGCGGTCCAGGGCCGAGCTCACGATCGGGGGAAGGTCCGGCGGTGTGCTCACCCGGTCAGGATGGCAGGCCCGGTGGCCACCAGGCGAGACGGCCGTCCCGGCATCCGGACAGCACCCTAGGGTGCCGTCCATGGACGGGACGCTGGACCTCGCAGTCATCGGTGGCGACGGCATCGGGCCGGAGGTGGTCGCCGAGGGCGTGAAGGTGCTCTCCGCCGCCCTCGAGGGCAGCGGGACCCGCCTGGTCAGCACGGACTACGACCTCGGCGCCGCGCGCTGGCTGCGGACAGGGGAGGCGTTGCCCGACAGCGTGCTGGCGGAGCTGCGCGGCCACGACGCGATCCTGCTCGGCGCGGTCGGTGCGGCCCCGGGCGATGCGACCATCCCCTCCGGCGTGCTCGAGCGGGGGCTGCTGCTTCGGCTCCGGTTCGCGCTCGACCAGTACGTCAACCTGCGCCCGGCCCGGCTCCACCCCGGCGTCACGGGCCCGCTCGCGCCACACGTGACGCAACGCGGGATCGACCTCGTGGTCGTCCGGGAGGGAACCGAGGGCCCGTACGTCGGCAACGGCGGGGTGCTGCGCGGGGGCACCGAGGCCGAGATCGCCACCGAGGTCAGCATCAACACGGCCTTCGGGGTCCGCCGGGTGGTGCGCGACGCGTTCACCCGGGCCGCAGCCCGGCCCCGACACAGGATCACCCTGCTGCACAAGCACAACGTGCTCACCCACGCGGGCGGGCTGTGGCGCCGGGTCGTGGCCGAGGTCGGCGTCGACTTCCCGGCCGTGACGGTGGACTACCTGCACGTCGACGCGGCGATGGTCCACCTGGTCACCGACCCGGGTCGGTTCGACGTCATCGTGACCGACAACCTGTTCGGCGACATCGTGACCGACCTGACCGCGGCGATCACCGGCGGCATCGGTCTCGCGGCGTCGGGGAACATCAACCCCGACCACACCGCGCCGTCGATGTTCGAGCCGGTGCACGGATCCGCACCCGACATCGCCGGCCAGGGCATCGCCGACCCGACCGCCACGGTGTCGAGCACCGCTCTGCTGGCCGCGCACCTGGGGCTGGACGAAGTGTCCGCCCGGATCGACGCCGCGGTCACCGCGGACGTCGCCGCCCGCGTCCCGGGCACTCGCCGGTCGACCACCGGGATCGGCGACGCCCTCGCCGCCGCGGTGACCGGGTGAGTACAGGTGACCCGGTGCAGGCCGGTGACCCGGTGACCGGGCGGCCCCGCGGGTACCGTTCCGCCATGTCGAGTCAGAGCACCGCCACCAGCACCGTCGGCACGGACACCGGCCCGCGGACCCGTGCGGCCGACTCGGGCGCCGTGACCGAGACGGCCACCCTCGCCGGCGCCATCGACCTGGATCCGGCGACCTACTCCGGCACCGACGTGCGCCGCGTCGACGGCCCACTGCGGTGGCCGGTGGACCGGAACCCGTCGCCGGCCGGTGACGCCGAACGGGCCGCGCTGATGGTCGACCCCGGCTTCGGCCGCCACTTCACCGACAACATGGCCACCGCGGTGTGGACGGCCGACGCCGGGTGGCACGACTCGAGGATCGCTGCGTTCGGGCCGTTCCAGCTGTCGCCGGCCAGTGCCGTCCTGCACTACGGGCAGTCGATCTTCGAGGGCCTCAAGGCCTACCGGCACGCCGACGGCTCGGTGCACCTGTTCCGCCCGGAGGCCAACGCCGAACGCTTCGCCCGCTCCGCACACCGCCTGGCCCTGCCGACGCTGCCGGTGGAGGACTTCGTGGCCTCGCTGGTCGAGCTGGTGCGCGCCGAGATCGACTGGGTCCCGACCGGCGGCGGCGAGACGTCGCTCTACCTACGGCCGATGATGTTCGGCAGTGAGGCCTTCCTCGGGGTCCGCCCCTCGGTGGTCGCCCAGTACTCGGTCATGGCGTCCCCGGCGGGTGCGTACTTCGCCCGCGGCCCCGTCCCCGTGTCGCTGTGGGTCTCCGAGCACTACACCCGCGCGGCGCCCGGCGGTACGGGAGCGGCCAAGACGGGCGGCAACTACGCGGCCTCCCTGCTGCCCCAGCAGGAGGCGGTCGCCAACGGCTGCGACCAGGTGCTGTTCCTGGACGCGGTGCAGCGACGGTGGATCGAGGAGCTGGGCGGGATGAACGTGTTCGCGGTGCGCTCCGACGGCACTGTCGTCACCCCGCCGATCAGCGGCACGATCCTGGAGGGTGTCACCCGGGACGCGATCCTCGCCTTCGCCGGCGACCTCGGCCACGAGGCGGTGCAGGCGCCGATCGACCTGGCGGAGCTGCGCGCCGACCTCGGCGCCGGGCGGGTCACCGAACTGTTCGCCTGCGGGACGGCCGCGGTGGTCACACCGGTGGGGCGGATCGTCCAGGCCGGGCATGAGGACCTCGTCGTCGCCACCGACACCGGTCCCGTCACCGCGGCGATCCGCTCCGCGCTGCTCGACCTCCAGTACGGACGCCGACCCGACACGGCCGGGTGGCTGCGGCGGGTGGTCTAGGTGACGCGGCTGGACGTCTACGACACCACCCTGCGCGACGGGGCCCAGCAGGAGGGCATGACGCTGTCGGTGGTGGACAAGCTGACCGTCCTGTCCCTGCTGGACGGGCTCGGCGTCGGCTACGTCGAGGGCGGCTGGCCCGGTGCGATCCCGAAGGACACCGAGTTCTTCGCCCGCGCCGCCGAGGTCGAGCTGACCCACGCCACGCTCGCCGCCTTCGGCTCGACCCGCCGGGCCGGGGTGGCTGTCGAGGACGACCCGCAGGTGCGCGCACTGCTCTCCTGTGGCGCGCCGGTGGTCACGCTGGTGGCCAAGTCCCACCGGCGCCACGTCGAGGTGGCACTGCGCACGACGGGTGAGGAGAACCTGGCGATGGTGGGCGACACCGTGGCCCTCCTGGTGGCGGCCGGTCGCCGGGTGTTCCTCGACGCCGAACACCTGTTCGACGGCTGGCGCCTGGACCGCGGCTACGCGGGAGCGGTGCTCTCCGCCGCCGTCGACGCGGGCGCGGAGGTGCTCGTGCTGTGCGACACCAACGGCGGGATGCTGCCCGACGACGTCACCTCGACCGTGCGCGAGGTGGTGGCGGCGTTCCCGGACGCGGTCGTCGGCGTCCACTGCCACAACGACACGGGGTGCGGCGTCGCCAACAGTCTGGCCGGGCTGGCCGCCGGTGCCCGCCACGTGCAGGGGACCGTCAACGGGTACGGGGAGCGGACCGGGAACGCGGACCTGACGACCGTGGTGGCGAACCTGGAGACGAAGCTGGGCCGGCGGGTCCTGCCGCCCGGTGGTCTCGCGGAGCTGACGCGGGTCGCCCACACCGTCGCCGAGGTCACGAACACCGCGGCGCACGCGCGCTCTCCCTACGTCGGGGCGTCGGCGTTCGCCCACAAGGCCGGGCTGCACGCCAGCGCGATCCGCCAGGACCCCGCCCTCTACCAGCACGTCGAACCCGGGACCGTGGGCAACGACCGGCGGATGCTGGTCTCGGAGATGGCGGGCCGGGCGAGCATCGAGCTCAAGGCCGCCGAGCTGGGCCAGGACATCGCGCACGACCCGGCGCTGATCGGCCGTGTCGTGGAACGGGTCAAGACCGCCGAGGCGGCCGGGTACGCCTACGACGCCGCGGACGCCTCCTTCGACCTGCTGCTGCGCGCCGAGAGCGGCGCTCCGGTCTCCTACTGCGAGGTCGAGTCCTGGCGGGTCCACAGCTCCTCCCACCCCGCGGGGGACCCCGCGGTCCTGACGGGGACCACGGGGAGCACCGGAACCCCGGGTGCCGTGGTGGCGCCGGCGGCGGTGAACCTCAGCGAGGCCGTCGTCCGGCTCCACGCCGGTGGCGTACGCGTGGTGGCGGTGGGCGAGGGCAACGGTCCGGTCAACGCCCTGGACCAGGCGGTCCGCTCCGCGCTCGGGCGGGCCTACCCGGAACTGGAGAAGCTGGAGCTGACGGACTTCCGCGTGCGGATCCTGGACTCCTCGCACGGTACCGACGCGACCACCCGGGTCCTCGTCACCACCACCGACGAGCGGGGTCAGTGGACGACCGTCGGCGTCGGGCCGAACCTCGTCGAGGCCTCCTGGGAGGCGCTGCTCGACGGGCTCACCTACGGGCTGTTCCGGGCCGGCGTCACCCCGCGCTGACACCCTGGCGACACCCGGTCGAGGCGTGCGCGTGGCTAGCCTGGCCCGACCATGACCCACCGCACTGTCGCGACCCGCGCGACCATCAGCCCGCCCGAGCCGATGATCCCGGAGCCGGGCCCTGCGCCCGAGCCCGCCCCCGTCGTCCCGGACCCGATCGAGCCTGCCGTCGACCCGGCGAACTCCGACGCGCCACCCGCGGCCGGTGCGGTCAGTGGTTCCCCCACCGATGAGCGGCAGCCCAGCGACGGCGGTCGGCCGTCCCTGGAGGTCGCGGCGGCCGCGGCCGACCAGGGAGCCCCGGCCGAGATCCGCGTCCGGTTCCCCCCGTCACCGACCGGGAACCCGCATGTCGGCCTGATCCGGTCGGCGCTCTACAACTGGGCGTTCGCCCGCCACCACGGCGGGACCCTCGTGCTCCGCATCGAGGACACCGACGCGGCGCGTGACTCGGAGGAGTCCTATCGCGGACTGCTGGACGCCCTGCGCTGGCTGGGGATCGACTGGGACGAGGGCCCCGAGGTGGGCGGCCCCTACGGCCCCTACCGACAGAGCGAACGCCGCGACGTCTACGACGACGTGATCGCCCGGCTCCGCGCCGCCGGCCACCTGTACGAGTCGTTCTCCACCCCCGACGAGATCGAGGCGCGGCACGGCGCTGCCGGCCGGGACCCCAAGCTGGGCTACGACAACGCCGACCGGGAGACCACCGCGGAGCAGGTGGCGGCCTTGCGGGCCGACGGCCGCGAGCCGTCGCTGCGCTTTCGGATGCCCGACGGGGACATCACCTGGAACGACCTCGTCAAGGGCCAGATCACGTTCGCGGCGGGAACCGTCGGGGACCCGGTTCTCGTCCGGGCCAACGGGGAACCGCTGTACGCGTTGACGAATCCGGTCGACGACGCACAGATGCGCATCACCCACGTGCTGCGCGGGGAGGACCTGCTCAGCTCCACGCCCCGGCAGCTCGCCCTGCACGGGGTGCTGCTGCAGCTGGGCCTGTCGGTGAAGATCCCGTTCTTCGGGCACCTCCCCTACGTGATGGGCGAGGGGAACCGGAAGCTGTCCAAGCGGGACGCGGCGAGTTCCCTGGACCTCTACCGCCGTAGGGGCTTCCTGCCCGAGGGCCTGCTGAACTACCTGGCGCTGCTGGGCTGGTCCTTCGGCGGTGACCGCGAGGTCTTCTCGATGCCCGAGATGGCCGAGGTGTTCGACATCGCGCGGGTCAGCTCCAACCCGGCGCGTTTCGACCTGCGCAAGGCCGAGGCGATCAACGCCGACTGGGTACGGCGGATCGCCCCGGCCGACTTCGCGGCGCGGGTCCTGGACCGTCTGGTCGCCGCCGGGACCGTCTCGGACCCGCCGACCGCGTCCGAGCGGGCCCGGGTCGAGGCGGCCGCGCCGCTGGTGCAGGAACGGGTCGTGGTGCTCGACGACGCCGAGCAGATGCTCGGGTTCCTCTTCGCCGGTGACGCCTTCGCGGTGGACGAGGCGGACGCCGGGCAGCTGACGGGCGCCGGGGACACCCTGCGGGCGGCGCGGGATGCCCTGGAGGGGGTGCCGTCGTGGACCACGGCCGAGCTCGAGGCGGCGCTGCGCTCGTCGCTGGTCGAGGGCCTCGGGCTCAAGCCGCGGGTCGCCTTCGGCCCGGTCCGGGTCGCGGTCACCGGCCGGCGTGTCTCCCCGCCGCTGTTCGAGTCGATCGAGCTGCTGGGCCGCGACGTCACCCTCGACCGCCTGGGTGCGGCTCTCGGTCACGCCTGACTGCTGCGCACGGGCGGGCGGACGCTTTGCCGGTCGGGGTGCTCGTCGGCTACTGTCACTGCGGCGCCCGGCGACGGGAACCCATGGGGTATGGGGTAATTGGCAGCCCGGCTGATTCTGGTTCAGCTAGTCTTGGTTCGAGTCCAGGTACCCCAGCGGTGAGCGAGTCCTCCCGCTGTGCGGGTCGGCTCGACACCTGCACAGCACGACGCGCTAACGGCACTACGCAAGAACAGCACCACGCGCGAACAGCAGGACGCACGAGCAGCACGAGCTGAGAACAGCACGAGCTGAGAACAGCACGAGACAGGACGACGGCCCCGTTGTGTAGCGGCCTAGCACGCCGCCCTCTCACGGCGGTAGCGCGGGTTCGAATCCCGTCGGGGCTACGTCGGACGAGACGGGGCCCGGTCATCGCGACCGTGCCCCGTCTCGTCCCGGACAGGCTCGTCCCAGGCAGGCTCGTCCCCGGCGCAGGCTCGTCCCCCGCCTCAGCTGTCGCCACGCCGGACCACGTCCGACAGGCGCTCAGCGGCCCCCAGGACCGCCGGCGCGTGCAGGCGGCCCGGCTGGCGGGTCAGCCGCTCCAGGGGCCCGGAGACGGACACCGCGGCCACGACGCGCATGCCCGCCGAGCGGATCGGTGCGGACACCGACGCCACCCCCGGCTCGCGCTCGGCCACGCTGTAGGCCCAGCCGCGCCGCCGCACCGCCGCGAGGGTCTGGGCGTTGAACCGCGCACCCTGCAACCCCCGGTGCATCCGGTCCGGTTCCTCCCAGGCGAGCAGGACCTGCGCTGCCGAGCCGGCGGTCAGCGGGAGCTGCATGCCGACCGGGATGGTGTCGCGCAACCCCGAGGGACGCTCGGCCGCGGCCACACAGACCCGGTGCTCCCCCTGGCGGCGGTAGACCTGGGCCGACTCGCCGGTGATGTCCCGCAGCCGGGCCAGTACGGGTGCGGCGGCGGCGAGCAGGCGGTCCTCGCCCGCAGCCGCGGCCAGCTCGGTGATCCGGGGGCCGAGCACGAACCTTCCCACGACGTCCCGGCTGACCAGACCGTGGTGCTCCAGGGCGACGGCGAGCCGGTGCGCGGTCGGTCGGGCGAGCCCGGTCGCGGTGACCAGCGCGGCGAGCGTGGACGGCCCGGCCTCGAGGGCGTCCAGGACTGCGGCCGCTTTGTCCAGCACGCCGACACCGCTAGTCTTGTCCATGTTCCGATACTGCCGTCTCGCTGTCTGAGACTCAAGTGCAGCGAGATCCAGTGGTCAGGCGGCGAGACCCACCGTTCGGAGAGACCTGGGTCGCGAGACGCAGCTGGCCCGAGCGGCTCACGTGGGCGTCAGCGGGACCGGGACCGGCGTGTGGACGAGGATCGAGCGGCTGACGGAGGGGGACCGGATGACCGGCGACGAGGACCAGGTGACGCGCACCGGGCCTGGGCAGGCACGCCCACGGACCCTGCCGGAGAAGGTCTGGGACTCCCACGTCGTGCGCAGCGCGGCCGAGGAGCCGGACCTGCTGTACATCGACCTGCACCTGGTGCACGAGGTCACCAGCCCGCAGGCGTTCGACGGCCTGCGGGCGGCCGGGCGCCCGGTCCGCCGGCCGGACCTCACCATCGCGGTCGAGGACCACAACGTGCCGACCACCGGGATCGGCCTGCCCATCGAGGATCCCGTGTCCCGCCTGCAGGTCGACACGCTGCGCCGCAACTGTGCCGAGAACGGGATCCGGCTGCACCCGACGGGGGACACCGAGCAGGGGATCGTCCATGTCGTCGGCCCCCAGCTCGGGCTGACCCAGCCGGGGCTGACGGTCGTGTGCGGGGACTCCCACACCTCCACGCACGGCGCGTTCGGTGCTCTCGCGTTCGGCATCGGGACCTCCGAGGTCGAGCACGTGCTGGCCACCCAGACGCTGCCGCAGTCCCGGCCGCGCACGATGGCCGTCACCGTGGACGGCCGGCTGCGGCCCGGGGTCACGCCCAAGGACCTCGTGCTGACCCTCGTCGCGACGGTCGGTACCGGCGGCGGGCAGGGCCACGTCGTGGAGTACCGCGGGCAGGCGTTCCGCGAGATGTCCATGGAGGGCCGGATGACGGTCTGCAACATGTCCATCGAGTGGGGGGCGAAAGCCGGGATGGTGGCCCCCGACGACACCACCTTCGCCTACCTGCACGGGCGACCGCACGCCCCGACCGGCCCCGACTGGGACGCCGCCGTACTCGCGTGGCGGGAGCTGGCGTCCGACCCCGGCGCCGTCTTCGACCGGGAGGTCGTGCTCGACGCCGACGCGATCACGCCCTTCGTCACCTGGGGGACCAACCCCGGACAGGGCGTCCCGCTGGACGGTGCGGTCCCGGACCCCGAGGCGTTCACCGACCCCGACGACAGATCCGCGGCCCGTCGGGCCCTGGAGTACATGGACCTGCGCGCCGGCACCCCGATGCGTGACATCGCCGTGGACACGGTGTTCCTGGGGTCATGCACCAACGGCCGGATCGAGGACCTGCGGGCTGCCGCGGGGGTGCTGCGCGGCCACCACGTCGCGGACGGCTCGCGGATGCTGGTGGTCCCCGGTTCCATGCGGGTCAAGCTGGCCGCCGAGGCCGAGGGCCTGGACACGGTGTTCACCGACGCCGGGGCCGAGTGGCGCTCCGCGGGGTGCTCGATGTGCCTGGGGATGAACCCGGACCAGCTCGCGCCCGGCGAGCGGGCCGCGTCGACCTCGAACCGGAACTTCGAGGGCAGGCAGGGCAAGGGTGGCCGGACCCACCTGGTCTCGCCCTACGTCGCGGCGGCCACGGCGGTCACCGGCCGGTTGAGCGATCCGTCGGCGCTCGTGCCGACGACGGTCTGAAGGAGCTGATGATGGACGCTTTCACCACCCACACCGGTATCGGGGTCCCGTTGCGGCGCAGCAACGTCGACACCGACCAGATCATCCCGGCCGTCTGGCTCAAGAAGGTGACCCGCAGCGGGTTCGGTGAGGGCCTGTTCAGCGCCTGGCGCTCCGACCCGTCCTTCGTGCTAAACGTTCCCGTGTACGCGGGCGGTTCGGTCCTGGTGGCCGGGCCCGACTTCGGGACCGGGTCCTCGCGTGAGCACGCGGTGTGGGCGCTGACCGACGGCGGCTTCAGGGCGGTGCTCTCCGTCCGGTTCGGGGACATCTTCCGCAGCAATGCCGGCAAGGCCGGCCTGCTCGCGGCGACCGCGTCGGAGGAGACGATCGAGCAGCTGTGGAAGGTGCTGGAGAACCTGCCGGGGACCACGGTCACCGTCGACCTGTCCGGTCGTGAGGTCTCGACCGGTGACGGGACCGTCCTGGCACCGATCGCGGTCGACGACTACACGCGCTGGCGGCTGCTCGAGGGTCTGGACGACATCGGGCTCACCCTGCGCTCGGTCGACGCCATCGACACGTTCGAGGCCCAACGGCCGGCGTTCGCACCGCTGACGCTGCCCATCAGGACCTGATCCGACGCCGGATCACCAGCCAGGACTGGGAAGTCCGCCTCACGACGACCGGCCTGGACGTCGACGGGGACACTGCCGGGGGCCGCCGCGCAGCGCACGCCCGGCGCCTCGCGGCTGCGACACGCCTGTAGACGTGCGGCGTTGACGTTGTGTGAGCACCGCATTCCCCCTACCGTGGCGGAGGTCGGGGGTCCCTCCGGCCCCTCAGCCCGCGGAGGCATCATGAACAAGGCCCAGCTGATCGACACCCTCGCCGGGAGTTTCGACGGCAACCGCAAGGCCGCTGCCCAAGCTCTCGACACCGTGCTGGAGACCATCACCCGCACCGTCGTGACGGGAGAGAGGGTCGGCATCACCGGCTTCGGGGTCTTCGAGAAGCTCGACAAGCCGGCGCGGACGGTGCGCAACCCCGCGACCGGGGCCTCGGTGAAGAAGAAGAAGACGTCGGTGCCCCGGTTCCGGGCCGGTGCGGAGCTGAAGGCGTACGTGTCCGGGGAGAAGAAGTTCGCCCGCATCCCCGCTGTGAAGAAGGCAACGCCCGCTGCCGTCAAGGCTGCTGCCAGGACGACGGGCGGTCCCACCACGAAGGCGACGACCCCGGGTACCCCGACGAAGGCGGCGACCAAGGCGGCGCCACCCACGAAGACGGCTGCCACGAGGACGGCTGCCACGAAGGCACCCGCCACCAAGGCGCCCACCAAGAGCACCGCCGGCACCAGTGCCGTCAGCAAGGCATCCGTGGCGAAGACGACTCGCCGGGCCGCGAAGAAGGCCTGACCACTCCGTCCTGCCGTGGGCGGTCCCGTTGCTGTCAGCGGGGCCGGGCGTCGCGCCGAACGCCGGGCGGCACGCCGGTGAGCGCTGCTCGCACGTCCGCCCGACCGAGCAGGACGGCGGTCCTGGACCCGGGTACCTCCAGCAGCCCCTGCACCGCCTGCAGGTCCGCCACGGTGTCCACGTCGTGCCGCAGTCCCGCCGGGACGCCGCCGGCGGCGACCAGGTCGCGGAACCCGGCTCTCCGGTGCAGGGCTGCGGAGCCCGGTCCGAAGTGCGGCGTCAGGAGCACGTCGCGTGCGGCCAACAGCGTCGTCCCTGTCCCGGCCGCGTCGCTGACGAAGACGGTCTCGCCCGACCGGACGGCGCGCAGCACCTCGGACAGGTCCGCCGGCCGGGCCGCCGGGACGTCACCGAGCAGGACGGCCACAGCCGCCCCCGCGGGGACCGAGGCGATCCCCGCGCCGACGGCCGCGCCAAGGCTGCCGGTCGTGGCCACCACCGTCCGGGCGCCGACCTGCGCCGCCATCTCCGCGTCGTGTTCGGTCTCGGTGACCGCGAGGACCGCGGCGACCTCGTCGGAGGCAACCGCCGCCGCGAGGGTGTCCGTGGCCAGCGCCCGGGCCACGGACCGCCGGACGCGAACGGGCGCGGCGATCCTGGACTTGCCCCGGACCGTGTCCTTCACCGGTACGACGACCCACCACCGGTCGGATCCGGGTTCCGGCGACATGCCCCGATCCAACCGTCGTTGACGACCGACCCCGACCGCGGTCACACGCACCGCGGGTCGGGCACCGTGTCCCACCCACCGGGCCGCACGCCCACCGGATCGGACTGGCCGGCAGGCGCGGCTGGACGTGCAACGCGCGACGTTCGCCCCGGTAGGTTCCATCCGGCCATGACCGACTCCGCCGATCCCACCGAGGCCGCCGAGCACCCCGACTACCCCGAGCACCCCGACTACCCCGAGCACCCCGAGCCCGTTGCCTCGACCGGCCCGACCGGCCCGACTCGCACGAGGGTGGCCGTCGTCTTCGGTGGTCGGAGCAGTGAGCACGCGGTGTCCTGCCAGACGGCCCGCGGTGTCCTGGCGGCACTGGACCCGGAGCGGTGGGACGTCGTGCCGATCGGGATCGCCCGCGACGGCCGGTGGGTCCTGGAGTCGAGTGACCCCGCGCGGTTCGCTGTGAGTGCTGGTCACCTGCCCGAGGTCGCCGGGGACGCCGCGGCCGTGCTGATCCCGCCGGGCGGTAGCGCGCTGACCGTCGTGCCCGCCGGTGAGCCACCCCGGGAGATCGGCGCCGTCGACGTGGTGTTCCCCCTGCTGCACGGGCCGTTCGGTGAGGACGGAACCCTGCAGGGTCAGCTGGAGATGGCCGGGGTCCGCTACGTCGGGTCCGGGGTCCTGGCCTCCGCCGCGGCGATGGACAAGCACGTCGCCAAGGTCCTGCTCGCGGCCGCCGGCCTGCCCGTCGGGGTGTGGGCCCTGCTGCCTCCGGGCCCGATGAGCGACGCGTCGCGGGCCGAGATCGCCGCTCTCGGACTTCCGCTGTTCGTCAAGCCCGCCCGGGCCGGCTCCTCCTTCGGCATCAGCCGGGTCGACGACCTGTCGGGACTGGACGCGGCCGTGGTCGAGGCCGCCCTCCACGACCCGCGGGTGGTCGTGGAGGCAGCGGTGGTCGGGCGTGAGCTGGAGTGCGGGGTCCTCGGTCGCGTCGACGGCGGCCCGCCGGACACCAGCGTGGTCGGGGAGGTGACCGTGGGGGCCGGCAGCGCGTTCTACGACTTCACCGCGAAGTACGGGCAGGGGTCCGGGACCGGGCTGTCGGTCCCGGCCCGGCTCCCCGCTCCGGTGGCCGCACGCGTCCGGGAGCACGCGGCCCGTGCGTTCATCGCCCTGGGGTGCGAGGGGCTGGCCCGGGTGGACTTCTTCCTGCGCCCGGACGGCGAGCTGGTCCTGAACGAGGTGAACACCCTGCCGGGATTCACCGAACAGTCGATGTTCCCCCGGCTGTGGGCGGCCACCGGCCTGGACTACCCGGCGCTGGTCGACCGGCTGCTCGGGACGGCACTCGCGCGTCCGCTCGGGCTGCGGTGAGGCGTCGCCCGGCGTGATCGCGGTGCCTGCTCGGACCGAGTCCATCATGCCTTCGGGACGGCGCGGGCGACGGGCCCGGTGAGGTCGGTCGCGGCGTCGAGAGGGTTGCGGTCGGTGGCCGGGACGTGGACCCGCACCCACACGGACCTGCCGTAGGGGAAGAGATCGAACCCCCCGCCGTCGGTGGGTACCGGGAGCCAGCTGACAGCGCCGTCGACCTCCACCAGATCCGCGGAGCTCGATGCCCGCGCGGGTGCCGGCACCCCGCAGGTCAGCGTGACCGTCGGGTCGTCCCCCCAGGCGGCTGTGCGGGGGCTGGCCGGGTCGGTCCTACGTCGGGCGCCGCCCAGGACGGTGGCGGGCAGGGCCGCCCGCAGCGCGGCGCAGACGGCGTCGGAACGGGCGTCCGCGGTCGGTGTCGCGACGGTCACCGCGCCCGGGGAGCAGCTCGTGGCCAGCACGCCCGCCATCAGTACGAGCGCCGCGACACCGGGGGTCCTCGCGGGTCGGCGCACCGTCAGATGTCGACGACGGGACACGTGAGCGTGCGGGTGATCCCCGGGACCCTCTGGATGCCGGCCACCACCAGCGCGCCGAGTTCGTGGATCGACGCCGCGCTGGCCCGGACGATGACGTCGTAGGGGCCGGTGACGTCGTCGCTGCGCTCGACACCGGCGATCCTCGCGACGCTCCTGGCCACGTCCGCGGCGACCCCGACGTCTGTCTGCACGAGGATGTACGCGCTGATCACCGTCGGCACGCTACGCCGGGGGACCCGCGGAACGGCCGGGCGGCCGACGCGGACACGGGAGGGTGGGCCTATGGATCTCAGGGCTGGAGCAGACCAGACGCTGGGTGCGGTCGGGGAGTTCGGCCTGATCGAGCGGGTGCTCGCCGTCTCCGGCGACGCCTCCGACGGCGCGCCGACGGAGGACGGCGCGCGCGGCGAGGTGCTCGTCGGGCCCGGCGACGACGCGGCCCTGCTCCGGGTCACCGGCGGCGCCGTGCTCGCCAGCACCGACCTGATGGTCGAGGGGCGGCACTTCCGCCGCGACTGGTCCAGCGCCGCGGACGTCGGCCACAAGGTCGCCGCAGCGAACCTGGCCGACATCGCCGCCATGGGCGGGACGTGCACGGCCCTGCTGGTGGGGTTCGCCGGCCCGCCGGACCTGCCGACAGCGTGGGCGGTGGATCTCGCCGCCGGTGTCGCCGAGGAGGCGTGGACCGTCGGGGCCCGGGTCATCGGCGGGGACACCAGCTCGGCGTCCGTCGTGACGGTCTCGGTGACCGCCCTGGGGGAGCTCGCCCCCGGCATCTCACCGGTCGTACGGTCCGGGGCGCGGCCGGGTGACGTGCTGGCGGTCTGCGGCCGCCTCGGTTGGGCCGCGGCCGGATGGGCGGCGCTCGCCCGCGGGTTCAGGTCGCCGCGTCTGGCCGTCGCCGCCCACCAGCGCCCCGCTCCCCCCTACGCCGCCGGGCCGGTGGCAGCGGTCGCCGGGGCCACGTCGATGATCGACGTCTCCGACGGGTTGCTCGCCGACCTCGGGCACATCGCCCGCGCCAGTGGGGTCGGCATCGACGTCGTCACCGACCGACTGGAGGTGGGAGAGCCGGTGGCGACCGTCGCCGCCGCGACGAACACCGACCCGTTGCGGTTGGTGCTCACCGGGGGCGACGACCATGCGCTGGTCGCCACGTTCCCCGGACACGCCCAGCTGCCGGCCGGGTGGTCGGTGATCGGGCGGGTCGTCGACGGGGACGGCACGCCGGCCGTCACCGTCGACGGTCGGGTCCCCGGCCCCGGCACCCGTGGTTGGGACCACTTCGGCCGGCCCTGACCCGGGCCGACCCCGCTCGGGCTACTCGCCCATCACCAGACCCTCGATGGTGTGCTTCTGCACGATCGGCGTCAGCTTCTCCACCACCGGGCAGTGCAGGTGGTCCCGCACGACGGCGGGAAGGGAGTCCAGGTAGGCCCGGGTGACGGCGGTGTCGTGGTGGGCGTCGTTGCCGGCGCCGGGTGCGTCGAGGCCCAGCACGAGGACGGGACGGGCCAGCTGGGAGTGGTTGGCGGTCCCGCGGTGGATCGTCAGCGCCGAACGGACGGAGATGTCGCCGCGCTGGGGGTACCGGCGCACGGCCCGTTCCTCGTACCGCCCGTACGCCGTCTTCGGCGGGAACATCTGGTGGTCGAAATCGGCGTCGTCGTCCAGCTGGGTGCTCGGTGCGATCTCGAACGGGCCCATGTCCGCCGCGGTGTCGACCGTGGTGACGTTGACCGCCAGCGAGGTCAGGGTGCCGTCGCGCCGGGTGTCGTCGGGCATCGGGAAGTCCCGGTGCCAGGGCTGGTGGAGTGCTCCGGCGAAGGGGATGTCGAAGCCCACCTCGACGATCTCGTAGTCCGGCCCGAGGACGCGGGTCGCCACCTCGGTGATCCACGGATGAGAGGCGAGGTCGGCGAAGCCGCGGATCTGCTCCGGGTGGACCTCGACGTACCAGCGCTGGGTGCCGCGGCTGACCGCCCCGCCCTCCCGCGCCCGGGCCTCGGCGAACGCGGCCAACACGTCCTGGTCGAGGTCGTCGGCCCAGGACGGGTCGAACGCACCCTTCAATCCGACGACCCCGTCGGTGTGCAGGGTGGCCAGGACCTGCTCGAGTCTGGCGGGGTCGAGCCCGGCGGCATCGAGCGGACCAGCTGCGGTGGTGGTCATGACTCTCCCAGGTGTGAGGGGCTCAGGTCGTCAGCGGACGACCTTGCCGGCCTTGAGGCAGGACGTGCAGACCTCGACCCGCTTGGTCACCGAGCCGACGCGGGTGCGCAGGCGCTGGATGTTGGGCGACCACCGACGCGGGGTCCGGCGGTGCGAGTGGGACACGTTGTGCCCGAAGCTCGGGGACTTACCGCAGATCTGGCAGATGGCAGCCACCGGGGGACTCCTGGGGTGTGTCGTCGTGTGGTGCGGGTGCACGGTGGGCCAGGGTACCCGGGCCCACGCGTCGGCCCCGTCCTGTCGGGCGCCGTCGCTACGGTCACGGCTGTGAGCACGCCGGGCAACCCGTGGTCGGTCCCCCTGGCGGAGGTGATCGGCTCCACCGCGAAGGCCATCGAGGCGGGTCTGGGCATCGCCACCGCGGGCCGGCTGCTGGACCACGTCCCGCGCCGCTACGCCGACCGTGGCGAACTCACGCCGATCCGGGAGCTGACGACCGGTGAGCAGGCGACCGTCGTCGCGCGGGTCGAGACCAGCACGGTGATCCCCTACGGCCGGCGGCGTCCGGGTGGTTCACCGGTCCGTGGGGGCGCGCCGGGCCACGGGGGCGCGCCGGGCCGCGGGGGCGACAGGCGGCTCGAGGTGGTGATCACCGACGGCCGCGACCGGCTGACGCTGGCGTTCTTCGGTCGGGCGGTCTGGCGCGCCGAGCAACTTCGTACGGGGCGACGCGCGATGTTCGCCGGCCAGGTGAGCGACTTCCGCGGGAGGCGGCAGCTCGTCCACCCCGACTACCTCCTGCTGGAGGACCTCGACGAGGACCCGGCCGCCGCGACGTTCGCCGGGGCGCTGATCCCGGTGTACCCGGCCACGGCGAAGGTCTCCAGCTGGGTGCTCGCCCGGTCCGTGCAGGTGGTCCTGGGCAGCGTCGAGGTCCCGGACCCCCTGCCCGCGGAACTGGTCGCCCGCCACGGCCTGGTCGACCTCGCGACGGCGTTCCGGGCCGTGCACCGGCCGGTCGACGCCGCGCAGCTACGGACGGGTCAGGAGCGGCTGCGCTTCGACGACGCGTTCGTCCCGCAGGTGGTGCTGGCGCTGCGTCGCGCCGACCGGGAGCGGTCCCCGGCGACCCCCCGTCGCCACGTCCCGGGCGGGTTGCGCGACCGCCTCGACGCCCAGCTCCCGTTCGCCCTCACGGCGTCCCAGGCGGCTGTCGGCGCGGAGCTGGACGCCGACCTGGCCCGGAGCAACCCGATGAGCCGCCTGCTCCAGGGCGAGGTCGGCTCGGGAAAGACGGTGGTGGCACTGCGGGCCATGGTCACCGCCGTGGACGCGGGCGGCCAGGCCGTCCTGCTCGCCCCGACCGAGGCCCTCGCCGTGCAGCACCACCGCAGCCTCGGGAAGCTGCTGGGCCCGCTGGGACGGGCCGGGATGCTCGACGGGGACCCCGACGGGACGCGTCTGACCCTGCTGACCGGGTCGCTGCCGACGGCGGCACGCAAGGTCGCGCTGCTCGACATCGCCTCCGGCGCGGCCGGGCTGGTGGTGGGCACCCACGCCCTGCTCCAGGAGCGGGTGTCCTATGCCGAGCTGGCCCTGGTGGTCGTCGACGAGCAGCACCGCTTCGGCGTCGGCCAGCGGGCCGCCCTGACCGACCCGGCGGCCGACGGCCCGGTGCCCCACCAGCTCGTGATGACCGCCACCCCGATCCCGCGGACGGTGGCGATGACGGTGTTCGGGGACCTCGCGGTCTCGACGCTGGACCAGGTGCCCACCGGCCGTCCGCCGGTCGTGACGACCGTCGTGCCCACCCTCGAGCAGCCCGCCTGGCTGGACCGGGCGTGGGAGCGGGTGGTCGAGGAGGTCCACTCCGGGCACCAGGCGTTCGTCGTCTGCCCGCGGATCGGGGGCGCCGAGGAGGAGCCGGCGGGCGACAGCGGCCGCCCGCGCGGCACGGCCCTGCTGGACCTGGCGCCGGAGCTCGCCGCCGGACCGCTGGCCGGGGTCACGTGCGAGGTCCTGCACGGCCGGATGGCGGCCGACGACCGCGACGCGGTGATGACCGCCTTCGCCGAAGGTCGGGTGGACGTGCTGCTCGCCACCACCGTCATCGAGGTGGGGATCGACGTGCCGAACGCGACCGTGGTGGTGGTCTGCGACGCCGACCGGTTCGGCACCAGTCAGCTGCACCAGGTGCGTGGCCGGGTCGGGCGCGGCGTCGGCGGCGGGCTGTGTCTGCTGCTCACCGAGGCCCCGGCCGGCGCACCCGGCCGGGAGCGGGTCGAGACGGTGGCCGCGACCTCCGACGGCTTCGCCCTCGCCGAGGCCGACCTGGCCGAGCGACGCGAGGGCGACCTGCTGGGCGCGACCCAGTCCGGGCGCCGGACCAGCTTCCGGGTGTTGTCGGTGCTCGAGGACGGCGACGTGATCGCCCGCGCCCGGGCCGACGCTGCGGAGCTCGTCACCGCCGACCCCACGCTGGCCGGGCATCCCGACCTCCTGGCGCATCTCGCCGACGTCCTGCCCGAGGTCCGCGCCGGCTTCCTGGCGAAGGGCTGACGGGCCGTGCGGATCGTCGCGGGGACGGCCGGTGGGCGTCGCCTGGCCGTCCCGGCCGGCCGGGACACCCGGCCCACCTCCGACCGGGTGCGCGAGGCTGTGTTCGCCTCACTGCTCTCCGCCCGCGGGTCGCTGGACGGCGCCGTCGTGCTCGACCTGTTCGCCGGCTCGGGCGCGCTCGGGCTGGAGGCGCTGTCCCGGGGGGCGGCCGTCACGGTGCTGGTGGAGCGGGATCCGACGGCTGCCGCGACGGCCCGGGCCAACGTCGCCTCCCTCGGGCTGGCGGGTGCCAGCGTCGCCGCGTCCCCGGTCGCGCGGTACCTCGCGCGGCGGCCCACCCCGGCCGACCTGGTCTTCGCCGACCCGCCGTACGCCCTCGCCGAGGTAGAGCTGGCCGCCGTGCTCGCGGCGCTGGCCGGCGGGTGGCTGAGACCGGGCGCCAGCGTCGTGGTCGAACGGTCCTCGCGGTCGCCGGCCCCGGGGTGGCCGGCGGGGTTCGAGCCCGGGCGGGTCCGCACCTACGGTGACACCGCCGTGCACCCCGCCCGCTGGGTCGGTTCCCGTGACCCCGACGAGCAGGGCACCGACGAGCAGGGGAACGAGGAGCCGCACGCGTGAAGCACGCCGTCTGCCCGGGGTCCTTCGATCCGACGACCAACGGACACGTCGACATCATCGGGCGTGCCGCGGGCCTGGCCGACCAGGTCACGGTCGCTGTCCTGGTGAACGCGAGCAAGGACGGGCTGTTCGCGATGGAGGAACGTCTGGAGGTCCTGCGCGAGGTCGTCGCCGCGGGGGGCCACCCCAACGTGGAGGTCGCCTCGTTCTCCGGACTGCTCGTCGACTTCTGCCGCCGGGTCGGCGCGGACTCGGTGGTCAAGGGGATCCGGGCGGTGTCCGACTTCGACTACGAGCTGAAGATGGCCCAGCTCAACCGGTCGCTGTCGGGGATCGAGACGGTCTTCGTGCCCACGTCGACGGAGTACTCCTTCCTGTCCTCCTCGCTGGTCAAGCAGGTCGCCCGGCTCGGCGGCAACGTGTCCGCACTGGTCCCGCCCGGGGTTGCGCGCCGCCTCGCGGAGCGCTATCCGGTGCCACCCGCCGACGTCGCCCTGGGCTGAGTCGCACTGGGCTGACCAGGTCCCGTCGGCGGGGACGGGCCGCACTAGATTCGCGGCATGCCCGCAGATCCCCGGTCGCTGCTGGTGTTGGACACCCGTGAGCTGGACCGTCGCCCGGGTTCGACCCGCCACGTGCAACGCACCGTCGACGCCCCCGCCGGACTGGAGGTCCCGTCCGCGCAGGTCGCCGTCGGTTCGCCGCTGGTCCTGGACGTGACGGTCGACTCGATCGTCGATGGTCTGTGGATCTCCGGGACCGCCGGGGTGACGGTGACGGCGGAGTGCGTGCGCTGCCTGGACGAGGTGGGCTCCCAGCTGTCCGCCGAGCTGGAGGCCCTGTACGTCAACCCGGCCGTCGAGCCCGAGCGGGGTCGGGACGGTACCCGTGACCGAGGTGCGGACCGGCGATCCGACAGGGCCGGGGACCGGCACACCGCCGGCCGGGTCGGGCTCGAGCCGGACGACGACAGCGACGGCGACACGGTGTTCGCCCTCGACGGGGATCTGCTCGACCTCGAACAGGTCGTCCGCGACGCGGTCGTGCTCGCGCTCCCGCTGCGCCCGCTGTGTCGCGAGGACTGCCCCGGGCTGCGGCTGGACGGGTTGCGGGCCGACCCGGACGAGGACCAGGGGCCGGTCGACCCACGCTGGGCGGCGCTCGCAACCCTCTCGGTCGACGGTGCTCCCCCGTCGGTCGAGGGTGCCTCTGCGTCGGTCGACGGCGCGGTCCCGGGCGCGCCGGGGACCTGAGACCATGGACGCCGCATCGGCCACCTCGATGCGTCCGGTCGAGCAGGAAGAGATCCACCGATGGCAGTCCCGAAGCGGAAGCTCTCCCGCAGCAACACCCGGCACCGCCGGTCGCAGTGGAAGGCCAAACTGCCCCAGGTCAACCGCAGTGTCGTCAACGGTCAGGTCGTCTGGTCGGTCTCACACCGCGCAACCGTCGTCACCGACGCCGCCGGCACCGAGCTGGGCCTGCGGTACAACAACCGGGACGTCGCCGATCTCTGACCCGGCTGTCCGGGAGCTCGAGAAGTCCCTCGGCGTCCCCGTCGACGCCGGTCTGTACCGGCTTGCACTGACCCACCGGTCCTACGCGTACGAGAACGGTCGGCTCCCCACGAACGAACGCCTGGAGTTCCTCGGGGACTCGGTGCTCGGTGTGGTCGTCTCCGCCCGGCTGTACACGGCCTACCCGGATCTCCCCGAAGGACACCTGGCCCGGTTGCGTGCCGCGGTGGTGAACGGCCGCGCCCTGGCCGGGGTGGCCCGCGCCCTGGGGGTGGGCGAGCACATCCTGCTCGGCCGCGGGGAGGAGTCGACCGGCGGGCGGGACCGGGTCTCGATCCTGGCCGACACGATGGAGGCCCTGCTCGGGGCGGTGTTCGTCGGCTCCGGCTTCGCGGCCGCGGAGACCCTCGTCCGGAGGCTCTTCGACCCGCTCATCGACACGGCCGCGACCGTCGGCGCCGGCCTGGACTGGAAGACGTCCCTGCAGGAGCTCGCGGCGCGCGACTCCCTCGGCGCCCCCGAGTACCGGCTCAGTGGGTCCGGACCAGCTCACGACCGCAGCTTCCTCGCCGAGGTGGTCCTGGGCGGCCGGGTCCACGGGTCCGGGACGGGCGCCAGCAAGAAGGAGGCCGAGCAGGTCGCCGCACGCCAGGCGTGGGAGCAGCTCGACCCGTCGCGGCCGGACCCGGCGCGCGTCCGACCCGGGGCCTGACGGCAGCGCCGGGGTGCCCGAGCTCCCCGAGGTCGAGGTGGTCCGCCGCGGTCTGGAGCCCCACGCCGTCGGTCGCGTCCTGGCGGAGGTCGAGGTCCTGCACCCGCGGGCGGTCCGCCGCCACACCGCCGGTGGCGACGACCTCGTCGCCCGGTTGACGGGTGCCCGCGTCGAGGCCGTCCACCGCCGTGGGAAGTACCTGTGGTTGCCCGTCCGCACCCCGGACCACCGGACAGAGCGTCTCGTCGCGCACCTCGGGATGAGCGGACAGCTGCTGCTCAGACCACCGGGTGCCGCGGGCGAAACCCACCTCCGGGCGCGCCTGACGCTGGCTGGTGCACCCCCGCTGGAGATCCGGTTCGTCGACCAGCGGACGTTCGGTGGCCTGTTCCTCTCCCGGGAGGCGGTCGCTTCGCACATCGGGGTCGCGGGGAACGGGGGCGAAGGAGTAGGGACCGGTGTACCGCCCGAGATCGCCCACATCGCCCCGGACCCCCTCGGCGACGAGCTCGACGCCGAAACCCTGTTCACGCGGCTCCGGCGCCGGCGGACGGGGCTCAAACGGGCGCTGTTGGACCAGACGGTCCTGTCCGGGGTCGGCAACATCTACGCCGACGAGGGCCTCTGGCGGGCCCGGCTGCACCCGGCCCGGGCCACCGAGACCGTGACCAGGGCCGAGGTGCGGGACCTGCTGGCAGGCCTGCGCGCAGTGATGGCAGCCGCGCTCGCTGCGGGCGGTACCTCCTTCGACAGCCTCTACGTCAACGTGAACGGGAGCTCGGGTCGGTTCGACGGCTCCCTCCACGCCTACGGCCGCGCCGGCCGGCAGTGCGAGCGGTGCGGCACCCCGATCGTCCGGGAGCCGTTCATGAACAGGTCCTCCCACCGGTGCCCCCGCTGTCAGCCCACCCCTCGGCGGCCACGCGTCTGACCGCCTTCGCGACGCCTGGTCAACCGTTGACCGGACCGTGGGAACGGGGGACACTGAAGAGGTCACCCACCCACTCCCGGGGTCCGAGCGGGCCCAGGGTCGTCGATCGAGGATCCACGATGGCGAAGGCCCTGTTCGGTCATGTCGGCACGAACGAGATGTCGATGGCCATCCAGATCAAGGCGCTCCGGAAGCGGGTGGGTGAGCTGGAGGCCACTGTGCTGCGTCTGCGCGCCGAGAACGACGGCCTCACCGCGGATGCGCACGAGGGCACGTTGCTGACGGTCGGGGCGATCGTCGACGAGCGTGAGGCCGCCTTCAGCTGATCCGCCGTTCCCGTCCGGTCGCGTCGATGCCGTGCCGGACCGCCGCGTCGGTACGGTCGCTGCCGTGACGGCGCCGTGCACCTGAAGACGCTGACCCTGCGGGGCTTCAAGTCCTTCGCCTCGGCCACGACCCTGCGCTTCGAGCCGGGTATCACCGCGGTCGTCGGGCCCAACGGATCCGGCAAGTCCAACGTCGTGGACGCCCTGGCCTGGGTGATGGGCGAGCAGGGCGTCAAGTCGCTGCGGGGCGCGAAGATGGAGGACGTCATCTTCGCGGGGACCGCCGCCGGCGCCGGTGGTTCCGGGAGGGCGGCGCTGGGCCGCGCCGAGGTCGTCCTGACCATCGACAACACCGATGGCGTCCTGCCCATCGACTACTCCGAGGTGTCGATCACTCGGACGATGTTCCGACTCGGCGGCTCCGACTACGCGATCAACGGACGTTCCTGCCGCCTGCTGGACGTTCAGGAGCTGCTCGCCGACTCCGGCATCGGCCGGGAGATGCACGTGATCGTCGGCCAAGGGCGCCTCGACGGGGTCCTTGCCGCCGGTCCGGTGGAGCTGCGCGGCTTCCTGGAGGAGGCGGCGGGGGTGCTCAAGCACCGCCGCCGCAAGGAGCAGGCCCTGCGCAAGCTGGACGCGATGGCCGCCAACCTTGCCCGGGTGTCGGACCTGACAGCGGAGCTGGGCCGCCAGCTCACGCCGTTGGGCCGGCAGGCGGAGACGGCGCGGCGGGCCCGGACGGTCCAGGCGGACCTCCGGGACGCCCGAGCCCGGCTCCTCGCCGACGACCTCGTCACCGCTCGCGGTTCGGCGGCGAGGGCAGCCGGTGCCCTGTCCGACGCGGTCGGCGCCCGGACCGCGCTGGCCGAGGACCTCGCCCGGACCCGCGCCGCCCAGGCCGCGGCCGAACAGGAGTCGGCGGCCGGGTCCACGGCCATCGCGACCGCGGCGGAGCGGTGGTTCGCCTGGGCCGCCCTCGGGGAGCGGGTGCGGGGGACCGCTTCGCTGGCCGCAGAGCGTGCCGCCGCCGCCGCCGAGGCCGCCGCGCCACCGGACGGTCCCGACCCGGACGCCCTGGACGCCCGGGCGGCGGCGGTCCGGGCCGAGGAGGCCGCGCTGCGTGCGCAGCTCGTGACCGCGGCCACCGATCGGGAACGGGCCGCGGCGGCCAGGGGTCGCGCGGAGGCGGCGCTTGCAGCCGCCGAGCGGGCACTGGCCGAACGCCGTCGGGACGCCGCTCGACGGCGCGACCGCATCGCCACCCTCGCGGCGGAGGCGGCCGCCGCCGGCTCCCGGGTCTCCTCGGGGATGGCCGAGGCGGAACGGCTGGACGCCGCCCGGGACGCGGCGCGGGACCGCGCGCGGGTGGCCGAGCACGAGCAGACCGTGCTGGAGACCGACGTCGCGGGGATGGACGCGGGGGAGCAGGGCCTGGACGCGGAGTACGAGGCCGCGGTGGCCGAGGTCGACCGGCTCACCGAGCGGGCCGCGCAGCTCACCGTCGCGGAGCGGGCCACGGAACGGGAGCGGGCCGCTGTGGGCGCCCGCGCCGAGGCGTTGCGCCTGTCGCTGGACGTCCGGGACGGCGCGGCCGCCCTGCTGGGCCGAGCGGGCGGGGACGGTCAGGTGGGTGCGGGGGACCAGGTGCCGGGGGTCACGGGAAGCCTGGTGGACACCCTGACGGTGACGCCGGGTGCGGAGCGCGCCGTTGCGGCCGCGCTGGGCCGGTTCGCCGACGCTGTCGTGGTCGACGCCCCGACGGCCCTGGTGGCGGCCCTGACGAGGCTGCGCGAACGGGACTGGGGGACTGCGGCGCTGGTGCTCGAGGTACCGGGCGGTGACGTGGTCGGTGACGCGGGCACGCGGGTCGCCGTCACATCGGAGGTCGGCTGCCCGGCCGGGTTGGTGCCCGCGCTGTCCGCGCTGCTGCGCGGCGTCGTCGTCGTCGGGGACCTGGGCGAGGCCGCGCGGCTGGTCGCCGCCGATCCCTCGGTGACCGCGGTGACCCACAGCGGGGACGTGCTCACCGCCACGTCGGCCGTCGGTGGCTCGACGACCGCCCCGAGCGGCCTGGAGGTCCGGGCGGCCCTGGCGGAGGCGGAGGCAGCGCTGGTCGAGGCGGACCACGCCGCCCAGCGCCAGCGGTTCGACGCGGCCGCCACCGCCCGAGCGGCCGACGCGGCCGGCTCACGTGCCGACGCGCTGGTCGAGCGGCTGCACGAGTCCGATGCCCGGATGGCTGCGGTGGCGGAGCGGCTCGGGCAGTTCACGCAGGCTGTCCGGGCCGCGCACGCGGAGGCCGACCGTCTCGACCGTCAGGCGGACACGGTCCGGGCCTCGACCGTGGCAGCGCGGGACCGGGCCGCCGACCTGTCCACTCGACTCGAGGCGGCCCGCGCGGGCGAGTTGACCGCCCCCCGGACCCTCTTCGAGGACACCGGACCAGGACCCGGTCCGGACGAGGGTGCGCCCGACGATCGTGCGCCAGTCGCTGCCGCACTGGAATCCGCGCGCGCCGCCGAGGTCGAGACCCGGCTCGCCGAACGGGGCAGCCAGGAGCGCCTGGCCGCCGTCGCGGGGCGAGGCGAGTCCCTCGCGCACGCGGCGACCGTGCGCCGCCGGGAGCTCGCCGAGGCGGCCCGTCGCGCGGGACAAGCCAGGCTGCGGCGTTCGATGGCCGTCGCCGTCGCCGAGGCGTGCGCGGTCCTGCTGGCCGAGGTCGACGCTGCCGCGACCGCGGCCCGGGCCGGCCGGGACGCCGTGGAGCAGGGGCACCGGGAGTCCGCCGGGGCCCTGCTGGCCGTCCGTAGCCGGGTGCGTGAGGTGACCGACGCCGACACGGCGGCGGCCACCCGGGTCACCGCCGCCGAGCTGACGGCCGCGGCCGCGGTGGCCGAGCTGGGTCGCCTCGAGACCCGGGTCCGGGACGAGGGGCTCGGCGACGCCGACGCCCTGGTCGCCGAGTACGGCCCGGACGTCCCGGTTCCGGTGTCCGGTGGCCACGACGGCCACGACGGCCACGACGGGCACGACGGGCACGACGGGCACGACGGGCACGACGGGCACGACGGGCACGACGGGCACGACGGCCAGGACGGGGAACGGGTCCCCTACGTCCGTGCCGAGCAGGACCGGCGTCGTCGACGGGCCGAGCGGGCACTGGCCGAACTCGGCCGGGTCAACCCGCTGGCCCTGGAGGAGTTCGCCTCACTCACCGAGCGGCACAGCTTCCTGACCGAGCAGCTGCGCGATCTCCGCGCGTCGCGCGAGGACCTGCTCCGGGTGGTCGCCGAGGTGGACGAGCGGGTGCGGGCCGTGTTCGCCGACGCCTTCACGGATACTGCCCGGGAGTTCCGGAACGTCTTCGCGCGGCTGTTCCCGGGTGGCGAGGGCCGACTGCTGCTGACCGAGCCGGACGACATGCTCACCAGTGGCATCGAGATCGAGGCCCGCCCGCCCGGCAAGAAGGTGAAGCGGCTGTCGCTGCTGTCCGGTGGCGAGCGGTCACTGGTCGCGGTCGCCCTGCTGGTCTCCATCTTCCGGGCCCGCCCGAGCCCGTTCTACGTGCTCGACGAGGTCGAGGCCGCGCTGGACGACACGAACCTCGGACGTCTGCTCGCGATCTACGAGGAGCTGCGCGAGTCCAGCCAGCTGATCGTCGTGACCCACCAGAAGCGGACCATGGAGATCGCCGACGCCCTGTACGGCGTGGCGATGCGCGGAGACGGCGTGACGACCCTCATCAGCCAGCGCGTCCGGGACCGCGCGCCCGCCTGATCCACGGTGTCGCACGCCAACGCCGCTCTGACCGCGATCGCCCGGTTGGGGCTGGTCCGATGGGGATGGTCATCGGTCGGTGCCCGGTTCCCAGCGAGGACATCAGGAGGTGGCCCGCGCCCTGTCGACGAGCTCCTGGCTGACCTCCCAGAGCCGCTGGGCAGCGCCGGGGTCCAGGGCGTGGGGTACGACGCCCCGGAGGCCGTGCAGCTGGTCGACGACCTCGGCCTCCTGGCAGTCCTCGAAGTAGCGCCCGCCGACGCCGGCCACCTGCGGTGAGGTCGCCAGGAACACCGAGGTCGCGGCGCCCTGCTCGGGGGTCTTCATGCGGAACAGGCCCGAGCTCTCCGCCTGCTGCGACTGCTGTTCGGCGGCCGCGCGCTGCTCGGCGCTCCAGTGGCGCTGCAGCGGGGTCCAGATGCCGCCGGGCATCAGGGCGTTCGCGGTGATGCCGTCCGGGGACCAGCGCCGTGTCGCCTCGACGGCGAACAGGACGTTCGCCGTCTTGGACTGTCCGTACGCCAGACCCGGCTCGTACGGCCGGCGCTGGAAGAACAGGTCGTCGAAGACCACCGGGGAGGCGGCGTGACCGCTGGAGGACACCACCACCACCCGGGCGTCGCCGGCCGCCGCCAGTGCCCCGTGAAGCCCGGTCGCCAGCGCGAAATGGCCCAGGTGGTTGGTGCCGAACTGCGTCTCCCACCCCTGCGTGGTTTCACCGCGTGGGGTGTCCATGACGCCGGCGTTGTTGACGAGGATGTGCAGCGGGCCCTCCCAGGCGGCGATGAAGGCGTCCACGCTGGCCAGGTCCGTGAGGTCCAGGCGGACGGTGGCGATGTCCGAGCGGCCGCTCGTGTCCGCGATGTCCGCGGCGGCGCGCTCACCGGCGCTCGTGTCACGCACCGCGAGGGTCACGCTCGCCCCGGCGTGCGCCAGGGCTCGTGCGGTCTCGACACCGATCCCGGAGGACGCGCCCGTCACCACCGCTCGACGATCGGTCAGGTCGACACCGGCGGTGACCTCGAGAGCGGTGCTCGTGCTGCTGAAACTGCTCCGGATGCGTGGCATGTGATCCAACGTATCCAACTATCCGGTTAGTTGTTAGCCTGGTGGCATGGCGAAGGACGGGGAGGCGAGCAGGCGACGGCTGCTGGCGGCAGCGACCGCCGAGTTCGCCCGGCACGGGATCGCCGGTGCGCGGGTGGATCGCATCGCGGCGTCCTCCGGGGTGAACAAGGCGCAGATGTACGGGTGGTTCGGCTCCAAGGACGGCCTGTTCGACGCCGTCTTCGACGACCAGCTGCACCGCATCGTCGACTCCGTGCCCTTCGACGGCGGGGACCTGCCCGGGTACGCCGTCGGGCTCTACGACTCATACCTCTCGGCGCCCGAGGTGGTCCGCCTCGCGACCTGGGACCGGTTGGAGCGGGTGCCGTCCGGCGACCTCCTCAAGGGGCACCAGGAGCTGGCCCGGCCGAAGTACGACGCCATCGCCCTCGCCCAGGGGGAGGGACGCATCGTGGGCGGCATCCGCCCGGACGAGGTCTACTCCCTCGTCATCGCCCTCGCAGGCACGTGGTCGCCGGCCAGCGGGACGTACGCGGCGTCGGCCTCGGAGGACCGGGCCGACCACGAACGGCGGCGTGCCGCACTGCGCCTGGTCGTCGAGCGGGCGCTGTCGCCTTGAGCGGTGGGTTCCCCGAGCGGCTCGGGCGGCCGTGGTCACGACCGGGCGTGCACGTGCGAGCCCTCGGCTCGTAGTGGCTGCAGGACGGTGGCGGCCTCGGCGGACACGTGGTGCTGGTGATGGCGACGGTGCGGCGGCCGGGGAACCCGGGGTCGTCCACGCCGACGACGCGCACGGTGTCCGGCACGGATGCGGCGCAGAGCTCGGGGATCAGGGAGATGCCGAGGCCGGCTGCGACCACTCCCGGGCGCGTCGGCCAGCCGGGCACGGCGTAGGCGATGCGCGGGTGCAGCAGGGTGGGCCACACCTCGAACCGGGGCTGGCGCGCATGCCGCCGACGTCGTAGGGCGGCCCGCGAACGTGGTCCTCGCCGTCTGTCAGAAGCCGGTCCCGCGCCCGGGGAGATCCGGCCGCGGCGGACCGTGATCCTGGCCGCGGCGACCCTGGGCGGGCTCGCCGAGGCGCTGTCGGTAGCGGTCGTCATCAGCGCCACGAACAGCGCCCCACCGGCGGGTCGGAGGGCCGGTACAGCGCCCGCCGCAGAGCCCCACCCCCCTGGCTGCACCGCTACCACCACCGCCGGCCCCACCCCGCCATCGGCAACCACCCGCCCATCAGCCGATGGACCAAGCCCCCCGGGGCAGTGCAGCTAGTCGGGTCCGGCGAGCAGGTTGGGCAGCGGCAGTGGGCACTCCCCGCCCGCTCCCGCTTTCGTCCCGGACCGGTACGGCAGCAGGGGGTAGGTCCCGTTGCTGACGGCGCGCCGTCCCACGAGCAGCACACACGTCGTGTCGCCGGGACGCACCAGTTCGACCCGGTAGGCCGCGAACGGCTGGACAGCCGGCAGCACCGTGCCGACCTGCAGATCGGGGTAGGCGATCAACAGCTGCTCGACAGCGGCGGTGCGGTCGACCTGTTCCTGGTCACGGACGACGCTGGCACTGGCGCCGGGGCTGAGGACGCCGAGGAAGGCGGGGACGACGAGGCCGAAGCCGGCCACCTGGGCGACCCGCCCGTACCGGCGGGGGATCCGCGGATCTCCGCTCGCGCGCGCGCCCGCGACCTGCCCGCCACCTGGGGACACCGCGCGGACGTCGCGACGGCGCGCCACCACCAACACGGCGAGGCCGGCGGCGCACGCACCGGCGAAGATCCACCGGTTGGCAGACCAGAGCGGCGGGAGGGCTGTGAACATGAAACAGCTGCACAGGCCCACGACCCGCCCCCGCCACTGCCGGTCGGCCACGGCGGCGAGGCCGAACAGCCCCGCGCCGACGTACCAGCCGTAGACCGCCGGTAGGCAGACGGCAGTGACCATCAGGGCGAGGCTGGCGCGCCGGACGGTCGACTGCCAGCCGTCGACCGGTCGGCCGTCCCGTCCGTCCTGGCCCGCCCGTTCGGACCGGACGAGGCGCAGGACGACGACGAAGCCGACCGCGAACACCAGCACCCGGGCAGCCAGCCGTGCGGCTGCCGGGTCCACCGGCAAGGCTAGGACGCGGCTCGCCAGGGAGAACAGCGCCCCCACGACGGTGGCCGGGGCATACCAGGGGGAGCTCGCGCCGGGCACGGCGAGCGCGGACAGGAAGCCCCAGGGTCGCCGGACGCCCGCCACCGAGGCCAGCATCGGCAGCGCGGCCACCGAGGCGGTGCCGAGCAGCAGCCGCGCCCAGCCGCCGTCCCGCCCGGTTGCGCGTCGACGGCGCACCAGGGCCAGGAACACGAACGGCAGCAGTGGTGCCGCGGTCACCTTGATGGCGACTGCAGTCACCGCGAGCAGCCAGGACAGCCACGGCGTGCCGCGGCGCAGCGACAGCAGGCTCAGTCCGACCACCCCGGCCACGATCGCGTCGAGGTGGGCGCCTCCCACCAGGTGCACGACGGTCACCGGGTTGAGGGCGCACAGCGCGAGCACGTGCGCCCGCCGCGTGGCCGGGGCCATGGCGAGTGCCGCCCCCACCGCAGCCGCCACCCCGAGCAGCGCGACCACCCGCAGCATCACCACCTGGGTGCTCAGGTCGCCGTGGCTTGCGACGACCGCCCGGAGCACCAGCAGCGCGAGCGGCCCGTACGGGGCCGGGGTGGCCCGCCAGCGTGGATCGACACGCGCCAGGGACGCGTCGTCGCCGAGGAGCACCGGGCCGCCGCCGTAGGGGTCCAGCCCGTGGGTGACCATCGTCCCCTGGGCCAGGTAGGAGTAGGCGTCCATGCTGACCAGCGGCGGGGCGAGGAGCACGGGGAGCACCCAGGCGGCCCCGGTGAGCGCGACCGCACGCAGCCCCGCCCGGCCCTGCCCCGCGAGACGGAGGACCCGCCACCAGCAGACCACCAGGACCACGAGGGCCAGGACCGCGACGACCGGTGCGGCGGTGCCGTTCGCCGGTGAGGGGTGGAGCACGCCGGCGAACGACGGCTGGACCGACACCCCGACGGGCAACGGTGCCCGACCACACGCGATCACCAGGCTCAGCGACGCGGCGAAGCCGACCAGGGCCACCTGCCAGAGGGCCGTCCGCGCCGGCTGCACTGGGCGGGTGGCCGTGGTCGGGGGTCCACAGACGCCCGGCGCTTCGATGACGGCCACGGGTACAGACTGCCTCACTGCCGACGCGCCCCCGAGGAGGAGGTCCGCGTCCGGGCTGGCCACCCGCGCTCTGGCCGGTCGCGCTCTGGGAGCATCGCCCGCGTGAACGACACGCTGCGTCTGATCGTCCTGGTCGTCTCCGCCCTCGTCCTGCTCGCCGGGATCGTGGTCGTCGCCCTGCCGCGCACCCGTCGGGCCCTGTTCGGTCGCCGCGGTCCGCGCGAGCTGGAGCGTGGGGCGGACCGGGACGAACGCGTCCCAGGCGTCAACGACGACGCCACCACCCCGCGGGACACCCCGACCCGGACCATCGGCGACGTCGAGCTCCCGACCGACGATGCACCCGCGGACACCGCGGTCCGGGAGCGGCCGGCGACCCCGGCACCCGACGAGCCCGAGCCGGCGGCCGGGCGGTTGACCCGCCTCCGGTCGCGGCTGTCCCGGTCCGGCGGCCTGGGGCGCGGCCTGCTCGTGCTGTTGAGCAGGGACCGGATCGACGAGGACACCTGGGAGGAGGTCGAGGACACCCTGTTGACCGCGGACGTCGGGGTCGGTCCGACCACCGAGCTCGTGGAGCGCCTGCGCACCCGCATCCGTGTCGAGGGCGGGCGGGACACCGGGGACGTCCGGTCGGTCCTGCGGGAGGAGCTGGTCGCCCTGGTCGGGGGCGACATGGACCGGTCCCTGGACACGACCCGGTCCGGTGAGCGGCCCGCGGTGGTCCTCGTCGTCGGGGTGAACGGGGCCGGCAAGACCACCACCGTCGGCAAGCTGGCCCGGGTCCTGGTCGCGGACCACCTCGACGTCGTGCTGGGCGCGGCCGACACGTTCCGGGCCGCCGCCGCGGAGCAGCTGGCGAGCTGGGGCGCCCGGGTGGGCGTACCGACGGTCCGCGGCCCGGAGGGCGGGGACCCGGCGAGCGTCGCGTTCGACGCGGTCCGGAGCGGGACCGAGGGCGGCGCGGACGTGGTGATCGTCGACACGGCCGGCCGGCTGCAGAACAAGGCCGGGCTGATGGACGAGCTCGGCAAGATCGGCCGGGTGCTCGGCCGGGCGGGCCCGGTCAACGAGACGTTGCTCGTCCTGGACGCGACGACCGGCCAGAACGGACTGGTGCAGGCGCGGGTCTTCGCCGAGGCGGTCCCCGTCACCGGCATCGTGCTCACCAAGCTCGACGGCACCGCCAAGGGTGGGATCGTCGTGGCCGTCCAGCGCGAGCTGGGGGTCCCGGTCAAGCTCGTCGGGCTCGGGGAGGGCCCGGACGACCTGGCGCCGTTCGACGCCGGGCAGTTCGTCGACGCGCTGCTGGGCTGACGCGGCTGGGCTGACGCGGCTGGGCTGACGCGGCCCGGCGCGGCCGCCGACACGCCCGGCCACACCGGAGTTCTCGAAGATGTAACACGACAGGGAACCGTGTAACACGACGGAAACATGTCCGCGCGCCCGACGAAACGCGCCGAACGGACGCTCAGGGCGCTGTCCGGTACCCGTCTCCCCCGTCGACGTGGGTGACCCGGCCGTCCCTCGACGTCCGGACCGGACCCCCGCCATCCCCGCCACCGCGGAGACCTACGGAGGTCCCATGCCCGCGATCAACTCCGGCGACACCGCCTGGATGCTCACGAGCTCGGCGCTCGTGCTGCTGATGACGCCCGGACTCGCGTTCTTCTACGGCGGCCTGGTCCGCTCCAAGTCCGTGCTGAACATGCTGATGATGAACTTCGTCTGCATCGGCATCGTCAGCATCCTGTGGACCCTGTTCGGCTTCTCCGCCGCGTTCGGTGACAGCTACGGCGGCACCGGCATCCTCGGACGCCTCAGCGAGTACGCCGGCCTGTCCGGGGCCAGCGCGACCACCGCCTCCGGGACGATCCCGGTGCTGGCCTTCGCCGCCTTCCAGCTGATGTTCGCGATCATCACCCCGGCGCTCGCGTCCGGCTCGATCGCGGACCGGGCGAGGTTCGGCTCCTGGGTGCTCTGGGTGATCCTCTGGACCTCCATCTGCTACTTCCCGGTGGCCCACTGGGTGTTCGCCTTCGACACCAAGGACGCCAAGGGCAACGTCCTGACCCACGGCGGCTGGATCGCCAACCGGCTGGCGGCACTCGACTTCGCCGGCGGCACGGCCGTCCACATCAACGCCGGTGCGGCCGCCCTGGCGCTGTGTCTGGTGGTCGGACGGCGGGCCGGCTTCAAGCGGGACCCGATGCGTCCCCACAACGTCCCGTTCGTCATGCTCGGCGCGGGTCTGCTGTGGTTCGGCTGGTTCGGCTTCAACGCCGGCTCGGCGCTGGGAGCCAACTTCCTCGCCTCGATCGCCTTCTACAACACCCAGGTGGCCACCGCCGCCGCCCTGGTCGGCTGGATCGCCGTCGAGCGGCTGCGCGGCGGGCACGCCACCGCGATCGGTGCCGCGTCCGGTGCCGTGGCCGGACTGGTCGCGGTCACCCCGGCCGCCGGGTTCGTCGACCCGGGGGGCGCCATCGTCATCGGCCTGGTCGCCGGGATCGCCTGCGCCTACGCGGTGAGCCTGAAGTACACCCTCGGGTTCGACGACTCCCTCGACGTCGTGGGGGTCCACCTCGTCGGCGGGATGATCGGGACGCTGCTGACCGGTGTCTTCGCGACGACCCGGTTCAACGCCGCGTCGGTGCAGGGGTTGTTCTACGGCGGCGGGCCGTCCCAGCTCGGCAAGCAGGCCGTCGCCGCCTTCTCGGTCGGGATCTTCTCCTTCGTGGTGTCGTTGGTGCTCGCCACGATCATCGACAGGACGATGGGCTTCCGGATCCCTGAGGAGGACGAGGTGTCGGGCATCGACGTGACCACCCACGCGGAGTCCGGGTACGACCTGAGCCCCGGACTGGGTGGCGCCCGTCCGGTGTCCTCCCATGCCCCCGCCGGCCAGCACGTCGGCGCCGCCGTCTCCCTGGCCGAAGGGGTCTGAGACCACGTGAAGCTCGTCACCGCAGTCATCAAGCCGTTCAAGCTCGACGACGTCCGTGCCGCCCTGGAACAGTTCGGCGTCACCGGCATGACCGTCACCGAAGCACAGGGGTACGGCCGCCAGAAGGGCCACACCGAGGTCTACCGGGGTGCCGAGTACGAGACCGACCTGGTCCCCAAGGTCCGCGTCGAGATCCTCGTCGACGACGCGGATTCCGAGGACGTCGTCGGGGTGTTGGTCAAGACCGCCCAGACCGGCCGGATCGGCGACGGCAAGGTCTGGGTCACCGACGTCGTCTCGGCGGTCCGGGTCAGGACGGGCGAGCGCGGGCCCGACGCCGTCTGACCGAGATCGGGGCGGCTCCCACCGCGGCGGTGGCCCGATGGGCCGAGCAGGTCGGGCCCGACCGGCGGCGGACCCGCAGCGACGGGGCCGACGTCCGGCTCAGGAGCCTGTTCACGGCCGCCCTGGCCGGTGTCGGGCACGCTTTCGGGTCGCCGTCGGGATTCGCCCTGGTGGCGGTCGGGGGATACGGGCGCCGCGAGCTGGCGCCGGCCAGCGACCTCGACGTGGTCCTCGTGCACGCCGACCGGCGCAGCGCCCAGCCCGGCCGGGACCTGGTCGTCTCGGCCGTGGCCGACCGCATCTGGTACCCCCTGTGGGACGACCGGGTCCGCCTGGACCACGCCGTCCGCACGGTCGGGGAGGCCCGGCACGCAGCGGCCGGGGACCTGCGGACCGCGCTGGGCCTGCTGGACGCTCGTCACCTGGCCGGTGACCCGGCCCTGACGACGGAGCTGCGGACCTCGCTGCTCGCCGACTGGCGGGGGTCCGCGCGTCGCCGGCTCCCCGCCCTGCACGCCTCGGTGCAGGACCGGGCCGGCCGGTTCGGGGAGCTGGCACACGCCCAGGCCGGGGACCTGAAGCAGGCCCGCGGCGGTCTGCGCGACCTGGTGGTGCTGCGCGCGCTGGTCGCCAGCTGGCTGGTCGACGTGCCGCACCGGCGCCTCGACGCCGCCAGGGCTGTCCTGCTCGATGTCCGCGACGCACTGCACGCGGTCACCGACCGGGCCGGTGACCGCCTCGGGCCGGAGGACCAGGCCGACGTCGCCGCCGCGCTCGGCCTGCCCTCGGCCACCGCCCTGCTGCGCAGCGTGTCCGGCGCGGCCCGCGCGGTGTCGCTGGTCGCCGACGTGTGCTGGCGGCGGGTGGACGCGCTCCTGGCGCTGCCCGCCCGCCCGGCGGCCCCCGGCGGCCGGACCGACTGGCGCCGGCCGGACCGGCCCGGGCCGCAGCTGACCCCCCTGGCCGCGGGCGTCGCCGTCCACGACGGCGAGGTGGTGCTGACCGCCTCCGCAGATCCCGTCCAGGACGCCGACCTCGTCGTCCGGGTGGCCGCGGCCGCCGCGCGGGCCGGCCTGCCGGTCGCGCCGGTCACCGCCGACCGGCTGGCCGCGACCGCCGCCGTCCCACCCGTCCCGTGGCCCGGCACCGCCCGCCGCCTGCTCGTGGACGCCCTCGGTGCCGGCCCGGGGCTGGTCGGGGTCTGGGAGGTCTTCGACGAGGCGGGCCTGCTGGACCGGCTGTTCCCCGTCTGGTCGGAGATCCGCTGCCTGCCCTCGACGTCGCCGGTGCACCGCTGGACGGTGGACCGGCACAGCGTCGGTGCGGTCGTGGAGGCCGCGGCCCTGCTGCGCCGGGTGGACCGGCCGGACCTGCTGCTGGTGGCGGCGCTCGTGCACGACATCGGGAAGGGCTCGCCCGGGGACCACAGCGAGGCGGGGGAGCCGCTGGCCCGGAAGACCGCGCTGGACCTCGGCTTCGCCGCGGCCGACGCCGAGACGATCGCCCTGCTGGTCCGCCGTCACCTGCTGCTGCCCGAGGTCGCGACCACGCGCGACGTGCAGGACCCGGGGACGGCCGCCGCGGTGGCGGCGCTGGTCCCGGACGTGGCGACGCTGGACCTGCTGGCCGCGCTGGCGGAGGCCGATGCCCGCGCTACGGGGCCGGCCGCCTGGAGCCCGTGGCGGGCGTCGCTGGTCACCCGGTTGGTGTCCCGGGTCGCTGCCGAGCTGGCGGACGGGCCGGGGGCGGACGGGCCGGGGGCGGACGGGCCGGGGGCCGCGGCACCCGGTGCCGCCGCCCGGCCGGCGGCCCTGGGCGTTGTGCCCGGGACCGGTGCGACCGTCGTCGTCGGGACCTCCGAGGCCGATGCACACCGTCTGACGACGGCCGCGCCGGACCGGCCCGGGCTGCTCGCCCTCATCGCCGGTGTGCTGACCCTGGACCGCCTGGTCGTGCGGTCCGCGGCCGTGAGCGCCGCCGACGGGACGGCGGTGATCGACTGGGTGGTGACCCGACCGGCCTGGGAACCCCCCGACGGGACGAGGCTGCGGAGTCTGCTCGGCCGCGCGCTGGAGGGCCGCGTGGACGTCGGTGCCCGCCTCGCCGCCCGGGACGGTGCGGGTCGGCTCGCGACGGACGCCGCACCGGCCGCCCCGACGGTGTCCCTGCCGGTGGGGGTGTCAGGGTCCGCGACGGTGCTCGAGGTCCGGGCGGCGGACCGGCCCGGACTGCTGTTCCGCGTCTGCTCGGCGCTGACGGCGGGCGGTGCGGTGGTGCGTTCGGCGCACGTCTCGACCGTGGGCGGGGAGGTCCTCGACGTGTTCTACCTGCTCGGGTCCGACGGTCGCGTGCTGCCCGACGCGGTCGCCGCAGCGGTGCGGGACGCGGTTGCGGCAGCGCTGGCCTGAGGCGGCTGGCTAGGCTGACGGCGACCGTCCAGCACCCGCCGAGTGAGGAGGTCCCCCGTGTTCGCCACCCTGTCCGACCGGCTCTCGGCCAGCTTCAGGAACCTGCGCGGCAAGGGCCGGTTGACCGAGGCGGACATCGACGCGACCGCCCGCGAGATCCGGATCGCGCTGCTCGAGGCCGACGTCGCCCTGCCGGTGGTCCGCGGGTTCATCGCCCGCGTGAAGGAGCGCGCCCGCGGCGCCGAGGTGTCCGGTGCGCTGAACCCGGCGCAGCAGATCGTGAAGATCGTCGACGAGGAGCTCGTCACGATCCTCGGGGGCCGGACGCGCCGCCTGCGTTACGCGAAGACCCCGCCGACGGTGTTCCTGCTGGCCGGGCTGCAGGGCTCGGGCAAGACCACGCTGGCCGGCAAGCTCGGGCACTGGCTCAAGGCGCAGGGTCACACACCGCTGCTGGTGGCGTGCGACCTCCAGCGCCCGAACGCCGTGCAGCAGCTGGAGATCGTCGGCGCGCGCGCGGGCGTCCCGGTGTACGCGCCGGCCCGTGGCAACGACGGCCGCTCCGGTCTGGACAGCGACCCGTCGGGGACCCGGTCCTACGGCGACCCGGTGCAGGTGGCCCGGGACGGTGTCGCGCGGGCCCGTGCCGGCCAGCACGACGTCGTCATCGTGGACACCGCGGGCCGCCTCGGGGTCGACGAGGACCTGATGGCGCAGGCCGCCGGCATCCGCGACGCCGTGTCGCCGGACGAGATCCTGTTCGTGCTGGACGCGATGATCGGCCAGGACGCCGTCACGACCGCCAAGGCGTTCCTCGACGGGGTCGGTTTCGACGGGGTCGTCCTGACCAAGCTCGACGGTGACGCCCGCGGCGGAGCAGCGCTCTCGGTCAGCGAGGTCACGGGTCGGCCGGTCATGTTCGCCAGCTCGGGTGAGGGTCTGGCCGACTTCGACGTCTTCCACCCCGACCGGATGGCGGGCCGGATCCTGGACATGGGTGACGTCCTCACCCTGATCGAGAAGGCCGAGCAGGCGTTCGACGCGGACCAGACCGCGGCGATGGTGGGGAAGCTCGGCGGCGCCGAGGGCGGCCTGACGCTGGAGGACTTCCTCTCCCAGATGCAGGCCGTCCGGAAGATGGGTCCGCTGGGCAAGGTGTTCTCGATGCTGCCCGGCATGGGGCAGATGCGTGACCAGCTCGACGCGATCGACGACCGCGAGCTGGACCGGGTCGAGGCGATCATCCGCTCGATGACCCCGCTGGAGCGCGCGAAGCCGCAGGTGATCGACGGTTCGCGCCGGCTGCGGATCTCCCGCGGGTCCGGGACGACGGTCACCGACGTGAGCGGCCTGGTCGAACGGTTCGTCCAGGCCCGCAAGATGATGAAACAGCTGTCGGGCAAGAAGGGCATGGCGGCGCTGAACCAGATGATGGGCGGCGGAGCCGGCCCCCACGGCCCCGGTGGCCCGACTGCGGGCCGGGGGCTGCCCGCGGGGATGGGCGGACCCGGTGCCATGGGCGCCCTGCCCGGCATGCCCGGGGCGGGGACCGGCGGCGGTTCGAAGCGGACCCCGGCGAAGAAGAAGGGGAAGGCGGCACGGAGCGGGCGTAGCGGCAACCCCGCGAAGCGCGCCGCCCTGGGCGGGGAGTCCGCGGAGCCGGCGGTGGCAGCACCGGCCCGCCCGGGCGGCACGTCCGCCTTCGGCGGCTGAGCGACGCCGGGTCCCCCGCCGACACCTGCTGGGTCCACGACGCGGCGGACCTGCCGCGTCGGGTCCGGGCCGGACGGCTCGTCGTCCACCCGGCCCACCCGCGCGCGGACACCGCGGTCCTCACGCACCCGACGGCGGTGGTACTGCGCGGTCGGCTGGTCGGGCCGCGTGGGGCCTCTGGCAGACTGGCCCGCTGACCGCCGCGGCAGACCGTGACGGACCACCGGGACCTGGACGCCGCGCCCCCAGCAGGTGCGCAGCGGCCCGCGGCTGACACCGCGCCCTGCCGGGTCCCCCTGATGTCGAGGAGCACACCCACGTGGCAGCCAAGATCAAACTCAAGCGGCTCGGCAAGATCCGCACCCCGCAGTACCGGATCATCGTGGCGGACGCGCGCTCCAAGCGGGACGGCCGCGCGATCGAGGAGCTCGGCTTCTACCACCCCAAGGAAGATCCCTCGTTCATCCAGGTGAACTCCGAGCGGGTCCAGTACTGGCTCGGGGTCGGTGCCCAGCCGACCGCGCCCGTCCTCGCCGTCCTGAAGGTCACCGGGGACTGGCAGAGGCACAAGGGCCTGCCGGGCGCGGAGGGAACGCTGCGGTTCGCGGCCCCCCGGCCGTCGCGGGAGGACCGCTTCGCCGCCGCCCTCGCCGCGGCCCACTCCACCAACGCCGCCTCCTCCGCCGCCACGACGCCGCGCGCGGGCCGGCCCGCCAGGGACGCGGACGCCGTGCCCGCCTCGGCTGACCCGGCGGACACCGCCGCGACGGACCCGGCCGACCACGCCGCAACGGACCGGGCCGACACGTCCGAGTCCACCCAGGGCGAGGCGGCGGATGTGCACCCCGCCGAGTCCGCGGCGGTCGAGGCCGTGGCGCAGGACCCGACCGCAGGTGGCGGGGAGCTCCCCGAGGCCGCGGTCGCCGCGGACTCCGCTCCGACCGCCGGCACCGCTGTCCACACCAGCTGACACGGTGGCCGCCGACGAGATGCTCGCCGAGGCGTTGGAGCACCTGGTCCGGGGGATCGTGGACCACCCGGACGACGTCGAGGTCACCGACCGCACCCAGCGGCGCGGACGGGTGCTCTCGGTGCACGTGAACGCGGACGACATGGGGAAGGTGATCGGCCGTGGCGGGCGCACCGCGCGTGCCCTGCGCACCGTCGTGGGGGCCCTGTCCCGCGGACGCGCCATCCGCGTCGAGTTCCCCGACAGCTGAGTCGGTACGTGTCGACCCCGCGCACCGATCCCGCCGGCACGGCTCGCGGCGGCCCCACCCGGGTCCTCGTCGGGCGGGCCGGCCGGGCGCACGGTGTGACCGGTGAGGTCTCGGTGCGGGTGCTGACCGACGATCCAGGCCTGCGGTTCGCGGCGGGATCCCGGCTGAGCGCCCGGCTGCCGGCGGGCGGCACCCGCGCCCTCGAGGTCGAGGCCGCCCGCACCCACGGGGACCGCCTGCTGGTCAGGTTCGCGGGGGTGGGCGACCGCACCGCCGCAGAGGGGATCGGTGGCTCCGACCTGTCCGTCGACGTCACCGCGGGCGAGACGGCGAGTGACCCCGAGGAGGTCTTCGACCACCAGCTGGTGGGCCTCTCCGCCGTCGACGGGACCGGCGTCTCCCTGGGTGCCGTCACCGAGGTGCTGCACCACACGTCCCAGGACCTGTTGGTCGTCGCACCGGTCGCCGGTGGCGAGGACGTGCTGGTCCCGTTCGTCGCGGCCATCGTGCTGAGCGTGGACGTCTCGGGCGGACGGGTCGTCCTGGACCCGCCGGGAGGGCTGTTCCTGAACCCGCCGGACGGGCTGCCCGAGTGAGCGTGGAACCGGGCGCCCCCCTGCTGCGGGTCGACGTGGTGACCGTGTTCCCGGACTACTTGGCGCCGCTCCGGCTGTCACTGGTGGGTCGTGCCCGCGACAGCGGCATCCTCGCCGTCGGCGTCCACGACCTGCGGGACTGGACCACCGACCGGCACCGGACCGTGGACGACACGCCCTACGGCGGCGGTGCGGGGATGGTGATGGGCCCCGAGGCCTGGGGCGCCGCCCTCGACGAGCTGGCACCCGAGGGCGCCGGCGCCACCCTGGTGGTCCCGTCGCCGGCGGGTGTCCCGTTCACCCAGGCCGTCGCGACCGACCTGGCCGGGCGTGGCCACCTGGTCATCGCCTGCGGGCGCTACGAGGGCATCGACGCCCGCGTGACCGTCGACGCCGCCCGGCGGATGCCGGTCGTGGAGGTGAGCGTCGGTGACGTCGTCCTCGCGGGGGGTGAGGCGGCGGCCCTGGTGGTCGTCGAGGCGGCGGCGCGCCTGCTGCCCGGGGTCCTCGGCAACCCGGAGTCGCTCACCGAGGAGTCCCACGCCGTCACCGACCCGGTCCTGGAGTACCCCTTGTACACGCGCCCCCCGACGTGGCGGGGGCTGAGCGTCCCGGATCAGCTGGTGAGCGGCAACCACGCCGCCGTCGCCGCCTGGCGCCGTGAACAGGCCCTGGCCAGGACGCTGCAGCGACGCCCGGACCTGCTGGCGGCGCTGGGACCGGACCGGCTGACGTCGGCGGACCGCGCCACCCTGGATCGCCTCGGCTGGAGGCCCACGGCCGGCGCCGTGCCAGAATGACCGGTCGGGTCACGCCTCCCATCGCTGCGCCGACCGCCACAGGGGTCGGCGACACGGTCCTGACCCACCCGTCACCACCACCTCACCCGAGACTGTTGCGGGGCGTCCTGTGCGCGCCCGCGAGGAGAACCGTGAACCTGCTCGACGACCTCGACGCCGCCTCCCTGCGGACCGACATCCCCGACTTCCGGCCCGGCGACACGGTGAAGGTGCACGTCCGCGTCGTGGAGGGGAACCGGTCCCGGATCCAGGTCTTCCAGGGCGCGGTCATCCGTCGCCAGAACGGCGGCCTGCGTGAGACGTTCACCGTCCGCAAGGTGAGCTTCGGGGTCGGGGTGGAGCGGACGTTCCCGCTGCACACGCCGATCGTGGAGAAGGTCGAGGTCGCCGTGAACGGCGACGTGCGCCGCGCGAAGCTGTACTACCTGCGGGAGCTCCGCGGCAAGAAGGCCAAGATCAAGGAGCGCCGCACCCCACGGGGCGTCTGACCGACGGGGCCGGGGCGGGCTCCACACCGCCCGTCCCCCCCGTCCCCGGCCTCCCGCGGCAGTAGTCTCGGCCCGCGCCGGGAATGCCGGATCATCGCCAGGACGTCCGACCGCCAGGATGCTGACCCGAGGACGGTGACCGGCCGTGGTTGATACCGGTCGCAGTCACCGTCCGCCCGCCGCCCACAGCGCCGACCCCCGGTCGACGACACGTCCCCGACGGCATCGGCCCGCGACGACGGGCGGTCTGGTTCGCGAGGCGCTGCTGGTCCTGGTGGTCGCACTCGTGCTCGCCTCCGTCCTGCGAGCGTTCGTGGTGCAGGCGTTCGTCATCCCGTCGGGTTCGATGGAGGACACGCTGCAGTGCAACCGTGCTCTGGACACCTCGTGCCAGGCCGACGCGAGCGACCGCGTCGTCGTGTCGAAGCTGAACACCCGCATCGGCGGCGTCGACCGCGGCGACGTCGTGGTGTTCGAGGACCCCGACAACTGGCTGCAGACCTCGCAGGCCCTGGTGGTGCCGCAGGGTCCCCGTGAAGCGGTACGTCGCGGTCTGCAGTTCGTGGGGCTCGTCCCGAACGACGCGCAGGGCCACCTGATCAAGAGGGTCGTCGGCGTGGGGGGTGACCGGGTGCAGACCGATGCACAGGGCCGACTGCGGGTCAACGGCCGGGTGCTGGACGAGAGCGGCTACCTGAAGCCCGGTGAGGTCCCGTCACTGTGTTCCTTCGACGTGACGGTCCCGGTGGGCAGCCTGTTCGTGCTCGGGGACAACCGGAGCCACTCCGGCGACAGCCGCTACCACCTCACCGATCGCTACGCCGGCATGGTGCCGTTGAGCTACGTGACCGGCCGGGCGGTCGCCCGCGTTTGGCCGGTGAGCCGCATCGGTGGGCTCAGCGTCCCGTCCACCTTCGACGACGTCCCCGGACCGACCGCGGCGTCCACGTCCGCGCCCGCGTACCCGGCGGCCAACGGCGCGTCCGCCTGCCCTCGGTGAGCGCCCTGAGTCCCGGGGCGAATCGGCCGCCCGTGCGCGCAGTTCGTCGTGACGCCGGCCTGTGGGGCTACGAGTCGGCCCTGCACCGGGCCGGCCTGGCGCCGGTCGCCGGGGTCGACGAGGCCGGCCGGGGCGCCTGCGCGGGTCCACTGGTGGCCGCCGCCGTCGTGCTCAGGGACGGCCCGGGCGCCCGCATCAAGGAGCTCGCCGACTCCAAGCTGCTCACCCCGGCGGCCAGGGACCGGGTGTACGACCGCGTCCTGTCCCGGGCGCTGGCCTGGTCGGCCGTCCTGGTCCCGGCACCGGAGTGCGACCGGCTCGGGATGCACGTCGCGGACATCGAGGCGCTGCGCCGAGCCCTGGCCCGGCTGCCGGTCACGCCCGCGTTCGTGTTGTCCGACGGGTTCCCCGTGGACGGGACCGGTGCCCCGAACCTCGCCGTCTGGAAGGGCGACCGGGTAGCGGCGTGCATCGCCGCGGCGTCGGTGGTGGCCAAGGTCACCCGCGACCGGATCATGGCGGTCCTGCACGAGCGGCACCCGCAGTACGGGTTCGCCGTGCACAAGGGCTACTGCACCCCCGACCACCAGGCGGCGCTTGACCTGCACGGCCCGTGTCCGGAGCACCGCCGCCGGTTCGTCAACGTCCGCGCAGCGGAGTCGGCCTGGGGGATGATGGCGCGGTGAGCGCGGAGGACCTCGAGGACTACGAGACCGAGATGGAGCTGCAGCTCTACCGCGAGTACCGCGACGTGGTGCAGCTGTTCAAGTACGTCGTGGAGACCGACCGGCGCTTCTACCTGACCAACGACGTCCATCTGGACGTCAAGTCCGACGGCGCGGAGACCTTCTTCGAGGTCACGATGAGCGACGCCTGGGTGTGGGACATGTACCGGCAGGCGCGTTTCGTGAAGAACGTGAAGGTGCTGACGTTCCGGGACGTCAACGTCGAGGAGCTGCCGCGCGACGAGCTGAAGCTCCCCGACGACGGCAAGTTCGCCGGCTGAGCCCGTACTCGAGACCTGACAGCGGTGCCCTCCACTCCTCCCGACGGCGAGCCGGTCCCGGCCGACGGGGCACTCCCCGCGTCCGCGCTGACCGGGCTCGGCACCCGGGCCTTCAGCGTCTACGCACACGTCCCGTACTGCACGACCCGCTGCGGGTACTGCGACTTCAACACCTACACGGCCCTCGAGCTGGGTGGCCCGGACGCCCCGCCGGGGTCGGACCGGGCGACCTGGGCGGACGCGGCGCTGGCCGAGCTGGACCTGGCGCGCCGCGTGCTGACCGCGGGCGGCGGCGCCCCGGCGGCGGTCGGGACGGTCTTCGTCGGCGGTGGGACCCCGACGTTGCTGCCGCCCACCGACCTCGGCCGCTTCGTCAGCGGCGTCCGGGAGCGGTTCGGTCTCCAGGCCGGGGCGGAGGTCACCACCGAGGCCAACCCCGAGACGATCGCCCCACGGGTGCTGGACGGCCTGGTGGCGGGCGGCTTCACCCGGCTCAGCCTGGGCATGCAGGCCACGGCGCCGCACGTGCTGGCCACCCTGGACCGCCGGCACACCCCCGGGCGCGCGACCGCGGCCGTCGGGCAGGCGCACGCGGCCGGGTTCACCTCCGTGAGCGTCGACCTGATCTACGGCACGCCGGGGGAGACCGACGCCGACCTCGCGCAGGCGCTGGACGCCGCGGTGGCGTCCGGGGCGGACCACGTGTCGGCCTACGCCCTCATCGTCGAGCAGGGCACCCGGCTGGCGGCCCGCGTCCGGCGCGGTGAGCTGCCGATGCCCGACGACGACGTGCTGGCCGACCGCTACGAGCAGGTGGACGCGGCCCTGACCGCCGCCGGGATGGGCTGGTACGAGGTGTCGAACTGGGCCCGGACGCCCGCCGACCGGTGCCGGCACAACCTGGCCTACTGGACGGGCGGTGACTGGTGGGGCGTCGGGCCGGGCGCGCACAGCCACGTCGGCGGTGTCCGCTGGTGGAACCGCAAGCACCCCGCCGCGTGGGCGCGCGAGCTGGCCTCCGGGCACACGCCGGCGCAGGCGCGGGAGGTCCTGGACGACGCGGCCCGGCATGCCGAGCGGGTCCTGTTGGAGCTGCGCCTGGCCGACGGTCTGGCGTCGTCGTGTCTGACGCCCGCGGAGCACGAGGTCGCCGCCCGCGCCGTGGACGACGGCCTGCTGGAGCCGGCCGCGTGGGCTGCCGAGCGCCTGGTGCCGACCCTGCGCGGGCGGCTGCTCGCGGACGGCCTCGTCGCCGATCTGCTGTCGGCCTGACCCACACCGCCGCGGCACGGGGACCGAGGCCCTCTGCCGCTGGGAGGATGGCCGGATGCGCATCGAAGCCGTCAGTGGCGACATCACCGACCAGGACCTCGACGTCATCGTCAACGCCGCGAACTCCGGGCTGCTGGGCGGCGGTGGGGTGGACGCGGCGATCCATCGGGTCGCCGGGCCGTCCCTGCTCGCGGAGTGTCGTGAGCTCCGGGCGACGACCCTGCCGGACGGCCTCCCGGTCGGGGAGGCCGTCGCCACCGGCGCCGGGAACCTGCGCGCGAAGTGGGTGGTCCACACCGTGGGGCCCAACCGGCACGTCGGGGAGACGGACCCCGCGCTGCTGACGAGCGCGTTCACCCGCAGCCTGGAGGTCGCGGCCGGTCTCGGTGCCACGTCGGTCGCCTTCCCCGCGGTGAGCGCGGGCGCGTACGGCTGGGACAGTGACACCGTCGCCCGGGTCGGGGTCGATGCGGTCCGGGCCGCGCCGGACAGCTCGGTGGAGCTCGCCCGGTTCGTCTGTTTCAGCAGCAAGACCCTGAAGGCGATCCGCCGTGCGATGGCCGCCACCGCCTGAGCCGCCACCGCCTGAGCTCCCGCCGCCTGGGCAGAGGTCGGGCGGGTCGGCGATCAGCCGGTCGTGACGAAGTCGACGAGGGACTCGACGCGGCCCAGCAGCGCCGGCTCGAGGTCCTGCCAGCCGTCGACCGCCGCGAGGATCCGGCGCCACGCCTGCCAGGGCTCGCAGTGCCAGCCCAGCGCGGCGACGACGCCCTCCTTCCACGGCACTCCCCGCGGGACGTCCGGCCAGGCGGTGATCCCGACCGCCGCCGGGCGGACCGCGGCCCACACGTCGACGTAGGGGTGCCCGGCGACGGTGACGTGACGCCCGGCCGGCAGCCGGGCGACGTCCGCGGCGACCCGGGACTCCTTCGACCCGGGCACCAGGTGGTCCACCAGCACGCCGAGCCGGCGCCCCGGTCCCGGAGCGAAGGCCCGCACGGCCGCCACCAGGTCGTCGACGCCGTCCAGCATCTCCACCACGACCCCCTCCACGCGCAGGTCGTCACCCCACACCCGTTCGACCAGCTCGGCGTCGTGACGGCCCTCCACCCAGATCCGGGCATCCCGGGCCACCCGGGCGCGGTCGCCTGCCACGGCGAAGGACCCGCTCGTGGTCCGTATGGGTCCTGGGGCGCCGGTCCGGCGCGCCGCAGCGGGTCGCGTCAGTTCCACGGGCTCGCCGTCGGCGAGGAAACCGGGGCCGAGCGGGAAGGAACGCCGCCGGCCGCGACGGTCCTCCAGGACGACGAGCCGCATTCCGCCGATCACCTCGACGTCGACGACCGCCCCGCACCAGCCGGTGGAGACCTCCTCGACGACCTCGCCGCTCTCGGCAGGCATCGGGCGACTCAGGACGGGCGTCCGTCGCACCGGCCCGCCGGCCATCACGTCGTCGGGGTACCGGTCGGGGGGTTGGCGGACGCCGGGCACGCTGGACGACGCTAGACGGCCAGCACCCCGGACACCTCCGCGACGCGCACCTAGACTGGCACTCGCCCACGACGACTGCCAGGCACTGTCGCCGACGTCATCGGCGCGCACTGTGCCGACACCGTGCGCGCGCGACCTCCGAGCAGAACGACAGCCACGCCCACCGACAGCCACGAGGGGGACCGCCGTGCTGGACGACCGCAAGCTCGCCGTCCTGCGCGCCGTCGTAGAGGACTACGTGGCCACCCGCGACCCGGTCGGCTCGAAGGCCCTCGTCGAGCGGCACGGGCTGGACGTCAGCCCGGCGACGATCCGCAACGACATGGCCGTGCTGGAGGAGGAGGGGTACATCGCCGCCCCGCACACGTCGGCCGGGCGGATCCCGACCGACAAGGGCTACCGCCTCTTCGTCGACCGGCTCGGCCAGATCAAGCCGCTGTCCCCGGCCGAACGACGCGCGATCGACCGGTTCATGGACGGCGCCCTGGACCTCGACGACCTGGTCCGGCGGACGGTGCGGCTGCTCGCGCAACTGACCCGTCAGGTCGCCGTCGTCCAGTACCCGTCGCTGACCCGGTCCACCGTGCAGCACGTCGAGCTCGTGTCGGTCGCCCCGGGCCGGATGCTGCTGGTCCTCATCACCAGTTCCGGCCGGGTGGAGCAGCGCGTCGTCGACGTGCCGGAGGGGCTGAGCGAGGATCTGGTCGGCAGGCTTCGCGGGGCGTTGAACGCAGCAGTCGTCGGGAAGCGGTTGACGGACGCGACCACGACGGTGGAGAACGTCGAGGAGGCATTCCCGGACGAGCACCGGCCGGTGGTCGACGCGGTCGTGGCCACCCTCATCGAGACCCTCGTGGCCCGCTCCGAGGAGCGTCTCGCGGTCGCCGGCACCGCGAACTTGTCGCTGTTCGCGCAGGACTTCCCGACCGCCGTCGCCCCGGTGCTGGAGGCCCTGGAGGAGCACGTCGTGCTGCTCCGGCTGCTGGGCGAGGCCGCCAGTCCACACCAGAGCGTCGCTCTCGGCACCATGGGCAGCGCCGGGTCGCTGACCGTCCGGATCGGCACGGAGAACCCGCAGGGGCTGGCGGGCACCTCGGTCGTCGCGACCGGCTACGGCCCCGAGGCCCAGCCGTTCGCCCGGCTCGGCGTGGTAGGGCCGACCCGGATGGACTACCCGGGGGCGATGGGTGCGGTCGCGGCGATCGCCCGATACCTCTCCCGCATCCTGGACGCCCAGTGATGGGACGCCCAGTGATGGGACGCCCAGTGACGGGACGCCCAGTGACCTGTTCGGACAGATCCACCACCCCTCGCCCAGACAAGGACTGCAGCCCCAGATGAGTGTGGACTACTACGCGGCCCTCGGCGTCGGGCACGACGCCTCGCCGGACCAGGTGAAGAAGGCCTACCGGAAGCTCGCGCGCGAGCTGCACCCGGACGTCAACCCGGACGAGGCCACGCAGGACCGGTTCAAGACGGTCACGCGGGCCTACGAGGTGCTCTCCGACCCGCGCAAGCGGGAGGTGTACGACCTGGGTGGGGACCCGGCGGGACCGCAGGGCGGCGGGCCCGGCGCCGGCCAGAACGTCAACTTCACCGACATCATGGACGCGTTCTTCGGTGGTGGCGGCGGCGCCGGTGGTGGACGCGGGCCACGGTCGCGGGCCCGCCGTGGCCAGGACGCCCTGCTGCGGGTCCAGGTGACCCTCGACGACGTGGTGCACGGCGCGACCCGCGACGTCACCGTGGACACGGCTGTGGTCTGCACCACCTGCGACGGCGAGGGGACGTCACCCGGGACCCACGTCGAGACGTGCGAGGTCTGCAAGGGCCGCGGTGAGATCTCCCAGACGCAGCGCAGTTTCCTCGGCCAGGTCATGACGACGAGGCCCTGCCCGAACTGCGGCGGTTTCGGGACGGTCATCCCGCGGCCGTGCCCGGAGTGCGCCGGTGACGGGCGGGTCCGGGCGCGCCGGACGCTGTCGGTCGCCATCCCGCCGGGCGTCGACGACGGGGTGCGGATCCAGCTGTCCGGCCAGGGCGAGGCGGGCCCGGGCGGTGGGCCCACCGGTGACCTCTACGTGGAGATGGGCGTGTCCCGGCACGACGTGTTCAGCCGCCGCGACGACACACTGCTGTGCACACTGCGACTCCCGATGACTGCCGCGGCGCTCGGGACGACGGTCGGCGTCGAGACCTTCGACGGCCGACGGGAGGTCGAGGTCAAGCCGGGGACCCAGCCGGGACAGCAGATCGTGCTCGACGGTCTCGGCGTCCCGCACCTGCAGAGCAGTGGTCGCGGCGACCTCGTCATCGCCGTCGACGTCGCCACCCCGACGAGGCTGGACGCCCGCCAGGAGGAGCTGATGCGCGAGCTCGCCCGGTTGCGCGACGAGGAGTCGCCGGAGGGCGAGATCGGTGCTCCCGGGCACCACGGGCTGTTCTCCCGGCTGCGCGGGGCGTTCCGGTGAGCCGGTCGGTCGTGGTCACCGGGGGAGCCGGTGGGATCGGGCGGGCCGTCTGCGCGGCCTTCGCCGTGCTGGGTGACCGGGTCGCGCTCGTCCACCGGCCGGCGTCGGGCGAGCGCGCCCGAGCGGTGCTCTCCGAGCTGCCGGGCACGGGTCACGTCGCGGTCCCCGGGGACCAGGCGACGGCGCCCGGCGCCCGTGCGATCGCCGACGACGCCGCCGCCGCCCTCGGCGGGATCGACGTGCTGGTGAACAACGCGGCTCTCGGCATCGTGCACCCGCCGCTGGAGACCGGTCCCGACGCCTGGGCGGCGGCGTGGGAGCAGGTCTTCGCGGTCAACCTGTTCGGCCCGGTGAACCTCACACACGCGGCGATCCCGCACCTGTGCCGGTCCGCGGCACCCCGGGTGGTCAACGTGTCCAGCCGTGGCGCGTACCGCGGTGAGCCGGAGATGCCCGCCTACGGGGCGAGCAAGGCGGCGCTGAACTCGTTCACCCAGTCGATGGCGCTGGCCCTGGGCCCCGTCGGTATCGCCGTGTCGGCCGTCGCGCCCGGATTCGTCGACACCGGGATGGCCCGCTGGGAGACCGCTCCGCCGGCGACCAGGGACGCGATCATGGCCCAGTCGCCACTGACCCGGGTGGCCCGGGCGGACGAGGTCGCGGACGCGGTCGTCTACCTGGCCGGCGCCGAGTGGGCGACCGGCACCGTCCTGGACCTGAACGGCGCCAGTCACCTGCGCTGAGCCCCCTCCGTCGGTGCCCGCCCCTGCGTCCGGTCCGTCCTGACGGCTGCAGCCGACCTCGAGCACGCTCAGACCTTGGTCGCACTGGCCGGAGCTCGTGTCCTGGCCGCCCTCGATGTCGTGGGCCCGTGACATGGACCCCGGACCTCACGATCCCGCCCGCCGGTGCCGGGCACGGAGCCGGTGCCGGGTGTCGAGCAGACGACTGCGCACGAGGTCGCGGCGACGCTCGGGTGCTCCGTGTCGTTCGTCCGGGACCGGCTCGCGACGGCGCGGACCGTGCTCGACGTGCGGGTGTGGTGGCGGCCACGGGGGTCGGCTCGCTGCGCTGGTGGCAGGTCCGCCGGGTGGCCGAGGCTGTGGCGGGGCTGGGGCCCGGCGCACGTGCCGAGGTGGATCGCCGACTGGCTGCTGGAAGCGCTGCACGACTGCGGCGGGCCGGACGGCGTCACGGACGACCGGCTGCGCGAACGGTTCGCCGCCCACCTGGCCGGGTACGTCGGCACCCTTCCGCCGACCTCGACGGTCGAACCGGCGCGCGGCGTCGTCGCGGCCGGGGCGGCACCCCCGGTCCGTCACCGTCCCGAACCGGTCACGGCACGGTTCTCACGGACCGCCCGCAGGTGACGCGCCAGGTCCGGCCTCGCGGACAGCAGACTGGACGCCGTGACAGCCGAGCCGACCCTGTTCGAGCAGATCATCGCCGGCGACCTGCCGGGCGAGGTGGTCGCGGAGTCCGAGCACTGCGTCGTGCTGCGGGACATCGACCCGAAGGCACCGACGCACCTGCTCGTCGTGACCCGCACGCCGTACCCGGACGTCTCGGCACTCGCGGTGCACGACCCGGCGGCGCTGGTCGACCTGCACCGGCTCGCCGCCCGCGTCGCGGACCAGACCGGACTCGCCGACGCCGACCAGGGCTGGCGGTTGGTGTTCAACACCGGCCCGCGGGCCGGGCAGTCGGTGCCGCATGTCCACGGCCACGTCCTCGGCGGTCGGGACCTCGACTGGCCGCCCGGCTGACCTCGCCGGCCCAGCTCGCCGGCCCAGCTCGCCCGGGCTGCTGTCGGCGCCCGCCGCTAGCCTTGACCGCGAGAACCCGCGGCGAAGATCAGGCCGTGACGAACACCCACCGACGAGAGGCCGGCCAGGTCCGCAGGACCGCCCATGACCACCACTCCCCACCCGACGGCCACCCCGTCAGCCACCAGCCCGTCGGCCACCAGCCCGTCGGCCACCAGCCCGGCCGGCCGGGTCCGACCCGGGTCGGCGTCGACGAGCGGGGGGAGCGCCCAGGCCACGATCGTGATCCCCGGGTCCATCCCGATGGTGTCGCTGCTCGGCAGCCGCGACGAGCTGCTGCGCGTCGTCGAGACCGCCTTCCCGGCCGACGTGCACGTCCGCGGCAACCAGATCACGGTCACCGGCCGGCCGGAGGAGGTCGCGCTCGTCGAGCGCCTCTTCGATCAACTGGTGACGGTCCTGCGCACCGGGCAGACGTTGACCGCCGACGCCGTCCAGCGCAGCGCCACGATGATGCGCGACGACGCCGTCACCAGCCCGGCCGAGGTGCTCACCCAGAACGTGCTGTCCCACCGGGGTCGGACCATCCGGGCCAAGACGCTGAACCAGAAGCGCTACGTGGACGCCATCGACCGGAACACGTTGACCTTCGGGATCGGCCCGGCCGGGACCGGGAAGACCTACCTGGCGGTGGCCAAGGCGGTCCAGGCACTCCAGGGCAAGAAGGTCAACCGGATCGTGCTCACCCGGCCGGCGGTGGAGGCCGGTGAACGACTGGGCTTCCTGCCCGGGACCCTGTCGGAGAAGATCGACCCCTACCTCCGCCCGTTGTACGACTCGCTGCGCGACATGGTCGACCCCGACGCGATCGCCCGGCTGATGACCTCCGGCGTCATCGAGGTGGCCCCGCTGGCCTACATGCGTGGGCGGACCCTCAACGACGCGTTCATCATCCTGGACGAGGCGCAGAACACGACACCGGAACAGATGAAGATGTTCCTGACCCGCCTGGGCTTCGGGTCGAAGATCGTTGTGACGGGCGACATCACCCAGGTGGACCTGCCGCACGGCGCGGCCAGCGGCCTGCGCACGGTGACCCGTATCGTCGAGGGCCTCCCCGATGTCCACGTCGCCACCCTCACCACTGCTGACGTGGTCCGCCACACGTTGGTCGGCCACATCGTCGACGCCTACGAGCGCTGGGACGCTCGCGCCGACCAGTGAGTGCCGACCAGTGAGCGGGATCCTGTGAGCGTCGATGTCGTCAACGAGTCGTCCGTCCCGGTCGACGCGGAGGCGCTGTCCCGACTGGCCCGCTTCGCCCTGGACCGGCTGAAGGTGCACGCGCACGCCGAACTGTCCGTGCTGCTCGTCGACACCGAGGCGATGTCGGTCCTGCACGAGCGCTGGATGGGGGAACCCGGCCCGACCGACGTGCTCAGCTTCGAGATGGACGAGTTGCGCCCCGGTTCCGACGACGAGGAACCCCAGCCGGGCCTGCTCGGGGACGTCGTCGTGTGTCCCCAGGTGGCCGCGGACCAGGCCCGCACCGCCGGGCACGCGCTGGCCGACGAGCTGGACCTGTTGACGGTGCACGGGATCCTGCACCTGCTGGGTTTCGACCACGCCGAACCGGCCGGTCACGAGCAGATGTTCGGCCTCCAGGCCCGGCTGCTCGCCGAGTGGACCGGTGTCCGCGCCGGACAGCCACCCCTTGCCCGCCCCGCCGCCGGGCCCACCGCGGTCGAGCGGATCGTGCCGTGACCTCCCGCCGGGACACGCCGGTGGGCAGTGGGGACAGGTGAACACCGGTTCCGGGATCGCGCTGGTCGTGCTCCTGGTCGCCGTCGGAGCACTGCTCGCCGCCGCCGAGGCCGCCACGTCGACCATCAGTCACCTGCGCGCGGAGTCGTTGCGCCGGGCCGGCCGTAGGTCCGCCGACCGCCTGCTCCGGGTCACCGCCGAGCCGGAGCGCTACCTGTCCACGGCGGCGCTGGTCCGCGTCGTGGCCGACACCACCGCGACGGTCGTGCTGGTCGAGGTGCTGCGCCCCGGCTTCGGATCCCTGTGGCCGGCCCTCGCGGTCTCGGCCGCGACCATGTCGGTGGTCCTCTACACCGTCGTGGGAGTCGGTCCCCGGACTCTCGGCGTCCAGCATGCGGAGACCATCGCTCTCGGCAGCGCCGGACCGCTGCTCGTCCTCGAAGCGGTGCTGGGGCCCCTGCCGGGCCTGCTGATCCGGGTGGGGAACGCCATCACCCCCGGCCGTGGGTTCAGCGGCGGGCCGTTCGCGACGGAGGCCCGGCTCCGCGAACTTGTCGACATCGCCGAAGCCGACTCCTCGATCGAGGCCGGTGAGCGAGCGATGATCCACCGGGTCTTCGACCTCGGTGACACGAGCGTGCGGGAGGTGATGGTCCCGCGCACCGACATCGTGTTCGTCGACGACGACGCGACCCTGTACCAGGTGGAGTCGGTGGCGCTGCGCAGCGGTTTCTCCCGGATCCCGGTGCTCGGGGACGGTTTCGACGACGTCGTCGGTGTCTGTTACCTCAAGGATGTGACCCGCCGGCTGTTCGACGACCCCGGTGCCCGGGACCACCCCGTCTCGGAGGCGATGCGCCCCGCCGCCTTCGTCCCGGACTCCAAGCCGGCCGACGACCTGCTCCGCGACATGCAGGCCCGACGTACCCACATGGCGGTGGTCGTCGACGAGTACGGGGGGACCGCGGGCCTGGTCACGATCGAGGACGTGCTGGAGGAGATCGTCGGGGAGATCACCGACGAGTACGACACGGTCCTTGCCGGCCCGGAGCACCTGCCCGGCGGGAGCGTCCGCGTGCCCTCGCGGATGTCGGTGGACGACCTCGGGGACCTCCTCGGCCTGCCCCTGGACGACGAGGACGTCGACACCGTCGGGGGCCTGCTCAGCAAGGGCCTCGGGGTGGTCCCGATCCCCGGCGCCACCACCCGGATCCACGGCCTGCGGCTGGTCGCGGACTCCACCGGCGGGCGCCGTAACCGGATCGGGTCCGTGGTGGTCAGCCGGGTCCACGCGCCGACGGGGGAGCAGGACGCACCGGGCGACGACGATGCGACCGGTCCCGGCGTCACCGACCAGCCGGCTGCCGCCCGGAACTGACGGCCCTGCCCGCTCAGGCGACCCCGACCGCGAGCAACGCGTGGAGCTCCCCGACCAGCTGTGAAGCGGTGATCGGCTTGCCGACCAGACCGACGCGGGGGTGCACCAGGACGTCGGTCGGCGGAGCGACCCCGGTGACGAGCAGGACCCGGACCGCCGGGTGGTCGCGCAGGACCCGGCCCGCGAGCTCGGTGCCGTCCATCCCCGGCATCAGCATGTCGGACAGGACGGCGACGATGCCCGGGTCCGCCGTCAGCGCCGCCAGCGCCGCGAGGCCGTTCTCGGCCAGCACGACCTCGTAGCCGGCGCGCTCCAGCACCCGCCCGTGGACGGCACGCACGGACGGCTCGTCGCCGACCACCAGCACCCGCTCGGCCGGCCCGTCGGTGTCGTCCGCGACCCCCGCGTCGGACCGGTACTCCGTCGTGCGCAACGCCGGCAGCAGCACCCGCACGGTCGTGCCGGCCCCGACCTGGGAGGTGATGTCCAGCCGGCCACCGAGGCGCTCGGCGATCCCGAACACCACCGACAGGCCCAGGCCGGTCCCACGCCCCGTCGGCTTGGTCGTGAAGAACGGGTCACACGCCCGGGCGAGGGTCTCGGCGTCCATCCCGGGCCCGTTGTCGGCGACCTCCAGCAGCACCACCTGGCCCACGGGTCCGGCCGACGGGAGCACGCGGACGGTCACCCGGGCCACCGTGTCGTCACCGGGTGGGAGGTCGGTCAGGGCGTCGCGGGCGTTCAGGGCGAGGTTGAGCAGGACCTGCTCGAGCTGCACCGGGTCGGCCAGGACGGGCGGGACCGGGTGCAGGTCGAACTCGACCTCCACCTGCGAACCCCGCAGGCTCGACACCATCGGCCGCATCCGGTCGGCCAGCTCGGCCAGGTCCACCGGCCGGGTCTCACCCTCCTGCTGGCCGGCGAAGAGCATCAGCTGACGGGTCAGCGCGGCTGCCCGGTCGGCCGCCTGGAGGATGGCGGACGCGTCGCCCACCGGGTCCCCGGGCACCTCATCCATGGCGTCCGTCCGGATGATGTCGGCGCGCATCGACACCACGGTGAGGACGTTGTTGACGTCGTGGGCGATCCCGGCCGCCAGCATCCCGAGGCTGGCCAGGCGCTGGGAGCGCTGCAGGGCCTGCTCGTCGCGCGCCGACTCGGTGACGTCCTCCACGATCCCGGCCAGGCGGCGGGCTCCTGCGACGGTCACCGGCTGCCCCACCACCCGAACCGTCCGCGTCGGGTCCGCCACCGTGGCGAAGCGGCTGGTGAACGGCGCGTCGACGTCCATGGCGGCCCGCAGCGTCGCGGTGACCCGGTGGCGGTGTGCCGTCCAGATGCCACCGAGCAGCTCGTCGAAGTCGCCGTGGGTGCCGCCCGCAGGCAACCCCAGCAGGAGTCTCGCCGTGATGCTCACGTCGATGCTGTCGGTGGCCGGGTCCCACTCCCACGTCCCGATCGCCCGGCGTGGCGCCGGGTCGTGCGCCTCGTCACCGTCGAGGTCCCCGGGGTCGCCCTCGAGCGGGTCGCCGTCGAGGAGGTCGGCACCGGCCGACTCACTGCCGGCGGGGCCGGTGCCGGGCAGGTCGGTCACGGGCGGGTCGGTCAGCAGCGATTCATCCGGCACGGGCCGTGCCCACCTCGGCGTCGCCGATGTCGCCGTCCCCGAGGCGGCCCTGCGCCGGCACGTCACCGCTCCCCGCGGCACGGGTCTCCGCCTCGCCGCTCCCTGCCTCGCCGCTCCCTGCAGCATCGCCCCCCGCAGCACCGCTCCCCGCGGCACGGGCCCCCGAATCGGCGGGTCGGTTGTCCAGCAGGTACCCCACACCGCGCACCGTCAGCAGCATCGGGGTCTCGAACGGGCGGTCCAGCTTGACCCGCACGCTGCGGACCAGGACGTCCAGGGTGTTGGCGTCCGGCTCGGCGGCGAAGTCCCAGAGCGTGTCGAAGATCTCGTGGCGGGTCACCGTGGCACCGGCGCTCCGGGCCAGCAGGTGCAGGAACTCGAACTCGCGGGCCGCCAGCTGTATCCCGATGCCCTGCCGGGTGACCGATCGCGAGGCGGGGTGGAGAAGCAGGTCACCGACCTCGATGGTCGGTTTGAGCATCGTGCGCGGGCGTCGCCACAGGGCCCGGAGCCTGGCGCACAGCTCGGCGCTGCTGAACGGCTTCGGCAGGTAGTCGTCCGCACCGGAGTCCAGACCGCGGACCCGGCTGTTCACGTCGCCCTGGGCGGTCAGGATCAGCAGGGGGGTGCTGTTCCCCTCCTCGCGGAGCTCCTGGCAGAAGTCGATCCCGTTGCCTCCGGGCAGGTGGATGTCCACGACGAGGGCGTCGTACTCGACCTCACCGGCCAACCAGCGTGCCTCCTCGACGGTGCCGGCCACGTCGACGGCCCACCCCTGGCGCTTCATGACGACCGTGAGCGCGTCGGAGACCAGCGTCTCGTCCTCGACCACCAGGACCCGCATCACTACCTCCAGCGCTCGACGGGCCCCGGCGCCGGGCTCGGGCCGGCTGGGTCGTTCCAGCAGGCCGGAGGGACCCGGCGATCGGACCGCGGTCACTCCTCGCACCCGAGGTCTGTCCGACCGGTGACACCGGAGGATCACGCGACGTGCCAATAGTATTGCTCTGAGTGACTAGCGCAAGTGACCCAGCGGTTGTCCACCGGTTGCGGCATCCTCGGTCGTGCGCCTCCGTCCGCGTCCGGCCGGGTGGGGACCCGCAGGACCTCAGGGCCAGCACAGGTGGGCCAGGCGAGTGTCCTGCGAGAACCGCGGCGGTCGCCGCGGTCGGGCGCGGCTCGGAGGAGGTCCCCATGCGGGTCGTGGTGGTCGTGGACGACCGGGTGGACCGGCGCGCACGACGAGTCGAGCCGGCTGCCGGACGTCCCGTCGACCTGGTCGCGGCACTGGCCCGGCTCGCCGCGAGCTCCCGTGGCGACCTCGAGATCGAGCTGCTCGGCTGGACCGCCCTGGTCGCCGCCGACGCACCCGGCACCACCGGGTCCCCGGTCGCGGTGGGGTCCGCCGCTACCGGCCGTGCCGCCACCGACCCGGCCGCGGTGCTGGACGCCGCCGACGTCGTCCACATCCTGCCGGGCCCCGGCTCCCACCCGCGCGGACTCGACGAGCTGCTGCGCCGCGTCCCCGCCGGCCTGCCGGTGGCCGTCTCCGTGCCGGACCGGCCCGCCATGCCCCGCTTCGCCGGCCGTGGCCGCGAGCCGTCACGCCGGTGGTCCGACCGCCTTCCCCGGCCCGTGGACGCCGCCGACGACGAGCCGCGCCGGGCCGTCCACGTCATCACCACCGAGCCTGTCGAGAACGGCTACGTCCAGGCCGGTGTCGGCGCGGCGAGTGTCGCCGCGGCGACCCGGCTCGGTCCGGGCTACGACCCGCCCGTCCTGGCCCCGGCCTACGACGTCACCGGACCAGTGGTCCTGGCGATCGTCGCGGCGCGCGAGACGGCCGAAGCCGTGGAGGTCCTGCGTGCCGCGGAGTCCCTCGGCCGCTCCGGGCTCCGGCCGCTGGTCGTGCTGGCCGGGGTCGCCGTCGACCAGACGGCCGCTCAGCGCGCGGCGACCTTCGCCGAGGCGTGTGGGGTCCGGGTCAAGCTCCTCGGCCGGGCCGGTGCCCGCGAGCTGTCGCGCTGGCGGGCGACCGCGACCGTGTCCGTCACGACCGACCGGGACCCGGGGCGCCCGGGTGACCTGGCCGGCCTGCTGATGGGCGGGCGACCCGTCGCGGCGGTGCGGAACCGGGCCAACAAGGCCGTCGCCGCGCGCTCGCGCACCGACCCGTCCTGGTACGACGCCGGAGAGTCCGTCGAGCTCGCCCGAGTCCTGACCGACCTGCTCACCGCCGCGCACCTGCGGGCGTCCCGGCCTGTCGAGGTCCCGGCCGGCGGCCTCCTCCGGCTCGCGCCGGCCGGGCAGCCGGACCGGCAGTGGGAGCCGGGGTCGGACCTGCAGTCGGACGGCCCGTCGGCGGGACGGGCCGATCGCGGCCCGGACCGGCACTGCCTGCCGACCTGGGACGAGGTCGCCGAGGACGTGGTCGCCGTGTACCGGAGCGCGGTCGGCGCGGTACCGGCCGGATCGGACGTCTCCCCGGACGTCCCGACGCTCGCCCTGCCGGTGCTGTCCGGCGTCCACCTCGTCAGGTGAGCCGGCCGTTCCCGTGAGATCCCGGGACGGGCGGATACTCGGGCGGTGACGGCTCCCGGGTTCCGCAGCGGTTTCGCGTGCCTGGTGGGCCGGCCCAATGCGGGCAAGTCGACGCTGACGAACGCCCTCGTCGGCCGGAAGGTCGCCATCACCTCCGACCGGCCGCAGACCACCCGGCACACGATCCGCGGCATCCTGCACCGCGTGGACGGCCAGCTGGTCCTGGTCGACACCCCTGGACTGCACCGGCCCCGGACCCTGCTCGGGCAACGGCTCAACGACCTGGTCACCGGGACGCTGTCGGAGGTCGACGTCGTCGGGCTGTGCCTGCCGGCGCCGGACCGGATCGGCCCCGGGGACCGGTGGATCGCCGGCCAGCTCGCCGGGTTGCCGCCGGACGTGCCCAAGGTGGCCGTGGTGACCAAGACCGACCTGGCCGGGCCCGACCGGATCGTGGAGCAGCTGGTCGGCGCCGAGCAGCTGGCGACCGACCTCGGCTTCGCCTGGGCCGAGATCGTGCCGGTGTCGGCGGTCTCGGGCGAGCAGGTCGCGCTGCTGGCGGACCTGCTGCTGGCGCAGGTGCCCGAAGGGCCGGCGCTCTACCCCGACGGGGAGCTCACCGACGCCCCGGAGGAGCTGGCGATCGCCGAGCTCGTCCGGGAGGCAGCCCTGGACGGGATCCGCGACGAGCTGCCGCACTCGGTGGCCGTCGTCGTGGAGGAGGTGCTGTCCCGCGAGGGCCGTCCCGACCACGACCCGCTGCTGGACGTGCGGTGCTCGTTGTTCGTGGAACGGGACAGCCAGAAAGGCATCGTCATCGGCCGCGGCGGGGCCCGGCTCGTCGCCATCGGGACCCGGTCGCGAGCCGGGATCGAGGCGCTGCTGGGCACCCGCGTGCACCTGGACATCCACGTGAAGGTCGCCAAGGACTGGCAGCGCGACCCCCGACAGCTCAACAAGCTGGGCTTCTAGAGCGGCTGAGACAGCCGCAGTTCCAGCGCGCGGTCCTGGGCGGTCGGCACGTAGCCGAGGGCCTCGTTGATCGCGATCATGGGACCGTTGACGCCCGCATTCCAGGTGTGGACCGTGCGGGTGCCCGGTGACAGCGCCCGGAACCGTCGGGTGTTGGCCCGTTTGACGGCCAGTCCGAGGCCGTGGCCGCGGTGCGCGGCGGTCACGTAGGTGTCCCACTGAAACCCGACGGACGGGTGCTCCCAGTTCGCGGCGAGCATCGTGTACGCGACGATCTGCCCGGACGCGACGTGCCGGGCGGCCGTCGTGGCCGTCGCACGCCCGCTCGCCAGCGTGCGGGCGTCCGCGGTGCGGACCCGGTCCGCGTCCCAGACCTCCGGCTCGAGGGTGGCGTCCTCGGCGGGGGCGTCGACGGAGATCCCGGCCCGCAGCGCCGCCATGACCTCGACCACCGGCTCCGGGGTGGCGTCGTCCCAACCGAGCAGCTCGTAGCCCGCGGCCACCCCGGCGTCGGACTCCGCGTCGCCCGGTGCGGTCAGGTCCAGGGTCCGGCGGACCTCGAGGGCGACGTCCACGGCACCGGCGGCGCGGGCGAACTCCGTCCCGGGCACACCGGTGCCGTCCGAGCCCAGCGGCTCGGTGCTGTCCAGGTGGACCTGGGTCCCTCCGGCGTCGGCGGTGGTCCAGCGCAGGTGGTCCAGCAGAGCGGTGCCGTGTCCGCGCCGGCGCTGGTCCGGGTGCACGGCGAGGTGCTCGACGTCGAGTGAGTGGGTGTTGTCCCGTTCGTTCGTCCACGCGAGGACGAACCCGGCAGGCCGGCCGGTCGCCGGGTCCCGGGTCCCGGCGAGCAGTGCGCGGTGCAGGTCCGGTGGGGTGGCGTGCAGTGCCCGGACCGACTCGGTCAGCGGGTCCAGCGGGCTGGCCGGGTCCCTCGCGCCCTCGGTCGCGACCAGCACGGCCCACCAGGGCAGGAGGGAGTCGACGGTCACCGTCGCCGGGTCGATGACCTCCGCGGTGATGTCGGTCACGGGGTCAGCGTCCACCCGGGCGACGGCGACGGCAATCCGTTTCGGCAGACGTCAACGGGATCGGAGCGGGCGCGCGGTGGACCCACCCCGTTGACCCGTAGCGCGAGCAGCGCGTCCCGGCTCGGACCTGCCTGGACCAGCCCTCCACGCAGGGCGAGAGCACCGCACCGGCTGGTGGTCACCGGACCCGGCGCGACGGGACGGGGCCGTGCAGCCTCGGGTCGCCACTCCCGACCTCGGGGACGGTCCGCTCGCGCGGGGTCCGCAGCTCCAGGGCGAGTGACCGGGTGCGCGGCGCCCGGACCATCAGCGGCACCTCGAGGGGGCGGTGGAGACGTCGGAGCCGAACGCGCAGTCGTACTGGACGTTCACTGTCCCGGTGGCCATCTCGAACAGGACGCGCCGACCAGCATGACCAGCGGGAGCCGTTCCAGCAGCTGCAGGACGCTGGCCGCCGGCGGCCAGGCGAACAGTTCGGGAAGGACCGATCCCGGCGACGTCGGCCAGTCCACACAGGGCAGGTGCGCAGGCCAGAAGCTGAGCACCCCGGTCGGGTGAGCACCGGCAACCCGACCAGGAGCACCGCTCCGAGCACCGCGGTCAGCCACGGGCCGCGCAGCGGGGAACGCGCCACAGCCGGCCCGCGCGGTGCGGTGCACCCGGTCGCCTGGGATCATGTGCTCCGCGCGGCACCCGGGGAGGGTGCCCGTTCGGGCTGGGGGAGGGACGGACGTGGCGGGACCGACGTCGGGCGCGAGGCAGGACCGGCCACGGGTCGGGGTGATCGGCGGGTCCGGGCTGTACGAGCTGCTGACCGACGCCGAGACCCACGAGGTCCAGACCCCGTTCGGGCCGCCGAGCGGGGCGGTGACGGTCGGGCTGTTCGGCGGTCGCCGGGTCGCCTTCCTGCCGCGGCACGGTGCCGGCCACGTCCACCCGCCGCACCTGCTGCCCTACCGGGCCAACGCCTGGGCGCTGCGCAGCCTGGGGGTCCGCCAGGTCCTGGCACCGTCCGCGGTCGGCGCCCTGCACGACCGGCTGCCACCCGGGACCTTCGTCGTCCCCGACCAGGTGGTCGACCGCACGTGGGGCCGGGAGCACACCTTCGTCGGCACCGGACATGTCGCCCACGCCGGTTTCGCCGAGCCCTACTGCCCCCGCGGGCGTGCCGCCGTGCTGGGCGCCGCCCACGGGCGGGGCGTGGCAGCGGTCGACGGCGGGACGGTGGTCGTCATCCAGGGCCCGCGCTTCTCCAGCCGCGCGGAGTCCCGGGCGAACGCCGCAGCCGGCTTCGACGTCGTCGGCATGACCGGGATGCCCGAGGCGTCCCTGGCCCGGGAGCTCGCGCTCTGCTACACCAACGTCTCGGTCGTGACCGACGCGGACGCGGGCGTCGAGGGGTCGGGGGTGACCCACCGCGAGGTGCTCGACCGCTTCGCCGCCTCCATCGAGACCCTGCGCGGGGTGCTCGCCGACACCGTCGCGGCGCTGCCGGCGGACCCGGGCGACGTCCAGGACTGCGTGTGCGCGCAGGTCTGGGACGGCGTCGAGCCGCCGGTCGCCCTGCCGTGAGCGATGCTCCCACAGGTACCCGAACGGTCCTCGTCACCGGGGGAGCGGGGTTCATCGGGCGACACGTGGTCGACGCGCTGCTGGCCCGCGGGGACGACGTCGTCGTGCTGGACAGCCTGGACCCGGGCGTGCACCCGGTGCCACCGCGCCCGCCCACCGCGGCCCGCCTGGTCGTCGCCGACGTCCGCGACGCCGTCGCGGTGGGGGCCGCCCTGGCCGGGGCGGACGTCGTGGTCCACCTGGCGGCGAAGGTCGGCCTCGGCGTCGAGCTGTCGGACATGACCGGCTATGCGGCCACCAACGACGTGGGCACCGCGACCCTGCTCGTCGCGATGGGTGCCGCCGGGACCGCGCGGCTGGTGCTGGCGAGCTCGATGGTCGTCTACGGGGAGGGCCGGTACACCTGTCCCGTGCACGGCGAGGTCGGCCCGGGCGTGCGCCGGCGCGAGGACCTGGACGCCGGCCGGTTCGAGCCGCCGTGCCCGATCTGCGGCCGGCCGCTCGAGCCGGGCCTGACGTCGGAGGACGCGCCGTTGGACCCGCGGAACTCCTACGCCGTGTCCAAGCTGGCGCAGGAGGGCTACGCCGCGACCTGGGCGCACTCCACCGGCGGGCGGTCGGTGGCGCTGCGGTTCCACAACGTGTACGGGCCGGGGATGCCGGTGGACACCCCGTACGCCGGGGTCGCCGCGGTGTTCAGGTCGGTGCTGCGGGCCGGGCAGGCCCCGCGGGTCCACGAGGACGGGGGGCAGCGACGCGACTTCGTCCACGTCCGCGACGTCGCGGCGGCGGTCGTGGTGGCCACGCGTGCCGAGCGGCCCGGTGACGGGGCGGCGACGGACCGGCACCGCGCCTACAACGTCGGTTCCGGTCGGGTCACCACCGTCGGCCAACTGGCGGCCGGGCTGGCCCGGGCGGTGGACGGCCGCGCCCCGGTGGTCACCGGTGCCCACCGCGTCGGTGACGTCCGGCATGTCACCGCGTCCTCGGAGCGGCTGCGCGCCGAGCTCGGGTGGAACCCGGTCGTGACCCTCGAGGCCGGGCTCGCCGAGTTCGCGCACGACCGGGTTCTCCCCTGACCGGGTCCCCAAGATCGCCGTCTCCCCGGGCGGGAGACGGGGTCGGCACCTAGCGTTCCTGAAGTGATCTCCACTCCGGTCTGGCTCGACATCGTGCTGCCGTGCCTGGACGAGGCGGGCGCGCTGCCCGTGGTCCTGGCCGGGCTCCCCGCCGGGAGCCGAGCGGTGGTGGTGGACAACGGCTCCACCGACGGGTCCCCCGAGGTCGCCCGTGGGCTCGGCGCGACGGTGGTCACCGCGCCCGTCCGCGGCTATGGGAGTGCGTGCGCCGCCGGTCTGGACGCCGTCACCGCACCGGTCGTCGCCTTCGCCGACTGTGACGCCTCGGTCGACCTCACCGATGTCGCGGCGCTGGCCGTGGCGGTCCGGGACGGGGACACCGACCTGGTCACCACCCGACGCCGGGTGGTGGGCGGCGCGCGCGAGGCCGGGTGGCCACCGCACGCGCGGGTGGGTGCCTGGGTCGTCGCGCGGATGCTCGGCCGCCGGGCGGGCATCGCCCTGCGCGACGTCGGGCCGGTACGGATCGCCCGGACCGGCGCGCTGCGCGACCTCGGCGTCACCGACCGCCGCTCCGGCTACCCCGTGGAGACGGTGCTGCTCGCGGCGCGGGCGGGCTGGCGCGTCACCGAGGCCGACCTCCCCTACCGCCCGCGCGTCGGCCGCTCGAAGGTCACCGGCACGGTGGCCGGGACCGTCCGCGCCGTCCAGGACATGTCCCGGGTGCTCGCCCGGTGACAGCACCGCTGGATCGGGGGGCCCGGCTGGATAGGGGGGCCCCGCTGGCTGGGGAAGGTCTGCGGTCGGCCAATCCGGGAGGCCTGCGGCAGCGGACCATCCTGGTGGTCGCGAAGGAGCCGGTTCCCGGCCGGGTCAAGACCAGACTGACGCCTCCCTGCACCCCGGACCAGGCGGCGGGGATCGCCGCGGCCGCGATCGCGGACACCCTCGCCGCGGTGGCCGCCGCGCCGGCCCGTCGGCGCGTGGTGGTCCTGGACGGTCGGCCCGGCAACTGGCTGCCGGCGGGGTTCGACGTCGTCCCCCAGTCCGGCGGCGGGCTGGACGAGCGCATCGCCGCCGCCTTCGCCGGGGTGGACGGACCGGTGCTGCTGGTCGGGATGGACACCCCACAGGTGACCCCGGAGCTGCTCGCCGTCGACCCGGGCCGTGACGCCTGGTTCGGGCCGGCCGGTGACGGCGGGTTCTGGGCGCTCGGGCTCGCCGAGGCCGACCCGGAGCTCGTCCGGGGGGTGCCGATGTCGCAGGAGGACACCGGCGCTCGGCAGCTCGCCCGGCTGCGGGACGTCGGCCTGGACGTCGGGCTGATGCCGGAGCTGCTGGACGTCGACACGGCCGCGGACGCCGACGCGGTGGCGGCGCTGGCCCCCGGCACGAGCTTCGCCGCGGCCTGGCGCGCCGTCCGCACTGCCCCGGTCGGCGGGACACGGTCCCCGGTCGCCCCGACGGCCGCGCGCTGATGCGCCCCGACGCGATCGGCCCCTACGAGAACGCGCTGCGCGCCGGCTCGACCCTGTCGATGGTCGACGGTGGCGGCCGGGCCATCCACCTCGACGTCCGCAGGTTCGCCGGTCCGGCCGACGACGCCGACTCCTCCGTCCTGGACCGGGCCCGGCCGGCCGTGCTGGACCTCGGCTGCGGCCCGGGCCGGCTGGTTGCCGAGCTGATCGCCCGCGGGGTGCCCGCCCTCGGCGTCGACGTCTCCGCCGAGGCGGTGCGGATGACCGTCCGGCGCGGCGGGCGGGCCGTCCAGGCCGGGATGTTCGACCCCCTGCCCGACGTCGGCGGCTGGGGGACCGTCCTGCTGATCGACGGCAACATCGGGATCGACGGGGACCCGGTCAAGGTCCTGCGCCGGGCCACGGAGCTCGTGGCCGCCGACGGGGAGATCCTGGTCGAGACGGTCTCGCGCCGCGGGCCGACCGGGCCGTTCCGGTTCGCCGACGGGGCCGGGCTGCACGAGCCCACCTTCGGGTGGTCGGTGGTGACCGATGCCGCGCTGGCAGACCTGGCCGCTCTCGCCGGGCTCGTCGTCGCCACCCGCTGGCGGCACGGCGGACGTTCGTTCAGTGCCCTGCAGCCGCTCTGAGGGTGCCCGGGGAGGTGGGTGCCCTGTCCACCGGCAGGGTCACGGGCCGGTTCACCGGAAGGGTCCGGGTGGCCGTACTGGTCGCGCTGGTGGCGGCCCAGGCCGCCGCTCTATGGACGACCGTCGCGCCCGGGTACGGCCAGCGCGGTGAACCGGTCGCCCTGGCCGGGCTCGCCGTCGGCGTCGCGCTGTGGGCGGTGTCGCTGCGGGTGCTGCGCGGGGCGGGTCGCCGGGCTGGCACCTGGGTGCTGCTCGGTGGTCAGGTCGTGCTCGTCGCCGTCGCCCTGGCGGCCCCTCCCGCGGCCAGTGACGACGTGTACCGCTACGTGTGGGACGGGCGGGTCCAGGCCGCCGGGATCGACCCGTACCGCCACCCGCCGCTGGACCCGGCGCTGGCCGGCGTCCGCACCGACGAGCTGTTCCCCGGCGGGCGGACCTGCAGCACCGACCACTCCAAGGGCACCGGGTACACCGAACCGGACTGCACGTTGGTCAACCGGCCAGGAGTCCGGACGATCTACCCACCGGTGGGGGAGGCCTGGTTCTGGCTGGTGTCCCGGGCGGGAGCGCTGACCGGGGACGTCCGGGGCGGGGTGCTCGCCTTCCAGGTCGCCGGGGCCCTGGCGGTGGCCGGGGTCGGGCTGGTGCTGCTGCGCCGTGCGGGCCCCGCGCGGGCAGCCGTCTGGTGCTGGTTCCCCCCCGTGCTCACCGGGGTGGTGAACGACGCCCACGTCGACGGGCTCGCGGTGTTGCTCACGGTCGCGGGGCTGCTCACGGCCGGTGCCGGCAGGCCCTGGCGGGCCGGGGCACTTCTCGGCGCCGCGGTGGCCGTGAAGATCACCCCGGCCGTCGTGGTCCCGGCGCTGGTGCGCTCGCGGTGGGTGCGGGTCGGGTTGGCCGCCGTCGCCGTGGTCGTCGTCGGCTACCTGCCGCACGTGATCGCGGTCGGGCCCGACGTCGTCGGGTACCTGCCGGGCTACCTCTCGGAGGAGGGCTACGACGGGGGGGACCGGTACCTGCTGCTGGCCCGTGTCCTGGGCCCGGACCACGCCCAGCCGGTCGCGCTGCTGCTGGTGGGGTGTCTCGCCGCGGCGGCGGCCTGGCGCAGTGATCCCCGTGCCCCGGAGCGCGCCGCGCTGCTCGTCGCGGGGGGCAGCCTGCTGGTGGTCGACCCGGCCTACCCCTGGTACGGGCTGCTCGCTGTCGCGTTGGCGGCGCTGGCCGGGCGGCCCCGGTGGGCGGCGGTGGCGCTGGGCCCGGCGCTGGCCTACTCCGCCGTCCGCCTCCCGGGGATCCACGACGCGGGCCTGGCGGGGTGGACCCTGGCAGCGGCCGTGGTCGTCGTGGGCGGACTGGCCCGCGCGGTCGCGGGGCTCCGGAACCGCGATGGGGCGCGCGCGGGTTAGCCTGACGTCGTGCCGCCGACTCGACTGCTCGACCGCCGCGTCGGGGTCTGACCGACCGGGTCCCCCGCCGCGGCGTTCGTTCGCGCTGCCCGGTCGCCACCTGACAGACCGGACCGTGGGGACACCGTGACCACCCAGACCGACGCCCAGACTCCTGCCCAGACGACCACCCAGACCCCTACCCGGACCGCTGCCCGGACCGCTGGCCGGAACGCTTTCCCGCCCGCTCAGCAGGCGAGCCCGTTCCGTTTCGACCGCTACCCGGCCTACGACCGGGTGGTGAGCGTCGAGCTGCCGGACCGGACGTGGCCGACCCGCACCACCACCCGTGCGCCGCAGTGGTGCGCGGTTGACCTCCGGGACGGCAACCAGGCCCTGATCGACCCGATGGACGTCGAGCGCAAGCGGCGGATGTTCGCCCTGCTGGTGGACATGGGCTACAAGCAGATCGAGGTCGGCTTCCCGTCGGCGAGCGCTGCCGACCACGACTTCGTACGGCTGCTGATCGAGCAGGACCTCATCCCCGACGACGTCGTCATCCAGGTGCTCGTCCAGTGCCGGGAGCACCTGATCGAGCGCACCTTCGAGTCCCTGCGCGGAGCGAAGCAGGCGATCGTGCACTTCTACAACTCGACCAGCGCGCTGCAGCGGCGCGTCGTGTTCGGGCTCGACACGGACGGGGTCACCGAGATCGCGACCACCGGCGCGCGGCTGTGTCGCCAGTACGCGAGGACCCTCCCGGACACCGACATCTACTACGAGTACTCCCCGGAGTCCTTCACCGGCACGGAACCCCGGTACGCACTCGAGGTGTGCGCCGCGGTGATCGACGTCATCGACCCCACCCCGGACCGGCCGCTGGTGGTGAACCTGCCCGCCACGGTGGAGATGGCGACCCCGAACGTCTACGCCGACGCCATCGAGTGGATGGACCGGTGGCTCCCGCGGCGGGACTCCCTCGTGCTCTCGGTACACCCGCACAACGACCGCGGCACCGGGGTGGCCGCCGCCGAGCTGGCGCTGCTGGCCGGCGCGGACCGCATCGAGGGCTGCCTGTTCGGCAA